>Ga0310915_10002166_pt1 | contig 10342 bp, 10 predicted proteins | sample GREbulkMGAN111_FD_202508 | JGI IMG/M metagenome (GOLD analysis project Ga0310915, IMG submission 202508) | Lab enrichment of tropical soil microbial communities from Luquillo Experimental Forest, Puerto Rico - GRE.bulkMG.AN111 | ecosystem: Environmental > Terrestrial > Soil > Tropical forest >...
TTGCCGATCACCGCCTCGCAGACCGCCTGCGGCGCCTGGGTCTTAATTTCCGGCAGTTGCGGGGTCGTCACGCCGAACAGCAGGTCGCCCTCTCCCGCGATGAAGGCGAGGGTGCGCGTCGATAAGTCTTTGATGATCGTCCATTCGATGCCGTCGAGGAAAGGCAGGCCCTTCTTCCAGTACTCCGGGTTACGCGCGACGCGGATGACCTCGTTGGGCCTGAATTCCACGAATTTGAATGGGCCCGTGCCAATCGGGTGCTGGCGCATGTCGCGCGGTGACACATGGCACGGATAGACCGCCGACCAGCCCGACGCGAGCAATGTCAGAAACGAGGGCTGTGGCCGCTTTAGGTGAAAGGTGACTTCATCATCGCCGTTGGTCGTCACCTCATCGAGGTTGGCGTACCAGGGTTTGCGCGGATTGATACGCAATTTCTCGCTCGCCTTGCCTTGCAGTAGTTCCCAGGTGCATTTGACGTCCTTCGCGGTGAACGGCTTGCCATCATGCCATTTGACGCCCTGGCGCAAAGGCAGGGTCAGCTCGGTACCCTCCTCGTTCCATAACCAGCGCGTCGCCAAGTCGGGGACGATCGATTTCGGGCTATTCTGCGCAACATGCTGATCGAACAACACCAGATTGTTGAATACCCCCATCATCGGCCGATTGGTTGCGACCGTCGATTCCTCGTGCATCGACATGCTCGCCGGGCTGTCGAACCAGGGAACCCTGAGGATGCCGCCCGACTTTTGCGCATCGGCCGCCCCGGCCGCGAACAGGACGACGAGTAAAGCTCCCGCCGCCGCGACCACGCGAATGTCCCGCTTCATGCCATTTGCCTCCTGTTCTTCGACGCGGGCCTAAAGACCCCGCCGCTACATCGCTGCCGACCCTTTATGGGCTCTGGTACAAGGCGATAATGCGAGGGAGGCTACCACATGTCGAACCAATGGTATATGGCGCGGAGTACCCGCGCGCCGAACTACACGTCCAGCCAAACGTCCTCGAAGCGCCAGCCGTTGAAGACACTGTTGACCATCATCCTCAGGCCCTTGACCCGCGGTTGCCAGCAGGTGGCGAACCGCAGGTGATAGACGATCGGTCTCGCCTGGTCCTCCTGCAATCTTCCGGTCTCGCCTGGTCCTCCTGCAATCTTCTGTCGATCTCCCAGACTAGCTGCTTGCGCTTCTCCTGGTTGGTCTCCCTCGATTGCTGCTCGAACATTTTTTGCAGCTCGGGATTGCAATACCCGGTGTAGTTACGCTGCGAGCCGCACGCGTAATTCTCGTAGAATTGCGCATCGGGGTCGTCGACACCGACACCTGTGAGATTGAGGCCGATCTGGTAATCTTTACGATAGATCTTGGGAAACCAGTTGGCGGTTTCGATCGGGTCGAGCTCGCCGTCGAGGTAGATCTCTTTGAGCTGATCGATCAGAATGACCGCCGGATCCCGGAATATAGGAATGTTCCGCTCCGACACCTTGACCTCGAGCCGTTTGTCGGGTCCGTAGCCGAGCTTTTCCATGATGCCGCGGGCTTTGGTGCGGTTCTTCTGCACATCGGGATCGTAGCCGGGCAAGCTCGCTAGCATGTCCGGCGGCATCCCCCACACGCCTTCAGGCGGCGGCTGCATGGCTCCGCCGATGTCGCCATGCCCTTCGGTAAGGATGTCGATGAACGCCTTGCGGTCCAGGGCCAGTGCCAATGCCCGCCGTATCTCGGGATTGTCGAACGGCGGGGCATCGCGGTTGGTGATCAGATTGGCGCTGGCGTTGGCCGGAACCAGCTCGCAGATCGCTTGCGGTGCCTGGCTCTTGACATCCCGCAGCAAAGGCACCGTCACCTCGAACGGGAAGGTCATGTCGAACTTGCCGGCGATAAAGGACAGGATCGCAGTCGAGCGGCTCGGTATCACGGTATATTCGATGCCGTCGAGGAATGGCCGATCCCTCTTCCAGTAATCGGAATTGCGCGCCACCTTGATGTATTCGTTCGGTTTGAATTCGACGAATGTGAATGGACCGGTGCCGATCGGATGCTGGCGCATGTCGCGAGGGCTGACATGGCAGGGATAGACCGGCGCATAGCCCGAGGCTAGCAGCGCCAATAGCGCCGGCTGCGGCCGCTTCAGATGGAACGTCGCGGTGAGATCAGCGTCAGCGGTGACTGTTTCGACGTTCTGATACCAAGCCTTGCGCGGATTGGCGCGCAATTTGTCGTGCGTCTTGCCGGGGAGGAGGTCCCAGGTGCATTTAATGTCATTGGCACTGAGAGGGTGGCCGTCGTGCCACTTAACGCCTCGGCGCAACCGGAAGGTCAGTTCGCTGCCGTCCTCGTTCCACGACCAATCGCTGGCCAGATCCGGAATGATCGATTGCAGGCTGTTTTGCGCTACGTCCTGCTTATAGAGGACGAGATTGTTGAAGACCCCCATCATCGGGATCTCGGTCGAGTTGGTTGCCTCTTCGAGGATGGACATGCTCGCCGGACTGTCCCGATGGTAGATCTTGAGAACGCCGCCCGGCTTTTGCGCCAATGCCGGCCCGGCGGCAAGCAAAGCAACGAGCAGCGGCACGGCCGTGACGAACGGTCCCGGATTTCGCTTCATTCCCATTTCTTCCTCCCTTTGCTGGCGTGCGGCCTATTTGCTGGGCTCTATCGCCGGATAAAGGCTACTCGCCCCGCCGGACGTTTTGAAAGCGCAAACTCTATGGATGGCCTTGACTATCATCGTTAGCGAGTTCGTCTTTCTCGGGGCAGTTCGGGGCCCGATCGTCCGTTCATTCACAAACTGAGAAGCATCGAAACCGCCGTAGCACTGCCGGTCAACCTCCAACAGCGGAAATGCATACCGACTGGTCGACACAGCTGAGCGTGCCTTGACCCCCGTTATTGCCGGCGTCCCAAAACCTGCACACGTCCGGACATGGCGCCGCATGGTGCGTATCATCTAAGGGCTCCCGACGACTGGCGGCGGCTCGATAAACAGATCCAGGAACACCTGCTGGTCCAATCCACCCGACTGCATCACTCGGCGGGCGATCCGGACAATCGTCCCGCGTTTCTGATCGACCGGCCGGACCACGTTGGTCGGTACGGCGGCCAAGTGCAGTCGATCTCGATCTTGCGCAAACCCTGCTCGCCGGGAACGGGCTGACCGCGGCGGACGCGAAGCGCGCCGCTGAACACCTTGTAAGAGTTCTGCGTCCTCGCATGCCATCGTTGGTGGCCGACTACCAGTCACGCGGCTGGTAGGTCCACAACCCAATAGTCCGCTGCCAACCCCGAGCCGAACTCCGGGCTACGCATGTAAACTCTCTGATTGAATTTACATGGGCAAAACGCATCTATGTGTTGCCCCGAACGCGATAAGATTTAGGTCCATCCCCCGGACCTTGACCCGCATGGTGCTCCCCCTGCGGGCGCGCTCGGGGCAATGGAAGCCTGCGCCTTTTTGTAGCGTTCGTCAGGTCTGGTCGGCGCACGCGAGGACAATTTCGTTAGCGGTGTAACCTCGCTGCAACAATGTGGTAACAGGGACGCGGGCTACGATCCGCTCGAGGAAACTGATGGTATAGCCCAGTCGCGACCTCGACTTACGCGATGCAGTAACGCACGGAGGCGAACAATAATGATCACCAAAAGTGCAGCACGCTTGGCCTTTACCGCCGTCTGCCTGACTGCGATCGCGACCTTGCCGGCAGCGCACGCGCAGATGGGCTACTGGCCGCCACCAGGCCCTTATGGCCCCCCACCCGGCGCCTATGGCTATGGCCCTCCGCCGGGCGCCTACGGCCCAGCACCGGGGACCTATGCCCCGCAGAGCCGGTATGTACCGCCGCCGGCTGGACCCCAGGTGATAACCAACGGCCCGCAGACCAGCCCGGGTGATGTTTCACCATCCTGGTCGCCGCAACGCAACGTGGCGGAGAGCGCACAGTACGAAAGGCTGCTCAAGGAAAGCCCGGCGTTCCGCCAGGCGCGTATGCGTAAGGAGTGCGGCCCGATTACCGATCCGCAACTTCATCGGCAGTGCCTCGACAGCTTTGCTCGGTACTAACCTTTCGGTGCTGGAGATCCTGCTGTTATTCGTCGTCGCTACCGAAAGGCGAAGGCGATGGGCGATGACCGGGAATATATTGGTCTGCCCGGACGCAGCCGCTTGCAACGTGATCGCGCTACCGACCCAGGGAAAAAACAGCGCCACGGGCGGACATCCCGGGGCCACTTTCCAACTGGGTCTTGGCCCGGCACGAAACGCCTAAGCCACCAGCGTGATATGCGCTTCGCCAGTCAACGACTGTGAGCCAAATTATCCGCGCCCGCCACTTCGTTGGCTAGACGAGGAGTTGGTGCTTTCGGCGTTCCCAACAGGTTTACGACCCTGCCACCTTAGAACTCCAGCTAAACTCGTTTGGCAAAATTAGTATCGCTCTCCCGCCGCCATTTGTGAATTCCACTGCCGCAGGCGATTCGGGGTGCTTTCCGACAGGTGCCGCTGACTCCTACGTCGTTTGGCGCCCTGTGCTTTGACCTCTCGGCACATGGTTGGGGCAACCATCCTTCCCCTTCTAACGTCTCGCCGCGCCCAGCACCAACGAACGGCGTCTCGGCACCGTATCTACGAGGAATAGCTTCGGGCCTTATGAGAAGTTGAGGCCACACCAATGTTTCGATTGTGCCCTGGCCGAGAGAGGACGTCTATTCGGCGGCGCACGTTTCTGGTGGGCGGGCTTGCCGGCACCGTCAGTTGTGCTTTTGCTCCGGTCGCTCATGCCGCAACAGCACTCGTCTTGCCGACCGCAACAGCCAACCGACGATTCTCCGTCCTCTACAAGGTGACCCTGCCCCTTTGTTACCCTCACTCATAACCAGAATCCGTTCTGGTTGTGGTCCTCTTGGGACCGGGCTGCAAACTCGTTCGGGGCCAGGCCGCCGAGGCTGGTGTGGGGCCGGGAGGCATTGTAATCGAGCCTCCACGCTTCGATGATGCGCCGCGCCATTGGCAAGCCATGGAACACGTGTTTGTTGAGGCACTCGTCGCGGAACCGGCCGTTGAGGCTTTCGACAAAGGCGTTCTGGACCGGCTTTCCAGGCGCGATGTAGTGCCATCCAATGCCGCGTTCCTGCTGCCACCACAGGATGGCGTGCGACGTGAGCTCGGTGCCGTTGTCGCTGACGATCATCAGCGGCTTCCTGCGGGCCGCGACGATAGCATCGAGCTCGCGTGCCACCCGTCGGCCGGAAATCGACGTGTCGACGATCAGCGCCAGGCACTCGCGGGTGAAGTCGTCGACAATGACAAGCACCCGGAAGCGTCGCCCGTCGGCCAGCACGTCGGAGACGAAGTCGAGGCTCCAGCGCTGGTCGCGGCCCTGTGGCAGAGCCATTGGCGTTCGCGTGCCCAATGCCCTTTTGCGGCCGCCGCGGCGGCGAACCATCAATCGCTCTTCCCGGTAAATCCGGAACAGCTTTTTGTGGTTCAGCTCGACGCCCTCGCGCCGCAGCAGGATATGCAGGCGCCGATAGCCGAACCGGCGGCGATCGGCGACAAGGCGATGCAGCCGCTCGCGGAACTCACTGTCATCGGGGCGCGAGGTGACATAGCGGTAAGTCTTCGGTGCAATGCCGATCAGCGCGCAGGCGCGCCGTTGCGAATAGCCCTTCTCGTCGATTGCCCAGGTCACCACCATCCTCCGGGAACTGGGCGTCAGAAGTTTTTTCCGAGAGCCTCGCGCAGCGTCGCCACATCGAGCATCGACTCCGCCAATAGCTTCTTCAGCTTGCGGTTCTCCTCCTCGAGCGTCTTCAGCTTGCGCGCGTCCGACACCTCCATGCCGCCATACTTCGTGCGCCACGTGTAGAAGGTCGCGTCGCTGATCCCGTGCTTGCGGCACAACTCAAGGACTGGGATACCCGCCTGGTGCTCCTTGAGCACATTGATGATCTGCTCCTCGCTGAACCGTCCCTTGCGCATTCGTCCGTCTCCTCTCGACGGATCCTAGCTTCTAAGCGGGGGCGTTCCAGGGGGCAGGGTCATACCTGACATAGATACGCCGGTCGAGTTCCGGCTCGCAGATGAAACGACCGCCGCCGATGGCGCAGGCGATAGCGTGCCCGATGACGCAATAGTTGTCATGCCAGATAGGGTGCGCATCGAAGAAGTCGTCGGCTCGGCCTCGTCCGCCGTAGATCCGACTTATCGCATCGGCAGGCTACGCTCGGCCAATGTTGTCCCGACCAGCGTAACGCCGAACCAGACTGTCACCGAAGCGATTACTATTATGCTCACAAACGACTTCTCACAACTTCCCGTCATGGTGGGAGAACGCGAAGTTAAAGGAGTCATTAGCTGGGGTTCAATCGGAAGCCGCCTTGTCCTTGGCTTGAAATTGAACGAGGTGAGAGAATGTATGGAGCCGCCGCACATTATCACTTATGATACTTCGCTGTTCGAAGCGATAACAGAAATTGTCAACCATGAATACGTACTAGTCCGAGACGGAATTAACAAGGTTTCAGGAATAGTCACAACGAGCGACTTGAGTCGCGAATTTCGTCAGCTAACTGAGCCGTTTATGCTTCTAGGTGAGATTGAAAATCACGTGAGAAGCCTGATTCAGAGGGGTAGCTTTACGAACAAAGAACTGCATGACTGCTGTGATCCCAACGAAACAGAGCGACTGATCGATGGGGTATTTGACTTGACATTCGGTGAGTATCTTCGGCTTCTGGAGAAGAGAGACTTCTGGTCTAGACTGAACCTGTCGATAGATCGCACCATATTTATCGACAAATTGGATAAGATACGGGACATAAGGAATGCCGTGATGCATTTCGACCCAGATGGGATCACCGACCCAGAGCTAGACACATTAAGAAAGTTCGCTGGGTTTTTACAAAAAAAGCTGCAACCGATATTGTGCCAGTGAGGACCGACACTCTATCAGCCGGGTCCCCGCCGCATCATTCTGATCTATAACATCTGCAACTTCTAAACCTTGCAGACGGCCAATTACAATATAAAGAGTTTCATGTAGTGCCCATTTTCGTCCAATCATTGCGACCGATGCGCTGAGCTCGCCCAGTACCTGCGGGTGCCTCGGTGTCTTCTTTCTCGCCCCCTGCTCGCACCCTGTTAGGCTAATCTCGCCCCCTGCAAGGCCGAAAATCGCCCCCTGTTCTTTGTCGAAGAGACTGAGCTTCTAGGTCGGTCTAACCATTTGATTTTACACTAGATTGTCGACAGGAGTCAAGTCCGGTCCCGGTGCGCAACAGAAGATTCGCCCTGATAGGGGCCTATTAGCAGGGGGCGAGAACCCTCCGCGCCGGATCAGAACGCCCCGAGCCCGAAGATGCTACCAACACGATCGACGACGGCCAGCACCCGCTTGCCGATCAGATCACGCAATGTCTCCGAGGTGCCGCGGCCCAAGGTCCCGTAGCGCGCCCCGCGATAAAACGCGCGCACGCTGGCGATTGGTCAACGGGAGAGGACCCCGCCGCATCTGACTTCAGTCAGTCTGCGTAATCCGCCACGTTCAGTGCGCGATGGCGCTGTTGGCGAGCGTCATCCGGCAAGGCAGGCGAGGTTCCGATAAAGCGTAGAGCAGTCTGCGCGGAAGGTGGTGGGCAGGGCGACAATGCGAGATGCGCACCTTTATCAGCGGAATACAAGGGGCGACCCGGTCTCGCGGCAGAGCAATCCAACGATGAGGCTCGCCTACGATCGAATTTCGTTGCGCGCCGACCAGCCGATAGGGATGATCATACCCAACGGACCGGGAACCCGGGGGATCGCGAATATTGGGGGATAGAGACCCGTGGTTGTCGACGGAGCTGACAAACCAAAGCCCGCGACGCTTAGCACAGTTGTGTCCGCAGAAGACGCCGACGCCAAAATCGGGAAGGTGGTCGTCGGAAGCGGTTGGTGGTGTGACCACAATCCCCACAAATGGGTGATCGGGTCACCGATCACACGATCTGTTGCGTTCTTCGAAATTTGGTATCAGCAAGTCCTGCGTTGTCTGTGCCCGGACCGGATAGTCATCACCGACAGCGCGACACCGATCAAGCCGAACCTCCAATCTCGTGACGACGTTCAATGGATCGAGCTCGATCGGAACTACGGTCATGCGAACGATATCAGGACGGGACGCATCCACACCAAATATAGTGGTTTTACCCCGTCGGTGATAATGGGTGCGATGTATGCGCTTAGCTGTGACGCAGAGTTCTACGTTTACGTCGAACAGGATGCTCTCCTCTTTGGTGATGATTTCCTGATGCTTGCGCTCGGTGATTCGACGGACGACATTTTGCTCGGTTCGCCGACACACAACGGCAGAGGGCGGCTTGGGCCCGGCGCTGCACCGATGATGCAGCAGCTTGGTAATGGTGCGCCGCCCCGCGCTCGAACGCTTCGTCATCGGGCTCCTCGGCGCGCCGTAGAGCGACGGAGAGCAATCGCCAGAGGAGACAATGAGAATAAGACTCCCGCCCTACGGATTCATACGGATTCCCTACGGCCGCTCCCGGCCGATCGATTTTGATCGTTCACATTTTTATGCTCAGCACTTGGACGACGAAGAATTGGCGCGCTTCCTCAATAAAATAGGCTCAACCAGTATCGCAGCACGAAAACGCTTTGGTCAAGAGGAGCTACAGGCTCGGTACCACGGACAAATTGGCTCGCGCGGAGGCCCATTTCATGGCTTTGTTCGCGAGGAGGATTGTGATCGTGCGTGAACACTTAGAAGCACCTCCGGTTATTTTTGCTTATTGGGACAGAAGCGATCACACGATTCTGGCTGAGATGATCGCGGCCTGGCGCGAGCATTTTCCTCAATTTGTTATGCTGGGGGATCATGACATCTTGCCGTTGATCCACCGATATTTCCCAATGTATATCGATCTCTATGAGAAGATACCCTTACCGGCAGCGAAATCAGATGTCGCACGGCTCCTAGCATTGTACGAATTTGGTGGACTATATGTTGACTGTCACGACGGAATTCGCGATGTCGATGAGCTTAAACGGCTTCTTGCATGCTTAAATGAATGCGAAGCTATCTTAATGGATCGACGTATTAGCTTTCTTTCCGCGACCGCCCGGTGAACATTTTCTGATCAATAATCCAATCTTCGGTCGCCCGCGCTCGGAGCTGTTCATGATTCTCGCCCGGCAGGCGTTTGCCAACCTCGCTTGGCAACAGCGGGTTGAGCAGCAATATGGTTACGTTTCCTATGATGTCGCGAGATTGACCGGGCCACAGCTTTTCGCGGATATGGTGCTAGAAGCCGGCTCCTGTACCCGCGACATCAGGTCCGATTTCTCTGGACGAATCATGATCATTCCAGAGGAAACCGCCCCAATCGTGCGAAATGTCCACACCGGCTACAAGACACCGAGCAGCCATTGGACCGTACGACAGCTGGCCGAACCGCTTTTCGAGCCGATTCGCGAGTCGTCGTCCTCGCGGGACGTGCGCTTTCACAACTTGTTCCAAGCTGAATTCCGTAGCGCCAGAGCTCGGATCAGGTCGGAAATTGAACGTTTGTCATTAGAATCCTGAGAACCAACTCACAGGGCGGTTGTCGATTCGACCCTGGGCCGTGCGGAGCAGTGCGATTACCGGCTGTCCGATTACCACCCGTTTGATGCATACGCGCTAAGGTCATGCGGTGGGAACGCGAGGCATCAACTGGCGACTTCACCGCATCACTGAACGCTAGTTAAGCGGAATACTGGTCAGCGGTGTGCCGTCGCCTGAGATATTGCCGTCTATCATGTTGGTTTTGTAGGAGTTTACAATGCCGCCCGTAATCGACACTCCGAAGCCGTTGCGGATAATCACCGAATTGCCGAGATAGAGCCTGCCGCCGGCGATGCCTATTCCGGTGCCGTTCACCAGCGCACTTGAATCGTCGATCACGGTTCCGGTGAGGCCGGCGCCAGAATTGATGAGGAAGCCGAACCCGGAATTGTCTTGCGCCCGCACTTGCACCAACATTGACCTCACATTCCCGGCCGATGGCCCGATCTGGATGCCGTTGCCGTTATTGGTAAGAAAAGTATTGTTCACAAATAAATCCGTGTTGGCGGCGGCGGTGACGACATTAATTCCATTGCCGGTGAAGCCAAAAATGTTGCAATTTTCAATGTGCAGGGCAGCGCCGGACAGAAATTTGATGCCGTCTAAACCGGCCCCGATGCCGTTGATCCGCAAATTGCGCAATGTGACGACGTCGGTCGGTCCGGCCGCGACGGCGATGCCATTGGTGCCCGACACCAAAACGCTAGCGACCTGCCCCCCACCGCCGTCGATCGTGATGGCCTT
>Ga0310915_10002174_pt1 | contig 10335 bp, 11 predicted proteins | sample GREbulkMGAN111_FD_202508 | JGI IMG/M metagenome (GOLD analysis project Ga0310915, IMG submission 202508) | Lab enrichment of tropical soil microbial communities from Luquillo Experimental Forest, Puerto Rico - GRE.bulkMG.AN111 | ecosystem: Environmental > Terrestrial > Soil > Tropical forest >...
GTCATGTCGCACGCTGCGTCACAGACGGCGGCATCATCCTGATCGAGCACGCCAGGCATGTACCGGAATCTCTGCACAACGAAGTCGTCCTGCCTGCCCGCAGCCGTCGCGAGCGCGACAAGGTGCATCACCTCGAGCGACGCGAGATTCATGCTGAACGGGAACACGTTTTCGTTCGCCTTGAAGCGGTGATCGGCGGGAAGGCCCTTCATGTACGAGGGGTCGTCGAGCATTCCGGCGCGCTCGGTGTCTGCGTCCGCAGGATCGAACTGCTTCAGGCACTGAAGGCACGCACGGTCCGGTCCTGCAGTCTGCACCTGCCAATCCGCTCCGGAAATGGCTCCAGCCTTGAACCGGACCTGAATCCCACCGTCGATCACCGGAATGAGGTGCGCATACGCGAAGTGGTTCAGGATCTGTCGTGCTCGCGGCCGGTCAACGCAGCTGAAGAGCACGTCACAGTCGAGAGCTGCCCGGTAGCCGGGCTCTTCAGCTACGCTATTCGGGACCGTGCGCACGTCGATCTGCGACGCAGTGTGACATCGCTCGAGATGAGCTCGAGCGACGTCCACCTTGAGTCGTCCGATGTCCGCGGCTGTTGCCCCGGCGAGCCGATCCAAGTTGTGCGCCTCGACCTCGTCGAAGTCGACGAGGACAAATCTCTGGAGGCCACTACGGGCGAGAGCCTCGGCAACGAGACTGCCGACACTGCCGAGCCCGACGATGCCGACGCGCAAGCGCGCGAGCGACCGGTGTGCTTCAGGTCCCCATACGGTGTGAGTTCTCCTGAAGAGGTCGCGGTACTCGGGCAGGGGCACGAGGCGATCGAAGAAGTTGGTGTGAAGGCGCTTCCCGACGCGTCGAACGTTCTCTGACCAATAGCGACGGTAGATACGACCGCGGACACGCTGCCAGAACCGCGCGCTCCAGGTGCCATCGCCCGCCAAGGTCATCCCGACAAGGGGCAGGTCAGTGACGGCATCGACGGAACTGGCGAGCTTCCGCTCGGCTCGAATGTCGTCAGCGCTCATGCGCTGCCATCCACCGCCGGGAGGGTGGCTGTGCATCAGCGCGAGACCGCTGCGGGAGCGTGCAGCAGCATCCAGAGCGCGTTCGAAGTATTCAGGCTCGAAGGTCACGTTGCCGTGGCGGCGTCGCTCGCCGGGCCTCGGCAAGACAGGGCTGTGCACAAGAGCCGTCACTCGCGTTGTGCCTTGCGATGGCGTCCACAGGGCAAAGCAAACGTCCTCCCAGCCATCGGGCTGGAGAAGGACCTCGGCGACCGCCTCGTGAACGTGGGCGGGAAGTGCGACGCTGGTTCTCGGATCACGCACGCTCGAACACTCCGTTGATCTTGGCCATCAGGCGCGCTGCGCTGCGCTCGGTTTCTCCCTGCCAGTAGAAGTTGTGGCTCCAGTAGCGCCACTCTGGTCCGAGCGCGCTGTCGATGATGTTGCGGACGTTGGGAACAGTGTCCGCCTTCTCGAACAACTGAGGTGAGCACCGGACGTGGATCGAAGCCCCCACACTCCGAGGGAAGTCCGCTGTTGCAGGGATCGCGAGATCGATGACGCGGCCCGCGAATCGCCCGAGCGGCACCTGGTACCCGCGGATGACGGCGAACGCGTTCCCGTTCGCCGTCACCAGCTCGGCACGATGACCCAAGGCCGTAAGTTCTTCGATCAGCCGGTCAGGCCCGTACATCACGACACCGTTGTGGGCGTGTTGTGCAGCACGAAGAACTTCATCCCGTTCTCGAGCGTGAGCACCTCGTCGAGGTTCGTGAACTTCTGCGTCTCGTTCCCGTGGCGCCAGGCGAGCGTCGTCTGACCGGGGTCCTCCTTGGCGAAATCCGTCAGGAGCGACCTCACCGTGACGGTCGGGCTCGTGGCCTTGAACTGCTCCTTATCGATGAAGAACACGATCTCGTTGCCGCGCTTCTCGTCCTGCATGTCTCACCTCGCTCGGGGGGACCCCCGGTGCCGACCGCGCTTGAGCGCGCCGATCGTGGACGGGATCGATCCATGGGAGGCAAGCGCCTGTCAAGTGATGATCGCCTCAGCAATACCGGCGTCAGTAATAATGACGCCAGCGAATCGTTGCAGCGATCCTCCGAATCCTGTACAGATTCAAGGGTCTTGGCGACTCGAACCGAGCCGTTCTACGCAGCGCTGGGCAGACGCATCTCAGATGCGCGCGAACGGCGTGGCCTGAGCCAGGCGAAGCTCGGAGAGATGCTGAAGCCACCCGTAACCCGAGCCTCGATCGCGAACGTGGAGTCAGGCAAACAGCGCGTCCTTGCGCACACGCTTGTCGATCTTGCCGCGGCTCTGGGAATATCCGTAGCGGACCTGATTCCGGACGCGCTTCCCCAGGCAGAGCGTCCGTCGAAAGCGGAAGTCGCCACAGCGTTGCTGAAAGAGAACATCCCGGAGTCGGTCGCGAACGAACTGGCCAGGGCTTTCGGACACACGCCAAGTCCCCCAAGGAAGAAGCGATGACTGCTCGGTACGCTCGGAACGAGGCTACCCAGGTGTTGCAGCGGTGTCGTCAGTCGTCCGCTCCCATCGACGTGAAAGCGGTCGCGAGGGAGTTACGGCTCCAAGTTGTCGAAAAGCCGCTTGGTGACGCGTCGGGGCTTCTGATAACCGGTGATGGGCGGGCGCTCATCTGCGTGAACTCAGTCGGGGAAACCCCGCAACGACAGCGGTTCACCATCGCGCACGAAATCGGCCATTACGTGCTGCGACACCAGTTCGAGAAGGGCGAGCACGTCCACGTCGATCGAGGCAATTTCATCAGCGCCCGGAACGCCAGAGCGTCGGCCGGCATCGACTCGAAAGAGATCGAGGCGAACCAGTTCGCCGCCGCACTCTTAATGCCTGCGCAGCTAGTCGAAGCAGAAGCCGCGAAACTGGTTCGAGACGGGCCACTTCTCGATCAACATGTGGCGATGCTTGCGAGAACGTTCGATGTTAGCGAGCAGGCGATGACGATTAGGTTATCGTCGCTGGGGTTGGGCGGGCTGTAAGCGCGTGCGCCCCTTCCGGCGCCGTGCGGTTCGCTCGCCACCCACCGCGACGTCGGTCTTCAGCCCAGCAACGCTTGGCTTCTCTGCTGCGGCTGCGCATTAACCCAACAGCGTGGGCTGTAACGCTACGGTTCGACGGACGCGCGTGTTGGCGCCTCACGCCGCATGTTCGCGGAGTGCCGGAGTCCCACGATCCTTCGCCTGGACACGAATAACCCAGCGGTCCCGATCCTGCGGGAGAATCAACCGGCGTACGGCAACGGCGTCGAGTTCGCGGCCCGAGTCCAGCACCCGAGCCACGATAGAGGCGTACTGGCGCGGCACGTACCCGACTACGTCGCCCGCGACGACACGCACTTGTGTCGCACGCGCGTCGTGAGCGTTGTCGCGCTCACGACGCAGTTCCACGTGGTCTCCCTGCGAAAGCGCAGCAGCTCCTGAGTAGAACTGCTCACCGGCAACTCGAAACTGGAGCGGTCGTGTGAGGTCGTCGTCTGTCGCCCGGAACTCGGCGAGCTCGAGCCTGTCCGTCAGCTGCACCCCACCGCTGAGCGCCAGAATCTCCATCGGGTCTTCCGTATGTTCGACACCCCAGGACTTCAGGATGTCGAAATAGTCGGGACGTCGCGATGACGGAATTCGCTGCGCGAAAGTCGAGAACAGCGTCGGCGACCGATAAGGATCGGACAACGTGCGGTGGGCTGGGAACTCAGGAAGAAGCGAAAAGCCGGCCTGAAGTGCCCCCTCGATGTCGGTGTCGTAGGCGAAGGCGTAACCGTCGTCCGCTGTGCGCCACAGATGCCCTACAACATGGCGCCGCTTGGTTACGGGATCGCTCCAGAGAACGAGGAGGTGGTGAAACGCGCTCACGTGACGTGTGCCTTCAACCAGTCGAGTCGTGTCCGAAGCAGGAGTCCCGCGAGTTCCCGACGGTTCTCCGGCCAGAAGGCGTCCAGCACGCTCGCCAGATACGGAGCGACCTCCGAACGAAGCAACCGATCGAACTTCGGTAGCCATCGCCTGCTTTCCTTCCACTCGGGCCAGCGGGACATCTCAGAAACGACCTGCTCCTGTTTCAGAAGCTTCTTGTTAACCCCGTCACCGAATCCGCTCCTGCAGTCCGCAACGTACTCTTCTAGTCTGACAGCGCGGCGATCCGCCAACAAGTCGTACTTGTCAAGCTGTTCGGCCCCAAGGCAAGCGGCGGTGTCGAAGATGGGAGCGAGTCGTGCCACCGCGGGGTTGTGGAGAATCCCCCAGTTCTCCTGATGTCGGTCGGAATTACCGATCCACGCGTCGAAGAACACCATGTCAGCGAACTGTTGCAGCAGTCCGATCCCGTTCCTCTGGCGCTCCCAGTACTCCAAGGCGAACCGTATTCTGTCGAGCGTATGTGCGCGTCGATCCAAAGGAACGTACGATTTGTCGACGCCGCCGATGAGGTCGCCCCCGGGCGAAAACTCGTAACGCCCGGGCCACGTCGCGAACCGCCTGACGACGATACCCGTGCGTGAATCTCCGTCGGTCCGCACCCAACAGCACAAGTTGCTAGCGGGGGCGGCGAGCCCTAGAGCGCGCGCCATCCTGAGGACCGTCGCCTCGATCGCGCGTTCGTATGGCCGCTTTTCGCGGGGCTCCTTTCGGAGCCACTCTTGGTTCTGGGGATCGACGACCCAGAATTTCTCGCGCTTGCCACGAGTCTCCTGGCCGGCGATCCGCCACGACGACACATCCACTTCGCGCAGCTTCTTCAACGGGCGGACATCTCGAGCGAGCGCAAGCTGTCGCCTGGCGAAGTAGCGCTCGATCGGGGTTCTGCGCACGCGGTTAGCCTTAGCACGACTCTGCAAGCGCACTTCCGCAACGCCGCGGCCGCCGCCGCGGGTCATACCTCTTCGCGGTCGGGGCGCTTGCCACAACTGCGCTACATCATGCCGGTTCGCCCGCGCTTCGCCCGAATCGTAGTCGTACTGCGCTTCAGTCCCTGCGCGGAACAGCGGCGTCGTACTCGGTCCGCGACACCCGGACGATCGCCTCTCCGAGATCGCCCGCGGCCGCCTTCGGCACCGGAACGATCAGCTTCAGCTCGCGCCCCGGTCGCTGCTCATCGAGGATCGCGCGAGCGAGCCGGCGCGCCTCATCGGGGTCTAGGAGCCCGTCCGCCACGAGTTCCGCGACCGATGATGGCCATCGCCCTCGGCGCGCATCGAAATCCCGGGCGGCTACGGCAGCGACGAGCAGATCGAGCTGCAGCCCGGCAGCGGCATCGCGGCGCGAGTAGCTCGCGTAGCTCTGCACCGGCTCGGGGCCGTCCAGATCGCCGAAGAGGAACCTGAGGAGATAGGAAGAGGTGCCCAGCGCGGCGAACGCCGCGTCGCGTTCCGGCGCAGGGAGCATCCCAATGGCGACCAGCCGTTCCTGGAGCTTCCGCAAGTCGCGCCACGCGAGTCGAGTCCGCAGCGGTCCGAGCACGCCAGGGACGGCCATCGAGCCGTCTTCGGCGAACGCACGCGGGCGTGGCAGGAGGCGCTCCTTCATTGCAGTTGTAAGGCCTGGCCCGTACGCGAGCAGCTGAACCTGAATCCCCTCTTCACGGAGCGTGGTCCCGAACGAAGGCGTGGAATCGCGGATACGTCGGAGGCGCTGGCCCGCGACGCGAGCGTCGCCGATGTCGGAAGCCGAGATCGCCTCGGCACACGAGGGCGTAAGCAGCCCAACGATTGCAGCGCGGATCATCCGACCGACCAGGCCACCTGAGATCGCTGCATCTCGCCCGAGCGCCAGACCATCGATGCAGTCCGTGAGCGCGTGGACTGCGTGGTTGGGCGCCGTAGTGCGAATGCGGAGCGCCGCGTGACGCGCGGCAGCTTGGAGGCCCATCCACGAAGTTCCCTTGAACGGTCCGAACGGGTCGTGGTCCGGCCCGAGATCGGCTCGTTCCACGTGACTGGCATCGAGGAGCGCATCAAGGTCGGCGTCGAGGTGGGGTAGCGCCGACGCGACGTTGCTGGGGAGGTCCGACAGCGGCCTTTCGCCCTTGGCAACGGCAGAGGCGAGCGCGCGCGCGTCGTCGGTATCCAGCAGGCTCTTCCAGGCGTTTTCGTAGCGTGGAAGGGGCGCGCGCAGAGCATCGGCGAATGAACCAGGGCGGGGGGCGTCCACATGCACTTGACGCGCGCGAGGAGCGGCAACGATCTCGTTGGCCTCCCGCACGAGCGCGTTCTGCAGGTCTGCGACATAAAAGCGAGGAACGAGCCACAGGCCGAGGATGACGGAAGTGAGAAAGATCCAAGGGCCGGGGCGACGGAGCAGTTCAACTCGCACGAACTCGACAATACACCTCACGTCGCATCCGGCCCGGCTGAGTCACCTCAACTCCGAGGGACCACAGCAGTCCACGCCAAACACGAAGAAGAGCTGTTCGGGTCCATCCGCCGCCTGCTTCAACTCTGCTACAGAACTCCCGCTCGAAACGAACCTTCTTCCCTGTTCCCGCGGCCTTGGCCACTCCTGAACGCGGCCTGAAAATCCCCGTGTCGGTGGTTCGATTCCGCCCCCAGGCACTCCATCACGTCCGACATCCGAAGGCCCAGTGGACTGCGAAGTCCGCTGGGCCTCAGTGTTTTCGTGGAACAGCGCGTCCCCGTGTCCCTTCGTGTGCTCGAGTGTGTACTCGAGGAGCGACCGCTGCGCGGGGCTCACGATCGGGACCGTGCGGAACCGCGTCTTCCGCTTCGTGCCGCGGAGGAAGACCGTCGCGAGCCCCTCGCCGACGTCGCCGCGGCGAATATGTAGCGACGATGAAGGCGGCCCGCGCGGCGCGGTCCGCCGTGAGCTTCGCGAGCTCGACGGCGGTCAGGGCCCGCTTCCGCAGCTCGTACCCCGGTGAGAACGCGACCGGGATGACCTCGTCCACCCGGCCACGCCACAGTCCCGCGCGGATCGCGGGCCGGGGCGACTCGGTCGGGAACGTCGAGCGGAAGACCGCGGGCGACGAGATCGGCGGATTGAGGCGCCCTTCGGGGACTTCCTGCGGCTCGTCGGGAACACCCTGTCGTTGCTGGCGGAACGCAGGAACTAACCGCGGCCCGCCCCGCCGCCTGCCGCACCGTTCGTGAAGTAGGGGCCCGGGCGGGGCCCGGCCGCGGCCGGGGACGGCCGTCATTCACCTTGTAGGAGAGGCCCATTCCTGCCACGATTTCGGACCTCTCCGCGGGGCCCCGGACCCCCCGCTCGTAGCCTGGAGGACCGACATGCACGTCCGCCGCGCCCTGGCGCTCATCGCCTGTACCGTCCTCGCCGCACCGGCGCTCGCCCAGCAGCAGGGGACGCTCGAGCGCATCAAGCAGAGCGGCACGATCTCGCTCGGCCACCGCGAGTCGTCGATCCCGTTCTCGTACTACGACGACAAGCAGCAGGTGGTGGGGTACTCGCACGACATGCAGCTCAAGGTCGTGGAGGCCGTGAAGAAGAAGCTCAACCTGCCGAACCTGGCGGTGAAGTACACGCCGGTGACCTCGCAGAACCGCATCCCGCTCATCCAGAACGGCACCGTCGACCTCGAGTGCGGCTCGACCACGAACAACCTCGAGCGGCAGAAGCAGGTGGACTTCACGACGACCATCTTCATCGTCGGCACCCGGCTCCTCACGAAGAAGGACTCGGGCGTGAAGGACTTCCCGGACCTCAAGGGGAAGAACGTCGTCACCACCGCAGGCACCACCTCCGAGAAGCTCATCCGCGCGATGAACGACGAGAAGAAGATGGGGATGAACATCATCTCCGCGAAGGACCACGGCGAGTCGTGGCTGACGCTGGAGAGCGGCCGCGCCGTCGCGTTCATGATGGACGACGCCCTCCTCGCCGGCGAGCGCGCCAAGGCCCGCAAGCAGGACGACTGGATCATCCTCGGGACGCCGCAGTCGAGGGAGGCCTACGGCTGCATGCTCCGCAAGGGCGACACGGAGTTCAAGAAGCTCGCGGACGAGGCGATCTCCGCCGCGCTCAAGAGCCAGGGCGAGCAGGAGTTCAAGAAGTGGTTCCAGTCGCCCATCCCGCCGAAGGGCGTGAACCTGAACCTGCCGCTCTCCGACGACATGAAGGAGCTGTTCAAGAACCCGAACGACAAGGCGTTCCAGTGAGCCATCGCACGACGTGAGGGTGTCGGGGCGGGGCGGCGTGAGCCGCCCCGCGGTGTTTCGAGCGCGGCGAGGGAGATGTTCGTGACATGAACTGGCGCGTGTTCTTCGAGCCCGCTCCGGCGGGCGGCGGCGCGACGTACCTCGACTGGCTGCTGGAGGGGCTGAAGCTCACGGTGTACCTGTCGCTCGCCTCGTGGTGCATCGCGCTCGTCTGGGGCTCGGTGATGGGCGTCCTCCGGACCGTGCCGAACCGCATCCTGTACGCGATCTCCACCGTCTACGTGGAGGTGTTCCGGAACGTCCCGCTCCTCGTCCAGCTGTTCATCTGGTACTTCGTCGTCCCCGAGCTCGCGCCGGGCGGCCTCGGCACCTGGTTCAAGCAACGCGACCCCTTCGTCCAGCAGTTCCTCTCCGCGACGCTGTGCCTCGGCTTCTTCACCGGGGCGCGCATCTCCGAGCAGGTCCGCGCCGGCATCGAGTCCCTCGCGAGGGGGCAGCAGGCGGCGGGCCTCGCCCTCGGCTTCACGCTGCCGCAGACGTACGAGAACGTGCTCCTCCCCATGGCCTTCCGGATCATCGTCCCGCCGCTCGCGTCGGAGATGGTGAACCTGGTGAAGAACTCCGCCGTGGCGTCCACCATCGGCCTCCTCGAGGCGGCGGCGATGAGCCGGCAGCTCGTCGACTACACGGCCCGTGCATACGAGTCGTTCACCGCCGTGACGGTGCTCTACATCCTCGTCAACCTCGTCGTCCTCGTCTTCATGCGGTGGGTCGAGGCGAAGGCGCGGGTGCCCGGGTTCCTCGGGGGAGGGCACTAGCCCGTGTACGACTTCGACTGGAGCTCGGTGAAGCCCGCCCTCCCGTTCATGTGGCTGGGCATGAAGGTAACGCTGGAGATCACGCTCACGGCGATGTCCGTGGGCATCGCCCTCGGGACGGTGCTCGCCGTCCTGCGGCTCCAGAGGAACCCGGTGCTCTCCGGGTTCTCAGCAGCGTACGTGAACCTGTTCCGGGCGGTGCCGCTCATCATGGTGCTGCTCTGGTTCTTCCTCATCGTCCCCACCCTCATCGAGCGCATCTTCAACCTGCCGCGCACGGCGGACACGCGCGTCACCTCGGCGATGGTCGCGTTCTCGCTCTTCCAGGCGGCCTACTACGCGGAGATCATCCGGGCGGGCATCCAGTCCGTGACGGCCGGGCAGATGGGCGCAGCGCTGGCGCTCGGCATGAGCTACGGCCAGGCGATGCGGCTCGTCGTCCTCCCTCAGGCCTTCCGCAACATGACCCCGCTCCTCCTCACTCAGACCATCATCCTCTTCCAGGACACCTCGCTCGTGTACGTGTCGGCGGTGCGCGACTTCTTCGGCGCGGCGACCATCATCGGCACTCGCGACGGCCGCCAGGTGGAGCTGATCCTCTTCGCCGGCGGCGTCTACTTTGTCATCAGCTTCGCGCTGTCGTCGCTCGTGAAGTACTGGCAGGACCGCCTCAAGGTGGCCGCATGATCGACATCCGCAAGGTCAGCAAGACCTATCCGAACGGCTTCCAGGCCCTGAAGGCCTGCTCGACGCACGTCGACAAGGGCGAGGTGATCGTCGTGTGCGGCCCGTCCGGCTCGGGCAAGTCCACGCTCATCAAGTGCGTGAACGGCCTCGAGGACTTCCAGGAGGGCGAGATCGTCGTGAACGGGATCTCCGTCGGCGACAAGAAGACGAACCTCCCGAAGCTGCGCGCGCACGTGGGGATGGTGTTCCAGCACTTCGAGCTCTTCCCGCACATGACCGTGGTAAAGAACCTCACCGTCGCCCAGACGAAGGTGCTCGGGCGCCGCAAGGTCGAGGCGACGGAGCGGGGCCTCAAGCTCCTCGAGCGCGTCGGCCTCTCCGCCCACGCCTCGAAGCACCCCGGTCAGCTCTCCGGCGGCCAGCAGCAGCGCGTCGCCATCGCGCGCGCGCTCGCCATGGACCCCATCTGCATGCTCTTCGACGAGCCGACCTCCGCGCTCGACCCGGAGATGATCAACGAGGTGCTCGACGTGATGGTGGCGCTGGCAAAGGAGGGCATGACCATGATGGTGGTGACCCACGAGATGGGCTTTGCCCGCAAAGTCGCCGATCGCGTGGTGTTCATCGACAAAGGCGAAATCGTCGAGGATGCGCCGAC
>Ga0310915_10002180_pt1 | contig 10328 bp, 10 predicted proteins | sample GREbulkMGAN111_FD_202508 | JGI IMG/M metagenome (GOLD analysis project Ga0310915, IMG submission 202508) | Lab enrichment of tropical soil microbial communities from Luquillo Experimental Forest, Puerto Rico - GRE.bulkMG.AN111 | ecosystem: Environmental > Terrestrial > Soil > Tropical forest >...
ACGGCCCGCTCAATCAGGGAAAGTTGGGAAGCTGCACCGGCAACGCCGAAGCACAGTGTCTCAACACCGATTTCATGACTCCTACGCGAACCAAGGTACACAAAAACAAACAGTTCACCGAATCCAATGCGATCAAAATCTATTCTCTCGGAACAACTTTGGACTCACAGCCGGGACAATACCCGCCAGACGACACGGGTTGTGATGGACTGTCGGTAGCGAAAGCCGGTGTCAAACTAGGGTATTTGGCTTCATACAGTCACACGTTCAGTTTTTCGTCGGCTCAGGCCACGGCAGAGAAAACCCCGTTCATTCAGGGAACGGTGTGGACGAACGAAATGTTCAATCCGACAAACGGTTTGGTGACAGTCGGAAAGGTGAACGATTCGACCATCGCTGGCGGGCATGAGTACCTGTGCTGCGGAATCGATTGGAACGAAGACGTTTTCGTCTTTCGCAATTCATGGGGCGATCAGAATAAATGGCCGGGATGCAAGCCTGGTGGTTACTTCGCAATCGGTTTCAAGGACGAGCAGACGTTACTGGCGCATCAGGGCGACGTAACGGTGTTGATAGGAGTGTAAGTTGAATTATCCAGGCGTGGTATATCGACAGAACCTCATTGAGTTTTGTCGAGACAAGTTGATGCAATCCAACATGATGCAGATGTCGATTGTTCCGGCAATGGAAGGACACGAATCAGGACGATGTGTGTTGCCAGAACCGGACTTTCGTGCATTGGATCAACAGTATTCAACGCATATCGGCTATCAGAAAGCCATGCGAGATATCGCTGAATGGGCGAAAGAAAATATCAATGGGTGAAAGTAAGAACGAAGAAGTTCCGGTTGGCGAATGGACCTACGTTCGCGCCGGTCAAGTGATCGCGATGGACACCTACGTGGACGGCGATGGCGTGATGCGGTCCAGCGGTGACGGTTCGGTGGTCTGCTGGCACAATCCCGCGTGCCGACGCAAAGCGATACAGCCGCATGAACTCAAGTATGACGGCAACGGTGCGCCGTGGTGTCCATCCTGTTTCCGCGCCAACGAAGATAAAGCCAGACTACGCAAGCATTTTGGTGGTCAAGGAGGTCAAGCCACACGGGAAGCAAGACGAAAGGAAGCAACGCAAAAGGAAGTGAGAAAAAATGGGACATGATCATATGATGGGCATGGAAATGCTTCCCGGTTTTCCGAAAGCAGACCACTGCCAATTGTATAAGCTTCACCGGCCCGCTCCACTGAGATTCATTTGGCACCATATACTTCCGCAAACGTGTGGTGGACAATCGGTTGACGCGAATCTATCGCAGCTATGCGACAGTTGCCACTACGCGGTACACGCAATGCTCTACGATTTGAAAGTACATCAGGGAGCTTTCATTTCATTTTCGAAATACCAGAAGACGCCGAGAGCGGTACTCGCGTACCAAGGTTACGAGGCAGCGGTCGCAGCCGGAACCGTGGACAAGATACCGCAAGAGGGTTCGATTGAATAGTATTGTGCCTCAAAGCTTTTCGATGTTTAGGTAGGCCGACTACCTAGATCAAGATGTGGTATGCCGGTCATTTGACACGCCTACAACTAGTGGTGCTTGTGTCCTTTGACCTGCGGGTTTATGCTGAAGGTTCGTTGAACGGACAGTGACGGACGAAAGACGTGGTGGTGCCGTGTCGCCAAATATGAACTCTCCCAATGAGTTTCGTGACCTCAATCCTTATCGAAACTACGCGGAACGCTATCGTGTCGCGGGATGGCATGGGCCACTTCCCATTCCATACAAAGAGAAAAAGACTCCACCGGACAAAATCAACGGACAACGCAGAAAATTTACTGGTGGTGATGCTGCTTATCCAACCGAAAGTGAAATAGATCACTGGTGTAACGATGGTAAGCAGTACAACATCTGCATTCGCTTGGCAGGAGTAGATAATGAGTACGAAATCATTGGAATCGATGTCGATCACTATTTCAAAGACGGACAACAAAAACTCGGTGGCGATCAGCTTAAAGAACTTGAGACTAGGCTTGGTAAGCTTCCTGATACGTGGATTAGCTCGGCAAGAGTTGACGGAATATCTGGAACACGATATTTCAGGGTGCCTCGCCACAAAGGTTTTAGAGGTAAGGCTGCCAAAGAAATTGATATCGTATCCAAAGGGCATAAATTCTCTGTAGTTTTTCCATCAATCCATCCCGAAGAGGGACTTGGCACTTATTGGTGGTTCCCGCCAGGCACGCCGCTCACGCTTGAGGGACGCGAAGCGTGGCAGCCACACATGGCACTACCCGACGCCCGCCAGCTTCCGATTTTGGATGAAGTTTGGTGGATGGAACTGAGTGACAGAGGTCGTCCTTTCGATCCAAGTCCAATGGATTTAGATTCAACCATCGCTGAGTTGGAAGAGTGGGCAGACCGAACCTTTGGTATTGGCGAAGCATGTGATTGTACTCGAAAGCTAATTGCATATCACAAGAAACAGATCACTGAAAATGCTACTAGCCATGATATCTTGAAAAATGCACATTGGAATCTTCTCATGTGTGCTTTTGAAGGTCATCTTGGAATTTGGCGTGAAGGTCTTAAGCATATCGAAGATTTCTATAAACATGATGTTTGGGAAGTCAAACGAGATGAGCTAGGAAGCAAGCGTGGCATTCAAGAAGCTGAGAATGAAGTTTTCAGAAGTCGTGCCGGGGCTTTAAGAAAAATCAAAAAGAAATCAGATACTCAAGTAGAAATGGGTCTTGGACCCTTAAAAATTGAATGTAACGACCTATGTCGTGGCATCGTAGACGAAGAGCCTGACTGGTGGTGGGACATACACCCGGTCATCATACCTACGCTGATGGCTGTCAATAGATATGACATGAACGATACTGGTAACGCGGAACACATGCGCGATCTATTTACAACATATGAAGACGGTCCACTCATCCGTTTTGTCTTTGATTGGCAGAAGTGGATCATTTGGGATGATGATCAAAATCGTTGGATAGTTGATAACGAGATAGGAAGTCTCATTCGAAATAAATGGGATTTGGTTATTCAGCGTCAGAAGAGCTATGTAGCTGTTCTCAAAACGCGCAGGGATGGTTTGGCTACTCAAGCTTCGACAACCGGCCAAGGCATGAATCGTGCTGGGACTGGTGCTCTGGTCGGAAGTGACTGGTGGCGATCCATCAAGTTACATGATGAGTGGGCAAAGTTCATCTTACGTAATGGTGACAACTATCGTGCAGAACAAGCGATCAAACGATGTGCAAAGCTATTACCAATCAGTTCAGATGATCTAGATTTCAATCGAAGACTTTTGGCTGTCAGTAACGGAGTGTTAGAACTTAAAGACGATGGTGTAGTTCTTCGTGAACAGAAGATTGATGACATGATCACGATGAATGCTGGTATTGAATATAATGAGACTCCAAATCCGTTTGGTGCTAAGCTTTGGAAGGAATTTTTAGATAGGTTTCTTCCCGATCCAGAAGTGCGCGAGATCGTTCAAGTAGGCATGGGCTATTCACTTCTTGGTGGCAACCCTCGTCGTGCGCTCATGCTGCCACTTGGTCAAACCAGTAGTGGCAAATCAACGTTCTCTCGTGCTTGCTATAAAGCCGTTGGAGACTATGGTGGCGCTATCTCAAAACAAATGTTTCAAAGTTCACAGTTCAAACCAACTATGCTTAGAAATGCTAAAAAGCGTATTGTGGTTTGTAATGAGTTTGATAATAATTCAACAATTTCCACAGCAGCGTTTAAAGAAATAACTGGCAATGTTGATGAAGTTGAGGTACAGCGCAAAGGGATAGATGAAGTAAAAGTTAATGAAGTCCACTTCACTCCTTGGATTCCAACTAACTTGATGCCAAAGTTTTCTGATCCAGACTTAGCAATTGAACGAAGACTGTACCCAATTGAATTCAATGAGACGATCTCTCACGAAGACGAGCGCGGTGAATACGGAGAGATTATAGAACAAATAGCTCTTGAATCAGTTCTGTTATGGCAGATCGAAGGTTATAAGATGTATATAGCCAACGGTGGCCTCATACGTAATGAGCTAACAAAAAAATGGATCAACAAGTATATGCGACAGATCGACGTTTATTCAACGTTTATTGACGAGTGCTTAGAAGAAGATGCAAAAGGATCGATAGAGAATCAAGAATTAAAACAATTCTTTAATTCTTGGATGTATGTCAATGATTACAAAGATAAAGATATTCCATCAACACACACTTTTACCACACGATTGCGTGCGCTAGGACTCAAGAAACCAGATTATCCTGTGACACCGAAAGGAAAACCACCTGGACGATATTGGCTTGGAATAAAATTGAAGACTCAACAGCATCCAAAGCGCCAGCAATCAGGTTGGTATGGGTTTACAAGTAACGATAAGGATAAGACGTGAAGTGTCGTAAATGTAAAAAAGCTGAAGCCACTATCGATTGGAATATTGCTTTCTATGACATGGACGATGATGGTAAACACAAGTACGCAGTAGTTGAATGTTGTGAACCTTGTTTGCAAATAATGAAACAAGAGCTTTCTGAAATGATTGATCAGCCGGTAAGAGTGACGATGGGTGTCAGCATCGATGATGTCTATATGATCCGTGGCACGCCGATCATGGTTTGTACTGACCATTGTGTGTAGAAAGTGTAGTGGTAAGTGTAGTAGATAAAACCCCAGGTCAGAGGATATTTTACTACACTTACTACACTTACTACACTTATTTAGAACTATATACACGCGAGAGATGATTTACTTGACATAACGTACTACGTTTTTCTAATAGGAGATGAAAATGTGGAAGAGTGTAGTTCTTGGGAAAACAGCCTATTTGTGCAGGTCAAGGGCCACTACACTCTTGAAAAAAAGTGTAGTAGAACCATGCTGATGAAAGCGCCCGTGCGTGCGTCACTGATGCGTGTCACGGAGACACCCGTGGCGGGGTCGGGTAGGATAGGCGGCATGGGCATCTTGCAGCCGGGTACGCAGCCAGGCAGTGAGTACAGCTACGGCCAGGGACTAGCTTGTGATCTTCGTTCGGACTTTCAATCGCAACGAGTTTTGCCGTGGGCCGTTGGTGAAGACTCACACGACATGCTCAACGAGTACAGAGCTTCGCTTCGGTTGGATGCGACCAATCCCCAAGAAAATTTATATCCAGACATGTACTTCGCTTTGGGAAACCCCGATGCTTTCGGACCCGCACCGGCTTTAGTTCAAGAAGAGGTCAATCGGCCTCGCGGAGCGATCCCAAGACCGTTCTACCGTTACGGCGTGAACCGGCAGGAATAGAATGACGATTACTCAAAACATCGTTGCTGATGATGGCGTGGTTGAGTTTGACGACGCTGATGGCAAGCTGTGCAAAGAATGTCAGGTAGTTAAAAACCGAAGCGAATTCCATCCTCACCCATCGAATCGCGATAGATTATTCCACATCTGTAAGGAATGTTGGAATGCAAAAGGACGAGCGAAGTATGCAGAGCGAAGGGTTGTCAGCGCACGCGATCTAGATCGTGTTGGAAAATATGTTCAAGGTTATATAGAAATTCAAGAACTTTCCAACGATGAGATTTTTGGATCGTATGTTCTCAACGATGATGGAACACAAGTCAGCATCAATCGATTGGCTGAAAAGTTTCGGACAAAATTCAGTCGTGAGTTGGGGCGAAGGATTAACGATTACCTTCGTTCTAAAGCGCCTCGCGCGGTCGAAATCATGTTTGACTTGGCGAACTCAGATTTCGTTGAACCAGGCGATAGAATCAAAGCGGCGCAATGGTTGGCAGAGAGAGTGATCGGAAAGACGCCAGAAGTCTTGGTGTTGGGAAATGCGGACAAGCCCTATGAAGCGATTTTTGGAAATGCTATCGAAACGAGTTCACGAGAAACTTATCGATCTCACAATATTATTGATGCTGAAGTGGTTGGTATCCAAGATGACACAGAAACAGTGCAAGAGGTTGACAGTGGCGGGCAGGATTCAGAGCAATCCGATAAAGACGCCAGAGATAGGATCAAAAAAGCCAAGTCTCGACGTTTCGCCGCGCGTGCAGCAGGAGTGGCCTGCGTTGACAACGCTCCGTGGTTCATTAGATGGGCCAAAAGGAAAGACGGCACGTTCACAGCATACTTGATTGAACCGGAAGAGCTAACTGAAGCAAAGCTTGCAAACATTCGTAAAACGGTTATATAGAAAGGTATCTATTATGGCTCTGACAAGAGGCGTTCAACCTGGATCGGTTACGCCTAATATGCACAAAATGTACGATGGCCGTAATGTTGCGACAAGGCCCATTCCCATTATTACCGATTATGGTGACCATGTTGCAGCGATGGCTGCGGCTGCTGACCAGCGGCCACGCACTGAGGCCGTCCAGATGCCCAGTAAGCCCCGTCCAAGCGGTGCTGACACCGTGTTCGGCACTGTCGTGCCGGGTGCTACGCAAGTTACTGGTGGCGATTTCAATCCTGCGACGGGTTTGTCCGAAACAGTTTAAAATTGAATATGACTTCCGATGTGGCGCGAACCAAAGCAGCTTTTGTCCGGGGTTGCCCAAATCGCACTCGCCTATTCGGATAGAGAAGACCCGCTGTGTTCCACGTCTCACAGCGGGTCTTTTCGTTTTGAAAGGCGTTGCCCCAGTTGCGGATACGAGCTAGACGATCTAGTCAAGTATTGCCCGCGTTGCGGATACGAGCTAAACGATCTAGCCAAGTATTGCCCGCGTTGCGGATACGCTATGCTGTTCCGCCACCTTGGGCGTTTGTCAGAGCGGTCTGCAAATCGGCAACCGCCGTGTTCAACGCTGATTCATCAGCGGCAGGAAGCGGAGTTGACAAACCTGATACGGCAGTCGCAACGGCTTCAACCGCAGCGGCAACGGCATCAAGGTCAGCTTGTTCGATTTGTACTGCGGCCATGATTAAATCTTCCTTTGCGTTGAGAACGGATAACTGATGTTGCTCAGATGCTTCACGCCGTTGAACGGCTTGAACATTGAGCAGAATTGTGTCCAGTTTTGCATCAAGGTCTTTAGCCCATTGAGGCTCCCCGAACATGTCGGCTAACGTGGTCACGCCTGGATGATAGCATGAACGCGGCGGCTAGGAGGGAGGCGACACGATTAACAAGTGGAGCATCTTGGACAAAGAGTATGAGGACAAGACAGGAACCACCCGTAAGGTATTCGATCCTCACGCGGGTCAATTGGAATTCATGGAAGACCCTGCACGTTTTCTCGTTATCGACGCAGGACGCCGACTTGGCAAATCTAGAGCTATTGGTCACGAACTTTTACCTGAAGCCGCACTTACAAAACAGATGGCAACATGGCTTAAAGAAGAAGGTAAGCGTCGTGAGTTCTGGTCAGTCGGGCCTAATTATTCTGACTCAGAAAAACCATTTCGCGTTTTTTGGGATATTTGTAAGCGACTTGAAATCCCGTTTGACAAGCCTGGATCGTATTATTCGCTTGAAGGTGGCGACATGGTTGTGTCGCTGTGGGATGGCGCATTCATTTATTCTGCCAAATCGGCCGCAGTACCGGAGAGACTTGTCGGCGAGGGACTGTCCGGTGTGCATGTCGAAGAGGCAGCGAAACTTAAAGAGATTGTCTGGACTCAAATGCTGATGCCGACGCTTGCCGACTTCAACGGATGGGCCAAGTTCACTTCGACACCAGAAGGCAAGAACTGGTTTCATCAGCTTTACATCAAATCGATTCGACCAAGCAATCTGAATTGGTCAGGGCACAAGTTGCCGTCGTGGCGTAATCCGTATGTGTTCAAACAGCCGACTAAAGATGCAGACGTTCACCGCCTTATTCAGATCATGGCTGACCATCCTGAATTCACATCGTTTGAAATCATCAAGATGGAGCAGTTGATAATCGATGAGCAAATCGCTCAGATGGCAAACGATCTCACCATCCCTACGTTTCAACAGGAAGTCGCAGCGGAGTTCACCGACTTCGTTGGGAAAGTCTTCAAGGAATTCGATGAGGAAACTCACACTAGAGCACTTCCGTTCTACCCCAATTGGGAAACGGTCGCTGCTGTTGACTACGGCTATCGCAATCCTAACGTCTGGCTACTTATCCAGATCGGACCTTGGGGCGAGATCAATGTTATTGAAGAGCTATATCAAGAGAACTTGGCACCAGATGAATTTGCAAATGAAATCCTCAGACGTGGCCTCGTACCCGATAGCTGTGTTGAGTTCTACCCCGACCCAGCGTTGCCTGGGGATACAAAGACATTGGAAAATATATTCCGTCGTGCTGGGAAGCGTGTTAGAGCTAGGCCCAACACCGGCGGCGAATTACAGAATCGACTCAATCTCATCCGACTTGCCCTCAAAGATCGAATCACCGATAACGAAGCGTCCGCTCCACAGTGGCGGGAAGACTCCGACGAACCAAGGCCGCGTGATATTCGTAGGCCGAGGTTGATGATTTCGACTCGTTGCCCGAAAACGATTTACGAGTTCGGCGAATATCGCTATCCAGAAAAGAAGTCAGAGATGGCAGAAACGAGCTTGAAGCGATACGAACTACCCATGAAGAAAGACGATCACACGCCAGAAGCGTTGGGCCGCTTTCTCGCAGGGAAATACCACAGTGCCGCAAGTCAATACGGGGGTGGTGCGCGCGTGTCGCACGCCAAGTTCTTGCGTGAGTTGGGCAGCAAGGTTGGCGCACCGGAGCCGATGGGAATCAAGCACCACACAACGGGGCGTCGTACCGGCAGTTGGAAGTAGTCAGAGGTAGGATCGGTCAATGACGTACAACCCGAAGCAATATGACGCCGCCAGAGATTTCATTCAGACCGGCGACGATAACGTTGTTGAGCCGCACGACAAGTTGCGCGTCCAGTGCTACGACTTGTACGAGAATCTGTATATCAATTCAACGTGGCAATTGAAGATCACGATTCGTGGCGATGAATCTCATCCGTTGCTGATGCCGTCCGCGCGAAAGCTTGTAGAAGCGACGAATCGATTCTTAGGCATCAATGTCGATTACTTGGTTGAGGGCGAAGGTGACGCTGGCACGCAGCAAGCATTAGATGACTGGTGGAAGTCATTCTTTAAACGCGAAGCATTCAAGTCTCTGTTTGAATCGAATAAGCGTTGGGGATTAGTTCGCGGTGATTCCGCGTTCATGTTGTACGGCAATCCCAACAAGCAAGCCGGTGATCGCGTATGCATTGCCGAAGTCGATCCACGCCAGGTCTTCACGATTGAAGACGACGAACTGAATACAATTGGCTACTATATCGCCGAGCGGATAACGGATTGGCGTGACTCGAACAAACAGGTTTGCAAGCGCACCGCATTCCGAAAGCAACTTGACGACAACGGTCAGCCGACCGGCGTGATCACCAGCGAAGTGACGTATTGGGAAATCGGCAAATGGGACGATCGCTATTTAGATCAAAGTGAGTTAGAACCGATCAGCGGTGGACCTGATCCACAACCGGAAGAGCCATTGCCACCAAGCATTACGCAGTTGCCGGTTTACAAATGGCGTAATACGCCGCCGCAGAATTCATCATGGGGCATCAGCCAGTTGGCGGGACTGGAAACGTTGATGTACGGCGTCAATCAATCTCTGACAGATGAAGACGCAACGATTGTCTTTCAGGGATTGGGCATGTATATGACAACCGCTGCGCCTCCGGTCGATCCGAATACCGGACAGGTCACGGATTGGAATATCGGCCCGATGCAAATTATTGAAATCGGGCAGGATCAAACTTTCCAGCGAGTCAGCGGCGTAACGGATATGAGTCCATATATGAATCATATGGATTACATCAGCGATAAGGGATTGTCCGAAGCGGCAGGAGTCCCTGCGCTTGCTATCGGTCGCGTCGATGTGACTGCGGTTCAATCCGGTATCGCAATGAAAATGGAACTGATGCCATTGATCGCAGCGAACTCTGAAAAAGAATTGGAATACGTTACAATTCTGGATCAGATGTTTCACGATATCACGCAGATGTGGTTACCCGCTTACGAATCAGAAACGTTCGGCAATCTCGCCACAATGGAACAAATGTCGGTGGTATGCGTTTTTGATGATCCGATGCCGGTCGATAGAAATGCGGAGATTCAGGAAACGCTTCTGCTGCAAACAAGCAATTTGATTTTGACGAAGATGGCGATTGCGAAGTTGAGGGAACTGGGCTGGAAGTACCCGACCGTCGATGATCAGGGCAACGCACTCACTGATGACGATATCGTCAACATGCTCACTGATCAGGCGTCTTCTGCTGCGACGGCGATGGACCCGTTCGCTGCCG
>Ga0310915_10002184_pt1 | contig 10324 bp, 11 predicted proteins | sample GREbulkMGAN111_FD_202508 | JGI IMG/M metagenome (GOLD analysis project Ga0310915, IMG submission 202508) | Lab enrichment of tropical soil microbial communities from Luquillo Experimental Forest, Puerto Rico - GRE.bulkMG.AN111 | ecosystem: Environmental > Terrestrial > Soil > Tropical forest >...
TAAGTCGTGGAGGGTATCCCGCGGCCCATCTGGTTGCCACGGCGCGGCATCGGCGCGCCGAAACGCTGATGGTCGCGCAGGCTGACCCGGATGATGTTGACGACTGCATCTTGCATCGATACCTCGACATGCTGCCCCTTGCCGGTTGTGTGGCGCTGCTGCAACGCGGCGAGGATGCCGATCGCCATGTGCATGCCGGTGCCGGAATCGCCGATCGCCGGCACAACAAATGTCGGGGGGTTGTCCGGGAAGCCGGTGATGCTCATCGCACCGCCCATCGCCTGGGCAATCGGCTCGTAGCTCTTGAAGTCGCGATAGGGGCCGTAGGTGCCAAAGCCCTTGATCGTGGCGTAGATCAGCCGCGGGTTGACCTCCGAGAGGACCTTCCAACCGAGCCCCAATCTGTCGAGGGCGCCGGGCCCAAAATTTTCGAGCAGCACGTCCGACTTGGCGATGACTTGCTTGAACAGCTCCTTGCCCCGGCCGGTCTTCAAATTGAGGGTCAGGCTGCGCTTGTTAGCGTTGAACAGCAGGAAGAAGAGGCTGTCGCTGTCCTGCCGGTCGCGCATGTTGCGGCGGGCGACATCGCCACCCTTGGGTTCCTCGAGCTTGATCACGTCAGCGCCGAGAAAACCCAGGATCTGGGCGCAAGCGGGTCCCGCCTGGTTGTGCGTCATGTCGATGATGCGGATGTTTGACAACGCTTTTTCCATTTGGTCGGGTCTCCGGAGCAAGCCTCGCGAAACCGCGACTCTAGGTGAATCGGACACCCCATGGAACTTGCAAATCGGCTACAAACTGTCTTTGAGCCCTTGCCGCAAATTGGTGCTCGTCAATGACCTCTACCGCCGCCCGTTCCGGTATGCCGGGACATTTCGGCATCCGCGTTACCGAAGCCGACAAGGATAAGCTCGTAGGCGAGCTCGATGTGGATGACCGTCATCTCAACAACAGCGGCCACGTGCATGGCGGGGCGATGGCGGCGTTCGCGGACGATCTCGGTGGAGCGTTGGCCGGGCTCAACGTCCCGCCGGGGTTTCGCACAACCACGATCGAGTCGAAGACGAGTATATTTCGCGCCTGCGGGCGGGAGCGGCTTACCGGCGTTGCCGTGCCGGTCCATGTGGGGCGGCGCACGATCGTCCTGCAAACCTCAATATACCGCGCCGACGGAAAGCTTGCTGCAATGATGATCCAAACTCAGATGGTTCTCCCGAGGGGGTCGGCCGCATCTAAGGATGAAGGCGGCGGCGAGACTTAGTGACTACCTCAAAAGTCTCGTCGTCGATGATCTGCAGCAGCGGACCGCTTTCGAATCCGTCGCCGGGCGCTCGGCCTTGGCCGCGGGGACTCGTCTTCATGTCCCATTTGCGTCATTCAGGTCCCTCTCAGCCGGTGAAAGCGGTCCTTCGCTGTCGGATGGGCAACGGCGAGGTAACGCTGTTTCCGGTCCTTCCTGGCTTCACCTCGGAGTGGGGAGGTCCGAGCGATTGCAGACGTTTGTACCGGATTTCCCGCAGCATCTAAGCCATTGAAATCTAGGTGCCCGCTACGGCACGAAATTCCCGATTATTGAAGAGCCGAATCGTGAGGTAGTGGTGGTTATGAGGGGGGTGCTCGCGAATTGCCGTCCATGTGCGTCCAGATTCGCAACCTGCCAATGATACCGATCCCCGGCAGGATTGGCTGCGCTTTTGCGACCATTCCGCGGTAATGCCGCTACGCAAATCAAAGCGGGCGCATAACATGGACGCTGGGCGGCCTCGGCCGCCGGATGTGGGCACGCTCGGAGCTGCCTGCCGATCGCGAAAGGGAACCGAGACGCGAAGAGCCGGCCGGCGGGGAGAATGCCACGCAAACAGCGGAAGGGCCGGCTCGCCCGAACTTGCGTAGAGCGTTGAACGTCATGTAGAACGTTAAACGCTATGGAAAGAAAAGCCTGTGGGGGAGGAAAGGTCATGCGCTCTTCTATCATTGTAGCGTTTGTCACTCTGGGTCTCATTACCCCAGCTTGTGCCCAAGAGATCGATCAAAGCACCCGGCAGCAAATCGAGCGGATTGCCGCCGCATATGTCGAGAACTGGAACAAGCATAATGCCGCCGGCGTCGCGGCTCTTTACACGAAAGATGGCGTGCAGGTCACGGCGACCGGTGTGAAAAGTGGACCGCAAGAAATCGAGCAGGCCTACCAAAGTGCGATGAAAACCTTCCCCCAGCATAATGGGCAGACGATCGAGCAAATCTCACCGCTTGGAAACGACGCCGTTATCCGAATTGGCCAGTTCCACCTCGCCGGAGAACGGCCCCACGAAGCTCGACGGGCGCTACACTTCGGTCGATGTCCGCGAAGGGGGACATGGAAAATCCGGATTCTGACGGCTATTCCGATGCCGCCTCCCGCACAGGCTGCGGGGAGGTAGGCGTTCCCGAGATCCTGTCCGGCCGCGAGTTGGGCGGCGGTTGGGCGCGACGGCCGGCTTCTGGCGTCCCGGCTCACATTTGGGGCTCGGACGCCGCCCTCGCCCGCGGCGACAGCAAGCGGAAGAGCAGCCGCGCGATCCTGAGCCCAGAGTACCGCCAGCCCCAGAGCGACCCTTCTTCCCGATAAAAAATGGCAAGCCTCAGGCGGACGCTTTCGTTTGGTCGGCTCAACCAGTGTGCCAAGCGAGTTGCGGCGGAGGGCTGCCCGGGAACGGAGCCTCACCCAGCGACCATTTTTTTCCCAATCTATCTATGCAGGGGCGGCATTTTCGGATATTCGTTATCGACCGAGTATTCGTAGCAACGGATGTGTTCAACCTGGGGATAAGCCGCTTCGATTGCCACGAGTGCCTCAGACAACGACTCGAAATCGCCGGTATATTGGAGCCGACTGTTCCATACGCCCTTGTACGCTCTGCTCAGCCTCCCGAACTCGGGCTCGTTGGTTTCGGGAAGGCGGTCGATATAGGCGGTGATCTCAATACTTGGTGTGTCGGATCGCCGCGACTCATCGCGGGTGATTTCGACCCGGTAGGTCAGGTAGGCCATCCTCTGTTCTCTTATCGACTGGTGACTCTATCTGCCCTTTCGCTTGCGAGCCTTGCGGGCGGCATAGCGGGCATCGCGAGCAGCCTGCCGTTCGGCTTCAAGGATGGCTTCCCGCTCCATCCGCTCAGCGAATTCCTTATCGCGGGCCTCCTTCTCGGCTTTCAGCGCTGCCTCCCGAGCGGCCGCCTCAGCGGCTTGCGCCGCGGCTAGCGCGGCAGCCTCGGCGGCCTGCGCCGCAGCGAGGGCAGCAGCCTGACGAGCTGCAGCAGCCAACTTTTCGGCTTTGCGTTCGGCGATGCGGGCTTCGCGGGCCGCGCTGGCAGCCTCCCGTGCCATCCGTCGCTCAATGGCGGCAGGGCTGTCGGCTGCAGACCTCGCCAGGGCTACCCGCTCCAGTTGGGCCTTCCTCGCATCTGCGGCGGCACTCAGCCGGTCGGCAAAACCAGTTTTCTTGGACCTGTCCATCTCAATCCTAGGCGCTCAAAGCGCCTCCCCAGGGGGACACAAATGCCGCCAGCACTTCCAGCCGGACGCAGAATTCATCGATCTTCCATTGCTCCGCCGACCAACGATTATGCCCCACAAGCGGCTGAAATAAAGCCTAAATTATATCCAGGCGGAGCCATGTCCCGTCAGGTGTTCAGGGTCGTGTGCTAATAGATGTCCTCGAGCCGCAGCAGCTTGGTCAGGAGCCCCTGCTCCATCGAGCCGCGGATCGCGCGTTCGACGTTCTTCCCCATCGCGCGGAGGCCGAGCGGATACGGGTCTTCGCCGAAGACCGCGGCTTGTTCTTGCCGGTCGGCTCCCGGGAAATAGAGATAGGCCGACGCGGAGCGCCGAGCCCGTTCGTAGGCGATTTCCTTCGACCGGCGGAAGGCTTCGAACAACTCCAATGCGACCCAGGGATGTTCGCGCAGGATGCCGTTCTGCACGATCACGTGGTGATTGGCCTGGAAAAACCCGGTCCGCCGGTAATATTCGAAGACGACGGCCTTGCCGTCGTCCGGCAGCAATTTGCGCAGGCGCGGGTTGCCCGCGATCTGCGTCCCGCCCCAGCGGTCGATGACCGTCGGATCGCCGGCTGTGACCCGGCTCGACGGACGGATCGCCGTGCAAGCATCGATCTCGCCACGGTCGAGCATCACATCGAGGGTCTGATCGGCTGTGAGCCAGTGGTGGGTGACGCCGACCGGTCCCACCTTGTCGAGACCCAAGGCACCGCCGTGGCTCAATTCCTTGGTGCGTCCGTTGAACCAGACATTGTCCTTGGCCTCGATGCCGTGAAGGTCCTTTAGCGTGTTGCGGAACCAAAGTGCCGCCGTCATGTCGTAATCGGGCACACCGATGCGCTTGCCGCGCAAATCCCCGAGATCGGCAATCCCAGAACCCGTGTTCACGTAAAGATGGGGCCAGTGGTGTCCACGACTGAGGAAGATCGGCAGAGCCGACCAGTCCCACTTCTTGCCGTCGGTGCGCTCGCGGGCCAGCAAGGTTTCGGAGATCGCCATCTCCGAGACGTCGAACTCGTCGTAGAACAGATTGCGCTGAAAGAGCGCGCTCGGATCGAGCGTGACAAAGCCCAGCTCGATGTTCTGCGGTTTGACCGAGCTGTCTTTAAGAGGTTCGACGCGCGGATTGTCGGAAAAGCCGATCGTCAGTCGTAACGCCATGCCTGCCTCGCCCGCGATATGGCCGATCCTATACGAACCGGCCCTTCCCCTGCATTAAGCATCAGGCCTGCCGAAAAGCTCCGCCATCTTCGGGTCAAGATCGACGCATATCGTCTGGCCGGAATTTCGCCTTACCCCGATGCATGTGGCGATTCCCGGTTATTTCGCAGTTACGGGCCTTATCCGGGAAACTCGCCTGCACGAAATTCCCGGTTATCGGCTACCACAATCGCCGTTCCTGCTGCTGTAAGTGTTTGTTCGAGTTAGAATTTTCGGTAAGAAGCCCAAGTCGACTTCGTTTTTCTGTGGGAATTTTCCCGGCAAAACCGGGAGATTTGCGCATTCAGTGCGGCACGTCGCCCCAGACGGCATAACGCTTGCGGGTCTGCCGCTCGCGGCCCTCGTCGACCATCCTCTGAGCCTGGGCCTCCACCAGATCGAGTACGGGGTCGCTGCCGACGCCGACGAGGCCGTGCGCCCCAAACAATGCCTCGATCTCCTCGCGCGGTCGCCCACCGAGGAAGGGCAGCCTTTCGCCAATCGCCGCATATTCCGCGCTGCTGCGGGCATTCTGAGACGGCTCTATCAAAAACCCAGGGTCGAATTGACCGTCGACGACGACGAGCCGCCCGCCCGGCCGCAGCACACGGATCCATTCGTCGATCGCCGCCTCCGGATGCGGCAATGTCCATAGCACGTGACGGCTGATCGCCAAGTCGAAGCTGTGGGAAGGAAACGGCAGCTTCTCGGCATCGGCCTTCTCGAAGCGGACCGAGACACCGAGCTCTGCCGCCTTGCGCTGCGCCTCGGCGAGCATCGCCGGCGCAAAGTCGACCCCAGTGACCCGATGACCGCGGGCGGCCAGCTCGAAGGTCAGAAAACCGGTGCCGCAGCCGGCATCGAGCGCGTCGAGCGGGTCGCGCCCTGTAAGGGCGAGATCGAAGATTCGGTCCCAGGCGGCGCGCTCGCCGAGAGTGCGGATGCTATGACCAAAGCCGTCATCGAAACCCGGCGCCCGGCGGCCCCAATGCGCGGCGACCTGCTCCTTGACGAAATCCATGTCACCCGAGCTCATGCGATTGCACTCCTACGAGATACCGACGACCGCGGCCAGCGCTTCGAGCTGTTCGGCATAGCGGGAGACCGGGTTCAGAAGGAGATGGTTGGCACCCATCGCGACCAATTCCTCCAGCCGCTCGCGCACCTCTTCTGGCGTGCCGTGGATGCCCGAGGCGTCGGTGCCCTCGGGGTTGTGGTAGACTGTGGTGAACCAGCGGTGGAGTTCCGCCCGCGCGACCCCCGGGCGTTCGTCGATCGCCATGAACACGCGCTTCGAGGTTGGGAAGGTCGCCTGATCGCGCCCGGCCTTCTCCAGAGCCTCCCGCAAAATCGGGACGGATCGGGAAAAGGCGGCAATGCTCGAGCCTCCCGATCCCATCCAACCATCGGCGAGCTTGGCAGAGCGGCGCAGCGCATTCGGATGGCCGACCCCCATCCAGATCGGCATCGGCTGCTGCACCGGCTTGGGCGACATCGACTCGTTGTCGAGATTGTAGAAGCGGCCGTGAAGGGTCGTCTTTTGCTCGGACCACAGCGCGCGGATCACTGCCAATTCCTCGCGGAAGCGGGTGAGCCTGCCCTCCTCGGGCACCCCGAACTGGCGATAATGGTGCTCGCGGCCGAGCCCGACGCCGAGGATTGCGCGGCCGTTGCTCGCGTAGTCCAGGCAGGCCCACTGATGTGCGATCATCAGCGGGCTGTGCACCGCCATCACGACTACCGAGGCACCGAGGCGGATGGTGGTGGTGACCGCCGCTGCGTAGGTCAGCACCACCACCGGGTCGAAGCAGAACACATGGTCCAGAGTATTTTCGGTCACCCATAAGTCCTGGAAGCCCAGCGCTTCGGCGCGCCGGGCGACGTGGCGTACCGCCTCGATATCGACCGGCTCCGGCGAGCGATGAGGTAGGGCCACACCCAGCAAGACCTTGTCCTTCAACGCCATGCTTCACCCTCTGCTCTGTGGGAGCAGACTGCCCCGCCCCCCGGTTAGACCTTTTCGATGACCTCGACCTGAGCGCCGTCGGGGGCCTCCAGAAAGCAGACGCGCCGGCCGTTGTTGTTGGGCGGCATCTCCTCGAGGATGCGCACCCCGTTGGCCTTGAGCTTGGCCATCGTCCCGGCATAGTCGTCGGTATCGACGGCGATGTGCTCGATACCGTAAAGCTGCTTGCGGCTCTGGCTAGCGACCACTCCGGTGATGTTGAGCTGCAGCCCGTGGAGGTCGAGCCGGCAGCCGCGCCCCGGGATTTCGGCGATCAGCTTCGCACCCAGATTGTCGATGTAAAACTGCGCGGTCTTCTTGGGGTCCTCACCCTTTAGGTGCACGTGCTGGACGGCCATAGCCATAATCGTTCTCCTTGCCGTGTCTTGTTGCCCTCGGCGATTGCCGAGCGGGAACGAGCTTGGCAGGACACAAGGTTGAACTCAACCCCCGGCAAGACTCAGACCGGGCAAGAAGGAGGAGATGATGACCGTCGCGCGCGCACTAGCCGAGTTCCTGGCCCTGACCTCCTCGTCCGACCTCCCGCCACAGGCGGTCGAGCATGCCGCAATGCTGATCGCCAGCACGCTGGCCAGCGCGGCCCTAGGCGTGGGGCTCGAGTCCTCCGGGATAATTCGTGATCTCGCGCGGGAGCGCGGCGGGCGGCCCGACGCCTCGCTGTGGTTCCACGCCGGCCCCAAATTGCCGGTGGCCGACGCTGCGCAGGTCAACGCCGTAGCGAGCGACGCCGCGGCATCAGACGACAGCGACCTGCGGAACATCGTGCATGCCGGCACGACTCTCGTCGCCACCGCGCTCGCCGCCGCCGAGCGGACCGGCGCCAGGGGCGAGGACGTGTTGGCGGCGATCGTTCTCGGCTACGAAGCCGCAGGGCGTATCGGCGAAGCGATTACCCCGGGCTTCCGCAGCCGCGGCTTTCACGGCTGCCTCGTCGCGATCTTTGCGGGAGCCGTCGCCGCCGGGCGGTTGCTCGGCCTGGAGGCGGCGCCGATGGCCCAGGCGATCGCCGTGTCAGCGACCTCGATCGGCGGGCTGGCGGCAGCGGCGAACACCAGCGTGGCTCGCGAATACCACGCGGGACTGGCAGCGATGCTCGGGGTCCGCGCTGCGCTCGCAGCGCAGCGCGGATACCTAGCCGAAGAATGCATCCTCGAGGTGCATCACGGGTTTTTCGAGGTCTACGGCGGCGTCGAAGACGCCAGCGCCGGGGCGAGCGTGACGCGCGATTTAGGGGAGAGCTGGGACATCGTCACCGACATGGCGATCAAGCTCGTACCGGGCGGTCATCCTCACCACGCGCTCGCCGAGGCGGCGGGGAACGCGGCGCGAGACGGGCGTATCGCACCGGACGAGGTCGAAAGCATCACGCTGTCGCGCCCTGATGTCACCGCACTCGCCGGTCCCCGCCATCCGACGGACCTGATCGGCATGGCGCACAGCCCGGCCTTTTTCCTGGCCGCTGGCACGGCCGATCAGGGCTTCTCATGGGTCCATGCGACACAAGCAAAGATTGCTGATCCAGTCATCCACCGGCTGATCGAAAAGGTTCGCGTCGGTCCTCCGCCCTCCGACAACAGCGCACGTTACCGGCAGGGTGCCACCGTGACCATTCGCACGACGGACGGCCGCATCTCCACCAGCACGGTCTATGTACCGAAAGGAGCAGGCATCCTCGGCATCGCCTGGGCCGATATCGACGCCAAATACCGCGCCTTGATGCCGCACTCGGGACTCGCCAATCGGGAGGTTGAAGCGAGCCTCGCCGTGATCCACGACTTCCGTAAGGTGCCTGACGTCTCGGTTCTGACCAATTTACTTCAGCGGCGGGAGGCATGAAGGCGGGCCGGATAAAGGGAGCGGCGCCGAGTTGGGGGATCATCCTCGACGCCGCTCCCCGCTCAGGCTTGGCCCGGCCGGATCACCTCCGCCAAGCCGACCTCAATCCTACATATCGAGGGTCAACAAAATGTCAGCGCGCCTCGTCGCTGGCAACTCGAACGATGGGAAACCAGCCACTGAGTCAGAGACGGATTTCGTTGCGATCGGAGCGCTTGCACCAGAGGCGGGCGCCGGCCTTGCGGATCAGGGAGCAACCGATGGCACCAGCGACAACGAGGGCGAGGAGTGGCAGCGCGCCAGCGTCCTCTACGGCGCCGATCGAGATTTCGACCGCGATCGCCATCAAAAACGCCAATACGGGGCTCAGCAGGACGGCGGCGGCAACAACCAAGAACTTAGTCCAGGTAGGAAACCGGCCCATGGCGGGACCCCAGATCGTGGCAACGTGGGCCATTCTGGGCATCGGATGGTCAATAGGATGGTCAATAGATAGTTTATCGACGTCGGTTGCTAGATCTCCCCAAGCTCGCGCAGGCTGGTGTGGCGGTTGCGGCCGATAATGACGTGGTCGTGCAGTATCACGCCAAGCGGGGCGGCAGCCTTCTTGATATCTTTGGTCACGGCGATGTCGGCCTTGGATGGGGTCGGGTCGCCCGAGGGGTGATTGTGCACGAGGATCAGCGCCGAGGCACCGAGCTCGAGCGCGCGTTTGACAACCTCCCGGGGGTAGACCGGCGTGTGGTCAATGGTTCCGCGCTGTTGGCGCTCATCCTTGATCAGCACATTCTTGCGATCGAGGAACAGGATGTGGAACTCCTCGATCTTGCCGTGCACGACCTGGGCGCTGCAGTAATCGATAAGCGTGTCCCAGGAGTTGACGACCGGCCGCTGCTGCGACTCCGCGCGCATCAGCCGCAATGCCGCTTCCCGCGCCGCCTTCACCGCGGCGATGCCCGCGAGGTTGAGCCCGGCCGCGGCCAGTGCTTCGGGTTCGGCGCTCATCATTTCGGCAAAGCCGCCGAAATGTCCGAGAAGCGCCTTCGCCACTGGCTTTACATCGCCACGTGCGCGGGCTGCGAACAGGATGACCTCGAGCAATTCGTAATCGGGCCGCGTTTCGGCGCCATTGGCGATCATCCGCTCACGAAGGCGCTGCCGGTGGCCAAAATAGTGCGGCAACACGGCCCCTTCGGAGAACTCATTTCCGCCCTGTCCCTTGGCGTCAGGGATCAGGGCGACCCCGTCCATACTCCCATCTGTGCCATAGATCTCGCGGCACAGCGATCTTACGCGATCGTCCTCGCGGGCGTCGAAGATCCACACACGCCGCAGGGCATCCCAGTTTCCTCCGAGAAGACGGGCCCGCGCCGGGAAGTTTGGGTGGTAAGGAGTGCCGACAACGATGCGGCCGCCCTGTTCAACAATCGAGACAGGCATTCAGCCACCTTTAGCTGCACCGACGGCTGAAACCTGGCACCGCGATCGTCAATATGTCGTCATTCGACTCAGAGGACGCATAGAACCCTTGTTGCTTTTGTCAAAGCGGCACCAAACGCGCGAGCCGGTAATACCTCGCGGTCGGGGCCTTCTCGTGCATTGCTCCTTTGGTCCCGGCAGTTTCTGGGGTTGCGCCGATTGTGCCGGGATCGGCAGCGGCAAGTCGACCAGCTCCGCACCCTCGTCTGCAGCATAGTACCGACGCCGGAAAGAGCCTCGAGGC
>Ga0310915_10002185_pt1 | contig 10323 bp, 6 predicted proteins | sample GREbulkMGAN111_FD_202508 | JGI IMG/M metagenome (GOLD analysis project Ga0310915, IMG submission 202508) | Lab enrichment of tropical soil microbial communities from Luquillo Experimental Forest, Puerto Rico - GRE.bulkMG.AN111 | ecosystem: Environmental > Terrestrial > Soil > Tropical forest >...
GGGATCGAGCAGCGCGATGAGGTGCTGCGCGAGGTATGCCAGAGCATTTACCTGTAGCTCTTGCTCGCTCAGCCAGATCGACCCCGTTTCGGCGACGCCGAAGCCGGCGCGGACGACGCCGATATCGACATCGGCCAGATCGGCCGGTTTGCCTTCGCGGCTCAGGGCTCGTGTGCCGATCACTTCCGGCGTGGCGGAGCAGATCACCTGGGCTTGCGGGAACAGCGAGCGGATGAAAGCATCAGGATTTTCGCCATTCGGCCGTTCGGCGAGTTTTCCGCCCATTCGTATAAGAGATTCGCGAAATTGCTCGAGCAGCGGCCGGGAACTCATTTCGAACAGCGGTATCTCCGGAAGCGGGGGAACCGGCGTAGGCTGGTTCGCGCGCACCGCTGCGACAATCGTGTCGCGGCTCGTCACGGTCGGCTCCTGCGCTCGATATACCAGCTGCGAAAGGTTTGCTGCGGCGCCTCTGGAATCTCGCGCTGGCGGCCCCACGGATTGAGCCAATTGTAGATGGCGAAGCGCGGGAGATGCTCGATCGCAAGGCCAGCCGCCGAGATGGCCGCGCGATACAGCCTCGGGTCGGCCAGCACCTTGCCGGCGACGCGCATCATTTCTTTTTTCACGAACGGCAGTTGGTTGCGTTCGGCGATGATCTGCCGCCATTTATAGATCTGCTCGTGAATGTTGATCTTGACCGGACAGACGTTGGTGCAGCTTGCATTCAGTGTGGAAGCGAACGGGAGGTTGCTGTATTTGCGGATATTGAAAGTGGGATCGATGATGATCCCAATCGGACCCGAGTAAGTCGCGCCATAACTCAGCCCTCCGCTTCGGCGGTAGACCGGGCAGGTATTCATGCACGCTCCACACCGGATGCATTTCAGCGAGTACCAAAAATCGTGCATGCCGAGGCGCTGCGAGCGTCCGTTGTCGACGAGCACGATGTGGAGTTCGCCGCCATCGCGTGGTGCTCGGAAGTGCGATGTGTACTGTGTGATCGGGGAGCCTAGGGCGCTGCGGGACAACAGGCGGATGAACACACCCAGGTGTTCGGTCTTCGGGATGATCTTCTCGATGCCGATGGATGCGATGTGGAGTTTCGGTACGTTGGCGCTGAGGTCGGCATTGCCCTCGTTGGTGCAGACCACGAAGCTGCCGGTCTCCGCAACCGCGAAATTCGCGCCGGTCATGCCGGCCTCGGCACGCAGAAAATATGGTCGCGTCGTCTGCCGCTGCGTCTCCGCAAGATAGTGGACATCATCGTTGCCCGGCTCCGCCCCGATCGTTCGCGCAAAGACTTCTGAGACGTCGCCACGGAGCTTATGCACTGCCGGCACGACGATGTGGCTGGGCGGCTCGTCGTCGAGCTGCTGGATGCGCTCGCCGAGATCGGTCTCGATCACCTCGATGTCGCGCCGTTCGAGGAAGGGGCGCATGTCGCATTCCTCGGTCAGCATCGATTTGCTCTTGACGAGCGTCTTGACGCGCCGCACCGAAAGAATCTCGTAGACGATCTGGTTGTGCTCAGTGGCGTCGCGGGCCCAGTGCACATGGGCGCCGTTCTCCTTTGCGCGTGTCTCAAACTCCTCTAGATAGTCGGAGAGACGCGCAAGCGCGTGCTCTTTGATCTGAGATGCGAGGGTGCGCAGCGCCTCCCATTCCGGAATGCCATGTGCCTCGCGGTCGCGCTTGAGCCTGAGATCCCAAAGCCGCCGGTCGTGGAATTCCTGCTGCGCCCTAGCGGCAATGAATTCGGAGGCTGCCTCGGCATGATCTATCCGGCTCATGCGCGATCTCCGTTGAGGATTTGCGCGATGTGGATGAAGCGGATGTCGAGACCGACTCGCTCGGCGCAGCCCTTTTGGTGCATGAGGCACGACATGTCAGCAGAAACGATGTATTCGGCGCCAGCGGCGTGATGATCGGCAACCTTGTCGTAACCCATCTTGGCGGAAACCGGCTCCTCGAAAATGGAAAAGGTGCCGCCGAAGCCGCAGCATTCGTCTGGCCGGCTCGGCGTCACGAATTCGATGCCGCGCACCTTGCTGAGCAGATCGAGTGGCTTAGAGAAAAACGGTTCGTCGATTTCTGATGCCTTTGCGGTGCGAAGTTTGCGAAGCGTGCCGCAAGAATTGTGAAGGCCGACCTTGTGCGGAAATTCGGCCCAGGGGAAGGCCTCGACTTTGAGCACGTCATGCAGGAATTCGACCAGCTCGTAAGTGTTGCTTCGCACCTTCTGCGCCTCCTCGGTCTGCGGGATCGCATCCAAATGTTCCCGCACGTGGTAGGCGCAGCTCCCCGACGGTGTGACGATGTGATCAAAGTCCTTGAAGTTCTTGACGAACAACGCCTCCGCCCCGGCCGCGTCCTTCTGGCTCCCGCTGTTCGCCATCATCTGGCCGCAGCAGGTTTGGTCGAGGGGATAGACGACCTCGAGCCCCAGCCGTTCCAGCAGCTCCAGCGTGGCGATGCCGACCGCCGGAAAGAAGGCGTCGACATAACAGGGAATAAACAATCCCACTCTCATGATCGATGCTCTTCACGCGAGAACGGTTTGTCCGAGGTGACGCCGGGCCGAGTTTGATCGGCCGGTGACACAGCGTCCATGCCCATTGCGTCAGCGCACCACCAGGGCGGTGAATGGCCAGACATACGCCTGAAGCGAGACGAGGAGGCCGACCAGGACGGCCAGGGCGAGTGAGTGCAAGAACACGTAGCGCAGGATGTCGCCTTCATGGCCGTACCATCGCGTCGCCGTGCTGGCCACGACGATGCTCTGGGCGTCGATCATTTTGCCCATGACACCGCCCGAGCTATTCGCCGCAGACATCAAGGTTGGGCTGAGCCCCAGCTGTTCGGCGGTGATGCGTTGGAGGCTGCCGAACAACACGTTCGAGGACGTGTCGGAGCCGGTGAGTGCAACGCCGAGCCAGCCCAGCATGGTGCCGAACAGCGGATAGAGCCAACCCGTATTGGCGAAGGCGAGCCCGAGCGTCGCGTCGATGCCGGAATATCGGGTAATGAACCCGATCGCGAGCATGCACGCGATCGTCAACAGCGAGTACCGTACGAGCTTGATCGTATTCCAATAGCTGCGGACGAGGCCCAAGGGCGAAAAGCCCATGACCAGGCCGGCAACAACCGCGGCCACGAGGATGCCCGAGCCGGTGGCCGAGAGCCAATTGAATAGATAGATGGCGGCTTCAGCCGTTGGCTTGAGGACGACGGGAGGCATCCGCTCGATCAAGTTGTGCAAACCCGTGACTGGAATGCGCACGACCGAGATGCCATCGAGCAAAGTCTTGAACTGCGGCGTGCCCCACAGAATCACGGCGACGCTGAGGATCAGCCAGGGGATCCACGCTTTGACCACCTCGGCTCGAGGCGGCACCGTCGGAGCGGCGGCGGTCGCTCCGGGATCCTGCGCTCCGTCATTGGCTGCCAGAGCGGCCTGCCGGCCGCGCGGGATCGTCGTCGTCCAAACCTTTTGCGGACGCCAATAATTGAGGAAGGCAATCAGACAACCCATCGAGACGACCGAGGAGAGAACGTCGACGAGCCAGGGTCCATGATAATTCGAGATCAGATATTGCGGGATCGCAAAGCTGACGCCGGCCACGAGCGTGGCTGGCCAGATCTCGAGCATGCCGCGCCAGCCGGCGAATGCCCAGATCAGCCAGAACGGTACGATAAGCGAGAAGAACGGAAGTTGCCGGCCAACCATCGCGCTGAGGTCGTAGAGGTTCAGGCCGGTCACCGCCGCGAGTGCGATGATCGGCGTGCCCAGCGCGCCATAAGCGACGGGCGCGGTATTGGCGATCAACGACAATCCGGAGGCGGCGAGCGGTGAAAACCCGAGGCCAATCAAAATGGCGCCGGTGACGGCCACCGGCGTTCCGAACCCCGACGCGCCCTCGAAGAAGGCGCCGAAGCAGAAGGCGATCAGCAGGAGTTGCAGTCGACGGTCCTGGCTCACGCCCGCGATGCTGTCCTGCATCACCTTGAAGTAGCCTTTTTCCAACGTGAGCTGGTAGAGGAAGATGACGTTGAGAATGATCCAGCCGATGGGCATCAAGCCGAAAGCAGCACCAAAGACGGCGGTCTCTCCCGCCATGCCGACCGGCATCCCATAGACAATGGTTGCGACCAGCAGCGAGGCGATCAGACCGTAGATCGCAGCCAGGTGCGCCTTGATGCGGAAGATGCCCAGCGCGCCGAGCAGGACGACGATAGGGACAGCCGCGATAAGGGTCGATAGCCACGCATTGCCTAGAGGGTTGTAGGTTTGCGACCAGACCATCGTTGCCTCCAGTCAGGTGGCTACCAACTCAGCATCTTCTCCGCGGGTGCGACATTTACCAACGGGCGCTTCCGGTGGCGCTGTAATTGCCCCAGTTGACGCAATCGCCATACCAGTTGGGGAACTCGTTCACCGGGTAGCGGGGAAGCGCGCCTTCGAACGTGCCGAAGCCGACGCTCGTTCCCGGTCCCGAACCCCAGCCCCAACCACGGCGGGCGTAGTCGTCATAGAACGCGCTGCAATCCTGGATAGCTTCGGCCGCTGGAGCAGCAGCAACGGCGGCACCAGCGGCAGCGGGCTTGGTGCGAACCTCCGCGGCGTCCGCGCTCGCCGCGAGAAGAGCGGCTGCGATAGAGGCGGTCGCGAGAGCGGTTTTGATCATCGTTTGCTCCTCATTTGCTGATTGGCTACCATTTGACCACCGTCGACACCGCGACGATTTGCGCCATGTAGTTCGGATTGACCGCCGCCAGGAACAGCGAGCGGTTGGCGCCGGTGAGTTCCGTCGTGTCCGCCGTGGGGACATAGGGCGTCATGTTGTCGATGGCCCAGTTGCTGACGTCGTTCTTCTCCCACGTGTAGCGGACCTTGACGGTGACGTCGCCCTTGAATCCCATCTGCTGCACGACGGTCGGATCGACGTAATATCTGCCGATCACGTTGAAGCGTTGGAACGTTGTGGTCTCCTTTGGGAACTGCCCGCCGTTGACGAGCGCCGGGTCGACAAGGGTTGCCGGCGTTCCGGTCGTATTAAGACCGGCGCAGTTGGTTCCAACCGCGGTCGCGCCGACGAAAAGCGGCGCCGAGCAGGGCGTCGTGGTATTTTGCTCGCTCCCGCGGGAGTACAGGTATTCCAACCTGAGGTCGAAACGGCTCGGAACGACCTTCCAATCGCCGGCGACCATGAATGTGTGGTAGCGCTGGTCGATATTGCTACCCCACGTGCAGGATGTGCCGATGATCGCCTCGGGATTGAGCACGACGGTATCGGTGGGGCAGCCGGTGAAAGGATTGCCGGTGATGAAGTTGGCCCCGCCGGTGCCGCCCGCGAGGTCGAGCTTGCGATTCTCGTAATTGTACGAGGCCATCAGCTTGAAAGTGGGATCGAGCATCGTGGCGACTTCGATGCCGGCGTTCCAGCTGTGGTCCTTGCGCACGCCGAGGGGATTGAAGACGTCATCGGGATACTCGTCCCATCTGAGCCCGGCGTTGGGCGAGAAGGTGACGAAGCGGCCCGGCGTCCATTCCAGCAGGAACTCGGCTTTCTGTCTGTTGCGGTTCGCAATATCGAATTTTCGCATGTTCGATGCGACCTCGGAGAATTGCAGTCCCGGGTCTTTTACGAATTCCTCGGCATTGTACTCATCGTAACGCCGCTGTCCGTAGAGATAGCTCGCCTTCGCATGAATGTACTCGATCGGGTCGAGATCGACCCATCCTTTGCCGGAGTACTCGTTCGTGACATTGACGTCGCGGAGATGGCGGTCGTAGCGCTCCCAGTAAGCTCCGCCGCCGACGCTTGCCCAGCGGTCCGCGCGCCAGGTCGTCTCGGCGTTGGCATTGTCCTTGGTGTAGGAAATGGGCAAAGAATTGCGAGCAGCGTTGGGCGCGCACATGCCGGTGACCAAGAGGGTCCCGCCGGCACAGCCGCTATCGCCCCAGATCCAGTTGTCGATGTGCAAAGACGGCGTGCGGTTGTCGATATCGTAATGACGTCCGCGTATCGTCAGCTGCAGGTCCTTCGTCGGCCGCCCGGTATAGACGCCGTTCCATAGGAAGGTATCGACCTTGCCGTCCAAGCTTCCGACCGGGACGCTGCCGAGCGTGACCGGCGGCATGACGACGCCGTTGGTTCCAGTGTTCACGAAAGCATCGTCCTGCCGCATCGCGTTGTACTGAAACGTGTTGACAAAGCGGCTTTTCCAGAACGGCAGGTCGACCGCGGTGTTCGAGGTGATGGCGTTGGCATTGTTGCTCGGCGGAGGCGCCCACCTCAGCGCATTGGGCCCGCGATTGGTGCCCGTGAAGAGGCTGCACGTCAGGCAGAATGGATTTTCGATGTCGATTTGCTTCACGTCTTGGTCGAAGAACGAGCCGTTGTATTTCAGATTGGTCGTCCACCGCGTGCCCCAAAAGGTGGTCCCCACGTACTCGCCTTTGCCCTCCACGTTCTGCGTCGTGTCGTTGAGGGGCTGCGGAATTTCGACCACGTTGGTCGGACGAGGGCTGCTGGGCGGGCCAGCAGCACCAGCAGTGGCGAAGCCCCACGACACCCCGGTCGGCCGCAGGCCGGTCCGATGCTCGTTGCTATAATCCACGCCGAAGTCCCAGTCCGGGGTCGGCGTAAAGCGGTAGCCGGCTGTCGCCTTGTCCCGCTGCGTCCATAATTGAAGGGGAGTGAGGTTGCTGTTGATGATATTTTCGATGTTCGTACGGGCGGTTTGGCCGAGAACCCCGTTCGCCGCCGGCGGAGCAGCAAGCGCCGCATTAGGCAATTGGGCTTGCAGGGCCGCCTGCACCGAGTTGGGAACGGTCAAAGAGCTCGTCCCAACGCCGCCGAAGATGGTCTTGGCGCTGGTGCTGATGAGGTGGGGAGTTTGATCCCATCCGAGCGACAAATAATGGCGCCCGAGCTCGGACGCGTCCAAGGTATAGCTTTGATTGTTGAGGCCGACGCTCCGGCCCCAGAAGTCGACGGCATAACGGCCGTCGGTCGTCCCGGTCTGCAAATTGATCCAATCGAGGAACGCGCCGGGCCGGACCTCGCCGTATTCCTCGAACTTGGCGCGGCTTTGCGTCGTTACCGGCGTGAGCCAGTTCGCCGGTGGCGGCGCCCTGCCGAACCCGTCCCCCGGCCGATTGCCGAAGAAGCGATCGCCCGCCTCCAAACCGCCGAAGAAATACCACTTCGGCCATTCCGGCGCCGGCGCAGTGACGGCCGGCGCCGCCTGCTCCGCGGCGAAGGCCCCGGAAAATGGGACCGCCGCAACCAGGATCGTGCCGACCAGCAGAATTGACCTTCGCTTCTTGAGAACCTCGCTACGATCTCGCATGTCCGCCCCCCGACGGCTTTAGATCGCGTCTCCTTCCTTCCTCGATGCCGCCCCGTGACTCCGTGGCTTTGGCAGTTTCTCGTACTCCAACTCAACCCAACCCATTGTCCTCGTGTTGCGCCTCGCTCGATGCGCGCCCCTCAGCGGTGGAACCGGGACCCCGACGGGCTGTTCGAACCATGGTGCTGCGAGTGGCAGTTCTGGCACTCGCGGTTAAATGCGTAGACCGACTGCGGATTTCGCGGATTGCCGGGGTGCCCGGTAAGATTGGCGTGGCACTGCTGGCACAGCCGCGGCCGCGAGATCTTCAGCAGGAAGTCATTGATCGAGCCGTGCGGATCGTGGCAGTTCAGGCAGTTCTCCCGCACCGGGGGATGCTCCCACAGGAACGGGCCGCGCTTCTCCGCGTGACACTTGTAGCAATTGTCGTTGACGGTGGCCTCATTCAGAAGAGCCTCGCCGTAGGTGCCATGCGGATTGTGGCAGCTCGAGCACGTCATCTTGCCTTCGCGAATCGGCATGTGCGACGAGCGCCAGATTTCCGCGCGCTTGTTCTTGTGGCACTGGAAACACGTGTCCATCTCGGTCAGCTTGGCCAATTGGAACTTGGGCGTCACGTTGGTCATGATCGTGTGGCAATTCGTGCAGGCCAGCCCGCGCGTCTCATGCGTGCTCCCGCGCCACAGCGTGCGCCTTCCCTTTTCGTGGCATGAAAGGCAGATCGCGTTGTTGTCCTCTGCCGTACGGGTCGGATCGTCCGCGCGGAAGGAGATCATTCCGCCGACTCCGCGGCCGCCCCCAGCCGCCACATGCGCCGAGCCCGGGCCATGACACGTTTCACACCCCGCTTTCTCCTGGGCGTTGCGAGGGTTCTTCAAGAAGATCTTGCCCATGACGGTCTGACCGAAGCGAGCACTCTGGTTCGCATGGCAGCCTGTGCAGACCTGCGAGCCGACATAGGTCGCGTCTTCGGGATTTATTGGCTTCGCCGGCTTGACCGCCTTCTTTGCGGGTTGCGCCGTTTTCGACTGCACGGCTTCGGCGAACAGAAGCCGGTTGCTTTCCGCCGGCGCAGAGTCGTCTCCCCCGATCTCGCGCACGAAATCACGGAGCGCCAAGTAGGCCTCGTCGCTGGCTGGCGCGGAGTGGTGCGCTGAGCCGTCCCCGCCAAGGGGCACCGACTGGTCGGCCCCGATCTGCTGCACGAAGTTGCGCAGGGCGGAATAAGTCTCGCCATTGATCGGTGTAAAGTTGTGCGGAGAAAAATTGTGCGGAGACTCGTGCGGGCTGCCGATGCTGGGCTGTTCGCCCCCAATTTCCTGCACGTAGCTCATCAACTCCAAATAGGTCTCGCTCGAATAGTACTTAGCGTGCAATACGAGCTCTTCCGCGCCGAGCGGTTGAGCGAAAGCCATTGTCCCGATGAGCCCGCCGGCGATCAGCCCGAGCAGCTTGTTTTCCGACTCGAAGCTGCCGTGGCATCGTCGCCCCGGCGCGGGCAAATCAGCGAGAGTCCTGGCTATTTGCATCGAAAGTCGCCCCCGACCACAGCTGCATGCGACAGACGTTCGACGCTCGAACCGCGTCGTCCGCCACCTGGTGTCAGGGCGATATTGTTTTTAGGAGATGCCGCCCAGTTTGCGATTTGTTGCTTATGTACGCGACGTGACGTTAGGCCGGTGTAATTTTTTCGTCAACGGTACGGCGCACGATTCGAACACGGATTCGCAGGACGCCTGAGGTTTTTTGCCGCCGCGTGGCAGATCGGTAACAGTTTGTCATCTTCCGTGCGGCAGGCAAACAACACCTTGCAATGGTCGGTCCACAAGTTCGTTTTTATGCGTTCAGGGCCGGGGGCCACACTCTGCCGGATCAGAAAGCACGCGACGTCGGGGAGAGACCGCAGATGCGGCATTATTGACAATACTGGCGCATCCCAAATAGCCTAACACTCACAAAACAAATGACAATTGGGCGGAATCGGAAAAAACATCGCCCTGATAGCGCGGCATCGCTTCTCAATGAAACGACCGGGACGGGGACCTGTATCGCGTCCGCCAAGTAACCGAGGGCCATTGATCCCACGCTTCGACGAAGCCTGTCCTGCCACGCGCTCTGCAGGTTCAATCGCTGCCTGAACCGCGTATGAACAGTTCGCGAATGCGCTTCCGAGCGGCATCCGCGCCGCCAGCGGCCCTAGCGCTGACTGCTGGATTCGCCTTGGCAAACGCGGCCGCACTCCGCCTGGCCCGGGCCCCGAATACCAGGAGTTCTGTCAGCGAATTGGAGCCGAGGCGGTTCGCCCCGTTGATTGATACGCAAGTGCACTCGCCGGCGGCAAACAGGCCTGCGGCGTTGCGGCATCGATGTCGGTATGGATGCCGCCCATCGTGTAACGCACCACCGGCCCCACCGGGATGGGCTCCTGCCACTGGGTCGACCCCCGCGTAGCTCTGCGCCAATTCACGCACCATCGGCAGCCGCTCGTTGATCTTCTTCTTCTCGCCAAGATGACGAAGATCCAGCATCACGGCATCGCCTTGGGAGAAATGATAGTCGAGCATTGAACTAGATTCAGAGGTTTGGCCGGTGCTATTGTTAATTTAAGGGACCGGGAAGAAAGGAAGATTGACAATGCAAGACGTCAAGGAACGGGCGCCTTCATACCGTAATCTGCAGAGGGTGGTTATGTGCGCAGCCACACTCGCGGCGGCGATCTTGATCGCAGGTGCGGCGCTTACCCTCAATTCTGCGCAAACAGAGGCAACGCCAAATAAGGTCACGCCGAGCAAGCCCTGTGGCTCCTGCCATCCCCCCAACAAACCTCCCCGTCGCTAATATCCGACTGCAAAAATCCGGACGTTCTCAAAAATCTTTGAGGACGTCCGAGGTCCCAAAGAATTTTGGGACCTCGTCCCCAGATAGCCGTCATAACACCGTGCGGTCGCCGGTCGAGATCTGCTT
>Ga0310915_10002192_pt1 | contig 10315 bp, 10 predicted proteins | sample GREbulkMGAN111_FD_202508 | JGI IMG/M metagenome (GOLD analysis project Ga0310915, IMG submission 202508) | Lab enrichment of tropical soil microbial communities from Luquillo Experimental Forest, Puerto Rico - GRE.bulkMG.AN111 | ecosystem: Environmental > Terrestrial > Soil > Tropical forest >...
GTACAATAGGACCCTGCCTGCGAGATGTTGGGGGTCATCGATGCGTGGATTGCACAAGCCGACATAACTCTTAGCGTGTAGGTTCGCCGGCTAGTCTACGCCTCGCTCTCTTCGCACCACGCTTCCACCGACCAGGTCGCGGCGGAAATTACCGAAGAAAGCTCTGGAGATTATCGGTTTCCGAGGTCAAGAAACCTATCCCGAAATAGGTCGCCCGCCCGGTAACTGCGACCTTCGGTCTCGATAAGCCGATTGTTGCGCAACACTGCAATTCCGGAATTCCAGTGGCCGCCGCTTGGCTTCTTACCCAGGATCGCCGCCAGCTCGTCAGCGTCGATGTAGCGCTCGCCTTGCGCTACAAGCGCTCGCAACATCTCGGGCGCCGGTGCCGGGAGGCGTCCACACCATAAGGTGAGCCGGTCGGCCGGTGTCGACGGCGCTTGTGGCACTTCACCCGCTGCCTTCAACCCGTCGAGTGTCGGCGCCACCAGACCGCTTGCCTCGACAACATAACCGGCCGCTCGCAAATCCTTGCGCCCAGAATTGAAGTGGCCGCCGCTGGGCTTTAGGCTGGCAAGCGTCGCCGCTTGGGCCCAAGTGAAGCGTGTCGGTGCATGCTGCGCAAGGGCGGTCAGTAGCTTGCGCGCGGCCGGATGAATCCCGTTGCCGGATGATGCGGCCGAATCAGCTGGCGCAGTCCTCAGTGGCCGCACCGGTTTGGCACCTGGAATTTTCGACTGGGGCTCTAGGGCGATTTTGGCGGCGTCGATGGGAGTGCGAATGGCACCGGCAGCGAGCGCCGCGATTTTGGCAAGCCGCGAATGGAGCTCGCGGTTGTTCTCCTCGAGGGCTGCAATCCGCGCCCTCGCCGCAGCCAGCTCCTGCCCGAGCCGTGCATGCACGGACCGATCCTCTTTCGGTTTTTTAGGGTCCTCGCCGCCTGAGGCAGCGAGCGCAGCGACGATCGCGGTGAGGTCCACCTCGGCCAGCGTGCGCGGTATCGCGAGGCGCTCGCCCCGTTTGGGCGTGCGTGAGCTGTCGAAGGTGCGAATTGGCAGAAAGGCGACGCGCTCGAGAAGATCGTGACCCGGGGCCCACAGATAGCCTTCACCGCGGTGCAGCCGCGGCAGATCGGCGAGGATTCGCTTGCCTTCCTGCCGGTCGGCCTGGCCCTCAATCCAGGCGCCGATCGCATCGCGGTCCTGGCTCGCCGTCAATTTCATCGCAATCAGAATGTCGGCCTGTGACAGCACATCCTTGTGCACAACGGCCGGCCGTTGGGTGATCAGCCACGGGATGAAGCCGGGCACGCGGCCGCGCCGCACGATCTCCTCGATATGGCCAAGGAGGCCTTCCCAACCCTTGATCGGCCTCTGCGGTGCCCACAGATCCGTTTCGTCGAGTACGAGATGCAGCGGCTCCTCGTTTGTCTCGTAAATCGCCTCGGCAAAAGCTGCCATGAAACGCCGGCGGGCAGCGCTGCTGCCGAGATCGGACAGATCAACAACGCAGGCGAGCGCTTCGCGGGCGACGATGCGCCCGAGGGCGACGCCCATATCGGAAGTGATCGGGACGTCAGCGTGCTTGCCGCCAAACACGATCACGGGATAACCGGGCGCGCTGCCGTCGGCACTCGCGCGCAATCCCCACCACACCCCGAGCGGATCCACAATCGCGACCCGCGCGCCGCTCTCGAGCAGTCGTTCGACGAAGCCTTTAGCCGCGTAGGTCTTGCCGGAGCCGGCGGTGCCGACAATTGCGATCCGGTCGTCAAAGGCGTCAGCAGGGAGACCAACCAGTGGCGAGTCCTCGCCGGCGCCCCGCACCCGTCTAGTCCCCGGCGGCGTTGTCGATGTCAGTGCAATCTTCATCGATCGGTCCGCATCGTCTCTGCTCCGGTCTTGGCGTAGACGCCAAGACCGAGTGAGCGATAGATCGTCGCGCGATTGACGCCGAAGACCTCGGCGACCTCCTTGATAGTAATCTCCGGGTCGGCCAGCATCTTCCTAGCAGTGCGAACCTGTTTCATCGTCAGCTTTGCCGGTCTGCCGCCCTTGCGACCGCGAGCGCGATCCTGGCCGTTAGCGGGACGCCGACATCCCCAATGGGTCAACTGCGTTATGTCAGTGTCTGCTCAATGTCGATCAGCTGACATCTTTCCCACTGACCGGGTCTTCTCTCAAGTGCCAACTACAGACGTTCAACGTTTGAGCTCGGACCGCAACCTAAACGCGACAACCATATCGATGTGCCGTCCGATCGATGGAGCGAGAGAGAGGATTTACTCAAAATGTCGGGAGTAGCCTTACCCGTTCGCGGAATTACTATTGAGCAGTCTTCTTTTCGAGATCGGAGACCAGCGAGCGGAGCTGCGCGTCCCCAGGGCTGAGGGTTACCAGCTCGCGTGCGTACCGCAGCGCCTTGGAAAAGTCTCCCTTGTCCCGGGCGAACGAGACCAGCGCCCTCAATACGTCGCGATCCGCCGGATGCAGCCGTTGCGTCTCTTCGAGCAGCTCCATCGCCTCACCGGACGCACCGCTCGAATTCAGCGCGACGGCATAGACATAGGCGTAGCGCGCATTGTCCGGCACCCGCTGATGTGCGCGACGTAACAGGTCGAGTGCTGCGGGGTAATCGCGCTTGCGCACCAGATAGAGACCGAGGGCGTACTGGACATCGGCATTGTCGGGCTCGATCGCCATCGCCTTTTTCAGCAGCTCGGCCCCCTCCTCGTCCCTGCCGCGCGCCCGCTCCAGGTCGGCAAAGTTGACGAGCGCCGGCACGAAGTTCGGGTCGAGACGCAGCGCCGTGCGATATTCGTTCTCCGCCTCCGGCAATTGCCGGCGCCGCAGATGAGCAGCCCCAGATTGAGGTGAGCCTCCGGCCGGTCGGCATCGACCATCTCGTCGGCAACCAGTTCGGCCGTGGCCTTGACCAGCGCGGTCTGCTGCTCTGGTGTCAGCGACAAGAGGTCGGTTCCGGCCAATGCTCTGGCCGCTTCGATGCGGACGGCACGAACCGGATCGCTGAGCAGTGGCACCGCTGCTTCGACAAAGCGCGGCGGCACGCTGGCAAGGCGCGCGGTGCCGCGCCTCTGACGAGTGGGTCGGGATCTGGGATCGCCGCCTTGATTGCCGGCTCCGAGGTAGGCGAGGCATAGGACATCAGCAGCGGCAAGGCGCTCGCCGCGCAATCGCCGGCTGATCGCGGTCGAGGATCAGCCGATCGAGCTGCTCCTCGGCATCTCCTGCACCGATCCGCCCGGCATGGAGTGCCGTGCCGAAATGCGGGGTCGTCTGCCGCCCTTTGGGATACCAGCCGGCGACGGTCTCCGCGGCCCATTGGGCGGAGGGGTCGGCGTGACATTCGGTGCAGGCGTTGGCGGTGCCGAGTGATATCGACAAATCGGGGCGCGGCACTCGGATGCTGTGGTCGCGCCGCGCATCGACGACCATGTAATTCTTTGTCGGCATGTGGCAATTGGCGCATTGCGCACCGGCACTGGCGGGCCGGTGGTGGTGATGCGCCGCCACGTCGAATTTTTCCGGCAGATGGCATTGCGCGCACAGTGCATTCCCTTCGGCGCGCAGTTTCGCAGTGTGTGGGTCGTGACAGTTCGAGCAAGTGACCCCGGCGGCATGCATCCGGCTCTGCAGAAACGACCCGTACTCGTAGACCTCGCCATCCATCTGGCCGTCGGCGTGGTAGAGACCGGGTTCGAGCAGCGCCGGCAGATAGGCGTCGAGGTAGGGCTCGCCCGTCACCGAGTTCTTGGCGATCACCTTGCGGCGCGAATGACAGGCGGCGCAGGTCTCCAGTTCCGTCGACGCCAATTTTTCAGTGCGGCGAGCGATCGCGGTGTCCGGGTTCATTTCCCAATGGCCGTTATCGGTCGCCTTCAGCCAATTGGTCAGACCCTTCCGGTTGTCGTCGGTGCCGGACGGATAGGAACCGCCTTCGGCATGCGCTTTGGCCCACGCGACGTGCCGCGAGCCGGGACCGTGGCACGCCTCGCAGGACACATCGACATCGGTCCAGGTGGTCGCGTAGGTATTGGCTGAAAGGTCATAGTTCTTCTGCAGATTGGTCGAGTGGCAGCCGGCGCATTGGTAGTTCCAGGTCTGGTCGCGACCGGTCCAGTGCAGCGGGTCTCCGGGTTTGAGCTTCTGGTCGGGGTAGAGGTGGAACCAACGCTGGCCGCTTTGCTCTTTCGGCCGGCTGTCCCAGGCAATGCCGAACGCCTGCAGCCGGCCGCCCGGCATCGTAATCAGGTATTGCTGCAGCGGATACACGCCGAACGCATAGGCGATCGGATAGTCGTGTAACGCGCCGTCGGGGCCGCCGGTGCGGACCACGAATCTGTCACCGTCGCGGAAAAACGTCGTCGTAACCCCGAGATGCTCGAACTGGGCGCCGGTGAAATCACCGAGGACAGTCGCCTCCGTAGCTTGTTGCATCGCCAGCGCATGGTGTGAGCCCTTCCACGCGTCGAATTCGGCAGTGTGGCAGCCGGCGCAGGCTTGGCCGCCGACAAAGGTAAGGGGCTCAGCGGCGCGCGCGCTCGTCAGGGCGAGCAGCGGCAGCGCTGTCATGATTGCGAGAACGGCCGTCCGCGGAGCGCTCACTCCCGTCCCTACTCCGGAAATTGAAAGGTCAGCTTGACCTGCAGCAGCCACGTCTCATTGCCGGCTTTGGGCCGTATGGCGTTGTAATAGGCGTCCAGGTCCAGTTTGATCGACTGCCCGCCCAGCCGAAACGCCTTGCCGAAGCCGCCGCCGACCGGGACGGTCCACTTCCCACAGCTGGCGATCCAGTTCGTCGTGATCTCGGGCGACGACCCGACAGACCATCCACCAGCGAAGTTATAATGGGCAAACGGGTTCAGAAAAAGCTGGTTGGTTCCGCACGGCCCGCCAAAAGACCAGATGTTGTTGACGACCGCGCCGTACACCCACTGGCTCTCATCCTCTTTGATGAACGCCGCCGACGGGCCGGAGCCCCATATCGTAGGGCCCAGCGCTGAATTCCCTGCCGAGGGATAGTAGAGGACCGGCCCGACACTGGACGATCGCGAAGCCGAGGCCGATCAGTGCCACAGCCGTCCGCTGCCACGACATCATTGTGCGCTCGAGGCTCAAGCGGGTGCGGACCCAGGCAAAATGGCTGTCCGCCGTCACTCTCACGTCGAACCTGCCCGCGCTTGAAGCGGGGTGTGAATCTGTCATACCCGGCGCCTCTTCCGATTACTGCCGGGCCATGGCGATGCGGATAGCGTCCTCCGGCGAGACCAGGTGATCCGAACTCTCGGCCGCGGCGCCGATGGTGAGCTGCACCCCTTTGACCGTGCCGTTAAAGGCATTGCCGCGCGAGCCGTAATCGGGGGAGACCGGGGCGCCGCTGTCCGCGCCGACGTCGCAGCCGTCGTCGGCGCAGAAGATAATCGCCTGCGTCATTGGGATCGCGCCTTCGCCGACCTTCTCGCCGTCGACATAGAGGGTCACCTGGCCGCCCTTGCCGAGGCCGCCGCCGGCATAGGCAAACTCCATGCGGACTTGGTGCTCGCCCGCCGGTACTGCCCGTGCGGCTTCAACGTAGTAATGATTCAGCCCAGCGACGTTGTAGCAGTATTTGAGCTTGCCGCTCTTCGCGTAGAGGCTCCAGCCGCCGATATTGGCACCCTGGGCGATAATCACGCCCTCGGCCCCCGTCTCCGGGACCTCGATCTCGGCGGTGACGGAGTGGGACTTGTTCTTGATGCTGAGGACGCAATTCTCCGACAAGCGCCCCATGCCGCCGAACAGCAGCTGGGTTCTCCCCTTGATCAGCACCGGCCGACCGGCCGTGTCCGGATTGAGCTTCTCGGCAACCCGGTCGTCGATCGGCAGCACGTTGTAGCGAGTCGCCTCGATCAACCACAGTCGCTGCAGCTCGTGCAGCTTTTCCGGCATCTGCTTGGCGAGGTCGTTGGCTTGGCTCCAGTCTTTGGTTGTGTCGTAGAGTTCCCAGACATCGTCGTCGAGGGCCACGGTTTTCCGCCCCACAAGTACCCAGGGTGTGCCGTGCTTTGTCACCGCAGTCCAGCCCTTATGGTAGATGCCGCGGTTGCCGAGAATTTCGAAGTACTGCGTCTCGTGCCGCTCCGCGCCTTGGCGTCGTCGAACGAGTACAACATGCTGACCCCTTCGATCGGCCGCTGCTGCGCGCCGTTGACCGAGACCGGCTCGGGCAACCCCGCCGCTTCGAGGATGGTTGGTGCCACGTCGATGACGTGGTGGAACTGCGAGCGGATTTCTCCCTTGGCCTTGATGCCGTTGGGCCAGTGCACGATGGTGCCATTGCGGGTCCCGCCCCAGTGCGAGGCGACCTGTTTGGTCCACTGGTAAGGGGTATTCATTGCATGCGCCCAGCCCACGGCGTAGTGGTTGTACGACTCCGGCCCGCCGAGCTTCTCGTACCGCTCCATCAGGAATTCCGGGATCTCCAGCGCCGCCAGGCCGTTGAAGTTGGCCATCTCGTTGTAGGCGCCGTTCAACGTGCCTTCGGCCGAGGCGCCGTTGTCGCCAGTGATGTAAATGATCAGCGTGTCGTCGAGGATGTTGAGCTTCTTCAAGCCATCGAGCAAGCGGCCGATTTGGTGATCGGTGTACTCCAGGAACCCCGCATAGACCTCCATCTGGCGGCGCAATATCGGTTTTAGCGCCTCCGGCATGTCGTCCCACGCCGGAATCTCCGCGTGGCGCGCTGTGAGCTGACAATCTTCTGGGACGACGCCGAGCGCCTTCTGCCGGGCGAGGGTCTCCTCGCGCAGCTTGTCCCAGCCCTGGTCGAACTTGCTCTTGTATTTGTCGGCCCACTCCTTGGGCACATGGTGCGGCGCGTGGGTCGCGCCGGGTGCGAAGTAGGCGAAGAACGGCTTGTCGGGAGCCAATGCCTTCTGCTGCGAAATCCAGGCCATGGCCTTGTCGGTCATGTCCGCCACGAAGTGGTAGCCCTCTTCGGGCGTCTTCTTCGGCTCGACCGGCGTGGTGCCCTCGTAGAGCGTCGGGTACCACTGGTTCGCCTCGCCGCCGATGAAGCCGTAGAAGTACTCGAACCCGCCGCCGCCGGTGGGCCACGCGTCGAACGGTCCGACCGGGCTCGTCTCCCACACCGGCACTTCGTGGCATTTGCCGAACTGCGCGGGTCGAGTACCCGTTGAGCCTGAGGGTCCGCGCGAGCGGCGAGATGGTATTGGGCAGTACCGAGCTGTAGCCCGGCGCGCCGGTGGCGATCTCGGTGATGCCGCCCATGCATGTGGAGTGATGATTGCGCCCGGTCAGCAGTGCCGCCCGCGTCGGCGAGCAGAGGGCGGTGGTGTGGAAGCGGTTGTATTTGAGCCCGCCTGCCGCCAGCTTTTCCAGGTTCGGCGTCTGGCAGGGCCCGCCAAAGGCAGTGTTGGAGCCGAACCCGGCGTCGTCGATTAGGATGAGCAGCACGTTGGGTGCGCCCCTAGAGGCGGGCGCAACTGCTCGATTGGCGGGAATTTGGTGTCCGGATCCCGCGCGTCATAGGTGATCAGCCCGGTTCGCTCGGGTGTGGGGATCGGCAGATGCGAACGGTGCTTTCTTTCTTCGCTGCTCATGTCAGATTGTCCTTCATCAGGGAGGAGGATAAGGATACGGATAATAAGGGGGCGGGTACCCATGGGGGATAGTAGTATGGTGCGGCTGCAGCAGCTGCAGCGCCATACCAGGCGGCGCGCCGCGTCGTGCGCCGTGCTACGCCCGCGACCGACAGCGGCGTGAACGGCAGGCCGATGATGTCGACAAAGACCGAGGCGGGCCCTTCTGCGCCGCTGAGATCATCCTCCAGCACGCGAACGTCGAAGGTCAGCTTGTCGCCTTCCAGATGCGGGATCTTCAGCTCGACGATCGCATTGCGCACCGAGGCGCCGTCCTTGCTGAGCACCGAGACGGTGGCGTTCGGAGGGTCCTTCGCAAGGCTGCCGACACTCCACTCCTCGAGCAGGTGCTCTGTCAGCAGATGCCTCGCGGCCCTGACCGGCCGGTCATTGAAAACAATGGAGTTTGCGCTGACGCCGATCAATGTCAGGGTCGAGCCTTGCAGACTGGCACCGTGCGCATTCGTGACGATCAGCGAGGGCACCATGTCGGCTTTGATTGTCGACTTGCCCGGCGGCGGCGCCATCGTCGCAGTGGTCGCCGGCGTTTGGGCGCATGCCAATGTTGGCACACAAAGCACGGCTGCGATCGTCACCAGCCGGTGAACACGGCGGTAGGGTTTCATCATCGGTCTCATTGAAGGATTGTCCTCGGCGAAGTTGTGCGGCCCTAATTCGGAAATTGAAAGGTCAGCTTGACCTGCAGCAGCCATGTCTCGTTGCCGGCCTAAAAGGCGTTAAAGTCCAGCTTCATCGGCTGCCCGCCGAGCTGAAACGCCTTGCCGAAGCCGCCGCCGACCGGGACGGTCCACTTGCCGCCGCTCGCTATCCAGTTCGTCGTGATCTCGGGCGACGAGCCGACGGACCATCCGTCGGCGAAATGATAATTGATGAAGGGATTCAGAAAGAGCTGGTTGGTGCCGCCGGGCCCGCCAAAAGACCAGATGTTGTTGACGACCGCGCCGAACACCCACGGGCTTTCGTCTTGCTTTATGAATGCCGCCGACGGGCCGGAGCCCCATTTCTTGACGCCGACCGTCGGATTAGATGAAGGATAGTAGGACCGGCCCGACACCCCAATAGAGACCTTCGCCATGCTCCGGTGACAGAAAGAATGTGGTATAGCCATTGGACAGCCCGAATGCCCAGTGGTCGCCGAGGTTCTTCGGCGGCAACACTTCCACCGGGAGCTTGGTGCGGGTGATCAACGCCCAGTCTTCGTTCAACTGGAATGGCACCACCGCCTGGTCGATCTGGAACGTGTCCTTGGTGGCCTTGTAGGCACCGTCCAGGAAATCCGCGTCGTAGCGCAACGGCAATGTGATCCGCCTCGTCACCGGGTTCTCGATTTCCTTGGACACTTCGGTGTCTGTGTCGTTTGCCGGCGCCTCGGACTGGGCCAGAGATTGGCCGCTCCAGAGCATCGCAAGCGCGAGGATGGACGCGATTCGGTTGTTCATTCGACCGACGAGGGCGGTAGCGGTGGCATAGGTGACGTTAAGCGGCCTGCAGCTGGAACACGTTAAAATGCCAGGGTGGGTGATCGATGTAGAGGCCGATTTCGACGAGTTGACTGCCGTCACGGTCGTAAACCTCGGTGCCCATTAAGTCGGTCAGACGCACCTGCTTGCCGTGCAAGGCAGGGAACGGGAGCGGCAGTTGGCATTGCCCTTGGTTCCCGGCGTAGTTGACGACGACGACATGGCGGCTGTCGTTCAAGCCAGCCCAGCTACAGGCAACGAAACCATCGGACGTCCAATTTCCAGGCCAGGCCGGCTGTGGCTGGATCTGCGACCAGGCGCCGTCGCGAAAGGCGCTGGTCGTCTTCAGCACCCGGAGCAGCTTGGCATAAAAGGCGGCGACGTCGACATTCGCCGGCTCGACCGGACCGCGGCAAAGATGGGTCGGCACTCTGACCTGTGCCCCCTCGAACTGGCCCTGATGGAAAAAGCGCAGGCCGGGCGACAGGAAGCTGATAATCGCTGCCGCCCGATGCTGAGGCCAGGCAAAGTCGGAAGCGGCGCGCGGCTCGTCATGATTTTCGAGAAAGCGCGCGAGCTTGTCCTGGTAATCGAGGCCGGCGAGCAGATGACCGCGGATCGGCGCGGCGTGGCCGTCCTGCAAGCGATCGTAGAGCCGCTTATCGTAGCAGTAGTCGAAGCCCTGCTGCTGTAATGTCCATTCGAGATCCCAATAGACCTCGGCCATGAAGGTGAAGGCGGGATACTTCGCGTGCACTGCCGCCGTCGCCTTCGGCCAGAACGGCTCGGGCGTGATCCCCCAGGTGCGCTGGAAAATCTCGGGCAGCAGGAGCATCGCCATGTCGCAGCGCACGCCGTCACACTTGCCGCCGATCGCGACCAACTCGTCGATCCGCGCCGTTTGCAGGTCAGAATTTGCATAGTTGAACTGCAAGGTGTCGGGCCAACCGGGAAAATTCGGATCGCGGCCGTATGCTAGAATCTTCGGTCCCCGGTCGGTGCCGACGCGCAGATAATTCCCTGGCGCGCCGGCCAACGCCTCCTCATTGCCTTCGACGTAGTAGTCGGGATGGGTCTTCACCCACGGATGGTCGGGGGCGCTGTGGTTCGGCACGAAGTCAAGCATTACCTTGAGGCCGCGCCTTGCCAGCCTTTCGCGGAATTGCGCCAACCC
>Ga0310915_10002203_pt1 | contig 10280 bp, 16 predicted proteins | sample GREbulkMGAN111_FD_202508 | JGI IMG/M metagenome (GOLD analysis project Ga0310915, IMG submission 202508) | Lab enrichment of tropical soil microbial communities from Luquillo Experimental Forest, Puerto Rico - GRE.bulkMG.AN111 | ecosystem: Environmental > Terrestrial > Soil > Tropical forest >...
GGCTGGGGGTGGGGTGGGAATCGCCGCTCCACCCGGCAATGGCCCGCCCGCATGAGGACTGACCATTACGTTCACAGTAGTGTGTCCTTTATGCTTAGCGCGACCACCTTTCGCGCGATGCACCGACTTATCGTTGTCGGATGCGCCTTCGAATGGCTTCAAATCATCCTTGCCTAACTGTTCTTTGCGGTCGTGTTCGACCTCACCACCATGCTTGCGGCGAGGTCGATCGGCACGAACCTTAACGCGACCACCTTTGGCTCGATGCACAACTTTGGAGGCGTGCTTACGCACCTTAATCATATCGGTGCCGGCTGCGCTGTGCGAATAACCACCATCACCTAAGCCGCCAGTGATGTGGTGCACTCTACGGTGCTGTACCTTGTGGTCGCGATGTTCGTTATGAGGATGCGCCATTTACTTCTTCCCCGCTGGTTTGGGCGGATGCAGCGCAGTGTGAACGTTTAGCGCGTGTTCCGCCATATCATTTTCCCGATCATGTGCCAACTGTTCTCGATCCTGTCCTAGCTGCGCGGCATTCAAAGCATGTTCGCTCATATCGAACTGCCGATCGTGCTGGAACTGCGCATGATCGAGCGCCAAACCGCCGCGTTCCATGTGCTGTTCGTGCGCTTGCTGATGCGCGTCAAGCATCTGCTGACGCTGTTCGTGCTGCATGTTAGCAGCATCGACCTGACGATCGTGCGCCAATTGAGCTACATCGAGCCGCTGGCCGGCAACATCCATCCGCGCATCATGGGCCTGCTGAGAGGCATCAAGTTGCGCCTGCCGTGCGTTATTCACGTCTTCACGCTGCGTATCGCGCTGATGGATGATCATTTCCTTGCCAAGTTCGGCTGACGCCATATCGCGCTGAGTTTGCAATTTGGCCTGACCCAACTGCACTTGCTGCTGTCCGAGTTGCGCCTTGGTAGTCGCTTCCTGCGCATCGGTCTGCGCTTGCAACATCCTGGCCTGACCAATCAACGGGTCCGGACCCGGCTTCTGGTTCGCATCTGGCGGCATCGGAGGTGGGTCTTGAAGCAGGCCAGCGATATCAACACGAATGATCCGCATCACCCGCGTTAAAAGCTCTTTGATATTGAAAAATGGCGTAAACACTGGCTGGCCGGCTAGCTGCACGAGGCCGAGCGCAATCGCCAAACGATGCAGATGGCTTGGCGTGTTTGGATCTGACCGCGGTGTTAGATGACAGCTTTCCAAAGCCTGAATGAATTTTTGTTCGTCCCAAAAACCTTCCGGACAGACCTTATTGGATTTCCAAAAGTCCTCCGGATACTGACGGAATAGATCAGCAATCAATCCGATCTCTTCAGCTTGCGCCGTATGCATGCCTTTGTGCGAAGCGCTGATGACTTTTGTTGCTTGTTCTATATTCGCCATCATCGTTCCCACGGGAACGTTCTGGATTCCCTCGCCGGCCGGGAGATCCGCAACGCCGCCGACCTCTTTGGCTTGCTGGGTGATCTTATCCATAAGGCTAAGAAGTCCCGGCGTGACATCGCGGTACGGCAAGGGTGCTACGACATGGTTGATAGGTTGGCCTCCCGTTTCGACAGGCTGGAAGACGCCCGGTGAAAGCCGCATGTCGGTAGTGTTTTGCCTGCCGCCGATCTTGGCAATCGTGCCAGACGGGAAATTGGCAAACATCCCGGCATCGAGCGCCTCGCGCCACGCTGCCGTCATCGCCATAGAACAGTTACCCACCACGCCAATCATCCCCGTGCCATAAAAACCGGGACCGGGAATGTATGGGTACTTGACGTACATCTGCTTGCGTTCACATTGTTCGTCATCTTCTTCCCAGTTCCTGCGGATCGCCAGGATCTGTTTGGTTTCTTTCTCCATCGTCATCAGATATGGCAACCGCACGCCTGTGCCTTTGAATTTCTTCGGCGCATATTCCGGCAGATCAAGCTCACACTGACTTTCCCAAATCGTATAAGGCTGATCTTCAGGCCGGGTCGATGGCTGCGTGCCTTGGATTTCTCCGATCTTGCCTTCGACCACATCGATCTGATGATAGGGTGGTGTCAGCCCCGTCACCTCACGATAAGCACCCAGCATTTGCATGCGATGCAAATCGGATTTGCGCATCAGGATTTGATGCGTGATGCGCTCGCACGATTTCAGGTCTTTGACAGTGTCAGACACGATCAGATCGCGCGCATCGACCGATTCCGATACTGGCCGGCGGCGCCGCAAGCAGTAATAGACTTTCTTGAAGCCGCTGCCTTTGAAATGCGTACCCCACAGCAGCATATGCGAGGTGTCGGGATAGTATTCGGTCGCAGTCGTGGTCAGCCAGTAATTGAAATCGCGCTCTAAGGCTTCAGCTAGGTCGTCCTCCTGCACCGCAGCTTCGCCAAAGCCTTGATCGACTTTCACCGGACCTTCGGCCGGCAGAAGCTCGCCCTGTGAATTGGCCCAAGATTTCAGGACCGATTCAAGCAACAGCGGGTTGGTGACTTGGCTTTGGCCTTCCACCGCGGCCGAGCTATCCGCGGAGGTCACCCGCGGTTCTTTCATGTCCAGGCCAAGGAAATCCATGGCCCGATCGACTACGTTCAAATAACCTTTGCGCGATCGATCATCGGCCTCGATCGCTTCAAACATTTCCTCGCCGATCTGGCCCAGCCGCATGCCGTCGAGGCTTTCGGCAAGGTTAGCGTCAAACTTATCCGGCTCATTCTCGGCACGACGGATGGCATTGAACTGTACGACCACGCCGCCGTCCGGCTGATCGCGCTCGACGGTGCCGGATGCGGGATCGACGCGGACCGAATTATCGTCCTCGTCCACCACCACCTGAACGCCAGTCACCGCAGTGCCTAGCCCATCAGCCATTAGGCTGAATCCTTATCCTTTGGGAATTCTTTCACTTCGGCACCAATACCTTCGGCAATGCGTTTCTTGCGCGCAGCATCAGCCCTGATCTCATCGCGTAGCGAGGCAAACGAATAGACCGGAATAGCTCCACCGCGCAACCGTGCGATCTCTTCCAACAACAAACCGACACTGATCAAATTCAACTGATAATTATCACTGCCATCGCTGATGTCGGCATAATGCTGCAAGTTTCGTATCAGCAACTGCGCCTGTTTTTTTCTATCGTCGTCCATGTCACATCTTAAGAACTGGCTGCGTAATACGCTCTAGGATCGTCTTCTTCAGACTATCTAAACCAAGGTTTAGCTCTGCCGCGTTGGTGCCGCCAATCACCGCACCGAACCCCTTCTTCATACAAGCGACGATCGCGACTGAATGAATGTTGCCACGTTCAGCCTCCTCCAGGCATTCGCGCAGCTTGTCCACGCAGTCGCGTTGGTTGTCATTTAGCTGGCCGATGAAGATCGGCTGAGTGTGCGCCACCATCTTACCCCTTAATCGGAATGCGCTCGATCTGCTTAGCTTCTTCCGGTGTCGTGGCTACAGGCATTTGCAGCACTGTCGCGTATTGATCTTCAGCGAGGCGAGTCAACAGAATCTGCGTGCCGTCCGCAAACTCCAGCGCATCGTGATGCGTGTGCGGATTATACGTATTGATCTGACGGAAGATAGCGACTTTGTTGTAGTAGCTTACCTTGCCAGTCCACGTCAGCGCTCGCACCGCAACTGGTTCTTCGAACGCAAGCTCCGTACCGGGAAGCACGCAGACACAGACCTTCGCGTTATCGACGGACGCAAAGCCGGCTGTGCCAGTACCGAAATTTTTGGTGAAGAGCTTGTCGCCGACTTTGGCCGGCCGAGAGGTAACGTTCTGAAGTGAATAGTCGCACATGAGGCCTCTCCTTCTGGCCCCACCCAAATCCCATATATCACTGAATCGTTTCAGAGTGAATTCGGTGACTTGTCCGGTTTCACCGTTATGATCTACCGGCTATCCCAAAAAGCCGGCGAGGAGGACGGAACCGAACCTTGTTGCGGTGAAGGTGAAAGTACACCGCACGCCCGTTGTCACCATCGGCTGCGTATGAGTTGACCCTCCTCTTAAGCTCCGCGCCATGCGCCTTCGCCAGTCTTGATCCATTTGGCGAACAGCTTGCCGGCTTCCGGTTCAGTTATCGTGTCTTTATACTTTGTCTTGTCACCAAGCACACCGTAGTCGAATTCTTGGATCATGCAGTGATCGCGGCCGGGAATTGTGATGTTGACGTGATAACCAGCCCAATCAAATTTCTTAATCCCGGCAAAATGCATTGGCACGATAGTGCCATCCTTACGAACGTGGGGCCGGACGATATGCAAGATACGCTTCCGATGACCACGATCATTCAATTGAATGTCACGATCCTTAAAGAAATATGGCGTGCGCTTCACTTCTAGATTGAATACTGCATGCATGTCCTCGTCATTGGCGACTGACACCCGCAGCATGGCATAATTTGGATACTCGCAATAACGCGCCGCATCGCAGAAACAAGCGGCCAGAAACAACTCAGCCGAGACATGATATTTCTTGGCACAGCGCTGGTAAGTCGGCGGTATCTGCCAACTGCGCCAATAGCCACCATGAAAGTCCAGTTCCTTTAGAAGCCTTATACGCTTGCCATCCTTGGAAACGTGAACCCAGTATTCCTGCGGATAACCGCCGCGCTTAGTAATACCGGGTCGATCCCACCACAGCGTCATGCCATACACATCGCCACCATGCATCGGCTGCACGGTCGGAGGTGGAACCTGATATTTGCGGAAGTACAGAAACTTCGGTCGGTAGTAAGCCCGCTTCAGACTTGTAGTGAACTGCTTTTCCTTACCTTCGGTATAAGGATCGGTGCCATAGGCCACGCAGCCGAACGCCGGCCGGGTCTTGTTGAACCACTCACTCAATTGGGCGTGCTTAAGAATATCAAATTTGCTGTAGCCATCATCTTCGTCATCATCATCGAGCCATTTACTCAGCGAGTACGGTATCAACGTCGCGCCTAATTCCCGGTAGAAACCATAACTGCCAGGATCGCGCCGCTTCATCCGCGCTAGATAGAAAAAGTAGCGCTCTAGCTGATCGAGGATGGTGTCGCGGAAATAGAACTCGCCCAAAAACTCCTGTTCCTTGTACAGGACTTTCTCACCCTCCGGATCGTTCCAGTAGTGGTCGGCGATGACTAAGTCAGCATCCTTCACCCCACTTTCAGCCGCCGGAACTTCAGCCACAGGCCCCGCGGGGAGCTTCAGCGTTGGTGCCGGCGCCGGCTCGCGCGACTCATAAGGCAGCGGCTCCGGTCCCTTCGGCTTGACAAACTTGTCGTGCTTCAGCCGTGCCCGTTCCAAAGCACTGACCCGGCGCCGCTGCGCCCGATTCATCGGCATTTGCGCCAAATGCTTGGCCATGGTTTCGGGGCTGGTCCCATCAAGCGCACCCCCATAGGACAGGTTTGCCATCCCAGGAGGGGTAAACGAGCTTGATTTCGGAGCCTCGTTTACCTGTTTTTCCCGAACAGACCGGGATCGCTTGAAAAACCTCTTAACGGCTTGCCAAAGGCCAGAGATCCACCCCATGGCGACACCCTTACACCGGGTACAGTGCCTTCTGTTTGGGTCGGTGCGTCATCGTTTCCCGATCGGCAAAGGACCGTTCTTCGTCAGATTGCAGCAAGCCGGCATCGCGGGCGAACCGCAACGCCTGCGTCATCGAATCCACTAAGTCGTCGTGTCTATCAAACGGGAATTTGGCGGCTTGCCGAATCACCAGTTCAGCCCAATCATAATTCGGCGACCACACCAGTCCATTGGAAAAAATCGGCTGAATCGCTAACGCGCGCGAGACTTTATCCCCCTTAGTCTTGACCAATTGAACCCCAAATTCATGTATCCCATAACGGTTGCGGATTTCCTGCGCCGCGCTATGTCCCGGCCCCTTATCCTCAATCAATAATCGGTCAACTTTGAACTCGCGGCCGTACAGCCAAGTGCAGCTATCGTACACCCACTCGATCAATCCCCATTTGCCAGACGTGCGCTGTTTCCACATCGAATAAGTTTCAGTCGGCGCCCGCTCGATCCGCTTCGAACTGAACTGCAAATGCTTGGCCCATGCCGCCACCAGCATGATCCCCCGCTTGCCAGTGGTCGTGTCAAAAATTCCCCAAACCGTCAAAGCAGACGGATCGTTCTGTTCATCGTCCGTAAAGGCGCCATCCAAGCTGGCAATCGTGAACGAAAATTCCGGAAACGTCTTGTTGACCGGGTTCCACAATCCCCACCATTCCGGCTGAAAGATCCCCTTGCCGCGAGGAACCGGCGACTGTTCGTATTGCGAGGCCCATGCATACGGCCCAAGCTCATTGCGGGTCCGCGTTATCGCCGCTTCCGAAAACCGATCGAGCCATGCCGGCTCGCCATTGTTGGCGTCAATGTCGTCTTCATCCGCCCGCGGATCGTACCAACCGATCTCGTTCGTTATGACTTTGCCATCATCATCAAACGCACGCGCCGGATCGAACTCCCAAGGCACCATCAAATGGACGTAGTCGAAGTCGTCACCAAGGGCCGTCCCAGAGATGTCGTCTTCGTGCAGGCGCTGCATGATGATGACGATCGCTCCACGATCCAAGTCGTTAAGACGACTGGATACGGACTCACGAAACCATCGCACAGCTTTGGATCTTTCAATGTCGGACTCAGCTTCCAACATGTTATGAGGGTCATCAATGATGACACGATCACCTCTCTCTCCCAACGTCACGCCACCAACCGACGACGCCAGCTTCCAACCCGTCGAGTTGTTCATGACCTTCACAATCTGCGTATTCCTCATGCCGATCGACTTGCCTTCACGCTTGCCTAACTGCGCAGAAGTCTCCAATCCATAAAGCGCTTGATACTTCGGCGACGTGATCAAAGTCCGAAAGCGATCGTTGTCACGCATGGTCAGCAATTGCGAATAAGAAAAAGCCACATAGCGATAATGCGCCAACCCCATCGGACCCCACTCAAACGCGGGCCAAAATACGTCCGTCAACATCGACTTCATAAAACCGGGGGGAACATTAACTAAAAGTCTTTTGATCTCGCCACGAGTCACAGCCTCAAGATGTTCGCACATCGCCCATAACGGCCAGCCATCCACAAACGGTGTCTCAGGCTCGAGCACCGACCAAAAATATCTGACAAATGCAATCAGCCCACCCTGACGCACACCGTTGTCGTCGTACCAGCCATATTGGGTCTGGAGATAACGCGCCTCGCGCCGCTCTGCCTCGGCCTTCGCCGTAAACATGTCAGCTAAAAGTTTGCGCGACTGAAAGTTCACCGCATCACCGTCAACGCAATAACGCCAAGACCAATAAACCAAACACCAAGCACGATCTCAATAATGCCAATGGCAACATAATTCATCGGTCGGTCCAGCCCGACTGCGTGCATGCCGCAAAAATCGAGTTCTTGCCAACCACCTCAGTGTACTCCTTCACCGCCGCCTAACACGCATCCATCGTCGCATACTCCGTCGTCACACAGGCAATCGTGTTCCAGCCGCCCAATACACACATCAACAAAATCACCATCACTTCACCCCCGTCGTCACCACTACCCCAACCGATACCGCCGCTACCGTCGACTGAACCACAACGGTAGCCGCCATCATGGTCGCCGACGTGATCCCAGGATCAGGCGCATTCGGAACCATCGGAGCCATGTTGAAAAACGGATCGTTGTTCGGAACAGCCATCACTTCCTCAATGCCTCGCGCGCTAGCGCCGCTAACATCGCACCCTCCGTCGTGTTCGCCGGCAAATCCCCTTCCGGTGACGCCGCTATCCGCTCTAATGCCGATCGCAGCCGCTCCAGCTCAATCTTCAACTCCACAACCTCATCAAAATACGCCTCCCCATACTCCTTCGCCGTCCGCAGCTCAGCCTGCAAACACTTGATCAGCTCCTTCTGATCATTCACCCGATCCCGTAACGCAGTCGGTACACTCACCATGAAATCGCCCTCCTCAAATAACGGCACCGGCTTCTCCCACAATAACCATGACCCATTCCATGGCCCAGCAACCCACGTCACTTCCCAACCTCCTCATCCAACCAAATCGGCCGCGGACCCCCATTCAGAAAACTCGTGAATTCTAATGCCATCACCAAATTCCCAAACTCCCCTATCTCATAATTCGGCAACTCACGATCATACTGACAAAATATAACCTTCCACCGATTAGCCCCATCAACCTTCATCGTCATGTGCATCACTTCCACTTCCCAGCATCGTCCAACCACCGCGGCCGATCCCCGCCATTCAAAAAACTCGCAAACTCATACGCCATCAACTCATCCGAAAACGTCCTAACCATCACACCAGACACACCCGGCAATTGCAAAATCACCTGCCATTGCAACGACCCCCACACCCTCACCGTGTGCATCACCCAATCTCCTTGTTCACTAACTCTACCTCCTTCAAAATTACCTCCGCCCTCTCCCGCAACGCCTCCACTAACTCCCCACTGCACAACGTCCCTAACGCCACAATCACCATCCCTACATCCGACCGCAACGCCGCTACCTGACGCTTCAAAAAATACATCTCCTCCCCAACCAACTCCGCTAACTCCCCAACCAACCCCGCTAACTCCCCAACCAACTCCGCTAACTCATTTACCTCCTTACCCATCACTCCCCTTCCTCCTTCCAATGCGTTACCGCTATCTGCGCACACGCCAATACTTGCAATACTTCATCCCATGCTTATCCGGTTGTTACCCACTATTCCTCCTGTGCATGGCCAAATCCCCCAAGACGCGTCTGGCTTCTTTACCGGCAACTTCCTCGACGTATTCTCTTGCAACCCACTCAACGAACCGCCTCAAATCATCCCGGTCAGCCTCCATTTCGGCCGCTTGTTTCATCCAGTCATGCAAGCCCTCGTTCTCTACAGCAATTCGTTCCATCCGCGCTAGGTTTGGCAGGCCGCGAAGTCTCGCTAATTCTTTTTCGATAGCGGAAATCTTGTAATCTCTGCTTTCGATTATAGCCCTTAGCTTGTCGATTTCGACTTGCCGTTCCTTGTCAACGTCCCGTTCCGTCAAATAATCAAAGCTCATTTCCCCTCCGTTCTTGCCTAGGTGTTTGTGGGTATTAACCGGATAAGCACGGTTCAAAATATTGTCTCGGCCTTTTCTTCAACGGGTCGCGCCGTTTTTCATCAGGGTGTCGGCGAGATGTTCTTCGGCCTCTATAATCATGCCTGCCTCGATTAGTGCGATTGCTTTCTTGATCGCATCCCGCAGGCGATTGCGCTGAAATCGATAGGCCTCCATCTTGCTGTAAGCCTCATCGATTTCGTGGTCCTCCTCGGCGGTTATGCGGTAGGTCATGGGCTTTCCTTTAGACTTGGACGTTGCACTGTAGGTGTCTGTGGGTGTCAACCGGATAAGCACGGTTGGTTGCACCTATTAAGCTTGCCCCAATTGAACAGCGCGCCGGGCTCGCGATCAGCGCGATCGGCGCGATCGTCACGGCCGAAGTCGGCGATCTCGGCATACTCGGTATTCACGTCCACATAACCGAGCGTGCCGTAATCGAACTCAACGACCAACAACACCGGCACCCGCACAATGCTAGCAAGCTGGCGAAGCAACTCGACCTTGGCACGGCCTGTGCACCAACCGCGCGACCAGTAGCCCCACGCATAACTGCAGGTCTTGATCTCGAAGAACGCTACGACATGCTGGCGGTACAACAGCCGGTCGATCCGCGGCTTCTGCTTGTCGGGATCGTCCTTGCCAATCTTCAACTGCTTGGCCCGAGCCCACTGCGCGAACAGTTCGGCGATGCGTTCTTCGTTCTCACCGTCGCTTTCGGTTCTGTAGGTCTGCCGCGGCAATGCTTCGTTCATAGCTTCACCAGCCGGTATTCACGTTCAAGCTTCATCTCCTTGCCATTACCGCCGCCGAGCGCGCGCACCTTCAGACCGGCTGATCGCAGTCGCTGGTTCAAGTGCCAGACGTGTGCCTTAACCGTGTCAGGATTGCCGTCTTGCGGATGCGGCCACCAAATAATCTCAATCAACTCATTTACAGTGCGCGGCCGCCGCTTCACTGCATCAAATATCAGTTGGGTCTTTTCTGTTAGCTTCATTGACCGGCTCCTTCTGACGATTAATCGCTGCTTGCCATGCTCGATTCCTAATACCGCCCGGGATCACGCCCGGATCGGGCGGCGCTGGCTGCCAATTCTGGCGACGGCTTTGATAGATCGCCGACATCAATTCGCGCATTTGGCGCTTCGCCTTAGCGATAGCGATGTCGCGTTCTTTACTCA
>Ga0310915_10002206_pt1 | contig 10277 bp, 13 predicted proteins | sample GREbulkMGAN111_FD_202508 | JGI IMG/M metagenome (GOLD analysis project Ga0310915, IMG submission 202508) | Lab enrichment of tropical soil microbial communities from Luquillo Experimental Forest, Puerto Rico - GRE.bulkMG.AN111 | ecosystem: Environmental > Terrestrial > Soil > Tropical forest >...
CGGCGGTCTCCCCAATTGACTCACGCGAAAGAATACGCCCGCCGCGCGCGGCCGTCGAGGCGGACCGTCAGGACGCTGCCTCCACTGCATCCTTTGAGAGCGTAACCTTCTGCGCGGCGCCGAGGACCTGCAGCAAGACCTCGATCCTCTCCCGCGGCTTCATGCCGGCGTAGAGTCCAAGATGCCCAACGAATGGACCCTGCGTAACCCGCACCTGATCGCCGGGCTTGAACTTGGGCGGTGAAGCAAGCTCGATCAATCCATTACGCTCGCGCTGGCGTAGGTCATCGATGATCTGATCGGCCACCCGCGCCGGTCGAACGCCGTCCATGATCAGCCCCAAAATTCCGGCGCTCCAACGAGCCGCATGCCACTGCAACTCGATCGTGAGAAAACAGTAGCCCGGAAACAACGGCGGTCGGGTCTCAATCTTGCGGCCGTGAGACCGGCGCCACTCGCGCAGCCGCGGCAGATACGTGGCGAACCCGATCCGCTCGAGGTGGAAGAGCGCGAGCTTCTCTTGGCGCGGAACCAAACGCGCGCAAGCCCAATAAGGCATCGCTCACCGCCACCCGCGCAGCCAGCGACCGCGCGCCGAGCCGCGCCCGCGAGCGCTGTCATCACCGAGCGGCGGGCCATCCGCCAGCTTGGACGACCGCTGGTGACGCGCGCCGTACGCCCGCGCATCATCGGCAGGTGGGTCCCAGAAGCCACGCTGCAGCGGGGCAAGAACCCGATAGGCGGCCCCGGCGCCGCTGCAGCCGGCCGCTTGCAAGGCGTCGCGCGCCGCCAGCTCAAAGGCCACGCGCGCGGACGGCGCCAACGCGGCGCCGAGCTCAGCAATCAGGGCATCAAGGTCGGGATCACAAGCCGAAGATATTGCCACGAGTCAGCCTCCATGATTTGGTGGGCCGTCTCGTGTTATTTCAGGGTTGGTTGAGCGCCCCCGTAATTCCTCCCGCGGGGGCGTTCGTTATTTGACTGCCGCCACTTCTCCCGGGAGTGCCGCCGATCGCCGCTCGCGCCGCCGGCGAGCAGTCGTCCATCGCCGCCGCAGCGAGTGGGGAACGTCAGCCCAATCGAGATGTTGTCGCCGTGCGGCAGCGTCCTCGAGCAAGCAGGCGCCCTCGAAATCCTTGCGCCAGCCGGCAAGCAACTGCTCACACTCCGTCTCGGAAAGCGCGTTGTGCTCAAACAAGTAAGACTGCTGATTGTGGTAGCCAGGCCATTTCAGGCCCAGAGCGGGGGCCTCGAGATACCACCAAGCTTGCGGCCGCCTGCCGCCCGAAGCCCAAATCCTCATACAGACATCGCGGCCGCGCTCCCAGGCGGCGCGCAACTCAGCCTCATCATGAAAGAGACTGCCGTTGGGTCCGACGCCCAACCAAAGCTCCTGCAATTCGGAAAAGCTCAAGCCGCAGCTCTCGATATCGTCCTTAGAAGCGGTCGCGCGCGGCATCGGCAGCTCTCCTGCGTATCGCCCGAAGCTCGTAACGACGGCGCTTGCTTGCATTTGGGCTTCCACCGCCAGTCGTCGCCGGCCGGCGGAAAAACCCAGCCGCTTCCCCGGCCGCATAGACGGAAATTCGCCCCTGCGCGATCAGTTCGAGCAGATCAGTACGGCCTGCGGCCTGGAGCCGGCCGGTCAAATATTTGACGGATGTGCCGCCCACGGGAAAACCGAGGTTGAGTCGAGATGGCGCGACGTTAAACCGACTTCCCTGATCTGCGCAACGTGACAGTGGCAGCCACGGTTGCCGGAAAAAATCGCGATCGCGAGGCTGAGGATTAACAAGCCTGCGCAGCGGTGCACAGCGCGCCGCGACCGTAAGCCATTGATTTATTTACGGAACCCGCCCCCGGTTGTATCGTTGAGGCACTACAACCATATCGCATTGCCGATGGCTGCGTCAAGGGCGGCGCTCACGGTCCACGGCTCGGCCTCGGCTCTATGGGTTCAACCGCGCTTCGTGTCGCCGCTGTTGCAGCCGCACAGTCATGGCCGTTCCAAACGTGGTGAGGCGCGCCAAGATCGAGGCACCAATCTCGTCGGCCAGTCCCTTCAAGTCGACGCGCTTGCGGTTCTGTGAGCTGACGACGGCAACGTGCTCCTCACCAGTCCGGTCTTGAGGGTGCTCGAGCAGATAGCTCTGAGCGTCTCCTCCTCGAGCGTAAGGCGTTTTATCTCCGATCTGACATCAGCCAGACGATCAGCAGGATGACGATTCTGCATCCTCATTCCCCCTCTAATATTACTAAGCAGACCAGATACAGACATACAGACTTACGCTCGGGGTACAGGTCAGCGTTTTTGCTCCACCTAATGAGCGAATTTGCTCTACCTTTTGCGTGGTTTTGCTCCACCTTCCCTACGGTATCCAGTACCAAAGGATGTCCACAATCGGAGTCCGCCCTCGATGGTGGGTGACAGAAACGGCGCCTGCCTTTTCAAGATGACGGAGGGCGCGTTTAACAGCCCAAGGAGAAAGGCCTGTGGATTTGAGAGCTTCGGCTGTGAGCTTTATCGGGTTGCCCTTCCCCGGTTGATGAATGAGCCGGTCTAATTCCATCAATAGGTACCATGCGTTCGCATTGACCCGATGTTCGTGAAGCCGGCGATTCCACGTATAGGGCAGCCGAGCGAACTTCGTTGTCATTTGCCGCGGAGGCCGCCGCCTATTCGGAGTCTCAGGCTTTGATGGGCGGTTGGTCTCAAATTGCCTCAGATCGAACTGAGGTTTCGAGGCCACCACCCGTAATTCAGGTTTGCGCATAGTCAGGCTCTTTTTGGTAGCGCGCCGATGGCTATCAGTACGGACATGATTGTTGCCCACATCTTCTGAGCCATGGGCCGTTTATCGGTATAACGCGCACCGCCCACGAGCAGTTGGTCAGTATCCACGCCAACCTCGAGGCCATCACATACTTCCCGCCCGGCCGCGCGCATAATTTCTTTGGCGTGCTCGATCTGCTCGCGGTCAGTCATCTCAAACAGAATGCCGTCGTGGATCAGCATGCAAGGCACGATGCCGGCCTCGCACAGACGCCAAGCCGCGAGCCGCAGCATTTCGGCCCCACCGCTTTGCATCGGAAAATTGTAGAGCGTGCGTTGGTTGGGGCTGGTGGTGATCCGCAATGGCCAGCCAAAAATACTGTCAATGCGGCGGCTCAGCATGGCTGCGGTCACCCTGTCGCTGCGCCACTTCCAAAACCGCGGATAAATCCGTTTGTGCTGTTCAATGATGCCGCTGGCAATCAGCGGATGGCGGTCCAACCCTTTGGCCAATGCTGGCACGCCCATGCCGTAGTTGATTCCGAGCTGCAATGACTTCATGCGCTGGCGCGCGGCGGGCTCCTGTTCTTTCCAGTGCTTGCGATCGGGATCGCGGGTTAGTCCGACGTCGTGCGCGAGAGTGTAATAGACATCGCCGCCGAGATACGCGCGCTTCAAGGCCTCATCGTCAGACCTAGCAGCCGCAACGGCGACCTCTTGTGTTCTCCAATCGAGATAAACCCCAATTGATCCGGGCGGAAATACGATGAAGGAACGAACCCCGGCGTGCGCGTTGAACGGACTCTTAGCGTGCGCGTTTCGTCCGGTAGCAGTGGCGAACGGGAATAGGCTTGGACGGTTTCGGCCGTCGTGACCGATGGGCAACCTGGCCTTGGCGATAAATCCGACACTGTCCCGGAGCGCGTGCAGGCCCTCTATTCCAGGTACGTGATACATCAGGCGGAAGGCATCGCTCTCGAGGTCGAGTCTGCCGCTGTCCTTGCGCGGCCACGCAGCCACCCGCGCGTGCACGAGCCACCGTTCAAACCGTGCGTAACTCCATTCTCCCTCCGGGGTGTAGATCGGGCACTCGCTGCCGTAGCTCGGATCAAATTGCCGAATCAGTTCGGCGATGACTGCGGCCTTGTTCTCCTGCACTAAATTCCAAAGCTCAATATCAATCGGTATGCCTTTCATTTGAATGAGCGCGACTGCTTTAGCGCTGTAGTTCGACCAGTGCAGCACACGGGCAATGTCAGCAGCCGGGAATTGAGGATTGCCGGCGAGCATTGCCCGCAACAGCTTCACCGCCATCACATCGTCTTCGTCGCAATAGGCGAAGACGGCGTCTTGACCATGATCGCGCCAGCGGCCTTCGCCAATGTCCCTAGCAATGGTCCCTTTGTCGATGTTCTCCCATCCGCTGATGCCGTAGGCGCGACAAGCATCGGCCAACCGCTTGCGCGGTTTCTTGCGCTTCTCATCCGGATTGTATGGGAGCAGGATGTTGCTGGCGGCCAAATAGGCGGTGTGCAGGTCGAAGATGTGAACCGGAAATTGCCAACCTAGTACTTTGAAGCACGTCATTTCCGCCCACGCCGAATAGGCGACGAACAACGTATCCGGTCCAATATCAAACGGCGGGCAGCGCGACGCCAGCAACTGTTCGCGCCACATCCGGATTGTGTGCACGCGCTGAAGGTTTTCATTCAACACATGTGCCACCATGCACAGCGGATTCGGCAGACCGCCGGGAAGGACCTCGTACTCGAAGTCCGCCACCACAAACTGGGTGAAATAATCGCTCACGTGACGGTCTGCTTGGCGCCGATGAGTCGCAGCAGGCCTGGGTGGTCTTCGGTCTCGATGGTGCGGTTCACAAAACTCGCGCAGATCAGCTCGTCGAGTGATTGCGTCGGCCACTTCGGCTCAGGGAAGGCGTCGCGGTCGCGTGAGCACTTGACTTCGTAGCTATCGAAACCCTCTTCGCGCCTGCTCGTAACTTGCGTCCAAAGGGTCCGCGCTTGGTCGCACCCTTGCAGGTTGGTTTCGTTCCATGAATTGTCGGTGTTGCGGGATGGGACGTGACACAAGAAGAAAGTGTCGTTCGGTTTGGTGGCTAGGGCCAGGCGGAAGCGCAGAATGCGCGCGCTTACCAAGAACCTCAGCGCTAAACGCTCGACGATGAGGTGCAGAGCTTCCTTTCTGGCGCCCTTGATCGGCACGTGGACAAAGCAAAGCTCGGGCGACCAGTAGTTAGCCACATCGGGGTGCAACCGCACCCAGTCTTTTGCTTCCGAGATTTTATGATGTGGTAACGCCGTCAGCAGTGTCTCGACGCCGGCAATCGTGTCCGGGGTTTGCGACCGGAATCTATCCGAGCTGAACGCGGCGGGCTTGGCGATCGGTGTCTCGACGCTCGCGGTGTTCTTGTCCCCGATGACCTTAAACTTGGGGTTCTTCGCTTCGTCCACCATGTGCAATCTCCTCTTGGCTGGTGGGTTCAGTTTCAACAGAGAGACATTGGAGGCCAAACCTTCGCAGTAGGACCTTCGGGGTCGCGCGGATCGGCGGGCGGCGCTTCGTCCCCGTGACAATCCCACTTGTCGTTGTGCCGATAGCGCGAGAACAGATCGGCGTAGCGCGGCGCCGGGCAGAGCGACTCCACCAAGTCGTAGAACTCGACTGGCTTCACCGAGTGCCCGCGCACCGGCGCGTGCAGGAGCGTCGTCTGGTTGGTGAGCGTCACCACCGGCTTGCCGCGCACCGCCATGATGCAGTGCTCGGTCTGCCCGCGCAGCCAGTCCCCCATGCCCATCTTGTCTTTCGCCCAGGTCAGAATCGTTTTGGGATCGAAGCCCCAGGCGCACAAAAGCTCGTAGGCCTCGCGCATGTGATGGTTGGTGACCCAGAGCCAGAGGATGCAGTCCTCGTGGGCGATGTCGCTCACCTTGGTCGCGCGAATATCGGCAATCGACATGGTCGCGTAGGGCCGCACGCCACGCCGCGACGGGTCCTCGTCGCGGACTTCGTAGGGCCAAGGCACATCGGCGACGATGACGCGATAAGGCCCGATGCCCGGCAGCGACGGCGGCTCGGCGCGAATCAACTCAGCCTGCTTGGCGATCTTCAACCGGCGGTAGACGCCGTTGACCCGGCCGGTGCGATCCATCTGCTCGAGCAGCGGGCCGAACTTCTCGGGTTCGGCCTCGGCGGCGTCGACGACGGCCTCGGCCTTCGCCAGCGTCGTGCGGTGCACGCCGGCAACGGTGGCGACCTTGTCGAGGGCGTTGCCCTTTGCTTGCTCTGAGAACTTCTCAGGGCTGGCATGGGCGGCAACCATGCGCTCCTTCGCCTTGGCCCGCTCCAACGGTTCGAGCGCGCGCTTGATGGCGACGGCCTCGGAGAGCGTGAAGTCCTTGCGGCAGGTGTTCTCCGCGAATTCGCCGCGCACGATCTGACCGAGGTTGATCGGTATCGGCGTGTAGGGAATCGTCTTCCAGCCGAGCAGTTCGACGGCCCGCAGGCGGCGCTCGCCAGCGATGAGATGCCCGTCGAACGTGACCGCAATCGGCTGCAGCAGCCCGACCTCAGCGATGCTGGCGGCGAGCTCAGCGATGTCGCCGAGGTCGCGGCGGTGGCGCTCGCCGATGATAATGCTGTCGATGGGAAGCGATGCGGGGGTGCGGGCATCCATGGGCGGTCCTCCGGTTGTTGCAGCATCCGGAAAGTTCCGCTAAAGCAGCCCTCGGTTACTGAGCTTGCCTCAGCTTCCCTTCCCGGAAGCTTGAGCTTGATGGAGTGGAAGGGGCTCGAATCCTCGACCGGCGCCTTACGGGTCGACACCCTGCACCGGCCGTTGCACCCGCAACCCACCCCCTGGAAATGCAGACGCCGGCCTTCGGGGCCGGCGTTTCTTTAGGTCGTGGTGACGGCTTCGGCGGTGCTGGCGGCGGCCTGGCGGCGGCGGTCGCGTTTTGCTTTCGCCGCGCCCCGCGGTGCCCTTCCGCTCCGCGTCGCCTTGCGGGCGTGGGCGGTTAGATCATCGGGTAAGCCAGATCGCTTCCCGGCAACATCAAAGATTGGCCAGCCGTCTTCCTGTAGCTTCGGGATCAGCCTTCGCTTGCTCTCGTCATTAAAGATAAACCGCGCCAGCGGCGCGTCACCGCGAACCAAGCCCTTCAAGGTCCTCCCGCCCATTGCAGCCTCCGGTCGAATGTCAAAAACAACATACGGCAGATAGGGCGGGAATGTCAAAATATACTTTCCTATTCGACGGGTTTGTGCCAGAATTGCCAAAACCGTCGGACTGGAAAGAGCCAAAAATGTTCGATTGCGGACTTGCTGCGACCGAAGCGGCGTTAGTGCAGACGTACCGCGTTCCAACTAGGGCCGTGGGGGCGTTTCGCTCCCGTCTCGGCGCCCTCCAAAAGCAGGGGCTCTTTGGCGCCAGAAACATGCCGGGCAAGGGCGTGGCGTTGCGCTACGGCCCCGACCAATTTTGGAGATTAATTTTTGTGTGCGAGCTGTTCGAATTCGGCATCGCCCCGGCCGTGGTGCTCTCGCTCGTCAAATCGCTATGGGAGCACCGGCTGTCGAAAATTTTTAGCAAGGCAGAAGACGCAGTCATGAAACACCAGGACGCGGCGGGGCCAGACGACGTAATCCTGCACATGGGCGGCGTGCACTTGATGGTCGATGGTTTTTCAGACGCCGTACCGAACGTGAATTCCTGCCCGCTAAGCAAGCTGCCCGATAATGTGGCAATGTGGATGTCGATAAAGCACGAGGACCCGAACGGGTTGCCGCCCCGCGCCCTCATCACCAATCTGTCGATGCGGCTGCGCGCGTTCCACACCGCGCTCGGCCCCGCGTACATGGACGAGCTGCGCGCCGAGCGCGCCGGCAAACAGCGCAAACGCGGGCGGACGGTGCAGACCAAACAGTGAGGGGCGCTATGAGCGAGGGGCCGAAGCAGACGAAGGGTAAGCGCCGCCCGTCACTGTCGGACGCGCTAGAGGCGGCGATTAAGGCGGGCCTAAAGGTCCGGAGCGCAGTGCAGGAGATGGACAAAGTGGTGCTCGTGTTCGGCGACAATGGCGAAGTGAGCGGCGGTTCTGAAACTGATTGGGATGAAGGCATCAGAAAGTGGAAGGAACTGAAACGTGGCAAATGTAAAACTTGAGAACGTGAAGGCCGACGTTGATCGGCACGGCAACGCCCGGTATTATTTTCGTCCACCGGGATATCGACCAGGACTGGGAATGAAGCTCACTAGGCTGCCGGGCCAGCCGTTCAGTAGCGAGTTCATGGATGCGCTGGCGACGCTCAGAGCCCTCCCCAAAATCGAAGTTAAGGTCGAGCCGGGTGCCGCCCGGACGAAACCCGGCACCGTCGACGCGCTTATTGCCAAGTACAAATCGTCCATCGAATTCATTCGAGCGCGGCCGAACTCGCAGGCTCAGTATCAGCGCATGCTGGACAAACTGGGTGCCGTATTCGGCAATTCCCTTATCGCCAAGTTTCAACGGCGGCACATGCAGGACTTGTTGGACGCCGAGGCTGAAACGCCGACCATCGCGAAGCGGCTGTTGAGCATGATGCGGAATCTGACCCGCATCGCCCTCAACGAGGGATGGATCAAGATCGATCCCATAGCCGGTATGGTGGTGAAGCTTCCCAAGTCCGACGGCATCATGGACTGGGAGGAAGAAGAGGTCGCACACTACGAGGCGAGCTATCCGGTTGGCACAATGGAGCGACTATCGGAAGCGCTGATGATCAACATAGCGGCCCGGCGCGAGGATGTGATCCGGATGGGACCCGCCAACATCCGCAACGGCAACGAGCTTCGCTACAAGCAGATCAAGACCGGTGAATGGGTGCAGATTCCGCTGCTACCTGAGACGCGCGCGGCGCTCGACGCCATGCCGCCGAACGGCCACCTTGTCTACCTGCTCAATGATGACGGCTGCCCGTTCACGGAAGAAGGATTTGGCAAATGGTTCGCCAAGCGGTGTAGGCGCATTGGCCTTAACCGCGAGTCAGGGACCGGCAAGAAGTTGTCGGCGCATGGCTTGCGCAAAGCTGCCTGCGTGCGGTTAGCGGAAGCCGGGTGCACCGATCACGAGATCATGGCGGTGAGCGGCCATCTGAGCCTCAAGGAGGTTGCGCGCTATACCAAGGGGGTGCGGCGCAAGATGCTAGCCCGCAGTGCGATGGCGAAGTTGCAGGCGCACCGGGCGGCGCAGGCGCAAGCGTCACAGGATGATGCAGAGGGAGCGTAAATCAGAACGGGCCGTGAATCGGAGTTGTCCCACTTCTGAATCTAGCCTGTCCCACCGGCTCGCAAACATCGATGAAATGGGCATAAGTCAATGATGGCTCTGAATCAGAACGATTCAGGTCTGCCCCAAGGACCTGGGGTCGCTTCCAGGGCATCCTGAACCTGCGGTAAGCTGGCACAGCGGGTTCCGGAGGGGAGCCCATGCCCGACCTAAGACGACGCCACTTCATCACGCTGCTCGGCGGCGCGGCAGCGTGGCCGCTGGCGGCGCGCGCGCAGCAGGGCGACGGCGTGCGGCGCGTCGGTGCTCTATCGACGCTCGCGGAGAGCGACGCATGTATTTGCTGAAAATCGGTCCCGTTGCCGCGCTCGTTTTATCAGGCGTCGCCTTGTTCCTCCTCGCCCTGGCCCCGCTCGGCTGGCGCATTGGTTTGTGGCAATATGGCTTCGGCCTTTACTGGATGATGCCAGTCTCGGGTTTTGTCGCGGCAGTCGCCGTCATCCTCTCCGTCCTGACTTTCGCGCGAGACTGGTCGCAGCTCCGTCTGCACGATCTCGCCATGCTGTTTATTGCCCTCGCCCTAGGCGCAGCCCTCGTCTATGTGCCTGGGCAGTACTGGTACACGCGCAACTCCGTTCCACCCATTCACGACATCACCACCGACCTCGATAATCCGCCGACGTTCAGCGCCGTCTTAGCGGCACGCGCGGCTGAGCGCGCAGGTAGTGTTGACAATCGCAGCCCGCAGCTCGCGGAGATGCAGAAGGCTGCCTACCCCGATCTGGTGTCGGTCATGACCACGTTGCCCGTGACGAGGGCGTTCAACGAAGCCCTCGACGTCGCAAAATCGATGCCGGGCTGGACCATCGTTGCCTCCGATGTCGATGCAGGCCGCATCGAGGCGAGCCAACAGAGCCGTTGGTTCCGCTTCACCGACGATATCGTCATCAGGGTTGTCGGCGAAGCCGGAAGCCGCATTGACATGCGCTCGACCAGTCGACAGGGTCTGAGTGACTACGGTGTGAACGCCGCCCGCATTCGCGCCTACATGAGCGCGCTCCGCGAGCGTATCGGGTGAACTGCACCGCCGTGCAAGGTCCAAAAGGTGCGGCCACGCGGAGGGTGCTTCTCGGCGGTGCGGCCGTGTGGCCGCTCGCTGCGGCGCGCTCCCCGTGACCGATGAGAAATGGGGGCGATTGTCATGGCCGGTGACCCTG
>Ga0310915_10002210_pt1 | contig 10264 bp, 9 predicted proteins | sample GREbulkMGAN111_FD_202508 | JGI IMG/M metagenome (GOLD analysis project Ga0310915, IMG submission 202508) | Lab enrichment of tropical soil microbial communities from Luquillo Experimental Forest, Puerto Rico - GRE.bulkMG.AN111 | ecosystem: Environmental > Terrestrial > Soil > Tropical forest >...
ACACCCGGGTCATCTCCTGCGGCGCCAGCTCCGTCGGCGCGAGCCCGCGGTCGAACTCCCGCTCCAGCGTGATGTTAAAGCTCGAATCCTGGGCGCGAGCGCCGTGATAAGCGAGGTTCAACGCCTTCTCGATCAGCGCGTTGAGGTCGACCACGCGGCGCTCGCCCGAGACCCCCCGCGAGTGTTCGAGCATGCTCTTGACGATGCCGTCGGCGCGCTTGCCGTGCTCGGCGATCTTGTCGAGGTTGCCGCGCAGCATCTCGATGACCTCGTCGACCGCGGCACGCTCGTCCTCGCCGAGTGCGGCCACAACCGGCGCCGTCGTCTCCTTCAATTCCAGCAATAGCTCGCCCGACAATTCGGCAAAGTTGTTGACGAAATTGAGGGGGTTTTTAATCTCGTGCGCAATGCCAGCGGTCAATTGGCCGAGCGCCGCCATCTTCTGCGCATGCACTAGGCTGGCTTGCGCTGCCTGCAATTCCTGCAAAGCGCGCTCGGCGGTGTCTCGCGCGGCGCGGATCTCGGCTTCGGCACGCTTCCTCTCGGTGACGTCGCTGTAGATCACGACAAACCCGCCGCCCGGCACCGCGTTGCGCCGTACTTCGATGACGCTGCCGTCGGGCCGGGTGTGCTCGAAGCGCGATTCCTGGCCGAGCCCTTCGAGACGGCGGCTCAGCTCCGCCTCGATGTCGGCGCTGCCATACTCGCCGCGCCGGGCGAGGAAGCGAATGTAGTCGGCGTAGGGAAGACGCTCCGCCAGCAGCGCGTCGGGCAGGTCGAGGAGGCGCTGGAAATTCAGGCTCCAAGCGGCGAGCCGCAACTCGCCGTCGAACATCGCGACCCCGTCGCCCATATTGTCGAAGGTCACACGCAATTCGGCCTGACGCTGGCGGATCTCGTTCAACAGCCGCGCATTGTCCATTGCGATCACCGCCTGCGCCGCGAAATTCTGCAGCAGCGCGATCTCTTTATCGGTGAATTGCCGGACCTCGCTGCGGCCGGCGCCGATAAAGCCGAGCAGCGTCTTTTCCTGGCGCAGCGCGACGTAAAGAACGCTGCGCACGCCGGCTCGTGCGACGAGGTTGTGCGTCCACGGCACGTCGATCTGTGCTAAGTCGGGCACATTCGCGAAAGGTTCTCCATCAAGCAATTTGTGGATCGGATGGCTGGCGGGGACCCGGCGGGGCTGCCGCAGCTGCTCGGCGACCGCCGACAGCCGGCCGTGTGTCGCGACCGCGCGGATATTCTCGCCATCGTAAAGCTGCAAGCTACCGTGATCAACCCCGCAAAGGCTATGCGCCTTGTCGAGGATTGCGTCGAAAACCGGCTGCAAGTCGCCGGGCGAGGAGTTGATGACTTGCAGGATTTCGGCGATCGCCTGCTGCTGTTCCAAGGCCATCGCGCATATCGGTGATCAGCCGGGTGTTCTCGATTGCGATGACCGCTTGGTCGGCAAAGGTGCGCACTAACTCGATCTGCCGCTCGGAAAAAGGCTGGACGCGTTGCCGGTTGAGAGCAATCACGCCGAGCACGCCCCCCTCACGCAACAGCGGCACGCCGAGCACCGTCCGAAGTTTCCCAAGGCTAACCGCCTCGGTCATCGCCGATTCCGGGTCGGAACTGATGTCGTGAATATGCACGACACGACCCTCAAGCGCGGTCCGCCCTGTAGTGGACCCACGGTTCGCCGCTAATAGGCGACCTCGCATAAACGCGGCGAACTCGGGCGACTGCGCGAAGGTTGCCCCCACCCGATAAGCCTCGCCCGCACGGCTCGAGATGGTCGCGGTATCGGCATCGCAAAGCCGTGCGGCGGTCGTGACGATTGTCTCGAATACTGGTTGGATGTCGAAGGTGGACCCGCTGATGACCTGCAGCACGTCGCTGGTCGCGGTCTGGTACTCGAGCGACTCCTGCAGATCGCGGGTGCGGTCCTGCAGCTCATTAAGCAGCCGCGCATTCTCCATCGCGATGACGGCCTGCGCGGCGAAATTCTGCAACAGCGCGATCTGCTTGTCGGAGAACGGCCGCACCTCTTTCCGATAGATCACGAACGCGCCAAGCAGTAAGGCGTCCTTCCGGAGCGCAACCCAAAGCCCGGTGCGTGCTCCGCCCAAATCGGCAAGCGCCCGCCGGATGGGATTCCCTGAACGGTAGGCGTCTTCGGCGGTCACGTCAGCGACGTGGACGAGGTTTTCTCCTTGCGTCAACTGATACAGCGCCAGTCCTGGGCTGGGCCGACTCGGCTCGCGCCAGGATTCGGCAAAACCTGCTGGCACGCCCCGCAATGCAGCCCCGTGGAAAGCCTCGCCATCAAAGTTTGTCAGGAGGCCGAACTCGGCCTCACAGAGCCGCATCGCCTTTTCGAGCATCGAGTCGAACACCGGTGCGAGATTGCCGGGCGAGGAGTTGATGACCTGCAAGACCTCGGCGGTCGCAGTCTGCTGCTCAAGCGCCTCGCGCGTCTCAGTAATGAGCGGCGCGTTCTCCATCGCGATGACCGCCTGCGCGGCGAAGCTTTCGACGAGCGCGATCTCCTTGTCGGAAAACGGCCGCACTTCCTGGCGGGCGGCGACGATCTGCCCGAGCAAGACGTCATCCTTGCGCAGCGCAACGTACAGGATCGTGCCGACGCCGCCGAGTTGACGCCGCCTTCGCGCGCCACTGGACTGTCGACCTCGGCGAGATCAGCGCAGTGGACGACGCGATGCGCTGGCAGGGCATGTCGGATGGGTCGTAACCGGCGCGCAGCTGCTCCACCATTGCTTCCGAGAAGCCGCGCATGGCGACGCCGCGAAACTTCTCGCCGTCCCAGAGCTGCAGGCTGCCACAGACGGCGCCGCACAGCGTGTGCGCCTTTTCCACGATCGACTGGAACACCGGCACGAGGTCGCCGGGCGAGCTGTTGATGACCTGCAACACCTCGGCCGTCGCAGTCTGCTGCTCCAACGCCTCGCGCGTCTCGGTGATGAGCCGCGCATTCTCCATTGCGATGACGGCCTGCGCCGCGAAGTTTTGGAGCAACGTGATCTGCTTGTCGCTGAATGGCCGCACCTCCTTGCGGTATATGACGAAAACCCCAAGCAGGGCGTCGTCTTTGCGCAACGCGACCCACAGTGCCGTGCGAGCACCCGTCAACTACACAAATTTCAGGCGAGAAGACACCCCGGAGAGGTAAGCCCCGGTATCGACCACATCCGGGATATGCACCACTCGGGCGCCGTCCACAATCTGTTGCAGCGCGCTGCCTGGATCAGGCACCCACTCACGGAGAGGTTCCGCCTCAGCGGCGGACACGCCACCCACCGCCAGCACCCGAAAGCGCTCGCCGTCATAGGTGTGCAGCAAGCCGAACGCGGCCTCACAGAGGTGTAGCGCTTTGTCGAGCATCGCGTCGAATACCGGCGCGAGATCGCCGGGCGAGGAATTGATGACCTGCAATACCTCGGCGGTCGCGGTCTGCTGCTCCAGTGCTTCGCGCGTCTCGGTCAAGAGCCGCGCATTCTCAATCGCTATAACGGCCTGTGCAGCGAAATTCTGCAATAACGCGATCTGTTTGTCGGAAAATGGGCGCACCTCCCGGCGATAAATGACAAAGGCGCCCAACAGCAAGTCATCCTTGCGCAGCGCAGCCCAGAGCGCCGTTCGCGCGCCCCCCAAATCACCAAGAGCCTGCCCGCTGGAGTTACCTGAGCGGTACAAGTCGTCGACTGTTATGTCCTCAAGGTGGACAAAATCCTCGCCGCGCCGCAGCCGAGAATGAGCGTTTTCCGGCATTATCTTTCTAGGTTGGCGCAAAAACTCCACGAGAGGCGGGGGCGCACCGCGTTCGGCGATTGTGTAAAAAAGGTCTCCGTTAATGTGCGTGAGGTGGCCGAAGCTCGCCTCGCACAGCCGCATCGCCTTTTCCAGCATCGCGTCGAACACCGGGCCGAGATTACCGGGCGAGGAATTGATGACCTGCAATACCTCGGCGGTCGCGGTCTGCTGCTCCAAGGCCTCGCGCGTCTCGGTAATGAGCCGCGCGTTCTCCATCGCAATCACCGCCTGCGCGGCGAAATTCTCTAGCAGCGCGATCTGCTTGTCGGTGAACGGCCCGACTTCACGGCGGTAAACCGTGATTGAGCCGGCGAGGTGCTCATCCCTAATTAGCGCGACGGACAATGCCGCGCGCACGCCGCTCCGGTCGACCAGTTCGCGTAATGCGGACTTGCGGCGTAGGCCTCGTCCTGTGCGACATCGGCGACATGGACCAGGCGCTCGCCCCGAGCAATCCGATCGAGTAAGGCGCCGCGCGGAGGCTGGAACGGGCCTTGCTGACGCATATGATCGGCATGCCAACGCTCCCCATCTACGGCCACTGGGTCGAACTGTTCGCCGTCGTAGAGATGCAGGCTGCCTAGTGTTGCCCCGCACAGGGAGACCGCCTTGGTGACGATCGCGTCGAATACCGGGGCGAGGTCGCCCGGTGAGGAATTGATGACCTGCAATACTTCGGCAGTCGCGGTCTGCTGCTCCAATGCCTCGCGCGTCTCAGTGATGAGGCGCGCGTTCTCCATTGCGATCACCGCCTGCGCCGCGAAATCCTGCAAGAGAGAGGTTTGTTTGGTGGAGAACGGCCGGACTTCCTGGCGGTAGATCGAGATATCTCCGAGGAGGACATCGCCCTTCCGCAATGCCGCTGTAAGATGAGTGCGAGCGCGGCCCAGATCCACGAGCGCCCTACGGGCGGGTTCTCCGCGCTCGTATGCCTCGGTAGCCATCAGGTCGGCGGTCTGAATCAAATTCTCGCCAGCGACTAATCTCGCGGGGGTTGTCCCCGATCCGTAAGTAATGGGCCCTCGTTCTCGCCGGTAAAGCGCGTAGGCCGAAGGGACACCGTGGTCGGCTGCGTGATAAAAATGCTTTCCGTCATATCTGTTCATCACCCGAAATCGGCACCACATAGCCGCATCGCCTTTTCGAGCATGGCGTCGAACACGGGTGCCAGATCGTCAGGCGAAGAGTTGATGACCTGCAAGACCTCGGCGGTCGCGGTCTGCTGCTCCAATGCCTCGCGCAGAGCCTCTTCGGCCGCCTTGCGGTCGGTAATGTCGCCGGTCGAGCCGACGACGCGGTAAGCGCGGCCGGAATTGTTCTTGAGTGCGATGCCGTGATGCCGGGCCCAGTGCCAGCTGCCGTCGACGTGGCGATAGCGGTACTCGGCCTCGAGCCTATTGGTTTCACCTTTGAAATGGGCGACAACGGCATTTCTGAACGATTGGCGATCATCCGGGTGGATCCGGTCGGTCCAGTCGGTCATCGTCCGCAGCTCGGAGGGCTCTAGGCCGACCAGCTCGCACACCCGGGGTGAGTAATACATGCTGCCGGTGGCGACATTCGTAGACGCCCTCGTTGATCGCCCGCATCGCCAGCGCATAGCGCTCCTCGCTGCGGCGCAGTGCGCCCTCGCGGCTGGTCAGTTCTTGCGTGCGCTCGCGCAACTCGCCGAGGAGCCGTGCGTTCTCCATCGCGATCACCGCCTGCGGTGCAAAATTCTGCAGCAGTGCAATCTGCTTGTCGGAAAACGGGCGCACTTCCTGTCGGAAGATCGCAAAAGCGCCGACCAGGTTGTCACCTTTGCGCAACGGCACCGTCAGGTAGCTGCGGGCGCCGCCGACATCAACCAACAGGCGGCGCCGCGGATTGCCCGAACGATAGGCCTCATCCTCGCGCGCATCGGGAATGTGTACCACCGGCTCGCCCCGCAGGAGACGTTCGACCGTCGACCCAGGATGGAAGCGAGATGGGCCAACCCCCCGTGTCCATTCGTCAAAGCGCGGATGGCCCCGGGCAGCTGCGAATTGAACCAATTCGCCGTCATAGGTCCAAACCATCCCAAAAGCCGCTTCACACAGACGCAGTGCCTTCTCCAGCATCGCGTCGAATACCGGACCGAGATCGCCGCCCGAGCGGTTGATGATTTGCACGATCTCGGAAATCGCGGCCCGCTCGGCCAACGCCTCGTCGCGCTCGGCCGTGCGCGCGGCGAGCTCGCGCCTAAGTGAGTCTATAGTCTCCCTGGGATCAACCTGTGCGTCGTCGGGCATCGCATTCGCCTACCTCGCGCCATCATATGCGACGATTCGCCCCTGCCCGTTAAGCTACCAGTAAGGAATGCGCGGAGGGTCGGCGTGCCAGCCTGTCCTCTAGTCAGCTCCCGGCACCGCAGTCTCCGGCTAATGCGCGGCGATGTGTCTGATCAAGTCCGAATAGCGCGCGAGCTGTCGATCGGCAGTGTACAGGTCGCGGGCTCGACGATCGCAGCTCGGGCGATATCGGCTGGGCAAGCGCCCAAAAGAGGACATGCGTGTCGGGCAGCACCCGCATCAACGGCCTTCGAACGCCTCGGTGACCTCGTCCGGCAATGGGTCGTCGAAATCCTCAGGCACACGCAAATTTTTCGGCCAGAATGCCGAGGCGGCGCTTTTGTCGGAGGCCGGCGAGCGGCCCGGGGGACCATCGGTTTGCCCGATTTGGCGATAATGATTTCTTCACCGGTTGCTGCGGCTTCCACCAGGCGCGACAACTGCGTCTTCGCCGCATGAATGTTGACTGTGCGCATGTCCGGACTGCACATGATCGGACTAAGTTTAGCCCTCCGGTCCTATCGGTCGATCGGCAGACGGCATGAGGTAAGGAGAGACTCCCGGATCGAGGCGCGCAACCAGGCGGAAGCGCTCGCACCAGAGCAGCATATCCGACGCAAAAGTGCCTTGCCGGCCAAAATAATTTTGATGCGCCCGCCGCCACGAGGCGAGTGTGCGATCATCCTCGCCTTCGTCGTAGGCGAAGGCCTCACCGACCTCGTCAAAGCGCCGTTGCGTCAGCTCGGTCGTTTCGATCACCGCCACCGCCACACCCGAGCCATTCAACACCACCCATTGTTTGCCGACCCAGGTCTTTGATCCCTCGCTCGCCGCCCAACAGGTGGCTGATTTTTTTTGGCCGCCAGCACCAGTGCCACGAGCGCATCGGCCAGTTTCGGACTATCGCCGAACGAGAATTGCGCAAGCGAGCGCCAGTCTGAGCTGCCGGACTTGGTCATCGGCGCCTCCCTTCCGCCATCGCGAGATCAGGCAGCATCATACACCCCTTGCCGTGAGCGGCATTTATGTGAGAATATCAATTAATCAAATTGCTTCCATTGCAGAATTCGGCAAGTCAATTCTGCGCGGCAAATTCCGCTGCCATTCCGCTGCCGAGCCGCTGGAATTCCGCTGCCCGCCGTCCCACCGGTTTTAAAGTAAAGCATTGATTTTTATGTGTTTTCATCGCGGCAAAGTGATTCAGGAGGGACAAAAGCACGATTTCCCCTGCCGGCAGGGGAATCGCGAGGTGCCGACAACCCACCGGCGAGCGCGAATTGACAGCGTTCTTTGGCATCCTCATACTCCGCCGCTTTCCTGCTCGATGGCGGTTCGGCGCTGCGCCGGGCCGGCGAGCCGAGGGGAGGGCCGAAGATGCGCGATCCCGGCGGAATGAGCCGGCGTTCGGGATGGGGGCGGAGGATCGTCCCGGCGGGAAGCCGGCGACGACGATAGCTGCGCCAACCCTCGTCTTCTTCCCCCACTCTATCGCGCAGGAGATTGTCCGTGATTACAGCCCTTATGCCGACCTACGGTCGGTGGGATGTTGCCGTCGACCGGGGCGAGGGCCCCTATCTTTGGGCCACCGACGGCCGCAAGTTTCTCGATTTTACCAGCGGTATCGCGGTGACCGGGCTCGGCCACTGCCACCCGCACCTCGTCGAGGCCATCACCGAGCAGGCCAAGCGCCTGTGGCACACCTCGAACCTGTTTCAAATCCCCGGCCAGGAGCGGCTGGCGCAGCGCCTGGTCGACAATACCTTTGCCGACACCGTGTTTTTCGGCAATTCCGGGGCCGAGGCCTGCGAGCTGGCAATCAAAGTCGCCCGCAAGTACCAGTCCGAGACGGGTCACCCCGAGCGCTACCGCGTCGTCGGGTGCGAGGGCTCGTTTCACGGCCGCACCCTGGCGACTCTCGCCGCGGCGGGTAACGAGACCTATCTCGAGGGTTTCGGACCGCCGATGGACGGCTTCGACCACGTCGCCTTCGGCAATCTGAACGAGATGCGCGCGGCGATCGGCAAGGAAACCGCGGCGATCTTTGTCGAGCCGATCCAGGGTGAAGGCGGCGTGCGTGCCGCTCCGGCCGGATACCTTAAGGGGTTGCGCGAGATTGCCGACGAGTTCGGCCTGCTCCTCGTTTACGACGAGGTGCAAAGCGGGATGGGGCGGACCGGCAAGCTTTTCGCTCACGAATGGGAGAACGTCCCGCCCGATGTCATGGCGATCGCCAAAGCGCTCGGCGGCGGCTTCCCGATCGGCGCCTGTCTTGCCACCGAGCGCGCCGCGGCGGGCATGGTCCCTGGCACTCACGGCTCTACCTTTGGCGGCAACCCGCTAGCGGTCGCGGCCGGCAACGCCGTCCTCGACGTGATGTTAGGACCCGGCTTCTTCGAACGGGCCGACACAATGGCGAAGCTGTTGAGGGGACGCCTCGACGCGCTGGTCCGGTCCTATCCCAAGCTCTTCTCCGAAGTGCGCGGTTCGGGTCTGCTGTTGGGCATTCGCTGCGTCGTACCGGCTGCGGATTTCGTCGCCAAGTTGCGCCAGAACGGCCTCTTGTGCCTGACGGCCGGTGAGAATGTGTTGCGTATCCTGCCGCCGCTGATCGTCGGCGAGCGTGAAATCGACGAGGCGCTCCGCATCATGACCAAGGTGGCTGCGGAGTGGCCGACATGAGAAGCCTCGCTCGCGATGCCGCACCGATCCGCAGCCACGGCGCGCCCACCGAGCCGCCGCGCCATTTTCTCGATCTCGACCAGTTCGACAGCGCCGAGCTGCGCCGGATCCTCGATCTGGGCGTCGCCTACAAGAATGGCCGGCGCGACCGGCCGCTCGCCGGCAAAACGCTGGCAATGATCTTCGAGAAACCGTCGACGCGAACCCGCGTCTCCTTCGAGGTGGCGATGTGCCACCTCGGTGGCGACGCGATCTTTCTCGACAGTGCCGACACTCAACTCGGGCGAGGCGAAACCGTGGCTGACACGGCGCGCGTGTTGTCGCGCTATGTCGACGCGATCATGATCCGCACGAAAGAGTCGAGGAAGTTGGATGAGCTGGCGCATCATGCAACCGTCCCGGTGATCAACGGGCTGACCGCCGCCTCACATCCCTGCCAGCTGATGGCCGATGTGATGACGTTGCAGGAAAAGAAGGGACCCCTCGCCGGCAAGGTTGTGGCCTGGACCGGTGATGGCAACAACGTCGCGGCGAGCTGGGTTCATGCGGCTGTTCGCTTTGGCTTTACGCTGCGCATCGCTTGCCCCGAGGAGCTCAGCCCGCCGCGGCGGCTGTTCGACTGGGCGCAGCGCGAGGGCGGCCGTGTCCGCCTGACGACCGAACCGCTGGAAGCCGTCGCGGGTGCCGATTGCGTCATCACCGATACCTGGATCTCGATGGGCGATGAAGGGAACGTCAACCGCCACAACATGTTGGCTCCGTACCGCGTCGACGAACGCCTGATGACGTACGCCAAGCCGGACGCCATTTTCATGCATTGCCTGCCGGCAAAGCGTGGCGAGGAGGTGACGGCTGGCGTCATCGATGGCCCCCAATCGGTCGTGTGGGACGAGGCGGAGAACCGGCTGCATGCTCAAAAGGGCATCCTCGCCTGGTGTCTCGGCTGAAGGACGGTGATGAAATGCCGGATGGTGGTCCTTGTGGAGCCGTCTCAGGGCCCGACGACCTCGTCCAGCCCTTTCGGATCGATCCCTACGCGCTGCGCGGCCGTCTGGTCCGACTCGGCCCGACGATCGACCGCATCCTGTCGCAGCATGCCTACCCCGAGCCCGTGGCGGCGATGCTGGGCGAAGCCATCACCCTCGCAGTTGTCCTCGCCGGCGCGCTCAAATACGACGGGATCTTCACACTCCAGACAAAGGGCGACGGGCCGATCCGCCTGATGGTCGCGGATGTGTCGACCTCCGGGGCGCTACGCGGCTACGCGCAGTACGATGCAGCAAAGCTCGAGGCGGCGCTTATCGGCGCGGGTGCGGGGGTGCTCTCGGTACCTCGCCTCCTGGGATCCGGCTACATCGCATTCACCGTCGACCAGGGCGAGGACACCGACCGCTATCAAGGGATCGTCGAACTCGCCGGGGCGACCCTCGCCGAATGCGCGCAACACTATTTCCGGC
>Ga0310915_10002213_pt1 | contig 10261 bp, 7 predicted proteins | sample GREbulkMGAN111_FD_202508 | JGI IMG/M metagenome (GOLD analysis project Ga0310915, IMG submission 202508) | Lab enrichment of tropical soil microbial communities from Luquillo Experimental Forest, Puerto Rico - GRE.bulkMG.AN111 | ecosystem: Environmental > Terrestrial > Soil > Tropical forest >...
TGGGCACTCCTGCTCGCGCTGCCGGTGCTGGGCGAACGCATGACCGCGAGCCGGATCGGCGCCGTCGTGCTCGGCCTCATGGGCGTGCTGGTCATCCTACGTCCGGGCTTGCAGACGTTTCAGCCGGCCGCGCTCCTGGTGCTGCTGGCCGCGCTCGGATTCGCCATTGCTCTCATCACGACCAAGAAGCTGACGCGCACCGACACCAATTTCGCGATCATCTTCTGGATGAACCTCATCCAGCTGCCGCTCGCCTTGCTCGGCTCGCACCCGTTGTTCGTGACCAAGCTCACCCTCGGCCAGCTTCCCGCGGTGGTCGCGGTCGGCATTTCGGGGCTGGCCTCGCACTATTGCTTGGCCAACGCGTTTCGGGCCGGAGATGCGAGTGTGGTGGTACCGCTCGACTTCCTGCGCATTCCCCTCATCGCGGTGGTCGGCTGGTGGATGTATGGCGAATCGCTCGATGTCTTCGTTTTTACCGGCGCCGGCCTGATCATCACGGGCATCCTATGGAATTTGCGCAGCGAAGCCGCACGGCCGATCGGGCCGTCGATCGACATGGAAAAGCCGGTTGTAAAGGCGGCTCACCCCGACCCGCCCTAGGCGCTACAAGGGGTGTTTGCGGTTGGGCACAGGGGTTTCACACTTTGGTCACCATTCCGGCGCTTCCATCCTCGACTGTGGGCGTCGGGTCGGGCTCCATGGTTGGCACAGCGATCACGAAAGTCTTGCGCGGACCGGGCGCCGCTCTGTCCGTTCTCGTTCTTTGCGCCGCGCCCGCAGCGGCGCAGTTCTCCTTTCCGTTCTCCTCTCCTCCTCCCAACCCTGTCCCGGCTCCCAATACGTCCCCTGCTCCCAATGCGGGCACGCGCAGCCAAGCCTGCCTGCGCCTCGAAAGCCAGCTCGCCGCGATCGATCGCGGCGCCGGGGTCGACCCCGCAAAGGCGGAGCAGATCAAGCGCTACGAAGACGCCGCGGCAAAGCAGCAGGCTGAACTCGACCGCCTCGGCCAGCAATCCCAGCGCCTGGGTTGCCAGGGCGGCGGCTTTTTCGCCCTGTTCAGCGGACAGTCGCCGCAATGCGGCCCGCTCAACAACCAGATCCAGCAGATGCGCGCGAACCTCGACCGCACGCTGACCGACATCCAGCGGCTGCAGGGCAACAGCGGCGAGCGCGAAGGACAGCGGCGCGGCATCCTGGTGGCGCTCGGGCAGAACGATTGCGGCCCGCAGTACCGCCAATACGTTACCGGCGGGCCGGGCGGGTTTTTCGACAGCCTGTTCGGCGGCGTCGCGCCCGCCCCGAATGCCCCGCTCGCGGGCACCTATCGAACGCTGTGCGTGAGAACCTGCGACGGCTATTACTTCCCGATTTCCTACTCCACGGTGCCGGGCAAGTTCGCGGACGACGAAGCGCTTTGCCGGCGCACGTGCCCGGCCACCGAGGTGACCCTCTACAGCCACCGCAACCCCGGCGAGGACGTGTCCCGCGCGGTGTCCATGAGCGGCCGCGTCTACTCCGACCTGGCCACCGCGTTCAGCTATCGCAAGCAGTACAATGCCGCCTGCAGCTGTCGGTTACCCGGCCAGTCCTGGGCCGACGCCTTGCGGCAGGGGGATGACCAGACCGTGGAACGCGGCGATATCGTCGTTACGGAGGAGCGGGCGAAGCAATTGTCGCAGCCGCGCTTCGACGCGCAGGGCAAGCCGGTCAATCTCGGCGCCAATCCCGGCCGGCAGTCGCCCAAAGGCACCGATGCCGTCAACAGCGCCCCGCTGCCCCCCGCCAGCGCCGATCAAGGCGCCGCGCCGGCCGCCGAGGAAAAGGCCGAGCAACCACCGGGCAAGCGCAAAGTGCGCGCAGTCGGACCGACCGTCTATCCGGTGCGGTGACGGATCAATCGTGATCGATCCATGGACGTGGCTCTCGGCAGCGGCCGCGGGCTATGCGCTCTTGGTTGCCGTGAGCGAATAGCGCTGCTCCGCGGCCAGGCATTCCGCTTGCGGCAGCCCCAGCTCCTTGCGCACGATGTTGGTGCCGAGCACCATCGCCACCATCTTGTAAGTGGCGTGCCGGCGGCCCATGCCCTCACGGCCCATGCCGCAGTCGGATGAAATGATCAGCCGCTCCGGGGGAATATGCTTGAGCGCCTCGCGGATGAGCGCGGCGATCTCGTCGGGCCGCTCGACCTGTAGGGTATGATGGTCGATCACGCCGATGACGACCTTCTTGTCCTTGATCACCTCGCCGATGGCCTTCAAATCGCCGGTGCCGGATGAACAGGTTTCGAACGTCAGCGCGTCGGCCTCGACCTGGTTGAGCGCCTCGAGCGTCGGTTGGTAACTCTGGACGTCGCGGAAAATCCGCTGCTGGGACGGGTTACCCCAGCAGGTGTGGCACCACACTTCTGTCTTGGCGTTGAGACCCTTCACGGTGTTGTTGAAGATTTTCACCAGGTCGGCTGCGTCGAGCTTGCCGAACGTCTTGCCGCGCGCCGGCACCATGTGAATCTGCGGCTCCTCCATCTGCACGACCGGGCAGCCGGCATCGGCGAGCTCATGGAGTTCCTCGTTGAGTGCATTGCTGATCGCCCACGTGCGCTCGACCGGATCTTTGTAGTAGTCGTCCTCGACGGAAGCCGCGATCAGTTCGGGCAGGATGGTCCCGAACTTGATCGGCTTCTTGGTCATGCGCTGCGCCGTCTTCCACATCGCCGTGTACTGCAACCTGCCGCGCTCGACAGGCCCCACGATGCGGGGAAACACGCGCGCTTCGAGAAAGTCGTGCAGGATGTGCCCGCGCGGATAGGCGACAGCGCCGATCTTGTAGACCATCGGCTGCGGCAATTCGGCAAAACCGTCCATGTGGGTCAGCGGATAGCCCTGCCAGCTCATGCCGCCGACCTCCTCGTCGTAGTGCGCGTCGCCGTCGGTCAAGATGTCGAGGCCGGCTATTTCCTGCGCCCGCAGAAAGCACGAGACCGCATCCTCGTACTGCTCGCGGTAACGCGAATTGACCATGGCTTCGAGGAAGCTCTTCGGTCCCAGCACCGCGGTGTACCAGGCCGGCCGCGGCAGCGAGCCGATGATGGAGGTTGGCAGAGCGATACCCGCGGACGCTTTGTACATCGTTTTCCTCGCTTGCTGGGCGTCCCTCGCCTTCCCCGCTGCGGAGGGACGAAGGGAGCGTTCAGAAATCGTACGCTTCGCTCTTCGCAGCCGCGTTCTTCACCAACGCGTCGTCGGGCTTGGGCAGCGGCTCGCCGGAATCGCGGAAGCGGTTGACGATGGGGTAGCGGCGGTCGCGTCCGAAATTCTTCAACGTCACCTTGACGCCGGGCGCCGCTTGCCGGCGCTTGTACTCGGCGAGATTGAGCATGCGCTCGACCTTCATGACCGTCTCGCGGTCGAAGCCGTCCTCGGCGATCTTGGCGATCGGCTCTTCGCGTTCGACCAGACGTTCGAGGATCTGATCGAGCACGTCGTAGGGCGGCAACGTGTCCTGGTCGGTCTGGTTCTCGCGCAACTCGGCGGAAGGCGCGCGCGTCAAAATATTGTCGGGAATCACCTGCGCGCCGGGCCCGAGCGCGCCGTCGGGCTTCCAGCCGTTGCGCAGCCGCGCCAACCGATAGACCTCGGTCTTGTAGAGATCCTTGATCGGGTTGAAGCCGCCGTTCATGTCGCCATAGAGCGTGGCATAGCCGACCGACATTTCCGATTTATTGCCCGTGGTCACCACCATCAGGCCGAGCTTGTTGGAGATCGCCATCAGGATGGTGCCGCGCGCCCGCGCTTGCAGATTTTCCTCGGTGACGTCGCGCGGCTGGCCTGCGAAGACCGGCGCGAGGGCTTTCTCGAGTCCCAGAACCGCGCTCTCGATCGGCACCGTGTCGTATTGGACGCCAAGCGCCTTGGCGACCTGCGCCGCATCGTCGAGCGATTGCCGCGAGGTGTAGCGATAGGGGAGCATCACGCAATGCACGCGATCCGCTCCCAGAGCGTCGACCGCCAACGCCGCCACGAGGGCGGAATCGACGCCACCTGAAAGCCCGAGCACCACGCCCTTGAAACCGTTCTTGCCGACGTAATCACGCAGTCCCAGCATGCAGGCGAAATAATCCGCTTTGTCGCCCGCCTCGACCGCGACGATGGCATCATCGACGCAGCGCCAACCATTGCCGCCGCGCTCCCAGCGCAGCGTCTGGACGACTTCGCGAAAGGCCGGGAGCTGGAAGGCGAGCGCGCGATCGGCATGCAGGCCGAAGGAGGCGCCGTCGAACACCAGCTCGTCCTGGCCGCCGACCTGGTTGACATAGATCAGCGGCACGCCGCTTTCGGTCACGCGGGCGACGGCAAGGTTGAGGCGCACGTCGTCCTTGTCCCGCGAATAGGGCGAGCCGTTGGGCACGATCATCAGCTCGGCGCCGGTCTCGGCGAGGCATTCGACCACATCCTCGTAGTCGCCCCATTCGGTCCAGATGTCTTCGCAGATCGGGATGCCGATGCGCACGCCGCGGAAATTGACGGGACCGGGCGGCGGCCCCGGCGCGAAGACGCGCCGTTCGTCGAACACGCCGTAGTTAGGCAGGTTCACCTTCCGACGCACGGCGGCGATGGCGCCGCGGTCGAGCAAGCAATACGCGTTGTAGACCTTGCCCTCCTCGAGCCAAGGCGTGCCGATCAGCAGCGCCGGACCGCCGTTCGCAGTTTCGCGCGCAAGCTCCTCGACCTTCGCTCGGCAGGCCGCCTGGAACGCCGGCTTGAGCACGAGATCCTCCGGCGGATAGCCGGAGAGGAAAAGTTCCGGAAGCGCCACGATGTCGGCGCCGGAGCGGGCAGCCTCGGCCCGCGCGCGGCGCGCCTTGTCGGCGTTGCCGGCGATGTCGCCGACGATCGGATTGAGCTGTCCGATCGCGATGGCCAAACGGTCGGTGGGCCGCGCATTCATGGCTTAGGTCTAGCGCGTCGCGCCCGCGCCCGGCAATCGCGCCGAGGTCTGGTCAGATCAGCCCAAATCGCTCGGCCAGCGCCAACAGCCAGGTCAGCCCGGCGATGAGCAGCGCAAGGCCGACCGCCGCGGAGCCCATGTCCTTGACCCGGCCGATTTGGGGATCGATCGCGAGGTTGACGCGATCGGCTAGCTTTTCGATCGCCGTGTTCAACAGCTCGACGACAAGCACGAAAGCCACGACGGCGATGAGCGCAAGGCGCTTCCAGGCCTCCTCGGCAACCAAGAAGGCAACCGGTACCGCCACAACGAGGGCAATCAGTTCCTGGCGAAAAGCCTCCTCGCTACGCGCCGCAGCGAGGAGCCCGTGCCAGGTATTGATGGCGGCGCGCAGCAACCGTTCCATGGAGTGCGATGAATAGCGACCTGGCGCAACGACGGTGTCCTCGCGCAATCTATCGTCGTCCTGAGCCAAATCCAGCTTGCTCGCGCCGCGGCGCGATGGCGCGGCGCGAGGAGGACGTGTTTGGCCGGGCTCTTGCTTGCCGCTCACGGCTCTGCCGTCCGAATGCCAGCCGGGCCCGCATTGAGCTTGATCGACCCGGCCGGCTTGAGTTCCTTGCCGTCGAAGTTGAGGACCATGATCTCCTTCTCGACCATGCACTGGACCAAAAGCGTGCGGTTGCCCTTGCTCCAGGCAAGACCCTGACACCAGTGGCCGACCTTGGCCTCGGTCAGCGGGACCAACTCGTTGCCTTTGACGCTCAGCACCTTCACCAACCCGTAATCGTTGAAGAACGGGTTGTTCTTCGCCTTGTTGGACCCATTCGCCACGCCCACGGCGAGAAAGGCGCCGTCGGGGGACAGCGCAATCCCCTCCGGCGTTTGACCGACGGTAACGGTTTGAACGACCCGCGCCGGTTTCGCCTCGATATCGATCAAGCTCACGGTATCGGCATCGCCGCTGCTCGTCCCGATGTTCGCCACAACCGCGACCTTGCCGTTGGGATGGATGACGAGTCCGTAGGGCCGCAGCCCCGCCGAGATATCGCGTTTGGTGTGCTCGACCTTGTTGCCGTCGATCGACAGCACCGAAATCTTGCTGTCGCCGTCGCGGGTGACCAGCGCCGTCTTGCCATCCGGTGTGATGGCGACATGGCTTGGGCCCGATTTGTCGTCGCCCAAACTGACCTTGCCGACCGGCGTGAGCGTATTGCCGGCGATGGAAAAGACGGAGACCGTTCCCTCGGACCGGTTGGCGACCAGCGCGAGGGTCCCGGCGCGATTGATCGACACGCCCGCGGCACCCTGCCCCGCCTGCAACTGCGCCGCGACCTTGGGCGGGGAGGCCTTGAGGTCGATCACCGTGACCTTGTCGTCGGGCACGGTCTTCTTCGGATCGGCCGGATCGATCTTGGATGCCCCGGTGACGAGCGCGAAACTCTCGTCGCGCGCGATCGCTACGCTCGACGGTGGGCCGATAACGCTGGTCGGGGCCGGGATCTCGGCGACGACCTTGGGCGGCGTCGCGCTGAGATCGATGACCGTGACGGAATCCGCCGGCGGATTGGCCGGCACCGCATTCACGCCGTCGATGAGAACGGCTTTCCCGTCATTGGCGGAAAGCGCCAGCTCGCCGCTGGCTCCGGACGACAGCGACATCAACGCGGCAAGCGAAAGCGCGCCCACCCCTCCCATATGGCGATGCATGAGAACCTCCTCCCGCTGCGCGGATCGTTATGGCCTGGCGAACGCGCCACGCACCCGCCCGCATTGCGACCATCTTAGCAAACAAACAGGCGAAAACCTTCCCTGCCCAGTCCGCCTTCGGCGGATCACGGTGCGATCAGAGCCCGGCGGCGGCCGGCAGCGGCCGCGCCCTGGCGGTGCGCTCCGCCTTGAGCAGGTCGGCCAGCAGGAACGCAAGGTCGATCGATTGCTCGGCATTGAGCCGCGGGTCGCAGACCGTGTGGTAGCGATCCTTGAAGTCCGCGTCGGTGATCATGCGGGCACCGCCGGTGCACTCGGCGACGTTCTGGCCGGTCATCTCCAGATGCACGCCGCCGCCGTGCGTTCCTTCGGCGCGGTGAACCGCAAAGAAGGTTTTCACCTCCGCCAGGATGCGGTCGAACGGTCGCGTCTTGTAGCCGGTTTCCGAGGTGATGGTGTTGCCGTGCATGGGATCGCACGACCACACCACGACCTTTCCCTCGCGCTTGACCGCGCGGATCATGGCCGGAAGCTGATCGCCGACCTTGTCAGAGCCCAACCGCACGATCAGCGTCAGCCGGCCGGGCTCGTTTTCCGGGTTGAGGATGTCGATCAACCGCAGCATGTCGTCGACCTTGCTCGATGGTCCGCATTTGAGCCCCAGCGGATTGATGATGCCGCGGCAGAACTCGACATGCGCGTGATCGGGCTGTCGGGTGCGGTCGCCGATCCATAACATGTGGGCCGAGGTACAGCAGAAGGTGCCGGGGTGCGTCGAGTCCTCGCGCGTCATTGCCTGCTCGTAGCCGAGCAGCAGCGCCTCGTGGCTGGTGTAGAAGTCGGTGCTCTTGAGCTCGGGATGGCTTTCGAGATCGAGCCCGCAAGCCTGCATGAAACCGAGCGCCTCGGAGATGCGGTCGGCGAGCTCCTCGTAGTGGTGGGACTGCGGCGAGTCCTTGACGAAGCCGAGCGTCCACTGCCGCACATTCGCGAGATTGGCATAGCCGCCCTGCACGAAAGCGCGCAGCAGATTGAGCGTGGCGGCCGAGTGGCGATAGGCCTCGATTTGGCGCTCGGGATCCGGACGCCGCGACGCTTCATCGAAGTCGACACCGTTGATGATATCGCCGCGATAGCTCGGCAGCTCCTTGCCGTCCCTTTTCTCCATCGGCGACGTGCGTGGCTTCGCGAATTGGCCGGCGATGCGGCCGACCTTCACCACCGGCAAGGCGGCGGCATAGGTCAGCACCACCGCCATCTGCAAGAACACGCGCAGGAAGTCGCGGATGTTGTTGGCGCTGACATTGTTGGCGCTGTGCTCGGTGAAGGCTTCGGCGCAATCTCCACCCTGCAGCAGAAAGCCCTCCCCCGCCGCAACGCGGCCGAGCGCCTTTTTCAGGCTGCGGGCTTCGCCTGCAAAAACGAGGGGCGGAAACGTCGAAAGCCGGCGCTCGACCGCGGCGAGCGCCGCCTTATCCGGATAATCGGGGACCTGGACGATTGGCTTGCTGCGCCAACTGTCGCGCGTCCAACGCTCGGGCATGACGGCCCTCCACCACGCTTAAGCCCCAGTACGGGCGAGATTTTCCAGTTCGGGGACCTTATACACGAGGGTCGGCGCCGCAAGCCAGATGGAATTGCGAGCATGAGGCCCACAGCGCGGACGAAACGCGGGCGCTATTCGGCCGCCTCGCGGCGATGGCTCAGCGCCTTCTCCCGTAGCGTCACCAGTTCCTCGGCGGCGGTCGGATGCACCGCGATGACGGCGTCGATGTCGGCCTTGGTCGCCTTCATCTTCAGCGCGATCCCGACGAGCTGAATCATCTCGCTCGCGTCCGGCCCCACGATATGGCAGCCGACGAGACGGTCGCTCTCGCCGTCGACAACGAGCTTGAAGAAGGCGCGCGTATCGCGGCCCGCAAGCGTCATCTTCAGCGGGCGGAACGACGTCTTGTAGACGTCGACCTTCATCAGCCGCTCGCAGGCCTGCGCCTCGGTCAGACCGATCGCGCCCACCTCGGGCTCGGAGAAAACAGCGGTGGGCACGTTGGCGTGATCGACCGCGGTCGGCTTGCCCCCGAACACGGTGTCGGCGAAAGCATGGCCTTCGCGGATCGCGACCGGCGTCAGGTTGACCCGGTTGGTGACGTCGCCGATCGCATGGATGTGCGGCACCGAGGTCTGCGACAGCGGATCGACCGCGATACCGTCACGGTCGCTGAACCGCACGCCCGCGGCATCGAGACCGAGGCCGGCGACATTCGGCCAGCGCCCGAGCGCGAACATCACTTTGTCGACTTCGACGGGGCTGTCGTCGGATAGCTTGGCGGTGAAGGTGTCTTGCGTGCATTGCACGGCCCTCACCGTCGTGCCGCAAAGGACCCGCACGCCCCGCTTCGTCATCTCCGCATGCAGATGGGCGCGCAGATCGTCGTCGAAGCCGCGCAGAATATTCTCGCCGCGGTAGACCAGCGTCACCTCGGAACCAAGCCCGTTGAAAATGCTGGCGAACTCGACGGCGATATAGCTGCCGCCCTGGATCAGGATGCGCGCGGGCAATTCTTCCAGATGAAACGCCTCGTTCGAGGAGATGACGTGTTCGATCCCCGGGATCTTGGGACCAAACCACGGCGCGGCGCCGGTGGCGATGAGGATGTGCCGCGGCCGGATTTTTTCACCCGTGGGGATGAGACGCACGGTATGTGCGTCTTCCAATACCGCGCGGCTCTTGACGATCTTCACGCCCGCGCGTTCGAGCGTCGTGGTGTAGGCGAGCTCGAGCCGCGCGATTTCGCGGTCCTTGTTGGCGATCAGGCTCGACCAGTCAAAGCGCGGCTCGGAGAGCGTCCAACCGTAACCCGCCGCGTCCTCGAACTCGTCTGCAAAGCGCGAGGCGTAGACGAGCAGCTTCTTGGGAATGCAGCCGCGGATCACGCAGGTGCCGCCGACCCGGTACTCCTCGGCCACCATGACGCTCGCGCCGTAGCCGGCGGCGATCCGCGCCGCGCGCACGCCGCCCGAGCCTGCTCCGACGACGAGGAGATCGACGTCATGCTCAGCCATATGGTCGGGTCCAAGCTGTCAGCGGGCACGGCACTTAGATGTCGTGGCCTCGCTTTTTCATTTCGGCGCGCATTTTGGCGATGACCTCTTGCGACAAGTTTTCGGCCCAAGTCTGCGCACTTTTCATGCTTTGATCGAGGATGGCGGGCTCCTCCACGATCAACTTGCGCCCGAGCGGCGACTTGTAGAAAGCGAGTATGTCCTTGAGCTCCTGCTCCGTGAACCGCGAGGCATAGAGCTTGGCAACGTCGTTCACGATCTCCGCGCTGCGGGTGGCGTATTCCGCATGCAATTTGGTGGCGACTTCATTCAAATCCTTGCCGAGCATCGGATTGGTTTGCAGAAAGACGCTCTTGGTCCTCTCGATGACGCCCGAAACCAAAGGGCTGTAGAGCGCGGCGGCGCCTTTGGCAGTGATCACTTCCTTGGCGGTCGCGATCGCGCTTGCCGAGGGTTGTTGTGCATCGGCGACGCCGATGCACAGGGCGAAAGCGAGGCCCAACGCAAGCATCATGGCGCTGGGCGGCCTGGGGATTGGGGA
>Ga0310915_10002227_pt1 | contig 10233 bp, 8 predicted proteins | sample GREbulkMGAN111_FD_202508 | JGI IMG/M metagenome (GOLD analysis project Ga0310915, IMG submission 202508) | Lab enrichment of tropical soil microbial communities from Luquillo Experimental Forest, Puerto Rico - GRE.bulkMG.AN111 | ecosystem: Environmental > Terrestrial > Soil > Tropical forest >...
CTCCTGAAGGCGCAACGCTTGGCGGCCACCAAGACCCAATTCATCGCTTTGCAGAAAGCTGCGTAAAATGCGTGTCCTTACAGATTCTCGTTCAGAGCCGATTTTTTCATAAGGGGACCAGTGAACTCTTTCATACCGGAGAAGACGGCCCGCTCGCCTCTTGCCGCCCGCCTCGCGCCCATTCCCGCGCCTGAGCTTTGGAAACCGGGACGAGCGGGCGCGGGGCACGTGGCGCAAGGTCCCCCCACCATGCACGGATGGGGAGCGACGCGAGTGCAACTCCACCTCACCCTTCAGCGTGAGCGAAGCGAGCGCGTGCGTCTCAACGGCAAAAGCAACGGCAACGCCAAGTTCAAAAGCAACGACCTCTCAGCTGTTTATCAACTAGTTGGATTTGCGCGAGACCCCGCCCTATCGGATTTCGATGGTGACTGGCTGTGCTGAAACTGGTCCCCGCATCGCTGGAACTTTGGGAGACAGTTTCTTAAAGGATTCTCGTGTCTACTTGCTAACTATCAACATTCAGGGTTTTGGGTCTTTTGCCATGCGTGCCGAAATTTGTGTCTTGTTAAACGAGGGAACATTAAGGGAACAATACGCATGGTGCCTGGTCTTTCTTGACTACTTTGTACTCCCTCAAGTTCCTTGCAATTCCTTGAAACTACGTTTCCGGCTACATTCGATTCCTTCCGCGCTCACCATCTTTTCAGATAGTTGGAGAAGTTGCGATCTGTCCTGCAATCCGTTTGGACCCGGACAGCGCTAACCGTACTACCTTCCGATGCGCTTCTGCCATTTCTGCCGTCGCAGCGTCGCCGTAAACATTCATGGTAGTTCGAATGTCCGAGTGCCGCATCAATTTCTGCTGCACTCCGACCGGAGTACCGACCGAGTCCAGCCATGACCTATAAGTGTGACGCAGGCTGTGTGTGCCCAGCTTGCCGATTCCAGCTTCGGCTGCCCCCTTTTGGTACATGCGCCAAACTTGATCGTAGGACCAGGGCAATCTGCCCAGTTGAACCGGTGAAGCAAATATCCAGTCCTCACCAGCGGAGAACTGGGCAGCTTGCTTCCAGGTCTTAAGAGAGTCCAGCAAGTCAGCGTCAATCGCCAGCGTCTTCCGTGACTCTGCCGTCTTCACATCGTCAACTCAGAGGAAGCAGGGTAATGAGGATTTTTCCCTGCGCTCACGAGTTAGTATACACTGTATACATGAACGCTAACTCTACCGCCGCAAGAATCAGCGTGGCGGGCCGTCGCCTGCTGGACAAGGAGGGGGCAGAGGCAGTGAGCATGCGCCGGGTAGCCAGGGCCGTAGGTATCACGGCCATGGCCATTTATCGCCACTACCCGAACAGGAGTGCACTCCTGAACGCCGTGGCGGACGAGGGATTCAAGCAGTTAGCTGCCCGGCTGGCGCGCAAACGTTTTCCCGGAACGATCGAAGCACGGCTCACCAAGATGGCGGAGATCTATGTGGAGCATGCTTTCCAGAACCCGCGGCTCTTCGAGCTCATGTTCCTCAAGCCGCGAAAAGGCGCTCGCCGCTACCCACGGGACTTCAAGGCCGGCCGTTCGCCCACCGCTAATTTGATGGTTCAGGTAGTGAAGGAAGGCATGACAAACGGCTATTTCCGTGAGGACGACCCGTGGGAGATCGTATTCGAGATGGGCGCGTTGTCCCACGGACTCATCATGCTGTACTTGGGCGGACGCCTGGAATTGTCGCGCGCCCGCTTTCACGCGTTATACCGGAGATCCTTCAGGAGATACATCCATGGCATTCGTAGCTGACTACCGGCGCACGGTCACTGTGCTCCTTGTTGTGGCATCCACCGCGGTACTAGTCTGGTTCGGAACCGGCCTTTACCCCAGGTGGCCACTGCTCTGGTTGGCACCGCTCCCGGTGCTGCTTTTCGCCTCCCGCAGCTCGTGGTGGAGCACCGCCCTCACAGCATTTCTCTCGTGGCTCCTTGGCAGTCTCAACTTGTGGTATTTCTTCAGCGCGGTACTGCGTGTTCCGCTCGCGATCCGGACGGAAATCCTTGCCATCCTGGCACTGGCATTCACGCTGTCAGTATTGCTCTTCCGCGCGCTGCTGAAGCGAGGCGCCTGGTGGAGCGCGTTGCTGGCCTTCCCGGCGGTGTGGGTGTCCTTCGAATACCTGTTCAACCTCATTTCTCCCCACGGCACGGCAGCCAGCCTTTCCTATTCACAGCTGAACTTCCTGGCTGTCCTGCAGCTCGCCTCCGTCACCGGACTCTGGGGCATAAGTTTTCTGGTGCTGTCATTTTCTGCCGCGCTTGCGATTAGCTTGCATCTCCGCAATACGGCGCCGAAGCAAGCGTTGCGCATTGTTGGCGCGATGCTGGGAGTGATCGTGCTGGTCCTTGTCTTCGGGGCGGTGCGTCTCGCACAGCCATCGTTCGGCCAAAAAGTAAGTGTGGGACTCATTGCCTCCGACCAGCCCGCCAATGTGAATGTGGCGGATGAAGGCCCTGAAACCGCACGGCTGTTCCGTGAATATGCCGTCGAAACCGAAAGGCTCACTGCCCAAGGTGCGCAAGTTATCGTGTTGCCGGAGAAACTCGGCGTGACCGTGGATCCCGATACCAGGGAAACCGACGCCCTTTTTCAATCACTGGCTGACAAGACCAAATCCCAGATCGTCGTGGGGCTCATCCACGTATCCCCGCCGGTGAAGTACAACGAGGCCCTCGTATATACACCCGGAGCCCCGGTGCAGAGCTATGACAAGCACCACATGCTGCCACCCGTTGAATCTGAGCTAAAACCAGGCACGAAGTTGACCTTCTTGCGTGAGTCTTCGGGAACATGGGGTGTAGCGATCTGCAAAGATATGGACTTCACACCGCTCTCCCGGCAGTACGGCGAAGCGGGCACGAGTCTGTTGCTGGTGCCCGCGTGGGATTTCGTCTTGGACCGGTGGCAGCATGGCCATCTCTCAATAATGCGCGGAGTCGAAGACGGCTTCAGCATCGCGCGCGCGGCCAAGCAGGGTTACCTAACGGTAAGCGACGACCGCGGCCGCATCCTGGCGGAGACCCAGAGTGACTCTGCACCTTTCGCAACACTGGTAGCGGATGTACCAGTAGCACACGACACCACTCTTTACCTCCTCTGGGGAGACTGGTTCGCGTGGCTCGTACTGGCGACACTCGTTTTCACGCTCATACAGCTTTACCGGTTACGCAAGAATTTGCAAACCTGAGAAAATACGACGGTTCGCGACCATCCTCCATTCCGGCATGCCCAGAGCGGTCTCGCCCGTGCATATTTGACTTCCACTCGAAGAATCACATGCAATTCGGAAGCAATGCCTCTGGATTGGTCCCGACAAACGGGGTTGTTGCCATCAACTCTGTTTCTCGCATCCTTGACTCGATGTGATTTGGTGAAAAATCGCCTCTCTTACAATGCCGGCCTTGTCAACTACTTTTTTTGCACACCTCTCCATTCACTCGGAGAAGAGCGCCATTTCGCTCTATTTGAAAAACTTGCCATACCAACCGAGGCTCGCTCGTAATCAGTTTCAGGTCAGCAATCTCGATCCGACCCATGCATCTCTTCGGTCACAACCGCGATCATGATTACTACTTCAGACTCCTCCCTGAGGAGGAGCGGGATGCTCAATCAATTACTCGGTGTTCTAGCTGCACACCATGGCGATTTCCGAGCTGTCCCGCGTTCGAACCGAACTTTTTCAACTGCTCATAATCCCACTGCTTGCGCCACATCCAGTACAGACGAACCGCCAGTCTTCGTGCCATCGCTACTTTGGCGATCTTTCGTCCCCGCCGCATCATCAGATGGAAATACTTGCTGCGCCATTCTGGGATGCTGCGAACCGTGACCTGGGCCGCTTCCACCAGCAAAAAACGCAATATCGAGTTTCCTTGTTTCGTGATGTGGCCCAGTCGTCGTCGATTTCCACTCGACTTCTCGAGCGGCACTAATCCCAGATAACTGGCGATCTGTTTCCCACACTGAAATCGTTCTGCTCTTCCAATGATCAGCACGAAGGCCAGCGCGGTTAACGGACCCACTCCCGGATGCGTCATCAAGCGCTGCGCCTCTGGACACTTTTCTACTTCTTGCTCGATGGCCTGACTCAGCTCGGCGATGGTCGGGTTGAGTCGATCTAGCAACTGCAGCAGATCCTGTCGTCGCCGGCTCGCCCACCGAGCCAAGGAAAGCGACTCGAGTTGCTGCCGTCCGCGTTCCCGCCACAACCTCTTCTTGAGGAGCAGGCCCTCGTTGACTGCCACCGCCTGCAGCTGATTCATGATGCGGGTCCGCGCCTGCACCATGCGGTGCCGGTGCCACAACAGTTGCCGCACATCCCGATTCTCCCAGCTTGGCACCCAGATCCGCGGAAAACGATCCTCCAGCAGCAAGCGCAACAGCAACCGTGCATCTTCTCGATCCGTCTTCCGCTTGCGCACCCGTTTGGTTTGAATCTCTGCTGCGTCGCCGATGCACAACTCAAAGTTCAGCTCCGCCAGCAGTCGTTCAAACCAGCGCGCATGTCCACTGGCTTCCATCCCCACTCGCACCTTCATTCCTTGCGCCGCCAGGTCTCGGTAAAACTGTTCCGCTTCCTGGCGGTGCTGCAACCGCCGTTCTTCATACTCTCCGGTCTCGGTATCCACAAACGCAATTTGCTGGAAGCCCGGGTGGTAATCACATCCTATAATCAGCATGTCCGGCTCCTTTCTCCGAGCCTTCCTGGTTGGTTTTGGCACCACCAAGTCTACTCGGGGCCTGGGAGCCGGCATTGTTATGGAATCAATTACACTCGTAACCGCAGGGTTACAAGTGTAAACGCCTGATTACAACACTCAACGTCTTATGCCAACTGGCCAAGCCCGGGAGCAAGGTGGATGGCCGTAATCTCGCGGTCTAGAAGTTCGAGATCCTCGATGGAAGTAGGCTGGGAAAACTGATCTGAAAGCAAGGTAAACAGGACATTGCGGAGGTTTTTGGGAGGAAGGGCCTGAAGAATCTGCCAGCACCGAATTGCTAGCGCCCGCCCACGTTCTTCGCCTGCCATGTCGTAACGGATCATTACAGCGTTTTCACCAAGCCCGGTGGGAGTCGCGCCGCGACTTGTCGAGGCAGAGGAAAGCAACTCGAACAAACGATCCAAAGCAACGGGCTGGTCCGGCGGCCCCTCAGCTGTTATAACGTTGACCCGTAGCGTGCCGGTTTCGTCGCCGGGTTCGTAGAACATCCCACCGCCCCCATCCTCGTATTCTTCGACCCAATCACTCGGGATTCGGAAGCGTAGGATGCCTCCGCGATAGTTGATCGTCTTAAGCGTCAAAAGCGACCTCTGAACGCACGGCAAATTGTACCTTGGTTTTCCGGGTTGACTGGCGGTCGATGAGTGTAATCGCCTTCTATGAGAAGGTCATAAAAGTCAAGGCCGACGTGGCGGCCTTCCTTAATTAATTGCTTTCCATCTGCATAGACCTCCGATGGTGACGTGGAGAGCTGTTACGGGTCCTGCCTCGAGCATTGCCGTTCGTTCCCAGAAGTAAGTTGATCGCTGCTTCGCACCCATTGGTATCTCAAGGTCTTGCTTACGACCACCACTCTTACCCGGCTTCTATCCGCACTCTCAAGGAGCCACATGGGGCCCGGTGCACGTTGGGGTTCGATCTCAAACCAGGCCCCATCACAACGTGACGAGGCCTGGCTGGTTGGGCGCTGCCATCTGATTAGCGATCTCCAGGGATCTGGCGATTACCCGCAGTCACCCGAACAAGGCGAGTGGATGTCGTTGCTGCAAACCTTCCGATAACGACTGGCCTCCGCGTCATCAAAGTATCTTCTGCGTCGTTCTAACTTTTATGGAACATGTTGAGCGCGGCTTTATGCTGCCGCCGCTTGTGCGATCCCGGTTCCTGTCTCCCTGCGGTGGAGCGGTTCATAGACGTCCCCGGTTACCCACAGGTGATGGAGCAAGACGGCCAACTTTCGTGCTACCGCCACCACGGCTCGCTTCTTGGCATTCTTTCCTCCGCGTTCACACAATCGCAGCCCGTATCGCCGCAAGTCGCTGTCCGGTCCGAAGGCTCCCAACATGTATTGCGAACTCCCCACCAGCAACCGCCGTAACATCCGATCTCCGGTCTTGCTGATTCCTAACTGGGGTTGACAGTCCCCCGAGTCCTCCTGCTTCGGCACCAGCCCCAGATAGGGCCCCACCTCGCGACTGTTGGCGAATCGTTGCGGATCTTCCAGGGTTAATACGTAGGCCAGAGAGGTGATCGGGCCCACTCCTTTCACTTGTCGCAGTAATGTCGTGTGTCCATACTTTTTCCGGCCCAGCTCTTCAATCTTCTCGTCATACCTCTCGATGCACTCATTCACCGTCTCTACCAGCTGCACCAACGGCTGCAGCGCTTCCCCTATCTCGATCGGAATCGCATCCTTTACCTTTTCTGCGAAACTCGGACTCGAACAGCCCGGCAGTCGTGTCCCCATACTTTTCACCAGTCCTCGCGTGGTGTTGATTAACTCCGTTCGCACCGATACCAACGCGTCCCGGGCGCGCAGCACTACCAGATCCTGGCGCACTTCCCGACTGCGGTGCCGAATCGGATACAACGACTGCGGATCTACCCGTCCCAATCGCGCCAACTTGTTCGCATCGATGCGATCACTCTTGCGCTTGCGACGCTTCGACCCTTCCATTAACCGTGGATTGGCCACTAGCACTTCGTGCCCCAACTCTGTGATCACGTCCTGCACCCAAGCCGAGTGCGTTCCTACTTCGACCACGACCCGCGCCGTCGTTAACCCCACGAAGAACTCCCCAACATCTTCCCGTGTCGTCCGCAACTGTCCCTCTCCCAGCGTTTCTCCCTCCAGACCCAAAATGCAGTACTGACTCCAGCGGTCTCCCAGATCTACTCCCACCGTCAGACGATCTCGATTGGGGCTAACCGTGTTTCCTTTGCGATTTTCTTGTGCCCTCGTTGACACCGTCGGCGCATCCAGTTTTGCCGTCAGCTTTCCCAGCACCTCCGCCATCACTTCCTTTACATCTCGCTGCACTGGACCTCGTGACTTCACTCGCTTCGAGCTTGCTTCACTCCGCCGGCAAGACTTGCTATGCTTCTTCAAGGTCGATCTCCTTATTCTCTGATTGCACCTGTGAGTGCGTTGATCAACGGTAGCTTATGGCATCCGTGATCGGGGATCGACCTTCTCATCCCATCTGATTTCAACCGTTATGCCTTTGCAGCCGGTGCGCGGTGAAGCTTCTATCGCCGTAACGACACGTTAAGCCTGTCACCTTGCCTGCGGCATCTTTTGTCATCGTGATGTACCCGAAGAATGTGCGTTCCAGGAAATCAGTCTCAGAAACTGGGACCAGCGCCGCGCGGCGATCTCCGATTTCCATCAGCAGGAAACCGTCTTTTGCAGATAAAGTGAATTTCGCATTGGGATCGAAGTAGTCTGGTCCGTATTGGTACTGGCCGGCATACGATGCTAGTAGCGTCTCCGGGACTGCGACGGCGCGCTGGGGGGTGATTGGTGGAACTTCCTGGCCGAAAACAATTGCCTCAAGCGCCTCTGAAACCGGATGCTGAGACGCCGTCTCATAGCTGTTGCTGAGCAAAATGACGGTAACGTCGTCATCGGGATAACGGTCGAGTTCGGCGGTGAAACCTGGGCCATGTCCCTTCGCCGCTATCAGGCGGTGCCCAAGACGCTGATTCCAAATGTACCACCCATACAGATTGTCGTCGGTTTCCACGAAGTACTTTTGCTGCGTTGCCCTCTTCAGCAAGATATCCGTATTGAGCGCGCGATCGAAGCGATAGAGGTCGTCGACCGTGGAGTACATTGAACCGTTCCCCGTTTTGTTGGACCAATCTACATAGCGCGCGTTCTCGAACCCGGAGATTCCGGCTGGGTTGTAGCCCGAAGCGGCATGTGGGATCAGACGCGAAGCGTCGTCGTCCACCCCCGAATCTTTCATTCCTGCCGGTTCTAAGATGTGGCGCCGCAGGTAATTTTCGTAACTCTCGCCGCTGACTTTCTCCAGGATCAGTGCCAGCAGGTTGTAGTTGGAATTGCTGTAGTGCTGTTTGGACCCGGGAGCGAACTCCAGGGGCAAGCCGGCATACTTTGCGACGACTTGCTCGATGGTGTGAGGACTGCGAGCGAAGGCGTCGTAGTCGTCAACGCCGTTGACATCGGGAATGCCTGAGCTATGCGTGAGCAGGTGGTCGAGGGTGATCCGATCCCCGTTGGGAAAGCCTGGCACATACTTAGTCACAATGGAGTGAACCGGTCCCGATGCGCGATGCGTGGGTTACATTGAAGTTGATGTGACAACAACGCAGAGCCACAAGCGGAAAGGAACCGGTCCAATGAAAAAGGTACGATTTCTGGGTTTAGATGTCCATGCCGAGACGATTGCAGTAGCAGTGGCTGAGCCCGACGGAGAAGTCCGATCGTTGGGGATCATTCCGAATCGAGAAGAGTCGGTCCGCAAACTGGTGAAGAAACTGGGGCCAGTAGAGCAACTCCAGGCCTGTTATGAGGCGGGGCCAACGGGATACGTTCTGTACTGGCAGTTGACCGCCCTGGGGGTGAAGTGCGAGGTCGTGGCCCCGAGTCTGGTTCCGGTCAAAGCCGGGGATCGGGTGAAGACGGATCGACGGGACGCAACGAAACTGGCGCGTAGCTATCGCGCCGGGGATCTAACTGCGGTGTGGGTACCCAACGACGAACACGAGGCGCTGCGGGACCTGGTTCGAGCCCGCGAGGCGGCCAAGCAGGATCAGTTGCGGGCGCGACATCGACTCAGCAAGTTCCTTTTACGCCACGGCCGACGAGTCCCCTCAGGGATCAAGGTATGGACCCAGAGGTATCAGGACTGGGTCAAGGAGCAAGTGCACTTTGAGCAGCCGGCGCAGGAATTCACGCTGCTGGATTACGTGCACGAGGTTGAGCATATGACCGACCGCATCCGGCGACTGGAACAGGCTATCGGAGAAGCCGTGAAGCTGGCCCCGCCAGGAATGCAGGAGGTGATCCAGGCTCTGCAAGCGCTAAGGGGAATCGCCCAGATTTCGGCGGTCACGATCGTGGCTGAGTTAGGGGAGATCTCACGTTTCGAGCAGGCTCGACAACTAATGGGCTACAGCGGTGCGGTTTCTAGCGAGCACTCCAGCGGAAAGCGAACCCAACACGGGCCGATTACCAAGACCGGCAATGCTCATCTGCGGCGGATCGCGATGGAGGCGGCGTGGGCCTACCGACACCGGCCCACGATCGGGGCAGCCTTACGCAAACGCCAAGAGGGCCTAAGCGAAGACGTCAAAGAAATCGCCTGGAAGGCGCAATACCGGCTGCACAAGCGTTACCGCAACTTAGTAGCAGCCGGCAAGGAAAAACAGAAAGTCGTAACCGCGGTGGGGCGAGAGCTGCTGGGTTTTATCTGGGCCATCGGAGTTCAAGTCGAACGAAACAGCAAACGAGTCGCATAAAACAGAACCCCAAAACATTCCCAGAAGAAAAAACGAAGAGCAAAACCATGCAAGGTAGGGAGGGTAGCGGTCGAGCAGCACACGGCAAGGAGGATCCTCATAAGTTTCTATGCGGCAGGTCTTACGGCCGGACCCGCGTTCCTAGTGTGAGGCAGCTCCCGACGGATCACGATTATGCGGCTTCGACCCGCGAATATCAGGCTGATCAACCGTCGCAAAAGCTACCTCGATCGCTACCCGCTCTACCTTTGAAAGGCAAACAACCATGAAACGCAACATCAAAACCAACGTTGCACAATAAAGGGATTGACAGTTCACTCCATATCAGAAACTTCATGCACGAGAACCGGGAGACCTCGGAGACACCTGCCGTCCAAGCGGACGGTAGGTCGGCGGGCGAAGGCCCAGGCCGCACGGCCCGCGTGTACGTCTGCGAGGAGTCACACCGCGGCATAGTACCGATGAATCATTCGAACCAAGACGGAACAGCGTTGGCGGAGAGTGAGGAGGGAGGCTGCGGCTCAAGGAGAACACTTTCCCATTCGACACGTACCCGACTCAGCGCGGGACTGCGCGTGCCCCACGGGTGGGCGAGTGTGCGGAGAAGCCGTTTAGGTTCAGCCGTTACTGATCTGAGAGAAGAACCGGATGCGCTAAGGAGCGCCCGTCCGGGTCTGTGCGGGGTTGTGCCTTGAAAGAT
>Ga0310915_10002241_pt1 | contig 10213 bp, 8 predicted proteins | sample GREbulkMGAN111_FD_202508 | JGI IMG/M metagenome (GOLD analysis project Ga0310915, IMG submission 202508) | Lab enrichment of tropical soil microbial communities from Luquillo Experimental Forest, Puerto Rico - GRE.bulkMG.AN111 | ecosystem: Environmental > Terrestrial > Soil > Tropical forest >...
CCGTTCCAGGCTTGATCTTGCCGGGCCAGCGGACGATGCACGGCACGCGGAAGCCACCCTCGAACACCGTGCCTTTGGTGGCGCGGAACGGTGTCATGCCACCGTCCGGCCAGGTGAAGACTTCAGCGCCGTTGTCGGTGGTGAAGATGACAATGGTATTGTTGGCGACACCGATGTCGTCGAGATGTTTGAGCAGGTCGCCGATGTCGTCGTCCATCTGTGCCATGCCGGCTTCTTCGAGACCGTAATTGCTCTGGGAGTTCATCTTCTGCTGATACTTCGCAGCGAGATACGTAAACACGTGCATCCGCGTGGTGTTGTGCCAAATGAAGAACGGCTTGCCGGCCTGCTTGGCCTTATCCATAAAGGCCTTGCTGTTCTCGACCAGCACCGCGTCGAACGTCTCCATGTCGTATTTGGCGTCGCGGCCTTTCTGCCACATCTGATGGTCCGCACTCATATCCTTGAAGGGCTTCAACGGCCCTTCATCGACAATGCGTTGCTTACCGACTTTGCCCCACCGCGGCATCTCGGTCGGATCGTCAGTTTCAGTCGCATAGCAGTGAACCAGATTGCGCGGGCCGTATTTGTCGATCCAATCCTGCGGATAGTCGAACCAATACGGATCGGACATCGCATCGAGATGGTATAAATAACCGAAGAATTCATCGAAGCCGTGCACCGTCGGCAGGAATTTGTTCAGGTCGCCAAGATGGTTTTTGCCGAACTGGCCGGTCGCGTAGCCGAGCGATTTGAGCGCGGTCGCGAGGGTGCAAGCCTCATCCGGAATGCCGACATTGGCTCCCGCTTGGCCGACCGTGGTCATGCCAGTGCGGAGTGGAATCTCGCCGGTGATGAAATTGGCGCGGCCGGCGGTGCAGCTCGCCTCGGCGTAATAGTCAGTAAAGCGCATGCCGTCGGCGGCGAGCTTGTCGAGGTTCGGCGTCTTGCCGGACATGATGCCCTGGTGGTAGGCGCCGATGTTGAACCAGCCGATATCGTCACCCATGATCACCAAAATATTCGGCTTACCCGACGGCGCCGCCTGCTGTGCCTGTGCGACCGCCGTTTGCACGCTAGAACTAAGCGCCGACGCCGCGGCAAACGTCGTGCCGGCCAAGAGCATATTGCGGCGATTCATTAAGTTTTTGCTGTCGCATTCATCCATGGCCTTCATCACGCTCTCCTCTCTTTTTTATGACGCCACGACATCGCTTTGCGCCGATTGCTCACCACCCGGCGGCCACGGCACGTGTTTTGCGAGACCTGACGTTAGATTGAGTGCGGCGATCTTGAATTTGATTCAGATCAAGAATCCCGTTGTAAACCGGGAGCATTGCGAAATCCGCAAGTCAAAGAAGTGTTACTTTCTTAGGCAGCCAAATATTGGCTTGCGCTGATCCGCAACCAGCCTCATGGTTGAAACCTGGTTCGCTCAAGTCCGAATGCAGACCGAGCGCGCGCCTGCTCGCCGGATGTCTGCTCGCCGGATCTCTGTTGATGCGATGATCGGAAATGAAAAGCCGGCGCGGGCCGGGGTCGCCGTTCCGCACGTTAGATCAGCAGCGCTTTTGAGGCCCTGAAAAACTCGGACAACCTCGCGCTGTCGCCTATTTTGTCGAACACACGAGCTTGAACGCGTCGACGACCTGTTCGTTGTATGAATGCTTGTAAATCTCGCAAGCGGTTCGGTTGGTGAATTCGTGTTCATCGTGTGTCGGAACCGGATAACCGAACATCAGCGTGTAAATGATCCAGATTGCACCTTGCTGCATTTGTCAGCCCCCATTTGACATGGCCCACCCTGACAAAGATGACCATGCATACCCCATGCCAATAATTACTCAGGTGGCGGACCCAAACACCGCCCACAGAATTCGCATCCACAGGGAAATGAAATTGCGCACAGTTTTGTGCCTGCCGCCGGATTCGCGCCAGGCGGGGCGAAAGCCAGGCTTTTGCGGCTTAATCAGCCATAGAGCAATGTCGCTCGTCTAATCGAAGGCAAAGATGCGCTTCCAATCGTTCTTCATGCTGATGACAGTCCAGCTGTCCTTTTTCGCCTCGTCGTAAAGCGCCTGGGTAAAGATGCCGACCTTGGTATCGGGAAGCCCTTGCGCGGGACCGTAGGCGTATTCGCGCTGCGCATCGTCGTGCAGCAGCACCATCATCAGTCGCGAACCGCTGCCTGCCCCCGTGTACTCCAGCATTTGCCGGTCGCCGGTCGAGTTGCCAAATGCCGCGAGCGGGCGGCGGCCGATCTCCAGATGGATGCCCTCGGGTTTACCGGCATTATTGTCGTTGAGGAGAAGCTTGGGTTCTTTGGTCAGAAATGGCCTGCCGTCCTTGTCGTAGCCGTATTTGGTGCCACTTGCTGTGCCAACCACCTGCTCGGGCGGGATGCCGTAGACTCTCTCAGAGTAAATCCGCACGAAGTCCTGGCCGCCTCCGGTCACGATGTAGGTCTTAAACCCGCTTTCACGCAGATATTGCAGGACTTCCAGCATCGGCTGATAGGTCAGATCAGTGTAGGGACGCTCCCAGCGTGGATGCTTGGCGGTTTCAATCCATTTCTTTGCTTCGGTTTCGAATACCTCCACTGGCATACCCGTCAATGTCGCCACCAGAATTTCCTCAAGGTCGCGCAGCGACAGCTTAGCCATCGCCTCGCGATTGCCGGAAAGCACCGTCTTAAAGGGCTCGCGGTTCTTAAGCTGCGGTTTCTGCGCTACCACTACCGGCACACGCTCCAGGCAATAAACAACCTGCGTGTACATAGGATGTTCGACCCACAACGTACCGTCTTGATCGAAGGTCGCAATGCGCTCTTCGGGCGGCACGAATTTAGAACTCGAAGAATCCGTCGTGACTCGCACGAAATCGATGATCGCCTGTTTTGCCGGCCCGTCATTCCACGAAGCGAGCTGACCTCGTGCGTCCTGCGCTATCGCGGCCCTGCTGCGGAGTACTGCAGGGATAGGAAGCACCGCCAGGCTTGAGACAAAAACACGACGGTTGATGCCAGAGCCCTGTAGGCTTGCCTTCATGGCGGTCTCCGGTGATTCAAAGAAAAAGAAGCCGCGCTGTCCCCTCCACAGAGAGAAGCAGCGCGGCGCCGAAGAACGAGTACCCTAGTCGCTCGGGTGGTTTGCTAGGTTCTTTTTAACCTCGGCAAGGATGCCGCTGAGGTTGTAGGTTTCGGGAGCCTGAAGCGGCGGGAACTTCTGGTACGACTCCAGTTCTGCCAGCCACAGTTGCTGGCCGATCGGCAACATATTCCAGTCGTATATGAAGGCCGTTGTTGGTCCGCCAAGTGCGCCACCAAGCGACATCGCGGTCTTCTGGTCGATGCCGACAGACTGCTCAAACGGGTCGCGCTTGATGTTCTGCACCAAAGTGAAGTGGAACGGAACGAGCGGCATGATCCAGCCAGCCGGACCGGGCTGCGACATGGTGTAGTACATCTTCCAGTTCTTGTAGCGAACCGCGGACGGCGTCGATCCCGAGTAATAGAAGAAGTGATCGCGCGCCGACTTGTCCGAGGTTCCTTCCAGATAGTCGCGCTGATCGAAGCCATCCAGCGTGGTCTTGACGATGCCGGGATATTGTCCGGCTTCGATCTGCTGCTTAAGCCCGTCGCCTTTCGGACCGCCGGCGATGTCAACGAGTGTCGGCAGCCAGTCGAGCGCTGCGAACATCTGGTTTCTCACCGTGCCCGGCTTGATATGCCCAGGCCAGCGGACGACTTGTGGCGCGCGATAGCCGCCTTCCCAGGCCTCACCTTTCTGACCCTTGAACGGCGTAACGCCGCCGTCCGGGAAGCTGATCGCTTCTGCACCATTGTCGGTGGTGAAGACGACGATGGTGTTGTTGGTCTGTCCCATGGCATCGAGCTTGTTGAGGACGTCGCCGATATTGTCGTCGAGCTGCTTCATACCGGCTTCTTCGATGCCCCAATCCTTGCCACCCGCCTCACCCAGCATGGCTTCATACTTGGGAGACAGCATGGTGGTAACGTGCATACGCGCCGGGTTGTACCAGACGAAGAACGGCTTGCCGGTCTTCTTTGGATCGTTGCGGTCGAGGAAGTCGACGACCTTGGCAGAAATCTCCTCGTCAACCGTTCTCGAGCGATCCAGGGTCAGTGGGCCCTGGTCGCTGCACATCTGGTTCTTCTCCGTGCCGTCGGACGACTTGCACCACAGCACGTTGCGCGGAGGGGTCAGACAAACAGTGGTCTTCGGATCGACGGCGCCGGGCACTTCGGCAATGCCGGGGATTGGCGTGTTCCTGCATGGCGGCGCCACGGTCTGCGTGGTCGTGTTCTTGTTGATGTCGGGGAAGCTTACCTGCTGCATCGCATCGAGGTGATACAGATAGCCCCAATATTCCTGGAAGCCGTGCGCGGTCGGCAGTGCCGCCGTGTGATCACCCAAATGGTTTTTGCCAAACTCGCCCGTGTTGTAGCCGAGATCGAGCAGGAACTTGGCGAGCGCCGGTGTGCCCGGTTGCAGATAAGACGGGCTGCCCGGCAGCTGCGGCGGGATCATGCCAGTGCGCAGTGGATACATTCCCGTGAAGAACGCGTTGCGCCCGGAGGTGCAGCTCTGCATGGCGAGATAGTCCATGAAGATCGCGCCTTCGTTGCCGATTCGATCGATGTTTGGCGTTTCACCGACCATCAAACCGCGATGATAGATACTCGGCTGCATCCAGCCGATATCGTCACCCATGATGAACAGGATGTTGGGTTTCTGTTGCTGTTGTGCGGATGCGGGCGCGCTCACCATTGAAACGGCGGCGGCCCCCGCCAGCAACCCGAGCCATAACTTACGCGATACTTTCATGGCCAAAGTCCTCCTCTCGCAGACATGAATCGCCCCTCAACCCGTCCCTCGAACGATGCATCGGAATCCCAGATGGCTTGTGGACGTGTCCACGTCTTCGGCATGGCGGGCGGCCGGCCGGTAGCGACGGCAGTAGTTCGGCGCACACAGATGTGAGCCACCTTTGATGACCTTGCGGGGAATCTTGGCCGCCGGCAGGCAGGGGTCGTAGCTTCCTTCGACTGGCCCGCCGCGCGGATTTTCCGGAATGCAGCACGGCTTCGCCGCATCGGGCGCGTGCTTGGCCGTCCACCAGTCCGTGGTCCATTCCCAGACGTTGCCGATCATGTCGTAGATGCCGTAGCCATTCGGCGGAAAAGCCATCACCGGCGAGGTGCGCGCGTATCCGTCCTCGCATTTATTTTCGTGCGGGAAATTTCCCTGCCAGGTATTGGCGCGATGCTGTCCACCGGGCGTGAAATCGTCGCCCCAGGCGAATTCGGCGCCGTCGAGGCCGCCGCGCGCGGCGAACTCCCACTCGGCTTCGGTCGGCAGGTCCTTGCCCGCCCATTTAGCGTAGGCGAGCGCATCCGAATAAGCGACGTGCACGACGGGATGATTGTCGAGCCCGTTGATGTTGCTCTTCGGACCATAGGGATGACGCCAATTCGCGCCCTTCAGGTAGCTCCACCACTCGCCGAAGTTTCTCAGATCGACTGGATGATTGGGCGGCGTAAAAACCAGCGACCCGGCATAGAGCATATGCGGCAGCGCGCCGGGATAGCTTTTTGGATTCGGCGGAATTTCGGCAAAGGTGACGTGCCCGGTGGCGCGGACGAATTGCTTGAACTGCCGGTTGGTGACCGGCGTGCGGTCAATCCAGAAGCCGTCAACAGTGACGCGATGGACCGGCGCCTCTTCCGGGTAATGCCGATCGGATCCCATGCGGCACGTAGCGCCTGGAATCCATATCATATTTGTTGGCGCCGATTGTTCCGGCCGATCGACTAACGCAACAACGCTTTCGCCCATTCGCACCTTCACGTTACCGGCGCTCGGGAACAAACAGGTCATCTCGGCCACTCTGCGCCGTGGCGCCTGCGTCAAATAACCCCAGAAGTCTTGCGACGATAAGTCCGGGGAGGCAGCTTTGAATTTGATTCAGATCAAGGACGCGAACATAAACTCAGCACCTAAAAACTCAGCAAAACCGACAAGCAAAGAGAACAATCGCTAAGGTGAATGTTGCAATCGGGCCGGAGGCGACCGCTTCCAGTTACTCGTCTAAGACTTCGTTGAAAAAGATCCTTTCTTCTTCGGTCTGCTGCTCAGGATCGTTGCGACCGTCGCTCATCGCAATGGTTGGATGCCGTTCATAGCGTTTCCGCTTCGTCTATGCTTCGACCTTCGGGAATTTCAACTCAGCGCCAGGATCTGTCACGGCCGCCCCCAGACCCCTGACGATGGCCATCATGATCGGCACCGCCGCTGAAGCTCGAGCCTATGGCAAAGCCGGTGCGCGCGCCGCAGATCAGGCGGGCCAGACTGCCCTAGTCACAATATGCTGTGACCGGCAAAGCACGCCTGCAGCAAATTTCTTACAAAAGACCGGAAATCTGGGGATTATTTGATGGGTGGCGCGAAACGTCACCGATTAGGCTTATTAAAATAATGCTTAAGGAGGCGAGCCAGCGGTTGGGGGTATCATGAGACAGACAGGCTCATTTTGTCGATCGCACGTTTGGGCTCGCGTCCTCACGGCCTGTGTTGCCTTCGCGGCAGTCGCGTTCACAACGACGATGTCGTTGGCCGACGAAGACGGCGTCAGCTTCTGGATACCGGGCTTTTTCGGCAGCTTGGCTGCCGCTCCGCAGCAGCCGGGATGGTCGCTGACGTCGATCCTCTATAACACTAACGTTTCGGCGAGCGGCAATGCCGCCGTGGCCCGCGAAATCACGATCGGACGATTCAATCCTACGATCAACATCAGCGTCAGTGCCAACGTCCACGCAGACGCGACCATCGGGTTTCTCGCTCCAAGCTACACGTTCGCGACCCCGTTCTTAGGCGGCCAAGCGTCGGCCTTCCTCCTTTTTGGCTACGGTAATAACGACACGTCGTTGAACGCGTCTGCGACAGCGACCATCGACAATCCTCCACTGTCCATCACAAGATCGGTAGCGCTCCAGCAAGACACGACGGGCTTTACCGATCTCATTCCAATGTTCACCGATCGCTGGAACGCCGGTGTCAACAATTACATGGTTTATCTGACCGGCGACATTCCAGTCGGCCTGTACAGCTCCAGCAATCTGGCGAATATCGGCCTCGGCCATGGCGCCATCGACGGCGGCGTCGGCTACACTTATTTCGATCCGAAGACCGGCCACGAATTTTCAGCAGTTGCTGGTTTGACAGGGAATTTCGAGAATCACTCGACAAACTACACCAACGGCATTGATTTCCACTTAGATTGGGGCGCATCGCAGTTTTTGACCAAACAATTGCAGGTCGGCCTTGTCGGCTATTTCTACGAACAGCTCTCGCCAGACAGCGGCTGTGCCCCGGTGTTATGTCCCTTCGAATCCCGCGTCATCGGCATCGGCCCGCAGATCGGATATATTTTTCCAGTCGGGGGCATGCAGGGATACGTGAACCTGAAGGGCTATGGGGAGTTCGCCAACGACAACCGGCCGGATGGTTGGAACGTTTGGCTCACGTTTGTGCTGTCGCCGGCACCGCCGTCCTCCGCATCTTCACCGCCGCCGATGTTGACCAAAACGCCCCGTAGTTGAAGCAAATGAAAGGCTTGGTTCTCGGAAGCGTCGCGCTAATTAGCGTGAGCATTCCCGCGTATGCCGCCGACATGGCAGTCAAAGCGCCGCCACCCACCGTTTCCGTAGCGCCGTACAATTGGTCAGGACTTTATGTCGGTGGGAACTTCGGCGGCGCGTGGACCAGTGGCAATCTGAACATTCCAGGCAACAACTTCTACGGCGGCCTCACCGAATTCATTGGCGGCGTCCAGGCTGGATACAATTTTCAAGCCGGAAATTTCCTGTATGGCGTCGAAGGTGATTTCGACTGGGCGACTTTCGATCACCCGACGCTGCCAACCCTGACCCTCGGTTCTGTTAGTCAGCACTGGATTGGGACAGCGGCAGCCCGTGTTGGCGTGGTGCAGGATCGTTGGCTCGTCTACGGCAAGCTGGGTGGTGGCTGGGTACATAGCAGCGCCGAGGTGAATGCTTATGGCCAAACTTGGAACGGGTCCAGTACGAAAGACGGCTGGCTTGTCGGCGCAGGTCTCGAATACGGTTTCAAGTCCCATTGGACGATTAACCTTGAGTATGAGTTCATCGGGTTGGCGAGTTGGAATTCGGCAACGGTTCCGGCCGTGGCGCTAAATCGCGACGTTCAACTGGTCAAGGCCGGCATCAACTACAAGTTCGAGAGCGGCATTTCCGATGCGGCCGCCGCGACAAGCCGCGGCTATTCTCGCGACCCTTCGGAAGATGAAGATCTGGCGAAGAAATCTCAGAATCCAATCGCGGATCTCGTCAGCGTTCCATTCCAGAGCAATACCAATTTCAACGCTGGGCCGTTCAACCGCACGCAGGAAGTACTGAACATCCAGCCGGTCGTGCCACTGCACATCAGCGCAGACTGGAACTTGATCGCTCGCACCATCGTGCCGGTAATCAGTCAACCCAACCCGATATTAGACAGCAACACGAATGGAATTGGCGACATCACAGAAGAATTGTTCTTCTCGCCTCTGCACTCTGGTGCACTGATCTGGGGCGTCGGCCCGGTGTTTACCATTCCGTCCGCGACCGATCCGATCCTCGGCACCGGGCGCGTGCTGCTCGGCCCTACAGCCGTCTTTCTGACGACCCCGGGCCATTGGGTGATGGGTGTACTGCTCAATAATCAGTGGTCGGTAGGCGGTAATCCGCTGTTGCCCTCTGTGAACACGTTCCTCGCGCAGCCATTCATCAACTACAATATGGCGCACGGCTGGTATTTAACCTCGTCGCCACTCGTTACAGCGAACTGGCTAGCGGCACCGGGTCAGCAGTGGGTCGTGCCGGTTGGCGGCGGCTTTGGCCGAATATTCAAAATCGGCGACCAGCCAGTGAGCGCAAACATAGCCGCCTATTACAATGTCGTTCATCCAACCGGTTCACCAAACTGGCAGTTGCGCGCTGAACTCACTTTTCTGTTCCCAGAGAAGTAGCAGCGCGAGACGGCCGCTCAGTAACGAGACCGGCAACCAGGTGGGCACAAAGCGGACATCGAGACCGCGCTGACGGATGTCTGCTTTTCGGGGGTAAAGCGGACATCGTAGCGATAGCTATTATGGGCTCAATGACCTGTGAAATTTGGGAGGCGCCGCTCGAAGACCGCTTTCACACCTTCCTTGAAGTCTTCTGTCTTGCGTAAGTGTGTTTGCTCTTCCAACTCATGGTCGGTTGCCTCGCGCACTCGATCGGCGATATCGCCGCGCATGGTCATTCGGGTGGCGATAAGTCCCAGTGGTGAATTCTCGCCGATCTCGCTGGCGAGCTTGATCGCGGCATCACGCACCTGCTGATGCGGCACCAGCACATCGGCAAGACCCATCTTGTAGGCTTCCTCACCAGTTACGCGGCGGCTGGTGTAGAACATCAGGGCGGCCTTGTTCTGGCCGATCACCGCCGGCAGAGTAACGGTAAGACCGAAGCCGGGGTGAAAGCCAAGTCGCGTGAAGTTGGCGCAGAAGCGCGCTTCCGGACAGGTCACGCGAAAATCGGCCACCATCGCAAGCCCGAGGCCACCACCAACGGCCGCGCCATGTACCGCGGCGATAATTGGTTTTTTGGTACGAAACAGTCGGTTGCCCTCGACGTAAAGTGGGGCGACACCCGGACCGGGCTCGTTGGGACGGCGGCCCTGCGCATCAAGAGTCGAACCATCACCGAAATTGGCGCCGGCGCAAAAAGCCTTGCCTTGAGCGGCCAAGACAACAGCCCGAACATGAATGTCGTCATCGAAGCTCTCGAAAGCGCCAGCAATCTCTTTAATCAATGGTATATCGAAGAAATTGCTCGGTGGTCGCCGAATCTCGACCAAAGCCACGTGCCCGCTCTTTTCGATGCCAATATCACCCATGGCTCTGTCTCCTACTCAGCTGCGGTACGGCGTTCTCCCCGTCGTACAGTGCGCCTGACGATCAAGGCGTCGACTACGGTTACACCATCACCCTTGCCATGCACGATGACGGGATTGAGATCGACTTCAGCGACGTCATCTGCGTGATCGAATGCGAATTGCGAAAGTTTGACCATGAGATCTGCTAACGCCCCGGTGTCGGCCGGCGGCATGCCGCGGTAAGAGCCAAAAAC
>Ga0310915_10002257_pt1 | contig 10176 bp, 8 predicted proteins | sample GREbulkMGAN111_FD_202508 | JGI IMG/M metagenome (GOLD analysis project Ga0310915, IMG submission 202508) | Lab enrichment of tropical soil microbial communities from Luquillo Experimental Forest, Puerto Rico - GRE.bulkMG.AN111 | ecosystem: Environmental > Terrestrial > Soil > Tropical forest >...
CACAAGGTGATCCAAATCGACGGCGAGCACGACCTGTTCGGCGACGCAAGCGTCGTCTGCCTGCCCACTTACGGCCACACGCCAGGTCATCAATCACTGCGAGTGCGTCTCCCCTCGGGTGACGTCGTGCTCGCCGCAGATGCTTGCTACTTCTGCCGGACCCTGCGCGAGCGGCGGCTGCCGCAACGCGTATACGACCGGCAAGCGATGCTCGCTTCCCTCGACAAACTGGCCAATCTCGAGGCTGCCGGTGCGCGAATCTTTTTCGGGCATGACGGCGAGTTCTGGAGAGGAGTGCCGCAGGCGCCTGCCGCGATCACTTGATGAAAAACCTGCCACGCGCGATTCTGTTCGATCTGGACGACACGATTCTGGCCGCCTTTGGTCAGGCTCCGGGTCAGTGGCGGCGGGTCGTTGCGGCGTTTATCGAAGAGCTGGGGCCGCATCCGCCGGACGATGTGGTCGCCGCGATCCAGGCGTATTCGCGACATCTGTGGTCAGACGCGGCGCGCCACAAGAACTGGCGCCCGCGTATCGGCGAAGCGCGCCGCCATATCGTCTCGAAGGCGTTCACCGGGCTGGCGGGTGCTGTCGGACGACCGGTCCCGCCACCCGAGATCTGCCGCGCGATGGCCGATCGCTTCAACGAGATCCACGAAGCGGAGCTACGGATGTTTCCCGGTGCGCACGAGACGCTCGACCGCCTCAAAGAGCTGGGGGTGCGGCTGGCATTAGTAACCAACGGCGCCTCTGGCCCGCAGCGCGCCAAGGTGATCCGCTTCGCCCTCGAAGAGCGTTTCGACCACATCCAGATCGAAGGCGAGCACGGCTTTGGTAAGCCAGAACAGCGCGCCTACACCCATGCGATGGAAGCGCTCGGCGTCGCGCCCCACGAGACATGGATGGTCGGCGACAACCTCGAATGGGAGATCGCAGCGCCGCAGCGCCTCGGGATTTACGCCATTTGGTACGACGGCTACGACGCCGGGCTGCCGTCCGGCTGCTCGATCCGGCCGGACCGGATCATCCGGTCTCTACCCGAGCTGCTCCGGTAATCGAACCGGGGATGCCATCCGCGGAACGCACCCATTCTTGTTGTTTTCGCCTCCCTCAGGGCTGTGCAGAATACGTTGATCGGCCGTGTTGATTTCGTTGTTTTCCGGTCTCCCCAATTCTGGCCTCAGCGGTTGTTTTCGCTGTGTGTTGTGGGCTGAAGGCCTGGTTCTTCGCGAGATTTCTTGTAATTTACGTTGTTTTTGTCGGGTTCGACGACTGCACCGGGCGTGGATCCGTCACTCCACTTCGGTAAAGCCCAGCTGGTCGGCGAGGCCGTAGCCTTCTGCCAGACTGCGCAGCTTGTACCAAGTGGCGTCCTCCACTTCGACGCCGTTTTCGCGGCGGTCCTTTTCGCGCAGATGCTCGATTTCGCCAGGATAGTAGACCCCGCTGCTACCCCCCGCCGGCTTGGTCGCCTTCAAATACGCGGCCAATTCCCCGATGTCCTTCTTGAAGTGAGCGAGCGGCCGGAAGGCGTCGACGTTGAACACCGCCATAAAGCAGCCGTCATTGTGACGGCCGGTCGGCTCCACGCCAAAGCCGAGCCCGGTCAACAGGCCGCACAGAATTTCGACCATCACCGAGAGGCCGTAGCCCTTGTACCCTTCGCTGCCGCCGACCGGGAGCAATGCTCCGCCCTGCCGCAATTGGCTCGGGTCATTGGTCGGCTTGCCGTCGCTGCCGATGATCCAGCCGTCGGGTACCGGCTGGTTGCGGGCGACGGCGAGCGCGATCTTGCCGGCGGCTGCCGCCGAGGTCGCCATGTCGAGATAGAGCGGCCCTTCGAGATCGGACGGCATCGCGATCGAGATCGGGTTGGTGCCGAGCCGCGCCTCGCGCCCGCCGAATGGCGCCACCGCCTTGGGCGAGCGCCCGGAATCGGCTGTGGCGATGCCGATCATTCCTTCGCGCGCCGCCATCAACGTATAAGAGGCTACCCGGCCGATATGCCCCTGCCGGAACACCGTGGCGGCCGCGACATTGGCCGATTTGGCCTTTTCGATGGTCAGCTTCATCGCCCGCTCGTTGACGACGTAGCCGAAGCCCCAATGGCCGTCGACAACCGTCGTGGTCGGCGATTCCTGGACGATCTTCCAGGGTGCCCCGGGGACGATGTGGCCGACCTTGATTCGCTCGATATAGGTCGGGATCTGGATCACTCCGTGCGAATCGTGGCCGGCGAGGTTGGCGGCAACGACATGCCGCATGACAATCTCCGCCTCCGCCGGCGGGGTGCCGGCCGCGATGAACAATGCTCGGCCGATCTCGCTCAGCCGTTCCGCCGGAATCTTTGGCATCGTGCTTCCTCCCTAACAGAGTGACCCGACAGCAGCTTATCCCTCATTCCTGCGCCTCTCCCGTTCCCTGCCGACAGGGAAAACTCAGGGAAAAATTTTTTCTGGGCTCCCCCTAGCGCCAAAAACCTTCTGCGATCATAGGCTTAGCGGTAACGAGCGAGGCCCTGGTAGGGAAACGGCAGGGAAAGCTGAAACCCTCGGGCGGGTTTTGGCATCGGATTGATCATAGCTAAAAGTAACAATTAAGATACCGACAATTGCTACCTATATGGAGCCGATCTCCGTTCGGGCAAGCAGACGACAGTGTGGCAACCCCGCCACGCGGCTGACGCAAGCCATTTTGAGCCACAGTCAATGGGCCGCGCCGAAGCCGGCGGGATCGACCTTCAGCCCATAGAAACGCTTGGGATTGTCGAAGAAGATCTTGCGCTTGAGCTCGACCGGCAGGTCGTTGCGATCGGCGAGGGTCGCGACCGCATTCGGGAACTGGCCGTCCCAGTGCGGATAGTCCGACGCGAAGAGGATGTTGTCCTCGGGGAAGAAGTCCGGCACGTAGCGCAGGGTCTTCTCCTCGGGCTCACAGGAGACGAACACCCGACCGCAGGTCATGTATTCCGACGGTTTCGCTTTCAGGAGCGGCGCGTCGAACTGACGAAACTCGTACTCCTCGTCCATGTGCTCCATCCAGAACGGGACCCAGCCGATCCCGGCCTCGAGAAAGGCAACGCGCAGATCCTGATATTTCTCCAATAGGCCGCTGTAGATGATTGCGGTGCAGGCGATCAGCTGCTCCGGCGCGTGCGAGAGGGTGTGGACCTGCAGGAAATTGTCGAAATGGCAGAGCGGATCCATCGTGTCGCTGCCCGAGGCGTGAAAGGAGATCGCCACACCCTGACGCGCGCACTCCTCGTAGAACGGCCAGAAATCGCGATGCGCGACATTGCGGCTGCGATCAAACGTGTTGACCATCACCCCGACCATGCCGAGCCTGGAGACCGCCCGCTCCATCTCGGCTATCGCCGCCGTGACGTCGACGTGCAGCGGCACCAGGGCAACACCGGTCAGGCGTTTGCGATCGGCCGCACACCAGTCGTAGAGCCAGTCGTTGTAGGTCCGGCACAAGGTGATCGCATAGTCGGCCTCGCGCACTCGCGACAGGAAGAGCCCACCCGTCGGGTAGATGACCTGCAGGTCGATACCTTCGAGGTTGTTGTCGGCGAGGTTCTGCGCCGGGGTTTCGGGGCGTTTGCTGATTGTGCCGTTTTGGTTGCGGTCGAAACCGTCGCTAGGGTGGATGAAGTTGCGCTTTCGGTAGCGCTCGGGCAAACGCTCGCGATACATGGGCTCCGCATCGACGGCGTGGCCGTCGGCGTCGATGATCACCATGCCGTTTCTCATGCATACCTCCTAGTCGGCCGGGTGCGGCTTATACCATACGGCGATGGCCTACGGTACCGGGGCCGCCGATGAACCCCGCGAAACGTCGGGCGGGTCGAGTGACAACCCGCAAGGCTTACCGATATACCTGTGCGACATGATTTCGAGAGATGCTGATTAGGCGCGGCGCCCGGCGGCGACCAACGCTAAGGACCGAACGGTGAGGGGAGAGAGCGTCCTGCCCGCCCCCAACCGGGGCATGACGACGGCGACGGTCATTTGTGCGTGTGTCATGCAGGGGCTCGACACGACGATCGTTAACGTCTGCCTGCCGCACATTCAGGGCAGCATGTCGGCAGCCCAGGACCAAATCTCGTGGGTATTGACGTCCTACATCGTCGCCTCGGCGATCATGATGCCGCTCACCGGATGGCTCGCCGGCCACTTCGGCGTCAAATACATATTTCTCGCCTCGGTCATCGGGTTCACGATCGCCTCGGCGTTGTGCGGCGCCGCGACAAGCCTCACCCAACTGGTGCTCTATCGGGTTCTGCAAGGCGTGTGCAGCGCAGGGCTGGTGCCGCTCGGCCAAGCCACGTTGTTTACGATCTACCCGCGCGAGCGCCACGGCTACGCGATGGCGATCTTCAGCACCGGCGCGATGATGGGACCGATTATTGGCCCGACCCTCGGCGGATGGTTGACCGATAACTTTGGTTGGCGCTGGTGCTTTTACATCAACCTGCCGGTCGGCGCATTATGCGCGCTCGGCGTTTTTGTGTTCATCCGCCAGAGCCGCACCATGCGGCGCGACCCGTTCGACCTCTTCGGCTTTGCCACACTGAGCCTTGGCGTCGGCTCGCTGCAATTGATGCTGGACCGCGGCCAGCTCCAGGATTGGTTCCACTCGACCGAGATTTGGATCGAAGCGACGGTCGCGGGGTTGTGCTTCTACCTGCTAGCCGTCCACACGATGACCACCGCTGAGCGCTCGTTTTTGAATCGAGAGCTGTTAAGGAGCCCGAATTTTGTTGCTGGAAGCCTGCTGATGTTCGGGGTCGGCATGATTCTCAGCGGCACGCTGGCGCTGATGCCGTCGATGATGCAGGTGCTGATGAATTACCCGGTGTTTGACGCCGGGTGGATGATGGCGCCGCGCGGCTTCGGCACGATGCTGGCGATGTTTCTCGTCGCCCGCATCATCGACCGGGTCGACAATCGCCTGTTCATCCTGGTCGGGTTCCTGATGACGGCGGCCTCGTTGTGGCAGATGACCGGGTTTTCGCTGTACATGGGATCCGGGCCGATCTTGTTCGCCGGGTTCGCCCAAGGTTTCGGCCTCGGCTGCACCTTTGTGCCGCTCAATCTGCTGGCGCTGTCGGGCCTGCCGCACCACATCCTGACCCAGGGAACCGCGATCCGCGCTTTGACGCGCATGCTCGGCGGCAGCATCGGCATCGCCATCCTCGAAACGCAGCTCACCCAGAATACGCAGATCGTTCATTCCCGTCTTGTCGAGCACCTGCGGCCGGACAACCCGCTGGCCCAGGCGCCGTATCTGACGCCACCGTTCAGCCTGACGGACCCCTCGGGGATCGCCGCGCTCAATCACGAGGTCACCCGACAGGCGGCGATGATCGCCTACAACGACGATTTCGCGCTGATGCTGGGCGTCATCCTCGCCTCTCTGCCCCTCTTGCTGCTGGTCCGCGGTCCGCGCCGCCAGCCGATGCCCGCCGCGGCGGACGATTAGTCAGAGCCGGCGTTTTTGGCTGGCCGTACTCGAGAAATCAGACCGGCGCGTCGTCGCTCGACGGTTTCAAGAATTTGTAGACCGAGGAGAAATCCTCACGGCCCAGTCCGTGCGAGGAGGCCATACGGTAAAGCTGCTGGGCGGCGGGGGCGACGACGACCGGCACCCTCTTCTCGCGCGCCGCGCTGACCGCGAGCCCGAGGTCCTTCGCCATCAGATCGGTCATAAATCCCGCCGCGTATTGCCGGCTCGACGCCGCGCTTTCGACGATGCCGGGAACCGGATGCATGTGCTCCATGACCCAAGTGGCACCCGAGGATTTGGCGATCACGCTGGTCAGAATCTGCAGATCGACGCCGAACGCCTCGCCGATCCGAAAGGCCTCGCTGACCGCGACGGCCACCGTGCCCGAAATCAAATTGTTGCACAATTTGGCGACCTCGCCGGCACCGACCGCGCCGACATGGATGATGTTGCTGCCCATCGCCGCGAGCACCGGCCGCGCCTCTGCGAGATCTGCGGCATCGCCGCCTACCATGATCGCCAAGGTACCGGCGGCGGCGCCTCCGACGCCGCCCGAGACCGGCGCATCGAGAAACCGAATGCCACGCTCCTTTAGCCGGGCCGCGACCCGCCGCGAGGTGCCTGGATCGATCGTCGACATGTCGACGCAAAGCCGCCCGGCAGCCACGCCTTCGATGATCCCGCCGGCGCCGAGATAGGCGGCCTCGACATTGGCCGAAGAGGGCAGCATCGTGATCACCAGCTCACCGGCTGCCGCGGCTTGTGCGGCGGAGCCTGTCCGCTCGGCGCCGAGCCTCTCGGCGGCACTCAGTGCCGCCGGAGCTGTGTCATAGGCGATTGCCTGAAATCCCTTCTTGACGAGGTTGGCCAGCATCGGCTGCCCCATTGTCCCCGTCCCAATAAACCCGATCTTCATGGTTTCCTCTCATCTGAACAGCAACAGGATTGTCCTGGGCCAAATATTCGTCCCCGATCGAACTTTGTGCGGTGAATGGCGACGTGCAGTTCCCTTCATGGGTCATCGTGGCAGCAGCCGTGATCACCGCCCTTCCCTTTGGTTGGGGCCTGGGAGTGATTGCCGCTTATTTGCTGGCCGGCCCCAGCTTCGGTCAACTGCCGGCACTGACGGTGCCGCTCGGCATTATCGCCGCGATCCGCCTTCGCCCTATTGCCGACGCTGAGTGCACCGAAGCGGCTCTTGATCATGGTCGCTGGAACCACGCTCTTCATCCTGCTGGGGCTCTGAGTACAAAGCGACCGCCAGGCTCCGTCCCCGGGAGCATCAACCTTCAAGGATAACCGCCATATTGGGGAATATTGGGCCCCGCGGTCTCCCCCTCGCAGGCCGGTTGCGGCACTCCTGCTCTACATCGCGTTATAGCCGCCGTCGACGGTGATCGTGCTGCCGGTCGCCCAGATGGACTCGTCCGAGGCGAGAAACAGGATCGCGCCGATGAGATCCTGTGGGTCGCCAAGGCGGCCAAGCGGGATTTGCGCGATCGTCGCACGCCGCCGCTCGGGGTCGGCATAGCTGGCGCGGGTCAGGCCGGTGAGGGTCGGGCCGGGCGCGATTGCGTTGACCCGGATGCCGTGCGCCGCCAGGTCGAGCGCCATCGCGTGGGTCAATGAGCGGCCGCCACCCTTCGACGCGACATAGGCCGCCCGCTCTGGCCGGGCGACCTCGGCGAGCTGCGAGGTGACGTTGATAATGCTCCCACCGCCTCCCTGGCGGACCATCTGACGCGCTGCCGCCTGGCCGAGATGGAACATTCCGGTCAGATTGACCGCAATGACGCGTTCCCACTCGCCATGTTCGAGGTCCAAAAACGTCCCACCATGGCTGACCCCGGCGCAGTCGAGCAGCACATCGAGCCGACCGAATGCACGCACTGTTATGGCCACAACGGCATCGACCGCCTCGCGGTCGCGCACGTCGAGTGCGGTCGAAGTCGCCCGGCCGCCGCCGGATCGGATCCGAGCGGCGACAGCTTAGGCCGCGGCAGCGTCGATGTCGGCGGAGACGACTGATGCGCCCTCACTGGCCAAGCCGGCGGCGCCGGCCCCGCCGATGCCGCCGCCCGCACCTGCCACAAGCGCCACTTTTCCTTCGAGGCGAGCCATTGCGCTCCTCCCGACCGTTCTAGGCGGGACTATAGCGCCAATCACCGTGCGTAGGTGCGGGTTGGTGACACCGTCGGCCGCACAAGGGCGCGGTCAGATTTTGCCAGGCGACGCCAAGGCCGAGGGCCGGCGCTCAGCTAACGAAGGACACGCGCCGCAGTTACGGCACCGCGAATACCGCGATACAGCCTTGCGTGCAGTTCGGGTAGCTGTTGTTAGCCGGCAACGGCACGTAAACGTGGTTGCTTCTGGAACTCGCGGCTATCGAGTGTACGGTGCCGGCGCCGTGCTTGTTCGGGCCGCTCGTCACCGCCGGAACGGGAGGCAGCGTCGGCACCAATTGGGTCAGAGTATTGACCCCCGACCCGATGACGCCGAATACGGGGCCGACCGGGTCATTGGCGGCGGTCACGTAGTAGTTCCCGTCGCCCGAGTTGTACCAGACCTCGTCACCGCCACCGACACCCGGCACCGATATCAGGGAATTCCCCGTGCAACCCTTCCCGGGGTTGCAAATCGCCTCCTGGGGAGCGGCAATTCCGGTGCACGTCGCAGGCACTCCAACCGACGAGGTGGCCGAACCAGGCACCACATTCTTGCAGGCATTGCCCGACCCATCAAAAACCATGTTGCTGCCGACCAGCAGATCCCCGTTCGGACCGAGGGTGAGGCCGGCCGGTGACACAAAGTTGATCGGATAGACCGCGTCGATGACCCCGGCGGTACTGATCCGGATGACTCCTCCATTCTGAACGTTGCTGCCTATTTGCGGGATCGAGACATAGAAGTGCTGGGTGCCCGGGTCCCACACCGGCTGCTCGGCGCCGCCCTGAGCGTCCACGCCGTTGGCCGCGGTAAAGAAGATCGTCTTTGGCCGGTCGAGCACGCAACTCGGCGAGACGTTGATCAAAGTGCCGAACGGCGGTGTGTCGGCGTTGTTGATCGCCAAGAGCAGCCTGTCCTTCGGGTCGAACGCCATCTCGTCCGCGCGAAACGCGCCCTGCGTACTAAAGGAGCTGACGACCTTTGTGAAGTCGACCGCGCCGTTGAAGGAGACCACACGGCTGTTGCCGTCGCCGGCGAAGATGCACGGGAAAAAGGCGGTGACGCCGTCAGGACCCGATGTGGCGTTGTTACCGGTATCGCCTTGAAACCCCACAGCGGGGCCGCCGATTTGGCCGAATAACGTATCCGGGGTGCCGGTAAACGCTCCCGTGGTGTCGACGACGTCGATCGCCGCGTTGGAGCGGTCGGCGAGATAGTAGAGCCCGTTGTTCGCGTTGTCGACCCAGCTGATGTCAAAGGTGAACATCTGGGTCGTGGGCTTCGCCGCGGTCCCGTTGATCGGGATCGTTTTGAGTAGGGAGAGTTGCGCCGGGCTCGGAGAGGCCACGAGAAAGCCACGAATCTCGCCCCCCGGGAAATTCGTGGTGTGGATGTTCAGGTAGGTCTCTCCGGCCTGGATTCCGTTAATCAACGCTGCCTCGGCCCCCGCGATCGTACCACTCGGGTTGAAGGTGCTGGTGACGAAGGCCGGGTTGTAGCTCGAGGTGGACGTGAGATCCAAGACATGGTCATAGGTCCCGGAAGTCACTCCCGAGGGGAACCCGGGAAATGTTGGCGTCGTGGTGGCGACCATGACATTAGCGCCGGTCTGAAAGGAAAAAGCGAGGCAGCAATGGATGTGCGAGGCCGTGGTGCCCGAGGTCAAGCCGCTGAACGTCACTTGGACGTGTAGTGTACCGGCCGTCGGATCCAGCGTAATCGTTGCGGAACCCTTCGCGGTGGACACGGTGGGCGGAACCTCGAGCGCTGGCGTCAGGTTCGCCGTGAAAGTAATCGGCTTGGCAGACGTGGCTGCCGCCGGCAGCATCAGGGCCGCTATCAGCATCAACACTTTGTCTCGACGCATGACATCCTCCCCATTGCGTTTCATCGATCAGGCGCTTGTCGCCGCAGACGCCCGCTCATGGCAACAACATGTCACCCAAGTGGGCGGATGTTAACAATCAGGACGCACTCAAGGCAAGTACGGTTGAATTTGGGATTGCGCCCTGCCCACTCTCCACAGGGCACCGACCCGCGCGCAGCATTTGCGTTGGTTCTCGGCCGCCGCGATCTTATTAAACGATCAATGTGTGTTAAAAATGACTCTTTGACCTATCTAATCTGTGTTAAATCAATTGGGAGCGAAGCAGGCAAACGCCAATGACCCACATTCATGTGATTCACGAGAACGCGGCTTGGCTTGAGCCTTTGGCCGACGCGCTCGATCGGCAGGGCCTTCCCTGGCGCGATTGGTTCCTCGACCGTGGGGTCTTCGATCTGTCGCGGCCGCCGCCGGAGGGCGTCTTCTACAACCGGATGAGCGCCTCCTCGCACACCCGGGATCATCGCTACGCTGCCGAGCTGACCGCTGCGGTACTGGCATGGCTCGAGCGGCACGGGCGCCGCGTCGTCAACGGTAGCCGCGCGCTCGACCTTGAGATCAGCAAGGCTCGCCAATACGCGGCGCTCGAAGCCGTAGGCATCCGCACGCCCGAGACG
>Ga0310915_10002263_pt1 | contig 10159 bp, 10 predicted proteins | sample GREbulkMGAN111_FD_202508 | JGI IMG/M metagenome (GOLD analysis project Ga0310915, IMG submission 202508) | Lab enrichment of tropical soil microbial communities from Luquillo Experimental Forest, Puerto Rico - GRE.bulkMG.AN111 | ecosystem: Environmental > Terrestrial > Soil > Tropical forest >...
GGGTCATTCCTCCGGTTTGCGCCCGCGGCCGGCAAGCGCCGCGAGCAGGGTTTCGATTGCGGGCTGGGGAAACGCGGCGCCGCACATGGCCGCATAGGCCGCGACGTTGGCACGCGCGGCGTCTTCGCGCGATGACGTTTCTACCCCGAGCAGCGACGGAGAGGCGAGTTCGTGCATCGCCTCCTGCTGCAGGCGTTCGGCCTCGAGCTCGATCGCCTTTATCTTGGTGCGAAAGAGCTCCGCGCTCGCGCCGGCGACGAGCGTGGGTGGCGACTTCAGCGCCCGCCGCATGGTGCGTAACGGTATGACCGTCATATTGCGCCAGGGGGCGATCCGCCGTTCGAGCTCCGCGACCTCCGCCGCCGACAGCGCCCGCTTTTGCGTGGCTTGCCACAGTAGAAACAACAGGAGATTGACGTCGACGCCCGCCTTCTCTTGCAGCGTGATGCAGGCGTCGGCGACCTCGCGCTGGCGGTAAAACCGCAGCGAGAACCGCCAGAACGGCGATCCCGATGACGGCGATGGAATTTCCGACGCACTCATGCGCGCGCACTGAGCGGTGTGATGTTGAGCGATTTCGCGACCTCGTCGACCTGCGCCAGGAGCGTTGCAGCAAGCGGCACCCCGTTCCTTTCCCGCTCCGTGCGGCGCGCGGCCCGTCCCATCCCCGGCACGCGAATTTCATCGCAGCCCGGCAGGCGCCGCGACGAGGCAAGGTCGCGGATGTGGCGGTCGACTTCGGCCTTGAACACCTCGGGCGGCACGAAGCGCGCGACGTCGAGCGCGATCACGAATTGCCCGACATTGCCCTCGCCGCCCGCCGGCGCGGCGAAATCCCGGATATCGCGGCCGAACGCCGCGCCGTTGAGCGGTCCCGCCAACAACCCGATGATGATCGAGAGCCCGCTGCCCTTGTAGCCGCCCATGGGGAGATAGGTGCCCTCGTTGATGCGGCGGGGATCCGTGATGGGCGAGCCGTCCTTGCGATCCTGCACCCAGCCTTGCGGCATCGGCTTGCCGTCGAGCTCGTAGCGTCTGATGGCGCCGTTCGACGCGAGCGAGGTCGCGATATCCAATACCACCGACGCCTCCTTTCCGCTCGGGATCGCCACTGCGATCGGATTGGTGCCGAGCAAGGGCTCGGTGCCGCCCCACGGCGCCATGTGGTTTACGCTTGAAGCCGCGCCATAGATTCCGACCATACCGTGTTGAAGTGGGATGGCGGCATAGATCGCGCCGGCGCCGGCGTGATTGGAGCGGCGTGCGCCCACCCAGCCGACGCCCGACGCGCGCGCGAGTTCGACGGCGAGCTTGGCGGCGTAGGTCATCACCACATGGCCCATGCCCTGGTCGCCGTCGATCAGCGCGGTCGCCGGTCCGCGCTCCAGCACGCGGATGCTCGCACGCGGGTTCATTGCGCCGCGTTTGAGCGCCCGCACATAGCCCGCGAGGCGAAAGACGCCGTGCGCATCCGAGCCCGTGAGATCGGCTTCCAGCATCGCGCTCGCGGCGGTCGCGGCGTCGGCCTCGTTGAGCCCGCAGGCGCGCATGGCATCGATCAGGAACGCGCGCAAGGTGGCGGCGGGAACGCGGCGGATGGCTTGCGCTTCGGCTTTGGTCAGCACGCCGGCTTCTCAACACTCGGCAACCGCAATCTCGAGCGGGAAATTGTCGACGCATTCGTGGCCAGCCTCGATCACGATGAAGGTATGCCCGAGAAAGATGCCGAACATTCCGTCCGCCGTGATCGGATTGGGCTCGGCCATGATGATCATGCCGGGCTTGAGCACCTTGTCGATCTCGTCGACCTCGGTGCGCTCGGCGAAGACGTGCGGCCGGTCGGTGACGATATCGATGCCGTGCACCTGGGTCGGGCGCGACTGCACCCCCTGCTCGCGGAAGAAGCGGCTGGCGAGCCGCATATTGTCGGTGGCGTTGCCGGGTTTGATCTCGGCGATGATCTTGCGGTAGCCGGGCAGCGTGATCTCGTCCCAGAACTTGCGCACCATGTCGGTGGGCGCTCCCAGCGTGATCGGCGAGCCGATCTGCGCCGAGAGACCGTTGTAGCCGGCGGCGAGCTCCATATTGATGATGTCGCCCTTCTTGAGCTTGCGGTGCGACGGGCGCGGGTTGCCGAACACCATCGCCGGATCGGCCATCGGCGTTGATCCGATGATGAGAAAGTCGATGTCGCCGCCGCCGTCGAGGATGGCGGCGCCGGCCGCCGCGCGCAGCTCGTATTCCGGCACGCCGGGCTTGGCGCGCGCGACCATCGCCTGCATGGCGCGCTCGCACAGCACGCCGGCCTTGCGCACGCAGCGCAGCTCCTCCTCGCTGTGGACGACGACCAGCTCGTGCATGAAGCCCCTGGTGAAGACGAGCTCCGCGTCGGGCAGCGACTGCCGTAGCACGTTGTACTGGTTGACCGGGAGATAATCGCTGTGCCGCGCGTCGATCTCGATAAGGCCGATGCGGCCGCGCTCGAGCTTGAGCTCCTTGAGGCGCTCGACCATGACCTCGGCATATTTGCCGCTGCGGCTGTGGCGGACGTCGGACAGGGCGTTGGCGCATTCGCGCCGGCAGGCCTCGGCATGAGTGCCGCCCATGGAGAAGACCAGCGTCGGCTCGCCGTCGAGCGGCACCACCACGTAAGACGAGATCGCGTGCCACTCCCAATGGCCGGTGAGCCATTGCATGCCGCCGCCGAAGCTCCAATGGCTCGGGCCGCCCGGCACGATCACGCAGTCGAGCTTGTGCTCGCGCATTTTTTCGCGCAGCGCCCGGTAGCGGCGCTGGTATTCCTGCTTGGAGAAATGATCGTAGACCGCATCCCGGTAATAGGGTGTCTCATGCATGTTGGAGAAGGGAGTGTTCTGATCGAGGCGCGTGCGTACCTGCTCCCACGGCTGGTGCGCGGACGGACGTTGGGTCTGGATGTTCATGGGAGGCCTCTTAGGTTTTGCGCATGTTCTATTCGGAAAACCAGTTCCCACTTTTCCGGAACATGCGCTAATCCTTGCAATTGCCGATGGTGACGGGGCCGCCCGCGGCCTCGACCGCCTCTTTGGCGAGTTGACTATTCGCAACCTGCTCGACCGTCGGCTTCCGGTCCTTCTCGATGTCGCCATTCTCCGCGCTGTTGTCGATCGACCATTGCGTGCGCGCGGGATCGAAGCCGGTATTGACCGACCAGACGCAATTTTTGGTCAGCACGTCGATGGCATATTCGACCGCTTCTTTCGGTTTGTCCGTCGCTTTCTCGATGATTGGCACGACTTTCGCTTTGTCGCGGAACATGGCGCGATTGGCCTCGATCATGGCGGCGGCGGTATCGCGCAGCAGCGCGCGGTCGCGCGCGATCCACTCGAGCGAGGCGCCGTAGGCGTTGAACATGTAATTGGGCATGAGATCAGCGAGCTGAACGAGAACGTTCAGACTAGGCTTCTGTTTCTTGGCGAGATAGACGTCCTCGGGGTGCAGCGCAACGCCGTCGATCTGCCCGGCGAGCAGGCCCGGCAAGCGGCCGGCGGTGGCGGCGGAGATGAATTGGGCGTCGTCGACGGTGAGGCCGGCGGTGTGCAGGATTTCGCGGCCCATGCGCCAGTTGAAGCCGCCGACCCCGCCGCCGGTCGCACTGAGCTTCTTGCCCTTGAGATCGGCCGCGGTCTTCACGTCGGCCGACACCATGTAGGCCTGCGGCATTCTGGGCGCCAAGCCCCAGAACTGCTGCACCTTCATTCCGCGGCCGATGGCAACATCGCTGACGCTCACGATCGCCGAGCCCTGCGCCGCCGCCGCGCTCGCGGTCGCCGAGGCGCCGCCTTCGAACTGGATGATATTTGGCTCGATGCAGCGCTTGGCGAAAAAGCCGAGCTCCTTGGCCACTTGGGGCGAGGTGTGCACCACGTTGGGCGGCGCGACCGAAACGCCGATATTGATCTTGCGCACCACGCTGCAGTTTTGCGCCGCTGCGCCGCGCGCAGCCGCATCGGCGATGGCGACGCCGCCTGCCACCAGCGCGATGAGACAGATCGATCGATAGCCCTTCCACATGGCAACGTTTCCCGTCTTTTTCCTTTGCGGCCCAGAGCCTAGTCGTCTCGCGATGCCGCGGTCCAGGGCGCCACGTATCTCTCGGCGAGGCGCAGCAGCGCCGTGAGCGTCACGCCCAACAGGCCGAGCGTGACGATCGGCACGAACATCTTGTCCACCTGATAGGTGCTCGCGGTGCGCACGATGAGATAGCCGATGCCGGAGATCGCGGTATAGAGATCGGCGAGCACCATGCCGATCAGGCCGCGTCCCAGCGCCAGCCGCAATCCGGTCACGATGAACGGCAGCGACGCCGGCAAGACGATGTTCCACCACAACTGGCGTTCCGAACAGCGGAAGGCGCGACCCACCTCGAGCAGCTTCGGATCGACGCTTTTCACGCCCTGATAGGTGTTGATCACCATCGGGAAGAAGGCGAACAGGAACAGGATGATCACCTTGGCGGTGGTGTCGAATCCGGCCCACAGCACGATCAGCGGGACGAGCGCGACCGAGGGGATGGAATACAGGAACGTGATGTAGACGGTGAGCGCGACATCGAGCACCCAGAAGCGCGCGAGCAGGAGGCCGATGCCGATCCCGAGCACCACCGCGAAGGCGAAGCCGATTGCGAGCACGACCAGGCTCGGCCACAGATACGTCCACAGCTCGCCGCTGAGCACCATGTGATAAGCCGCCACCGCGACCTTGGTCGGCGAGGTGAAGAGCACCGGGTCGACGTTCCAGGCGGCGACCTCCCACAGCGTAAGCGCGATCGCGAGCGAGGTAACGCGGATCGCAAGATCGATCAATTGGCGGCGACGCCTGCGCGCGGCCGCGGCCCGTTCGGCGCGCGCTTGATCGCCGGAGAGGTCGACCGGCTGGGCGGCACTGCCCAACTCGCCGCGGACTCGTTCGACCGTGGTCACGCAACCTCTCTCGGGGCCCGCAGATCGCGCGGCTTGGCGGTATGAAGCTGGCGCCAGATGTGCGGGCGAATTTCGGCGAAGCGCGGATCGGACCGCACCGCATCGGCCTTGCGCGGCCAGCCAAACGGCATGTCGCACACCTCCTTGATGTGGCCCGGCCGCGCGCTCATCACCGCGACGCGATCGCCCAGCAGGATCGCCTCGTCGATGGAATGGGTGATGAACACCATGGTCTTGCGCTCGTCCGGCCGCTCCATGAGGGCGAGGAGCTCCTCCTGCAGGATTTCGCGCGTCTGCGCGTCGAGCGCCGCGAACGGCTCGTCCATCAAGAGGATCGACGGGTTCATGACCAGCGCGCGCACGAGGCCGACGCGCTGCTGCATTCCGCCGGAGAGCTGGTAGGGATAATGGCCCTCGAAGCCGGTGAGCCCGACCAGGTCGAGATAATGCGTGACCCGCGCTTTGATTTCGGCGCGCGGCACGCCCGCCATCGCCAGCCCGAAGGCCGCGTTGTCGAAGACGGTCTTCCACGGGAGCAGGCCGAAATGCTGAAAGACCATGGCAACTCCGTCGGGCGGGCGGGCGCCGACCGCCTTGCCGTGGACGAGAAGCTTGCCGCTGCTGAGATCGGTGAGGCCCGCGATGCAGCGCAGAAGCGTGGTCTTGCCGCAGCCCGAGGGGCCTACGACGCACATGATCTCGTTGCGCTTGACCGCAAGCGACAGTTGATGGAAGGCGACGACGGCGCCGTCGAGAAAGAGCTTGCTGGCACCGTCGGCCACAATGGCTGGATCAACGATTGTCTGCCCGGCACCCATGCGTTTCCTCGTTCACGGCGTCCCACGCCGCTCGACCCTTCTTGGAACGGTTGTTCCAGCAAGTCTCCGGAAAAAACGTGCGAAACGCAATGCGAGGCCCGGATCTCGGCGCCGGGTGCCCGCCGTCCAGCGGGCGGCGCCGATCGAACCATCGGCCGAGATCGTGATGCCGGTGGCTCGCTAGGGCTTGGCGGCGAGCTGCTGCAGCACCGGGCCCCACTGGTGTTGCTGATCGTGAATGAATGCGGTGACTTCGGCGGGGGACATCGGACGCGGATAGCTGCCGCGGCCGGCGAGCTGTGCCGCGAGCGTGGGGTCGCTGACCACTTTGCGCAGGTCCTCGCTCGCCTTGCGCACGATCGCTTCGGGCGTGCCGACGGGCGCCACCAGCCCTTGCCAGCCCATCGCCTGGAAGCCGGGCAGGGTTTCCGCCACCGTCGCCAGATTGGGGAAGTCGCGCAGCCGCTGCGCCGAGGCGACCGCGAGCGGCTTGAGGTTGCCCCCTTGAATTGCGCCCGCGAGGCCCTGGTAGCCTTCGATGATCAACGGTATGCGGCCGCCCATGATATCGTTGAGCGCGTGGCTGGGCCCGCCGGAATAAGGAACCAGCAGCAATTTGATGCCGGCTCGGAGTTGCAGCAATTCGCCGGTCAGGTGGGTGAGCCGCCCGACGCCGGTAACCGCATAGGAGATTTCGCCGGGCCGTTGTTTTGCGAGCGCGATCAACTCCGGCAACGTCGTGACGCCGAGGGGGGGAGCCGCCGCGATGAACATCGGCTGCTCGGTCACGGAGCCGATGGGAGCGAAGTCGCGCGGCACATCGAACACGAGATTTGCGGCCTTGCCCGGCGCCGGCAGGAATACCGACAAGGCCGGCATGTAAAGCGTGTAGCCATCGGGCGCGGAGTCGGCCGCGGCCCGCGCGGAGATGGTGCCGCCGGCGCCGGGTTGATTGACCGGCAAGACCTGTTGACCCCAGATGTGGCCCAACCGATCGGCGACCATGCGCAAAGTCACGTCGACCGCACTGCCGGGCGCCGAATCCGAGATGATCTTCACGGGCCGCGTCGGATAATCCTCGGCTTGCGCCGTTGCTGCGAGACTGGCCGAAAGCGCCAGCAGCCAGAGCGACAGGGATTTATGGGAGAGCCGATGCATTTTCATAGGATCCCCTCCGAGCGCATAGATGGGCGGACAACTCGCATCAGGATATCACCGGTTCGAGCATGCGGAATGAGGCGAGAGGACACAGCCGGCTCGCAACCCTCCCCAGCCGACAGAACGTCATGGTAGCACTGCAGGACTCCATGCCTACGAGGCGCACGGGAATGATCCGCCCTCCCCCCTTCCGGGCCGAACATATCGGCAGCCTGTTGCGGCCGCCGGAACTCCTGCGCGCGCGCGAGCAGCACGCGGCCGGTGAACTCGATCGCAAGGGCTTGGCCGCAATCGAGAATGCGGCCATTGCCCGCGTGGTGAAACTCCAAGAAGACGTCGGCCTGCACGTCGTCACCGACGGCGAGTTCCGGCGCGGCACCTATTCCGATGCCTTCACCAGCGCCGGCATTTCCGGCGTGAAGATCGAAATGACGGAGGAGCGCGGCTGGACCAGGTCGCAAAGCCACGGCCATCGGATGGCGCGGCGCATTCCAACGGTTGTCGGCCGCATCGCCTGGAAGGGACCACAGAACGCCGACGACTTTCGCTTTCTCAAGTCGCTGACGACGCGCACGCCCAAGATCACGCTCCCGGGCCCCTGCTACATTCATTATCGCGCGGGGCGCGCCAATATCAGCCGCGATGTCTATCCCGACCTCGACGCTTTCTGGTCCGACCTGGTCGAAGCCTACGTCCAAGAAATGCGCTCGCTCGCGGACGCCGGCTGCCGCTATCTGCAGATCGACGAAACGTCGCTGGTGAAGCTCGGCGATCCGCGCGTGCGTCAGTTGTTGGCGGAGCGCGGCGATGACTGGCGCGATCTCCTGCGCGTTTACGTCGATGTCGTCAACGCCGTCGTCGCGGGCGCGCCGGAGGGAATGACCATCGGGATTCACGTTTGCCGCAGCCAGGATCCGAGCTGGCAAGCCGACGTCGGTTATGACCCCATCGCGGAGCCGCTGTTTAACGCAATGAAGGTCGACACCTATTTTCTCGAATACGACAATGCGCGCGCCGGCACATTCGCACCGCTGCGATGCGTACCGAAGGAAAAATTCGTGGTGCTCGGCCTCGTCGCCTCCAAGGTTTCCGAACTGGAGAGCGTCGACGTCCTCAAGCGGCGGATCGAGGAGGCAAGCCGCTACGTCAAGCTCGAGCAACTCGGCCTGAGCCCGCAATGCGGGTTCGCGACTAGCGCCGCCGAGCACGTCACGGTGACCGAAGAGATCGAACGGGCAAAGCTTGCCCGGATCGTCGAGGTGGCGCGCCAGGTTTGGGGAAGCGTTTGATCGACGACGCTGTGCCAACGACGCTCTGACTAGACCGGCCAGGTCTCCAATCGGAAGGCCGAATCCCAGAACGCCCACTCGAGCTGGGTCGCGCGCGTGAAGGCAGCATGCATCCGCGCGCGCAGGGATGGCGAGACGTCGGCGGCGGCTTCGTCCGTGGCGGCGATGACGGCGCGCACTGCGGCGTGAAACTCCTCGCCGGCATAGGTGTCGATCCAGGCCTGATACGGATTGGCCGCTCGGGCGCGGGCGTGGATGTCGCGCCCCACCTCCGCATAGATCCAAAAGCAGGGCAGCAGCGCCCCGAGCAGCACTTCGTATGGGTCCGCATAGGCGGTGGCGAGCAGATACGAAACGTAATGGTGACACGCCGGCGAGAGCGGGGTCTGCGCAAACGCGCGCGGCGTGATGCCGTACTGCTTGAAAAACGAGCCGTGCAGCGCCCGCTCGACGACCAGCGCCCCCTCCGCTGCTTTGGCGAACTGCACGATCCGATCCGGATTCGGCGCCTTCGCGGCCGCGAGCGTCAAAGCTCGTCCAAAGCCGATGAGGTAGTGCGCGTCTTGCGTGATGTAATGCTTGAAGCGCGCCTCGCTCAACGTGCCGGACGCGAGCTGCGCGTTGAAGGGCATCGTGCGGATGACCTCGTAGATGGAGGCGTTTTTATCCCAGGCTTGGCGCGAGAAGAGTTTCGTGCTGCTCATGGTCGAGGGTGTTCCTGGAACCAAACGACGAACTCCACGACGTACGGAAACATGGTGGGCCCGGGAGGCGTGCCCCCGCATTACGATTCCAATGACTTATTTTGTCCAGCCTACACAAATGCTGGCTTTGAGACCAAAAGACAATTCCCGCAATTGTCCAGCCTGCGCAGCCCACACTCGCTGGTCGCGGCGAGCAACGCGGAGCGCGAGCGGCTGGCCCGCAACCTCGCTGAGGCCATCGACGATCTCTACCGGCACGACGCTGCGGCGCAGTTCGAACGCGCCTTTTCGCTTGTCCAGCTATGCGAGGGGCAACGTAACGAGGAGGGCCACTGAAAAGCGATGCGGCCCGGACGGTGACACCCGGACCGCATCATGAAAGCCGTGCCAAAGGCTTCCCACACAGGACGGGAAGGGTTTTGGCACGGTTCGACAGAAATGTCGAGACACATCGCCAAGCCCGACCATTCGGGACGCACCTTGGGAACATGACCAAGGGGAGAAGCCGCAGGGCAGCGGAGCGCAAAGTGTACCATGCTACGTTCGGATCGTTGGCATGGGTGAGAAACTGAGGCCGAAGGCTATTTGCAAAACGGTCATGTTGGAGAGTCGTCCACCGGCATGTGGTTAAACTGCCGCACACGGACGCACCGACGCGGACTCGCGCACGCGAGCAGTATGGATCGGTGCACGGACGCGCAAGGACCATGTTCGTTTGCGACGTCCCGCCGCTAGGAAGGAGACCGGAGCACAGGATCGACAGGCTAACCCCGATCCGCCCGCAAATGGGAAGGCTCCTCGAACATGGTGTGTCTGCCGATGGCCTAACTCGGTTGCATGGCAGCCCGCTTCGCCCCTTACCAGGGCGGAGTGTGCCCACCTCCGAGCCTTCACGGTTGCATGGACACTGCTTCAACGCACACAGGACAACGGTGACGACGATGATGATGATGGACAAGACGATGGTTGATGCGCTCGCGGCCTACACCGGGACGGTGACGGTGTGTCCGAGCGGTCGAGGGAAGGCACCCGACGCAAAGCGGCAACGTGGCCGAGCACAGTTCCAGTGCGTCTGCGGCCATGCCGGGACGATGGCGTACCCGAAGCTGTTCCAGCGGCTGCGGCGCGGGCGACGGCGAGGGAAGCCGCTACGGCTTCGGTGCCAGCGATGTGGACGGGTGCTGCGATGAGTCGCGGTCTTGGCGTCTGGCAGCGCCGACTACTGGCCG
>Ga0310915_10002273_pt1 | contig 10139 bp, 9 predicted proteins | sample GREbulkMGAN111_FD_202508 | JGI IMG/M metagenome (GOLD analysis project Ga0310915, IMG submission 202508) | Lab enrichment of tropical soil microbial communities from Luquillo Experimental Forest, Puerto Rico - GRE.bulkMG.AN111 | ecosystem: Environmental > Terrestrial > Soil > Tropical forest >...
GCATCCCGCTCGGCGACACGCGAAGTATTGCCTCGGAGCGATAGAGGCCGACCTCGTAGGCGCGCGACGACATCGTCCAAAAACGCACCAGATCAAAATCTTTCGGACGCTCGAAGCGCTCGTCCCCGACCGACATTTCGAGAAAGTTGGAGACGCGATAGGTGCGCTGCTGGTCACCCGCTCGTGCGACGAGATACCAGATGCCCGCCTTCAGCACGAGGCCGAGCGGCTGCAGCTTTCGTACGACCGAACCCGCCCCCCGCTTTTTATAGCGGACATCCAGACACGTCTCGTTCCACACGGCCTTCGCGATTGCCGGCAGCAGACGCGCCTCATCGGCGCTGCGGAACCAGCCGACAGGATCGAGATGGAAACGCGCCGCGACGCGGTTGGCGGTCGCCCGCACGCGCTCGGGCAATGCCGCGGTCAATTTCAACTGCGCCGCCGTCAACACATCGGCAAGCCCGAGCTCGGCCGCGGGCCCGGGCAGCCCCGCCAGAAACAATGTCTCGGCCTCGGCGGGCGACAGGCCGGTCAGCTTGGTGCGATATCCGTCCAGCAGCTGAAAGCCCCCGTTGGGGCCGCGATCGGCGTAGACCGGCACGTCAGCCGCGCTCAGCTCTTCGATATCGCGGTAGATCGTGCGAACCGAGACCTCGAACTCCGCGGCGAGTGCCTCGGCGGTCACCCGGCCGCGCGTCTGCAGCACCATCAGGATCGAAAGCAGCCGGCTTGCCCGCATCGCCTCAGCCTAGCAGAAATTTTTTATTCAGCCAAAAATTCCTGACATGTTTTGACAGCTTTAACGTTTTACAGCAACCCCGGGTCTTGATACCAGCGGAGGGTCACTTGGGGAGCGTCATTCCGAGTACCGGCTATCCTCATTGGCGATCGCCGGCGCAACGAGGGTCAACAAATTGCAGCGGCATCTCGCATGGACTAACCGATATCGCTGGGCATATTGCCGCTGTCTCGTGTCTGGTGCGCGTGTGGCGGCAGCGCGCTCGCGACCGCGCGCTGCTCGCTCGGTTCGACAGCCGAATGTTGCGCGATATCGGCCTGACCCCCGCCGATGTCATGCGCGAGATCAATCGCCCGTTCTGGAGGGAGTGATGAATGCGATAGTGACTGAGATGCCAACCATCTGGCGCATGCCCGGTGCTGCTGGAGCGGCCCAGCGGCGATCCCCGCTTGGGTGGCTTCGCCTGCGTCGTGCCCGTGCCGCGGTCCTGCGATTCCTCGACTCACTCGTTCCACCTGGACCGCCGACCCCATCCTCAACGGACGAGATCGATTGGCCGAGATTTCCAGGATTCTAATGACGCGCGACGCAACGGGCTGCACCTCAATTCATCGGGAGGTGGTTCAATGGTCAATATGATGGACGTAGTCGACCGCTATGTGGCGGTCTGGAACGAACCCTCAGCGGGTGAGCGCCGCAAGCGCATCGGCTCGCTGTGGGCTCCGGACGGAACGACATGCTACAGGCTGCTCGATGCGCGCGGCCATGACGCGATCGAAGCGCGTGTGGCGAGCTCGTGGGACAAATGGCTGCGGGACGGGAGATTTGTCTTTCGCAGCAGACCAGATGCGGTCTGTCACCACAACGTCGTGAAAGTGAACTGGGAGATGGTAACAACTGCAGGCGGCGAGGTAGAGGCCGTTGGGCTGAGTTTCCTTGTTCTAGCTCCGGATGGGCATATCCGATCCGACTATCAGTTCAACCCGACGATCAGCGAGGCGAACGAGCTCGTAGATCGGTACGTAGCCGTTTGGAACGAACCCAATGCAAACACGCGACGCAGTGGCATCGTCGAGCTCTGGGCATCAAACGGTACCTATATCAGTGAGACGGCTGTGTCCGAAGGGCATAGCGCCATCGAGGCTGAAGCGGCAAGGGTGTACAATGCGTTTGTCGCAAAAGGCTTTGCATTTTCGTCAGCCAACCACTCGCAGGCTCACCACAATGTTGTGAGCTTCGGATGGCAGATGCGCGCAGAGCTTAGCGAGGAGGTCAAAGCAGCCGGCTCGGACCTGCTGATCCTCGATGAGGGCCGCCGAATACGATTCGATTACCGATACGATGAACCGATTTAGTCAGTTCTCCGTCTCTCGGTACCAAGGCAGCAGCCATCGGCGCAGGCCGCGGTGCGAAATGTCTGCTGAGCCTCCAGAACCATATAGCCTATGCCGACAGTCGCCCCGACCATCTCGGCGGCGATGATCACGATCAAGGAAATGCCCCAGGCAAGGCGCACCCCCGTGAAAATGTATGGCAGGCTGGCGGGCAGCACGATGCCACTAAAGATCTCGAACTCGGTCGCACCCAAAGAGCGCGAGGCGCGGATCAGATTGGCATCGATGCTCCGCGCTCCGGCAAAAGTGTTGAGGATGACCGGGAAGGATGCCGCCAGCGCGATCACGAAGATCTTTGAGCCATCGCCGATGCCGAACCACAGGATGGCGAGCGGAAAGAGGGCGAGCGGCGAGATCGGCCGCAGCAACTCGACCAGCGGATCGAAGAAATCATTGATCAGTCGAATGCGCGCCATCGCCACGCCGAGCATCACCCCGACGGTGACCGCGAGAGCAAAGCCGCAGACTACGCGGAAGAGGCTCGCGTAGAGCGCCTTCCACAAATAGCCGCTCGAAATCAAGACCATCAGATCGGCTAAGGCCTTGCTCGGAGGCGGAAGCAGTAGTGTGTTGATCACGTCAAAACGCGCCGCCAACTCCCAGGTTACGAGCACAGTCAATGGCCCAATCAGGCGAACGGCCGACCGCGGTAGCACCGCGGCCCTCATTCGAGAAGCGTTGATAGGCGTCGGGCGAGCTTGCCGACCTCCGGATCTTCGCGAAGACGGGGGCGGGGAAGCCTGACTTCTTCGATCTCAAGGACAAATGTCGGTCTTTGCGCCATGACCACGACGCGGTCGGCCATGACAACCGCCTCGTCGATGTCATGGGTGACGAACAGGATCGTCTTACGCGTCTTCTCCCAGATGTGTAGCACTTCGCGCTGCATCGTTCGGCGGGTCAAGGCATCGAGCGCCGCCAGAGGCTCGCCCATCAGCAGAACCTGCGGGTCGACGGCAAGCGCGCGGGCGATTTCGAGACGCTGTCGCATACCGCCCGACAGATCGCTCGGATAATGACGCGCAAAGCCCTCGAGCTGGACAAGCTGCAGCATCGCGGCGGTTGGCCTTGAGCTTCAGTCCATATGCGACGTTCTCGGCGGTCGTCAGCCACGGAAAGAGCGCCGGCTGCTGGAAGACCATCATACGCTCGCGCCCTGGACCGGAGATCGGCTTGCCGCGGAACCGGACTTGGCCAGAGCTTGGCGCCAGATAGCCGGCGAGTAATAACAGGAGCGTGCTCTTGCCGCAGCCGCTCGGCCCAATAATGGCGACGAACTCGCTGGCTTGGACATCGAGATTGAGTTCGCGGATCACCTCGACTGGGCTGCGGCCGGAGCCGCCGGGAAAGGTCAGCGCCACCCGGTCAAATCGGACCAGCTCCTGTCCAGGCGCACCACTCACCCCGGCCTCCGCCTACATTTTGAGCAGGCGACGCTCCCAATCCGCGTAATAGCTCGCGACCGGTTTCGGCAACAGCGGATAATCGCCCTGGAGCATCTTTTCGATCTCCGGATCGGGCTCGAGGCCGAGCTCCTCCACGGCCGGAAGCGTGAAACGTTTGGTCGGCTCGACGATCGCATCGTTGAACAGCTTGGCGGGGTCAGGGTGAGGATCGATTGTCTTCGCCACGACTAGCATTTCATAAAGATGCCACATATTGGGCATCACCGGCAGCCCATTGCGCGGATACAACGGTATGCGCGCCTCCATAGCAAGATCCTGGGGAAGCTCGAGGTTCTTGGCCACGACTTCTGCGAGCGTCTGCGGGATTGTCGTCTATCCATCGGTTGAAGCGTATGCACGCCCGAAGCAGCTTCTTGGCGGCTTCCGGGTTGGCCTCGGCAAAATCGCGCCTGAGCGCAAATGTGCCCAACCCGGCATAGGGGACCAACTCGGTAGCGTTCGCAACGGTGCGGGCCTTGTATTTCTGCTCTGCCACCCTATCGGCTGGCGGAATAGCAAAGATCGCTTCGACCAGCCCTTGTGCGAGGGCATCGGGCATATTCGGCGCCGGCATCGGGACAAGGTCGATGTCTTCTTTCCGGATCTTCGTTCTTTTGGGAAGGGCACCGAGAAACATGTCGGGAACCGTACCAGGACCGAGGAACGCGAGCTTCTTCGCTTTAAGATCGTCGAGGGTTTTGATCGGGGAATTTTGCATCACCATGATCCGCTCGACGGGATGGGTCGGCGTGCTGTAGGCGGTGAGAAAAGGCACATACAACGGTAGGCCGCGCGTCAGTCCAATGATGCTCGGCGCCACCCCGAACTCACCGACCAGAAGATTGCCGGCCGTCGGGGCGAAGTTGTTGAAGCGCGTGACCTCGACGGTCAGGCCTTCCTCTTTGAAGAAGTCGACCTCACCGATGTAGGATGCGATGCTCGGAAGGATGGGTATCGTTCCCAGCACGATCTTCTCGGGAATCTGCGCGAACGCCGACAATCCCAAACTTCTTGCCGAGACGGACACCGTGAGCAATGCCGCGGAGGTGTTCCCAATCGTCTTTAGCGCGTCGCGACGCGTCAGTTGGCGGGATTCCACGGCTTCGTCTCCCAGAGCGGCGATTTGCTCTCACCTTAGCACTTCCCGCGGTGTAGAAGGCCCAGTATGGCAACCGATCGCTTTGGCAATCCGCGCGCGCCGAACCTGCCCTATGCGCGCGGCCGGATCCTCGCGACGACCGAGGATGACTTTCGCAAATTGCAGCGGGCTTGGGCTCTGATCCGTGACCGCGGCCCTGACGCCGTCTTTATCTTTACTGGGCTCGAACATGCGCTGCCGATGAGCGGCGAGGAACTCCGCTTCGCCGATGACGAGATCGCGCCCGCGCTCTATTTCGAGCGCCTGCGGTCGCTGGCATTGGCGCATCTCGGCGGGTCTCCCGACCGGCACGATGTCGCGGTGTTCAACCGCATGACCGGCGCGACGATGGCGACGCATCTGACCCTCGTGCGGCCGGGCGACCTCGTGATCGGCGCGTCGTCTAGCTACAGCCATCCCTCTGTCGTGCGTGCGGCAAACCATGTCGGTGCCCGCTTTATCGACACCGCGGGGCTTGCGATGTTCAAAGCGGCGATCGCCGACGAGCCGAGGGTGGCACTCGTCGACCTGACCCGACTCGCGGTCACCTACGATCTGATGCCCGTGGAGGAGATCCACGCCATCATCCGGCTCGCCCACGACAAAGGCGCCTTGGTCTATATGGACGACGCCGGCGGCGCGCGGGTCGGGCCGGCCGGCTTTGGCCAGCCCCTTATGCTTGAGCTGGGCGTCGATATCGGCGCAACGGGCCTCGACAAATACGGTACGGTCGGCCCGCGTCTCGGCCTGTTGGCGGGACGGTCGGATCTCGTGGCGCGGATCCGTGCAACCGGCTTCGAATTCGGGCTCGAGGCGCGCCAGATGCTCTACCCGGCGGTGGTGCGCACACTCGAGCAATACGAACCGGCGCGGGTGGACGCCCTGATCGAGACCACGCGGCAGATCGCCCGCGAGCTGCGCCCCTACATCGGCAACCGGCTGCGCGAGACCCCGACCACGGTGCAGATCCCCGCCGAAGACATCCTCGAAATCGCGATGCAGCGCGGCAGCGTCGATGAGCCGCAGATCGTCCCCTACGAAGCCGCCGCGGCCCTCGCCATGCTGCTGTTGCAGAACCACGGCATGTTGATGGTGCATTTTGTCGGGGTGCCGCCAGGCACCGCCGATCTGTTGATCAAATTCGTCCCGCCCGAGACATTGGAGCGCTTCGGTGGCGCCGGCCGGTACGCCCGCGCGATAGACGACTCTTTAACCCGCCTCGGAGCGCTGTTACACGAGCCGGCTTCGATCAGCGAACTTCTGCTCGGCGAAAATCGGCAAAGCTGCGACAAAGGCTCCTAACCCTGCGAACGGGGGTTAGGTCGCTCCTTGGCGGGGCCGGTTCGTTATCGGTGATTGTACGGGTACCAAGTCGGTTCGTAATAAGGCTGCGGCGGATAATCTGCCGGTGATGGCGCGTAATAGCCCGGCGGCGGATAATAATATGCCGGCGCCGGCGGGACGGCATAGGCTGGCGGGACGGTCGAGGCAATGGCTGCGCCGGCGATCGCACCGCCAAGGATGCCCAACCCGATGGCTGCTCCCACGCCCGAGCCATTCGCGTGAGCCGCCATTGGCATCGTCGTCAGAGAGAGCCCTGTCATCGCTCCCGCAATGAGCACGCCCCGGCCGATTTGTTTCGCACGGCTGACATACGACATCGAGATTCTCCTTTTGCCTCGGCCGCTCCGGTCTCATGGAGGTCGGCGGCCCGTCCGCGTAGATGTCGGAGCGCGGATATCGCTCCGCCACGTCGGAGATCCCGCGGCGAGGCTCCGGCATGATCCCGATATGTTCCCGAGTTCAGCGGACCGAACCGGCCCAGCGCATCAACCTGCCACCGTCGGAATTAGAGGGCGACGCTGCGCAGGCGAAGCGCATTGCCGATGACGCTGACGGAGCTGATGCTCATCGCGGCACTCGCGATCATCGGGTTGAGCAACAGACCGAATGCCGGATAAAGGATCCCGGCGGCGATCGGTATCGCCAGCGCGTTGAACACAAAGGCGAAGAACAGGTTTTGCCGGATGTTGCGCATCGTCGCCCGGCTCAGCCGCCGCGCCCGCACGATCCCCTGCAAATCCCCTTTTATCAACGTGACGTCGGCACTTTCCATCGCCACGTCGGTGCCGGTACCCATCGCGATACCGACCTGCGCCTGGGCCAATGCTGGGGCGTCGTTGATGCCGTCACCCGCCATCGCGACAAAACGGCCCTGATCCTGCAATTTTTTTATGGCCGAGGCCTTCTGATCCGGCAACACCTCGGCAACCACCTCGTCGATGCCGAGATTGCGTGCGACCGCTTGCGCCGTCTTGCGGCTGTCGCCGGTCAGCATCACCACCCGGATGCGCTCCTCCCGCAACGCTTTCAGAGCACCGATCGCGCTTTCCTTGATCGGATCGGCGACCGCGACGAGCCCCGCCGCGCCGCCGTCGACGGCGACCAGCATCACCCCTTGACCCTCCTTGCAGAGCTCGTCCGCGCGTTCCCGCAAATCACCCGCATCGACCTCGAGTGAAGCGAGAAGTGCCTGGTTGCCGGCGGCGACAAGCTTGCCGTCGACCGAACCAGTGACGCCCTTGCCGGTCTCGGAAGCGAAGTCGGCCGCGGCGGCGAGCTCGATCCCGCGGTTCTCGGCACCCTTCACGATCGCTGCAGCCAGCGGATGCTCGCTGCCCCGCTCGAGACTGGCGACCAGCCGCAACAGCTCGTTCTCGCCGACGGACCCGGTTGCGGTGACCCCGACGAGGCGCGGTTTGCCTTCGGTCAGGGTCCCGGTCTTGTCGATGACGAGCGTATCGACCTTTTCCATCAGCTCAATTGCCTCGGCGTTCTTGACCAGAACGCCGGCGCGTGCGCCGCGCCCGGTGCCGACCATGATCGACATCGGCGTTGCCAGACCCAGTGCACAGGGACAGGCGATGATCAGCACCGCGACGGCGTTGACGAGGGCGAAGCCCATCACCGGCGGCGGCCCCCAGATAGACCAGACGACGAAGGCGACAGCAGCGGTTAGGACGACCCCGGGCACGAACCAGGCAGAGATCGTGTCGACGAGGCTCTGGATCGGCGCACGCGAGCGCTGCGCCTCGGCAACCATGTGGACGATCTGGGCAAGGAGCGTGTCGCTGCCGACCCGCTCGACACGCATCACAAAGCTGCCGGTTGTGTTGACAGTGGCGCCGGTCACCTTGTCGCCCGGCGCCTTATCTGCCGGCAGAGGTTCGCCGGTGATCATCGATTCGTCGACGGCGCTGTGGCCTTCGAGCACGACACCATCGACCGGTACTTTTTCGCCCGGCCGAACTCTCAGGCGGTTACCGAGCACCACCGCTTCGAGGGCGATGTCCTCGTCCGAGCCGTCGTCGCGAACCAGACAGGCATGCTTCGGCGCGAGATCGAGCAGCGCGCGGATCGCGCTGTTGGTCTGCGAACGCGCCCGTAATTCGAGGACCTGGCCGAGCAGTACCAGGGTGACGATGACCGCGGCCGCCTCGAAATAGAGTGCGACCTCACCGTCCGGCGTGCGAAACGATTGCGGGAAGATCCCCGGCGCCAGTGCGGCGACGAGGCTATAGAAGTAGGCCACGCCCGTGCCGAGCGCGATCAAGGTGAACATATTGAGCCGGCGGTTGACCAGCGAGGCCCAACCACGCCGGAAGAACGGCCAGCCGCCCCACAACACGGCCGGCGTCGCCAGGATCAGCTGTATCCACACCGCGCGCCGCGGCGCGATCAGCGCTTCAAGAGCGGGCTTGGCGAGATGGTCGGCCATCACCAGGGCGAGAAGCGGCAGGGACAGCGCGACCCCGACCCAGAAGCGGCGGGTCATGTCGCGAAGTTCAGGATTGGCGCCGTCGCCGGAGGCCGGCACTAGAGGCTCGAGTGCCATGCCGCAGATCGGACAGGAACCCGGCTCCTCGCGGACGATCTGCGGATGCATCGGGCAGGTCCACCGCACCTGCGCGGCTGCCGGCGATGCCACCGCTATAGGGGTCAGATAGCGCGTCGGCTCCGCGGTAAACCGTTCGCGGCAGCTGGCACTGCAGAAGTAGTAGCTGCAGCCCGCATGCTCGGCGCGGTGCTTGGCCCGCGTCGGCTCGACCGACATGCCGCACACCGGATCGTGCACCGCGCCCGGCCCGTCTGGAGAATGATGCGGGCGGTCCGTGGCGAGCGATAGCGGCTCAGCTGTAGCCATAAAGAACGGTCCTCGATGCTTTCATCGCTCGATGTGGGTATTGCATAGCGCTCCAGCATGCTGGAACGTTGCCGCAGCCGGCAGCTTTGCGATCCGTCGCCTCTGGATAAAGCTCGGTCGCACAGATTCGCCACATTCCGGTCGCACACTTCTATCGGACGCTGAGGATGGGACTATTTTCAAAGCGCCTGGTGCCGTTCCAGGTGACAATTTGCGGGATCGATGAGCTCGGGTTTCATTGTGAGGCGGGCGTCAGTCATGTCCTGTCGATCCTCGATCCCGGCTGGCCCGAGCCCGAGGCCTTAGGCGCCTTCGACCCGCATCGGCGACTCGAGCTGCGTTTTCATGACGTTATCGACACCGGTCCGGGCTGCATCGCGCCGGAAAGTCTCGATGTCGAACAGCTCCTGACGTTCGGGCGCGACCTGACCGAGGCGCGGGGCACTCATCTCCTCGTTCATTGCCACGCGGGGGTATCGCGCTCGACTGCGGCGGCGACGTTGATCCTGGCGCAGAGGCGCCCGGATCGGCCGGCCGAGGAGGCATTGCTGGCGGTCGTCCGCCAGCGCCCGCGAGCCTGGCCCAATCTGCGCATTCTCGAACTCGGCGACGCGCTCCTCGAGCGTCGTGGTGAAATCGTCGAGGCTGCGCGGGCGCACTACCGACGCGTCCTCGATCGTGAGCCGTGGCTGATCGAACAGATGATCGATAGCGGGCGTGGCCGCGAGGTGGCTGAAGCCGGCAGGTCCTAAATCGCCTCACCGCGCGTAGTCGACCCGCAGCACGACGAAGTAGTTGTGGTCGGGGTCGAGGACGATGCCGTCTGGTCCGGCGAGATGACCATCGGCGGTGGCGGGGATGTGTTTCATCGCGACGGCATTGTCGACATTGCCACCGATGACGTCGAGCTCGCCGGGCTTGATCTCGACGACGAAGTCGCAATGACCCCCGAACCGGTGGTCGGTCGGCAGGTCGTCATAGGTGACCGGCCGCCGGCCCCGCCAATAGCAGATCAGGTCACCACGCTGCGGCGCGTAGATCTCGATCCGCTCGGCGGTCAGCACGATGCCGGGCCCGACGCCGAGCCCGTGGCGGCGTGCTGCGTTGATGTAGTCGGCGTGGGTTTCCGAATAGGGAAAGCCGCCGCCCGCACCGGCCATCCGCATCACATACGAAATGAACGCGGCCGACCAGGCGTAATTGCCGTCTTGGGTTT
>Ga0310915_10002300_pt1 | contig 10090 bp, 10 predicted proteins | sample GREbulkMGAN111_FD_202508 | JGI IMG/M metagenome (GOLD analysis project Ga0310915, IMG submission 202508) | Lab enrichment of tropical soil microbial communities from Luquillo Experimental Forest, Puerto Rico - GRE.bulkMG.AN111 | ecosystem: Environmental > Terrestrial > Soil > Tropical forest >...
AAGGAGGTGCCGGCCGCGATCGCCAAGGGTGTGGAGGAGGCGCGCAAGGGCTTCTTCCGGGTTCCGTTGATCGGCGGCACCGTCACGCACCCGGTGCAGGGTGAGGCGGCCGCCGGCGTGGTGCTGTTGCGCCCCGCCAGTCCGGGCACCGGTGTGATCGCCGGCGGTGCGGCCCGCGCGGTGCTGGAATGCGCTGGGGTGCACGACATCCTGGCCAAGTCGCTGGGCAGTGACAACGCGATCAACGTGGTGCACGCCACCGTCGCCGCGCTCAAGCTCCTGCAGCGGCCCGAGGAGGTGGCGGCTCGCCGCGGCCTGCCGATCGAGGACGTCGCCCCGGCCGGGATGCTGAAGGCGCGACGCGAGCATGAAGCGGTCGCCAGCCTGCCCGCGGGGGCCGCGGTCCGGGAGGGAACGGCACAGCCATGAGTCAGCTGAAGATCACCCAGGTGCGCAGCACGATCGGAGCCCGCTGGAAACAGCGCCAGAGCCTGCGCACCCTAGGTCTGCGACGGATTCGCCATTCGGTGATCCGCGAGGACAACCCACAGACCCGCGGCCTGATCGCGGTCGTGAGCCACCTGGTCGAGGTTGAGCCCGCCGAATCTGGAGGTACGGCCCAATGACACTCAAGCTGCACGATTTGAAGCCCGCGCGTGGGTCGAAAACCCCGCGCACCCGCGTAGGTCGCGGTGACGGTTCCAAGGGCAAGACCGCCGGCCGTGGCACCAAGGGCACCGGGGCGCGCAAGCAGGTGCCGGTGAGGTTCGAGGGCGGGCAGATGCCGATTCACATGCGGCTGCCCAAGCTCAAGGGGTTCCGGAATCGGTTCCGCACCGAATACGAGATCGTCAACGTCGGCGACATCAACCGGCTGTTCCCCAACGGCGGTGCCGTCGGGGTGGACGACCTGGTGGCCAAGGGCGCGGTCCGCAAGAACTCTTTGGTCAAGGTCCTCGGCGACGGTGAGCTGACCGTCAAGGTCGAGGTGTCCGCGCACAAGTTCAGCGGCAGCGCCCGCGAGAAGATCACCGGAGCCGGCGGCACGGCGACTGAACTGTAGGGCTCGCGAGCGCTCGCTATGTCTGTGGGCGCGCGCCGAGCACGTCACGGAATAGCGCCTGACGCAGCGCGATTTCCCGCGGATCGCTCCACAGGTGAAAGCCCAGCCGGCTCATTGTATAGGCGAACCCGGTCCCGGTGTCCGGGTCGGCGAATCCGAACGACCCGCCGAAACCCGGTGTGCCGAAAGCCTTGTCGGAAGACCCGAACCGAAAATGTGGCACCGGCTTGCATAATCCCAGTGAATACGCCACGTCGACGTGCATAACCTTGTCCCGCAACCCGCCGCTTGGTGGGGTGGACGGCGCCGCGAGCTCGTCGAGGACGGTTGCTGACAGACCCAGCGCAGGGTTCCCGGTGGCAGCGGCGCCGTAAAGCTGCGCGACCGCAGCGGCCGTTCCTATCCCGTTCGCCGACGGAATCTCAACGGCGCGCACGTCGTCACGGTTGTAGTCGCCGTCCCAGGCGATGGCGTCACGCGGAATGGAGACGGTGCGAGCGGTTAGACCGACCGGGTTCAACGACGCGGCGACGAAGCCGGGCGGCATGACGCCGAGGTGCAGCAGGGACTCCGCGCGTGCCGAGTTATGCGTATGCGCCACTCGCTCGCGCGGCACCGACTCCGGCAGTCCGATATGCAGATCCAGCCCCAGCGGTCCGGCGAGCTCATCGGCGAGGAACCGGCCCAGTGAGCGGCCGTTGGGATCGGTGCGGCGTATGAGTTCGGATTCGTACCAGCCGAGCGTGATTGCGTGATACCCGTGCCGGGTGCCCGGTGGCCACGCCGGCTTCTGGGCGGCGAGGATCGCCGACAGCCTGGCCTGGTCGGCGACATCGTGCACGGTCGGTGCCGGTTTCAGAGCGCACAGCCCGGCCTGATGGCCCAGCACTTGTCGGACGGTTACGTCGCCCTTGCCGGCTTCGGCGAATTCGGGCCAGTAGTCGGCCACTCTCGCGTCGTAGGCGAACAGCCCCCGCGACACCGCCGCCGCGACAACAAGGGCCGCAACGCCTTTCGTTGTCGAAAACATGTTAACCATCGTGTCGCGCTGCCACGGCTCCTTGGTGAGGCCGTTACGGTAGCCACCCCACAGGTCGACGACTTTGACGCCGCCGCGGTAGACGGCGAGCGCGGCGCCGATTTCACGCCCGCCGGTGAAGTTGGCGCGAAATGCGTCGGCGACCTTGCCGTAACCCTCGTCGACGCTGCCGCCAACCGAATCCGGCGAGACGGTGACCTTGAGAACCATGGACCTAGCCTAACCCAGCTGCGGAATCACCTCTGCGGCAAGGCGTTCCATCTGCTCACGGTTCTCGTTGACGTCGGCGCCCACGGGATTGAGCAGCAGCATCTGCGCCCCGGCGTCGATCACCTCGCGTAGTCCGCGGGCGACATCGTCGGGTGTGCCCGACACCGGAACCGAGTCGATGCCGGGCATTTCGCCGTAGATTCGCCGCAGCCCGCCGAGCACCCGCTCGCGGGCCCGCGCCGCGTCGTCGTCGATCGTCAGATAGACTCGCTTGCCAATGGTGAAGTGTGCGGGATCCTTTTGCTGTTCGTCGAGTTCACGGCGCACAACGGTGACGGCTCCGGCGAACGCTTCGGTGGTCGACGAGCCCGCGCCCAAAAACGAGTCACCGTGTCGCACCGCCCGGGCCAGAGCCTTGGGAGCGAGGCCGCCGAACCAGATCGGCGGATGCGGCCGCTGCACCGGCTTGGGCTGGACGGGAAGGCCGTCGACGTCACGGAACCGGCCGTGGAACGTCACCCTGGGTTCGTCGGACCAGGCCGCCTTCATGAGTTCCAGGCCCTCGGTGAAATACGAGATGTAGGTGGCCTTCTCGACGCCGAAGGCGGCGAAGCTCCGGAAGCCGCCGCCGGCTCCCACGCCGACGTCCAGCCGTCCGTGGCTGAGCCGGTCGACCGCCGTCACGGACGAGGCCAACTGAAGCGGATCGTGCAACGAGGACACCAGCACGGCGACCCCCAGGCGCAGTCGCTCGGTGCACGCGGCGCAATACGCCAGCAGCTCCAGCGGTGCCAGCAGCGGTGCTTCGCCGACGGTCTGCTCGAGCACCCAGCCTCCCTCGAACCCGAGCTCCTCGGCGCGGGCAAGGTAGGAGCGAAGGCCGGGGGTGTCGAAGGTATCGGAGTCGAGTTGGGGGATGGCGATGGAGAACCTCACCCGTCAACCGTACGGTGGCCGATCGGTAGGCTGCGAACATGTTTGGTTTTCTGCCCTCTCTTCCCGGCGTCGATGACGTGCGCGGCCTGGTCAACCGCGTCGATACCGCCCGCCACCACGGCGTGCCCAACGGCTGCGTGCTGGAGTTCGACCTGCGCTCCGTGCCGCCGGAGACGACGGGCTTCGACCCGCTGGCGATCATCACCGGCGGCCGACCCATGGTGCTGCGCGACACCGTCGCCGCGATCCACCGTGCCGCCGAGGACCCGCGGGTCGCCGGGCTGATCGCTCACGTGCAGCTTCGGGCGTCGCCGCCGGCGGCCGTCCAGGAGCTGCGCGAGGCCATCGCGGCCTTCAGCGCCGTCAAACCGTCGCTGGCCTGGGCCGAGACGTATCCGGGCACGATGTCGTATTACCTGGCTTCGGCCTTCGGCGAGGTCTGGATGCAGCCCTCGGGAAGCCTCGGGCTGATCGGCTTCGCCAGCAACGCGATGTTCCTGCGCGACGCGCTCGACAAGGCGGGCATCGAAGCCCAGTTCGTCGCGCGCGGCGAATACAAGTCGGCGGCAAACCTTTTCACCGAGGGTGGCTTCACCGACGCCCACCGCGAGGCCGTGACCCGGATGCTGGAAAGCCTGCAAGAACAGGTGTGGCAGGCGGTCGCCGAGTCGCGCAAGGTCGATCCGGGTGCGCTCGACAAGTGGGCGGACCAGGCCCCGCTACTGCGCGATGACGCGGTGGCCTCCGGCCTGGTGGACCGGATCGGATTCCGCGACGAAGCCTATGCCCGTATAGCGGAAATGGTTGGTGTGGAGGATGTTTCGGATCCGGACGTTGACGCCCCTCCCCGGCTCTACTTGGCGCGCTACGCCGGCGCGGCCCGGTCGCGACTGGCCCCACCCGTGCCATCGGTTCCCGGCCGCCGGTCCAAGCCGACGATCGCCGTGATCACCCTCGACGGCGCGATCGTCAACGGGCGCGGTGGCCCCCAATTCCTGCCGCTCGGCCCGTCGCCCGTCGGCGGTGACACCATCGCGGCCGCGTTGCGGGCGGCCGCTGCCGACGATGCGGTGTCGGCGATCGTGCTGCGGGTGGACAGCCCCGGAGGTTCGGTCACCGCATCGGAGACCATCTGGCGTGAGGTGCAAAGGGCCCGCGAACGCGGCAAGCCGGTGGTGGCGTCGATGGGTGGGGTCGCCGCCTCGGGCGGCTACTACGTCTCGATGGCCGCCGACGCGATCGTGGCCAATCCGGGCACGATCACCGGCTCGATCGGTGTGATCACGGGAAAGCTGGTGGTTCGTGATCTGAAGGGCCGGCTGGGAGTCGGGTCGGACACCGTGCGCACCAACGCCAATGCCGATGCCTGGTCGATCGACGCGCCGTTCACGCCGGAGCAGCGGGCCCGTCGAGAGGCCGAGGCGGACCTGTTCTACACCGACTTCGTGGAACGGGCCGCCGACGGCCGCAAGTTGAGTACCGAAGCCGTGGATGACGTCGCCCGGGGACGGGTCTGGACCGGCGCCGATGCGCTGGCGCGGGGCCTGGTCGACGAACTCGGCGGTTTTCGCACCGCGGTGCGTCGAGCCAAGATCCTGGCTGGCCTGGACGAGGACGCCGACATCCGCATCGCCAGCTATCCGAGCTCCTCGCTGCTGGACATGGTGCGGCCGCGCGCCTCGTCGCAACCGGCCGCCGCGTCGCTGCCGGATGCGGTGGGGGCCCTGCTGGGCCGCTCGATTGCGGGGATCCTGGACAACATCGAGCACACGCTGAGCGGCGCCAGCGTGCTGTGGCTGGGCAACCCGCGCCTGTAACCGGCCCTCAGCCGGCAAGCCTGCCGCTGATGAAGATGATCTCGCCCAGCGGATCGTCGTGTTCCGGGGCGGGCACCTCGATGCCGTGGCGCTCGAACAGTTCCGTCCGCGTCACTCCCTCGACATCCCACCCCTTGGTGCCCAGGTAGTCGACGACGTGGTTGCGGTCGCCGGCATAGACCAGCGACGCCATGTCGATGTCGATGCCGTGGTCGCGGAAGGCCCCGGACATCTCCCGAACCCGGTCGGCGTCGAAATCGATGATGCCGGGAACGAATTCGGTGGCGATGGTGCTACCGGGCACGCTGAGCGCGGTGATGTTGTCGAACAACCGGTCTTGGGCCTCCGGCGGCAGGTAGATCAGCAGGCCCTCGGCCAACCACGCGGTCGGTGCCGCGGGATCCAGTCCCGCCGCCTTCAATGCCGCTGGCCAGTCTTGACGCAAGTCGACGGGCACGGTTCGGCGGGTGGCGGTGGGTTCGGCGCCGATACCGGCCAGAGTGGTTGTCTTGAACTCGATGACCTGCGGCTGATCGAGTTCATAGACGACCGTGCCGTCCGGCCATGGCAACCGGTAGGCGCGCGAGTCCAGTCCAGATGCCAGGATCACCGCTTGCCGCACCCCGGTGCCCGTGCGCCCCATGTTTTGGACGAAGTAGTCGTCGAAGTACTTGGTACGCACCGCCATTCCGTCGGTCATCGCCTGCATGCGCACCGGCGTCATGTTCTCGATCGCTTCGAGGTCGAGCTCGCCGTCCATCATCTTGGTGAAGAAATCCACCCCGACCGCGCGCACCAGCGGCTCCGCGAACGGATCGTTGATCAGGCCATTGGGATCCCTCGTCGCAATCGCGCGCCCGGCCGCTACCATCGTCGCGGTCACGCCCACGCTGGAGGCCAGATCCCATTCGTCGTCGTGGGCGCGTGTCATGGGGAAACCCTAGCCAGGGCGCTACCCGAGGATTGCGGCGACATAGCTCATGTCGCCGAAGGTGGCCGCCATCTCGTCCTCGGGGAATTCAAACCCGTTGCGGGCGTACAACTCCCTGGCGGGATGCGGCGTCACCCGCCAGCCGTGGCCGGTCAGGTAGTCGACGACGACGCTGCGCTCGCCCCGATAGAACAGGTCGGCCGCGTCGAGGTCGAACCCGGCGCGCCGCCAACGCTCGCTGATCCGCTGCATGCGCTCATCGGAAAACGCGTTCGGGTCGGGCACGTGCTCGGTAGCCAGCCGGCTGCCGGGCGCGCTGAGCGCGCTGAGGTGGTCGAACAATCGGTCCTGAGCCTCGGGCGGCAGGTAGGGCAGCAGCCCTTCCGCGCTCCATGCCGTCGGCTGCGCGACGTCAAATCCGGCCTCCCGCAACGCCGCGGGCCAGTCGTCTCGCAGGTCGATGGCGATCGCACGGCGATCGGCGGTCGGGGCGGCGCCGAGGCCGGCCAGCGTGTTGGTCTTGAACGCAATGACCTGTGGCTGGTCGATCTCATAGACCACCGTGCCCGCCGGCCACCGCAACCGGTAGGCCCTGGTGTCGAGACCGGAAGCCAGGATCACGGCCTGCCGCACACCGTCTTCGGCGGCGCCGGTGAAGAAGTCGTCGAAGAACCTGGTGCGCACTGCGATCTGCTCGGTCCTCGCCTTGCGATTCAGCAGCGGGTCATCCTCGAAGTCGATCTCGCCGTCGATGATGCGGACGAAGGGGTCCAGTCCCACGGCGCGGACCAGCGGATCGGCCAGCGGATCGTCGAGCAGCGCGTCGGGTCCCTGCGACGCCAGCGCACGGGATGCCGCGACCATGGTCGCGGTCGCTCCCACGCTGGATGCCGGTCCCCAGGTGTCGCCGTCGGTGCGTCCCTTACTCATGGGTGCCGCTGACGTAGAGCAAGTCACCCATGCGCATGTCGTCATCCTCGAGCGGCGGAAGTCCGTTGGCGTCGAACAGCTCCCGGATGCTGGCGCCGTTCAGCGCCCAGCCACGGTCGCTCAGGTAGGGAGCCGCCTCGTTGCGCCCTCCGAGGTAGACGAGCCCCGCCATGTCGAGGTCGAAACCGTGTGCGCGCCAGCGCTCGGAGATCGTCTGCATGCGCTCCTTCATCTTGTCCTCGTCGCCGGGCGGCAGGTTGGGCGCGCTTTCGGTGGCGAGCCGGCTGCCCGGTGCGCTGAGTTCGGTGATGGTGTCCAGCAGGCGGTCCTGCGCGTCCGGGGGCAGGTAGCCGAGGAGGCCCTCGGCGCTCCAGGCGCTCGGCTGGGTCGGGTCGAATCCGGCGGCGCGCAAGGCGGCGGGCCAGTCGTCGCGCAGGTCGATGGCCACCACCCGGCGCTCGGCGGTCGGCGCGGCGCCCAGCTCGGCCAGCGTGCGGGTTTTGAATTCGATGACCTGCGGCTGGTCGACCTCGTAGACGACGGTTCCGGCCGGCCACCGCAGGCGGTAAGCGCGGGAATCCAGCCCCGAGGCCAGGATCACGACCTGCTTGATGCCCGCCTTCGTCGCGTCCAAAAAGAACTCGTCGAAGAACTTGGTGCGCACCGCCATGTTGTCGGCCATGCGGGACATGGCGCCGGCGGACCCGGTCGCTCCGTCGTGCACGTCGTTCAGGTCGTTCGGGTCCACTTCGCCGGTGGCCAGCCGGGTGAGGAGGTCGACGCCGACCGCGCGGACCAGCGGCTCGGCGTATGGGTCGTTGATCAGCGGACGATCGGCGCGGGTCGCCACAGCGCGGGCCGCCGCCACCATCGTCGCGGTCGCGCCGACGCTGGATGCCAGGTCCCAGGTGTCTCCCTCATACCTGGTGGAAGTCATGTCTTGCCCCTATCGGATGTAGTCAGGCTAATATTTAGCCAATATAACAAGCTTCAACCACTGTACGCCTATTCCGTTTCGCGGCAACCTTGAGTGATGGCGTACGCGGCGGCGGACAAACGGGTGCTCATCACGGGTGCCTCGTCAGGCTTGGGCGCGGCTCTGGCTCGACAGCTGGCGAGGCGGCAAGCGGTGGTGGGGCTGATCGCCCGCCGGCGGGATCGCCTGGCCGAGGTGCTGGCCGACTGTCGGCGGACCTCGCCGGGATCGGCGATGTGGGTGGCCGACCTGGCCGACACCTCGGCGCTGTGTGACGTGGCGCTGCGCGCATGGGATGTTCTCGGCGGCATCGACGTGCTGGTCAACAACGCGGCCATCCCGAAGCGGCGGCCCGTCGCCGCCCTGGAGCCGGACGAGGTCGAGGACGTCATGCGGGTCAACTTCTTCGCCCCGATGCGGCTTACGCTGGCCCTGTTGCCGCGGATGCTGGCGCGCGGATCGGGCTTGATCGTCAACGTGTCGAGCGTCGGCGGCCGGCTCGGCATCATTCACGAAACCGCCTACTGCGCAAGCAAGTTCGCGCTGTGCGGCTGGAGCGAGGCGATGGCCGTGGACCTGCACGGCAGCGGGATCTCGGTGAAGCTCATCGAGCCCGGCCCGGTGGACACCGAGATCTGGGACCAGCCGGGTAGCGAGGAGCCCCTGTACCAGGGGCCCAAGGTGGCCGCCGACGAGGTGGCCGAAGGGATCATCGAGGCCCTGGGCAGCGACACATTCGAGCACTACGTGCCAGACATGAAGGCGGTCGTGGACGCTAAGAACGCCGACCTCGATGCGTTCATCGCCGGGGTGGCGGGGATGGCGCCGCGATGAGGGCGCTGGTCTATGGCGTGCCCCCGGAGCCTTACGCGGTTTCTGACGACGCGAACACGCTGACCCAGAACCTGTCCCGCACCCCGACCGCCCTGCGGCAGGTGCCGGATCCGCAACTGCCCCACCAGGATTGGGTGATCACGCGGCCGCGGCTGACCGGCATCTGCGGATCGGACTCCAAGCAGATCCTGATGGATTTCGGCGCGGACGACGCCGACAACGCCATGTCCGCCTTCTGCTCTTTCCCCCAGGTTATGGGCCACGAGGTGGTCGCCGACGTGGTGGCCGTGGGGCCCCGGGCCCGTGGGTTGGAGGTCGGGCAGCGCGTCGTGCTCAACCCGTGGCTGTCGTGCGGGCCGCGGGGAATCGAGCCGCCGTGCCCGGCGTGCGAGAGCGGCGACTACAGCCTGTGCTGGAGCTTCACGGACGGCAACATCAAGCCCGGCATCCACACCGGGGTGTCGGCCGACGTGACGGGCGGATACGCCGAACTGATGCCGGCGCATCACAGCATGCTGTTCGCGGTCCCCGATTCCGTGCCCGACGAGCTGGCCGTGTTCGCCGATCCGTTTTCGGTGTCCCTGCACGCGATCACCCGCCACCCGCCGCCCCGCTCGGGCCGGGTCCTGGTGTACGGGGCCGGCTCGCTGGGGCTGTGCGCGGTCACCATCCTGCGGACGCTCTACCCCGACGTGGCCGTCGCGGTGGTGGCGCGGTTCGACGCCCAGGCCGAGCTGGCCCGCCGATTCGGGGCTGCATTGGTGCTGGCACACGAACCGCGGCTGGCCGTCATCGAGGAGCTGGTGGCGTGGGGTGGCGGCCGGTTGCGGCAGCCGTTGCTCGGACTGCCTATGGCGTACCCCGGGTCCGTTGACGTCGTCTACGACACCGTCGGCAAGCCGGAGACCTTCGAGGTCGGGGTCCGGGTCCTGCGCGCGCGGGGGACGCTGGTGAAGGCTGGCGTCCACGCGCCCGGCCGGTGGGAGTGGAGTCCGTTGTATTTCAAGGAGATCAGTTGGGTGGGCAGCAATGCCTTCGGGTTCGAGGACGTCGAAGGCCGGCGCAAGCACGCCATCGCCCACTACCTCGACCTGGCCACCGATGGCCGGGTGGACTTGCGCCCCATGCTTACCCACACCTTCCGGCTCGCGCAGTGGCGCGAGGCCTTCCTGGCGATCGCCAACCAGGCCGAAAGCGGCGCCATCAAGGTCGCGTTCGATCAGCGCTAGCTAGCCCTCAAGGCGTCAGAGCGCCGTGGGATCCGGTGATAGGCAAGTCAATCGGGGTGATGACGCCCGGTGCCGCGTCACAAAGGAACGGTATGGCGTTGACCGCCGCGACGGCGGTGCTGTCC
>Ga0310915_10002307_pt1 | contig 10083 bp, 8 predicted proteins | sample GREbulkMGAN111_FD_202508 | JGI IMG/M metagenome (GOLD analysis project Ga0310915, IMG submission 202508) | Lab enrichment of tropical soil microbial communities from Luquillo Experimental Forest, Puerto Rico - GRE.bulkMG.AN111 | ecosystem: Environmental > Terrestrial > Soil > Tropical forest >...
GTCAATTCGACCGACACGAATTGCGTCGTCGGCGCGAGCTTCAGATAGGGCTGTGCGTTGGCGGGAATCGCGTTTGGGTCCCTGGGATCGCAAGGTGGCAGCTTCAGCACCTTGTCGGGCACGGCTGAGTCGATGCCGATGCGCACCTCGCGGATCGCGCAGCGATACGACATCAGGTGGGTGTAGTAGACGAGCAGCCCATTGAACTCGCGAAATGACAGCCAGCTCGTGGCGGTCATGTCGAGAATCTTGCGCTGGTCGTGGAGCAGCGCGGTCTCGGGATCGAATCTGATCGGGAACGGGCCCTGCATTTCGCCGGAGGCGTCGATGTAGCGCACTTCGATGGTTGTGGCCGGCGCATCCGCATCAAGTTCGATGGAAGGATTTGGCATGCGCTTGCGCGTGCGCGGATCGAGCGCGTCGAGGAATCCGGTTTCGCGGAAATCGCCGCTGTTGCCCATCCGCCAGGAAATGCCGAGTGTAGGGTCCGCAATCGAGAACACCACGGTCCAGCCGCCGTTGTGGCGCGAGAACGCGGCGATTGGTGCGTTGACGGAATCATTCTGCGGCGCGTTCCGCGGCTTAGAGACCGGCGGCAGCGCCGCCACCTTCTGGGCTGGAGGCTCGGCGGGCCTGGCCGTGTCGGCTTGCGCATTTGCCGCCCCATTGAGAAAGACGTTGTCGACCATCTGGTCGGTGTAAGCCGGGATCTGCTTGTGGCCGATGGTCTCGGCCATCTCGCTGACCAGCTTGCGCGTATGCTGCGCCACTTCGACGAGGTTCTCGCCCGGCTGCAGCAGCTCGTGAGCGAAGGTGCGCGTGAACACGGAATTGGGACTGCTGTCCTCATTCGACAAGCGATCGAGCGCAGTCTGCTTGTAGCCTGCTGAAAAGATCGAGAACACGCCTTCCGGCAGTTGCGTCATCGGCGCAAGCCCGCCTCCGCCCGAAACCGCGCGCGTGCCTGCCCGCTCGAACGGATTATTGCGGCAAGCGTCGAACACGAGGATGGAGGTTCGTACCTTCCGGTTCTGCAACCGCTCGACAATGCGATCGGCGAGGACGGAAGCATCGCGCACGAGTTCTTCCTGCCCCTCGGCCGCCGCCGGCACGTCGGTCGGCAAAAGATAGTTCTGTCCCGCGATCTCGAAACCGTGGCCGGCAAAGAAGAAGAAGGCGGTGTCGCCGGCCTCAACCGCGTTGTCAAACGAAAGCAGGGTCTGGCTGAATTGCTGCCGGTTCAGGTTCTCCGCCACCATGACGCTGAAGCCGAGCTGCTTGAGCGTATCGCCCATGGTACGCGCGTCGTTGACAGCCTTTTGCAGCTTGGACACGTTCTTGTAGTCGTTGTTGCCGATCACGAGTGCGACCCGCTTCTCGGCGTGCGCGGGTGCTGCCAGCACCAACGATGCGGCCAGGAGGCAAAGGAGCCTCGACTTGCACGACAGCCATCTCGTCATAGGTTGGTCCCCTCCTTCGCCAGCCTCGCACCGCCTACGCCGTAGTCGGCGCATCCCGGCCACCGGTTCAAGGCACAATTTATGCAAAAACATCAGGCTTTTTCGGTGCTTCCCGCGCCTGCTCCATTGACTTTAGGCGATTCCACCCTATGTTCCGGCTCAGCGCGGCACCGTGTCGAACGTGATTCACCAGGGAATGCCGCCGGCCAGCGTTAGTCAGAACCCCCAGCTTTCGAAGCGCGCCGTTTAGGGGTTATACGCGGCAGCCTTTGTCACCTTCGATCCCAGACGGCGGTATCGAATAGAGGCTCAATGTCTTTTTCCCATCTCGGTTTGTCCGACAAGGTGCTCGCCGCCGTTGCGGCCACCGGCTACACCACTCCCACCCCCATTCAGGAACAGGCGATCCCGCACGTTTTGGCCCGCCGCGACGTTCTCGGTATCGCGCAGACCGGCACCGGCAAGACCGCCGCCTTTGTGCTTCCGATGTTGACGCTACTGGAGAAGGGCCGCGCCCGGGCGCGAATGCCCCGCACCCTGATCCTAGAGCCGACGCGCGAGCTCGCGGCCCAAGTCAAGGAGAGTTTCGACCGCTACGGCGCGGGCCAGAAACTCAACGTGGCGCTTTTGATCGGCGGCGTCTCGTTCGGCGACCAGGACTCCAAGTTAACCCGCGGTGTCGACGTCCTGATTGCGACACCCGGAAGGTTGCTCGACCATACCGAGCGCGGCGGCCTTCTGCTCACCGGCGTCGAACTGCTCGTTATCGACGAGGCTGATCGCATGCTGGACATGGGCTTCATCCCCGACATCGAGCGCATCTGCAAGCTGGTGCCGTTCACCCGTCAGACGCTGTTCTTTACCGCGACGATGCCGCCCGAAATACGTCGCGTCACCGAAGCTTTTCTGCACAACCCGGCTAAGGTCGAAGTCTCGAGGCCGGCAACCGCCGCCGTCACGGTGACGCAATCACAGGTCCCCGCGGGCCGCGAGCCTCATGAGAAGCGCGAGCTGCTGCGCCACCTGTTGCGCGGGGCGAAGGACCTCAAGAACGCGATCATCTTCTGCAACCGCAAGCGCGACGTCGCGGTGCTCTACAAGTCGCTCCAGAGACACGGTTTCAGCGTCGTCGCCCTGCATGGCGACATGGATCAGCCGGCGCGGATGGCCGCGCTCGATCAGTTCCGCAAGGGAGAACTGCCGCTCCTGGTCGCCTCCGATGTCGCAGCCCGCGGCCTCGATATTCCCGAGGTCAGTCACGTCTTCAATTTTGACGTCCCACATCACCCCGACGACTATGTTCACCGCATCGGCCGCACCGGACGCGCAGGCCGCGCTGGAACGGCGATTTCCATCGTCACGCCCGTCGATCAGAAATCGATCGCGGCAATTGAAAAGCTGATCGGACAGAATATTCCGCGCGCCGAAGTCGAGTTTACGCCCGCCGCGGATGCTTCCGAAGGCGCGCGACCGCGCGAAAAGCGGTCACGGGAAAGTTCCCGTCGCGGACGCAAGTCGCAGCATGAGCGCGAGCCGCGTCACGGCAGCGGCAACCGCCATCATGGATCACATCCGCATGCGCAGCGTGCAGCCGCCCAACCTCGCAGCGGGCCGCGGCACGTGGAGCGCGAGGCGGAGGCCGAGCCAGCCGATCATTCGCATCTGCCGGCGTTCCTGCTGCGACCGGTTCGCGACCGCGTGTGAGGGCATGGAGCCCGTTTACCGGTCGTTCATCACCCTCTTCTAGGTTGACCCCTGATATTTAGGTGATTGCGGCGGTCTGCCCCGCAGGGCCTGCCACGGGGAAATATTTCTTGGTCAAGGTCATCGACGAACACGAGCGCACGATGGCCTTCGCCGAAGTCGCGCTTGGCCAGATCAGATCGCTCCGGCAGACGGCGATACCGCGCAATTACGAGATCTGGTACATCTATGCGACCGGATACAACGCTCCCCTCAACAAGGTCATCAACGAGACACTGGCGCGCAACGGCAAGCTGACCGAAGCGGAGCTCGAACAGATCTACGATACCTATCTCTCCCAGACCAAGGCAACCGATCGTATCGACAAGGTCGGCGCACGCGTGGTCGGTGAAATCAGCGACGTCATCAGGCTTCTCAATGATGCGCTGAACGTGTCGGCGAGCTTCGAGACGAGCCTCGGCGGGGCAAACCAGCAACTTTCGGTCGCCACCAATGTCGATCAGATCAAATCTGTCGTTGAATCACTGGTCGAATCGACGCGCGAAATGCAGAGGACCAACAAGGCGCTCGAGGAGCGGCTGGCGCTCTCCAGGACCGAGATCAGCGAATTGCAGCACAGCCTGGAGGCGATGCGGGTCGAGAGTCTCACCGATCCGCTGACCGGCCTTGGAAATCGCAAATATTTCGACCGCATGATCGAGGTAGCGGTACAAAACGCGCTTGCCAACAACGAGCCACTGTCGCTCATGATGTTCGATATCGACCACTTCAAGTCCTTCAACGATGCCTACGGCCATCTGACCGGCGATCAGGTGCTCCGCCTGGTCGGCTTGTCGCTGAAGCAGACGATCAAGGGCCAGGACATCACGGCGCGCTACGGTGGTGAGGAATTCGCGGTCGTTCTGCCCAACACGGCCATGCGCCAGGCGCTCACTGTCGCCGATCACATCCGCCGCGCGGTCATGGCGAAGGAACTGAAGAAGAAGTCCTCGGGCGAAATCCTCGGCAGGGTCACAATTTCGGCTGGCGTTTCCGTGCTGAAATCGGACGATGATACCCACGCGCTGATCGAGCGCGCGGATATTTGCCTCTATGCAGCCAAGCGCAATGGCCGCAACCGGGTGATCTGCGAGACCGATCCGGAATATTGCGCCGAGATCCAAAGCCAGGTCGCCTAGCGGTCCTTGTTCGAGCGCTTCTTTGGAGCCTTCCGCGTCCTGCGGGGTGCGGCCTTTCCGCTGGTTCGCGCCTTGGTCCGCTTCTTCAAGTTGGCCCGCTGTGCCGCCGCAAGCGCCGCCCTCGCCCAGACGGACAGTTCTTCGGTGTCGTCGAACAGGCGCGCGGGCAGTTGCCAGTAGGAGCCGACGGTGACGGTCCTGGCGCTGGTCTGGTACTGGAACGGCCTTGATCCCTCCGCCTCGAATTGCGGGATCGTCTGTTCGTCGGCACGAAAGTACAGACCGGCGCGCAAGGCCAGCGCGAAATTGATGCCCTCGACGGAAATTCCGAAACCGGAAAACATCGGACGGATCGTAACGGCACCGAAGTCGGAGAACAGGTCGACCAGGAAATCGCGATCCATCGCCCCTCCTCGAGAGCAACCGCTCGCTGTGAGCGCGCGGAGGAGAATGCGCTTGAGGACTACACCTCGGCCGGCTTCAGCTGCACCGATTCCCCGCATCCGCAGGCGCTGACCTGGTTCGGATTGTTGAAGATGAATTGTGCCTGCAACTTGTCGGTCTTGTAGTCCATCTCGGTTCCGAGCAGGAACAGCACCGCCTTTGGATCGACCAGAATCTTGACGCCCTTGTCTTCAACGACCTCATCGGTCGGACGGATTTCGTGGGCATATTCGACCGTGTAGGACTGGCCGGCGCAGCCACCATTCTTGACGCCGACGCGAAGGCCGACGATTTCGGAATCCGCGCGCCGGGTAAGTTCAAGAACACGTTGCGCCGCCGCTTCCGTCAGCTTCATGACCTGAGGACGGGGACGCGATTTCGGCCTGGATGCGGGAATAGGCTTGGTCTGTGTCATTTCAGTCATTTGGTCAGTCCTGGTGGCAAATCAATGCCGCCTATTTGCTAAAACTCGCTGAACGCCCGTCGTCCAACGCCTCACCACATATTGAGCACGAGGCGCGCCTCGTCGCTCATCCGGTCGGGCGACCATGCAGGCTCCCAGACCAGGTTGATATTGACCGCGCCGATGCCCGGTACGCTGGCGATCGCATTCTCCACCATGGTCGGCAGCTCGCCGGCTGCCGGGCAATTCGGCGTCGTCAACGTCATCGTCACGTCGACTGCGCGCTCGTCGCTGATATCGACCTTGTAGATGAGGCCGAGCTCGTAGATGTCGGCGGGAATTTCCGGATCGAACACCGTTTTGAGCGCGGCGATGATGTCGGCGGTCAGCCGTTCGGTCTCTTCCGGCGACAGCGCCGAACGCGTCTCCATATTGCTGGCTTTGATCTCGGCAGTATCCGTCATGCAAACAATTCCCCCGCTTTGATCAGCGCCTGCGCCAGATGGTCGACCTCTTCACGGGTATTATACATTCCGAAAGACGCGCGACAGGTTGCCGTCACGTTGAACCTCTCTAAAAGAGGCATCACGCAATGGGTGCCGGCGCGCACGGCAACGCCCTGCCGATCGATGACGGTTGCGACATCATGGGGATGGGCTCCCTTCATCTCGAATGAAATCACCGGTCCCTTGTCCCGAGCCGTTCCGAACAGCCGCAGCGAGTTGATTTCGCGCAACCGCTCCTGGGCATAATGCACAAGATCGTGCTCGTGGGTGGCAATGCGCGTCTTGCCAATCGAAGCGATGTAATCGATCGCGGCGCCCAGACCAATCGCCTGCACGATGGGCGGCGTGCCTGCCTCGAACTTGTGAGGCGGATCGCCGTAGGTAACCCAGTCTCTTGCGACCTCGCGGATCATCTCGCCGCCGCCGTTGTAAGGTCGCATCTCAACCAGGTGCTCGTACTTCGCATAGAGAGCGCCGATTCCCGTCGGACCGTAAAGCTTGTGGCCGGTAAGGGCGTAGAAGTCGCAGTCGATGTCCTGCACGTCGACCGGCAGATGCACCGCGCCTTGCGCGCCGTCGACCAGTACCTTGATGCCGCGGGCACGCGACAGCCGCACGACCTCCTTGACCGGCACGATGGTGCCGAGCGCATTCGACATATGGGTGATCGCGACCAGTTTGGTACGCGGCCCCAAAAGTTTCTCAAACTCGTCGAGGAGAAAATTGCCATCGTCGTCGATCGGCGCCCATTTGATGACAACGCCGTGGCGTTCCCTGAGGAAATGCCAGGGCACGATGTTGGAGTGGTGCTCCATGATCGAGAGCACGACCTCATCGCCTTCACGGAGGTTCGGCTCGCCCCAGGACGAGGCGACGAGGTTGATCGCTTCGGTGACGTTGCGGGTGAAGACGATTTCCTCATTGCGCCGGGCGTTGACGAACTTCGCCACTTTCGCGCGCGCGCCCTCGTAGGCCTCCGTCGCCGTGTTGGCGAGGTAGTGGAGGCCGCGATGAACATTGGCGTATTCGCTGGTGTAGGCCTGCATGAGGCGCTCAAGTACCGCCTTGGGCTTCTGCGCCGACGCGGCGTTGTCGAGATAGACCAGCGGCTTGCCGTAAACCTTCAGGGCGAGCGCCGGAAAATCCTCGCGGACACGTGCGACATCGTAGGACCCGTTTAAAACCGCCGGATGCATCATCAACTCCTGGCTTCGAGCCAGCGCCGCGCCAAGCCCATTACGGCCTCACGCAAACCTTCGTCAGCAATTGCCTCGACCGCCTCGCCGACAAAGGCCTGGATCAACAACGCCTGCGCGTCCTTCTCGGACAGGCCGCGCGCGCGTAGATAGAACAGCAGATTTTCGTCCAGCGCGCCCGCAGTCGCTCCATGCCCGCATGTGACGTCATCGGCGAAAATTTCCAGTTCCGGCTTGTTGTCGGCTTCCGCCTCATCGGACAACAGCAGCGCCCGCGTCTCCATCTTGCCGTCGGTCTTTTGCGCGTCGGGGCGCACGATGATGCGGCCCTGAAACACCGAATGGGCTCGATCGTCCACCACGGCGCGGAACACCTCGCGGCTGGTGCAACCCGGCACCGTATGATCGACGACGAGCGTCGTATCGCCATGTTGCATGCCCTTCAGGAGATTGACCCCATTGACGGACAATTGCGAACCCTCGCCGCCCAACGTGATAAAGCCTTGAAACCGGCTGACCGCGCCGCCACTCGTCATATTGAACAGGTCGAGCTTCGCTTTTGCGCCGACGGAAACGAGCCCGGACGTGACGTTCACGGCATCCGCGCTGTCCTCCACCAGCCGCACCAGCGACAGTTCCGCCTCGTCGCCGACCGACACGATCAAAGCATCGTGGGCTTGATAGTCCTTCGCGCCGTCGGCTGCGACGTAGCTTTCGACCAAACTTGCCCGCGCAGCCCTGCCTAGCCTGAGGTGCGAACGGGTCACGAGTGAGGCGGAGGAGGCGGTGGCAACGTGAATGATCTGGATCGGTCTCGCAAGCTTCGAGCCATCGGCAATGCTCAGCATCACACCGTCGGTCGCAAGCGCTGCGTTGAGCGAAATCATCGCGTCCAGCGCATCGGCATCCAGCAGATCGCTGGCGCCGCCCTCCAGTTGTTCGCTCAGCGTCCCAACGCTCGCCGACGAGTCCGGAGTATCGGACAGCTCCGGCACGAAGACGCCGTCAACAAGAACCAATACCGCCGCGCCTTCGATCCGATGCGCTTTCACGGCACCGCGCGCGCGCTCGATGGCGGCGGCCTCGGGTGCGGCGGCAAGCGGCAGCACCTCGCGGATCAGGGCGCGGAGGTCGGTATATTTCCACTCCTCGATGCGCCGGTGCGGCAGGCCCGATCTCTCGTAGGCCTCAAACGCATGCCGACGCGCTTCCGCGACCTTGCCGCTGCCTGGCAACCGCTCGCGCGCCACGGCGAACAGGCGATCCGTCGCGTGTCCGGTCTCGGTCTTTGCCAAAGCCACGTTCATCATCAATCCGCTCAGACCTCAGGCCGCATCCTCAAACTGCGCGTAGCCGGACTCTTCCAGTTCCAGCGCAAGTTCCTTGCCGCCGCTCTTCACCACCCGACCCCTCGACATCACGTGCACGAAGTCGGGAACGATGTAGTTCAGCAGCCGCTGGTAATGGGTGATCACGACGATGGCGCGGTCCGGCGAACGCAGCGCGTTGACGCCGTCGGCGGCAATCCGCAACGCATCGATGTCGAGACCGGAGTCCATCTCGTCGAGAATGCACAGCGCAGGCTCAAACAGCGCCATCTGCAGGATTTCGTTTCGCTTCTTTTCGCCGCCGGAGAAGCCGACGTTGACGCCGCGGCGAAGCATGTCCTGCGGAATGTTGAGGGATTTTGCGACCTCGCGAACCTTCTTGAGAAAGTCCGGCGTCGAAAATTCGCTCTCCCCGCGCGCCTTGCGCTGCGCATTCAGCGCCGTGCGCAGGAAGTTCATCGTGGCAACCCCGGGAATTTCCACTGGATACTGGAACGCCAGGAACACGCCCCTGGCAGCGCGCTCGTCCGGCTCCATTGCCAAAAGATCTTCGCCGCGGAACAGGATTTGTCCGCTCGTTACCTCATAGCCCGGCTTGCCGGCGATGACGTGCGACAAGGTCGATTTGCCCGAACCATTCGGGCCCATGATGGCATGAACCTCGCCCTTGTTCACGGTGAGCGAAAGGGCGTGCAGGATCTCGCGATCATCGACACGGACATACAGGTCTTTGACTTCAAGCAATGGCATATCTGTCTTTCGTTTGGTCCACTTCGCCGGCCAGCTCACGGGTCCGGTCTTATCCAACCGATCCCTCGAGCGAGATCGAGATCAGCTTCTGCGCCTCGACCGCAAACTCCATCGGCAGTTGCTGCAGCACGTCCTTGACGAAGCCATTGACGACGAGGCCTATGGCCTCCTCCTGCGACAGTCCGCGCTGGGTGCAGTAGAACAGCACGTCCTCGGAGATCTTCGACGTGGTCGCCTCGTGCTCGAAGGTCGCGGAGGAATTCTTCGCTTCGATATAGGGCACGGTGTGGGCGCCGCATTTGTCGCCGATCAGAAGCGAGTCGCAGGCGGTGAAGTTGCGCGCACCGCGCGCCTTGCGATGCGCGGTGACGAGGCCGCGATAGGTGTTTTGCGATTTGCCGGCGGCAATGCCCTTGGAAATGATCCGGCTCGAGGTGTTCTTGCCCAGATGCAGCATCTTGGTGCCGGAATCGACCTGCTGGAAACCGTTCGAGATCGCGATTGAATAGAACTCGCCGCGTGAATTGTCGCCGCGCAGGATGCAGCTCGGATACTTCCAGGTAATCGCCGAACCGGTCTCGACCTGGGTCCAGGAAATCTTCGAGTTACGCCCGCGGCAGTCACCGCGCTTGGTGACGAAATTGTAGATGCCGCCTTTTCCTTCCGAATTGCCGGGATACCAGTTCTGCACGGTCGAGTATTTGATCTCGGCATCGTCAAGCGCGACCAGTTCGACGACCGCGGCATGAAGCTGGTTTTCGTCGCGCTGCGGCGCCGTGCAGCCTTCGAGGTAGGAGACGTAGGAACCCTTGTCGGCGATGATCAGCGTGCGCTCGAACTGGCCGGTGTTGCGCTCGTTGATGCGGAAATAGGTCGACAATTCCATCGGGCAGCGCACGCCCTCCGGCACATAGACGAAGGAGCCGTCGGAAAACACCGCCGAGTTGAGGGTTGCAAAGAAATTGTCTGACGTCGGCACCACCGAGCCGAGATATTTCCTCACCAGTTCCCGATGTTCGCGGATTGCTTCGGAGATCGGCATGAAGATGACGCCGGCCTTCTTCAATTCCTCCTTGAAGGTGGTGGCCACCGAAACCGAGTCGAACACGGCATC
>Ga0310915_10002314_pt1 | contig 10076 bp, 8 predicted proteins | sample GREbulkMGAN111_FD_202508 | JGI IMG/M metagenome (GOLD analysis project Ga0310915, IMG submission 202508) | Lab enrichment of tropical soil microbial communities from Luquillo Experimental Forest, Puerto Rico - GRE.bulkMG.AN111 | ecosystem: Environmental > Terrestrial > Soil > Tropical forest >...
GGTGGTTTTTATGAGCTTCGGAGGCAGATCGACTATAAGGCCCGACTGTATGGTGCCCGAGTCATCGTCGCCGATCGTTGGTATCCATCAAGCAAGACCTGTTCTTGCTGCGGCGTCATCAAGGAGACGCTGGCCTTGGCGGAAAGGACGTTCCGCTGTGACGACTGTAGTTTCGAGATCGCGCGTGACATAAACGCCGCCCGCAATCTCGCTCGCTTGGCCGCAAGTTCTGCGGTGTCAGCCTGTGGAGTGGAACGCGCTGGCCCGATTCGCAAGAACCGGGTGAAACGGTCCAAAAGCAGGAAGAAAGCCCTGTGCTCTCAGAGGCCGCCTAATATGCGCCCTGAGAAATCATCAGAGTTTTCAGAACGGCCAATTCTGACGGTGACAATTGCCGCACCTCAGCGCAAAATGGGGGGCGAGACGCTGCGTGGCCCTACAATTATATTTGCGGCGCGCATCCCGTCGGCCTAGATCAATGCCCTCGTTCAAGCGGAGCTAGGTTTCGCACCAGATCGGGTTTGGGGGCTATCTCAATCGCCATTCACGCATTGTTAGCCTGGCAAGCGCAAAATGCAGCTATGTCGATGAGCACATATTTATCGCGCGCAAGCGCAAAGGTGTCTCGCCTTGTCTCGGGCATGCTCGGATCGCAGGCACGAGGCGCAGCTGACATTCATGGCCAACCGGTACTTTGCGCGGGCAGGAGAACTCAAGCATCCCCACCCTCCCTCCGCAGCACAAGTGCCGTCACAGCACCATATCGGGCCGGAGCGAACCGGTCTCTGCTCAACTCGAACCGAGTCTCCGGCCGATCAACGCGGATATTGAAGATCGCCACACAGAAAGCGTTCGCTCCAATTTCGCGCGCGTAAGCCAAAACTACCCAATCGCGCCACAGTTGGTTCTGAAAATCAGCTAACTTGACGTGTGATTACCAACCTTCGTCCCCCGATTTGATAGAATTTCTATTGGACGGGCCACACGACCGAGCGGGGGAGCACGTGGCCACAGCTGCCAGCGAGCTCCGATCCCTTTGTTACTAGCGCTTCTTCTTTTTTGAAAATCGAAGCCCGTATCCGCCGATGTCATCATTCTCGATAAATGCGATACCAGCTTGCTCAAAGGCTGCCTGAATCTTGATTAACGTCGAAGCGTAACCCGTGATGGCCTCGTCACTTTTCTCAATGCGGTAAATTGTAGCCGTCCCTACTCCAGAGGCCTTCGATAGGTCCTCCTGCCGCCACCCCAATAGGGCGCGCGCAGCCCGAATTTGTGCGGATCTAAGCATGTGGGCACGAAATTTCCCCGATTTCTTCGCTATTGACAATCTTTGGAGTGCGATTGATAATCAATCGTCTCAGTCTATCAGATAGTCAAATATGATGAATATTCGGGAACACGCAGATGGCAGAAATTGAATTGGAATTTCGAAGACCCGTCGACCGCCGCTCGTGCATTGGCGGCTCGGACGCGCACATCATCATGGGCGCCGATGAAGCCGCCTTGGTCCGCCTATGGCGCGTGAAACGGGGCGAAGCCGAGCCGGAGGATCTGTCCGGCAACCTCGTTGTGCAGCTCGGGTCCGCCACCGAGGAGCTCAACCGGTCGTGGTACGAGCGCAACACCGGCCGCCACGTCACTGATGTCCAGCGCCGCGTCAGGCACTCGGCTATTCCCTGGATGGTGGCAACCCTCGACGGCATCGTGGAGGGTGCGGGAGCGGTCTTTCAAGCGAAGTTCATGCTGCCCTGGTCGTTCTCCGAGGAAGCCGCCGCCGAAAAGTACATGGCCCAAGTGCAGCACAACATGTGGGTCACCCATTTGAGGACTTCGGTGCTGTCAATCATCACTGGCGGCGGCAAGTGGGTGGAGATCACGATTCCCATGGATCCGCTCTATCTCAGCGTGCTGGTCTCGGCGGAAAAGAAGTTCTGGCGCTGCGTCCAATCCGGCGAACCGCCCCATCTCATTAATGCCGAGCCGCCGCGGCCGCGCATCGATGCCATTCGTATCGTCGACATGAGTTCATCGAATTCCTGGGCCGAGTTCGCAGCGCTCTTCCGCAACACCCGGAGCGCCTTTCTCGACCACGAGCGAGCGAAAAGCGAGCTCAAAGCCTTGATGCCGGAGGATGCCAGGGAGGTCATCGGGCATGGCGTGAGAGCCAAGCGCTCGAAATCGGGCGCGGTGAGCTTTGATGTGCTGGAGATGGAGGCGACCCATGCCCCGGTCCAGTGAAACGGTCGCGGCGCTCGCCTCGGCCTTGGCCAAGGCCCAAGCCGAACTCATCAATCCGGAAAAGTCGCTCACCGCTACCATTCGCGCCGGCCGGCCGGGAGACGGCGAGCGCAGCTTCCGCTACGCGCCGCTCTCCAGTGGGCTCGATATCGTGCGCAAGACGCTGGGTCAGCACGAGATCGCCACCTTACAGACGACCGCGATCGATCAAGCCGCCGGCATGGTCAATTTGACCACCACGCTCGCCCACGCGTCCGGCGAGTGGATCGCCTCGGATTGGCCGGTCTGTGCCATTGCGGAAATCGCCAATCCCCAGCGCATGGGCGCCGCACTGACCTACGCTCGCCGCTATGCACTGTTCACGCTGGTCGGCATCGCCGGCGAAGACGATCTCGATGCGCCGGACCTGTGCGCGGGGCCAACTTCCCCGTCCTCGTCGACAGCACTCGAGCGCGCCTTGCATCCGGGCGATGGTGACTCCCCAGGCCAGCCACGAGGGCCCGGTAACGGACGCGGGCGCGGCAGCACGAGACGCGAGCCCCGTGTCATCCTCGATCCCGCTCAATCGGCGGATCTGCTGAGCAAATTACTCATCGAGGTTGAAAACATCGCGTCGGCCGATCAAGCCGCCACCTGGGCAGGTGAGGTGCTTGAAGCCAAGAACAGCCTCACGGCATCCGACGCCAAGCTCGTGGAAGATGCCTTTGAACGCCGGCTAGCTCAGCTGCCATCATCCGATGCGGCTATACCCTCGAACGATACGTATGCGGTGCCTCGGATTGCTGGGCTGCAGGATGCAGTCAGCCCCGAAAACACCGCCGCTGGTCAAGCCAGGGGCATAGACAAGAGCATGCTCACGCTTGCGGCTCCGCGGCGCTATCGCAGCCGGGAGCACCTTCGCTATGTCATGCAACAGCCCTGCCTCGTCTGTGGCCGCAAGCCATCCGATCCGCACCATTTGCGCTACATGCAGCCACGCGCGCTGGGTCGCAAGGCGAGCGATGAATTCGCGGTCCCGCTCTGCCGCGTGCATCACCGGGCCGCACATCGCGCCGCCGACGAACGCACCTGGTGGAAGGCTGTCGGCATCGATCCCATCAAAATTGCCCGCAACCTTTGGAAGCAAACGCGCGTGAACGAGGGGCACGCGCCGCCCGAGGCAATCACGCAAACTCCACAGCCCGGTTTGGCTTTGAACTCTCAACCTATCGGCAGCCCGGGCCCCGACATCGGCTGATATGCTCATCCCCAATGCAGTTTCTGCCGAGTTCTTTCATACAGCCGAGGGGACAGGATTTGTCGATCTTCTGATCGGAGGCAACCGGCACACCTGGCCCATCCGCAGCAAGCGATTCCGGACCTGGCTGCGGCGCCGCCACTACGAAGCCACGCGGACTGCCGCGAGCGCCGCGGCAATCAATTCAGCGCTCGACCTGTTTGAGGCGCAGGCTCAATTTGAGGGCCCAAAGCGGGCAGTCCATATTCGCCTCGCGGAGTACGCGGGCCACATCTATCTCGATCTCGCCGATGACTGTTGGCGCGCCGCCGAGATCGGACCCGGCGGATGGCGAGTCATCGGCTCGCCTCCAGTGCGCTTTCGCCGAGCGGCGGGCATTTTGCCGCTGCCAACACCGCAAGCAGGCGGCTCCATCGAGGAGCTAGCATCGTTTCTCAATCTGCCCAGCCGCAACGACTTTGTCCTGGTGGTGGCTTGGTTGTTGGCAACACTGCGGACCGGCGGGCCCTATCCCGTACTCGCGATCTCCGGCGAGCAGGGTTCAGCTAAAACGGTGCTTTCGAAGCTGCTCAAGGCGTTGATCGACCCAAACGTTGCGCCGGTACGGGCGCTCGCGCGCGAGGAACGCGACCTCGTGATTGCCGCGAGCAATTCGCACGTCCTTGCCTTCGACAATCTGTCCGGCTTGCCTCACGCGCTCTCGGACGCGTTTTGCCGGCTCGCCACGGGCGCGAGCTTCGGGCTGCGCCAGCTCTACACCGACGCAGACGAGGTACTGTTTCAAGCGGCGCGCCCGATTCTTCTCAACGGCATTGAGGATGTCATCAGCCGGCCAGACCTCGCCGATCGAGCGCTTTTCCTGACACTGCCACCCATCGCCGACCGCCGCCGACGCTCCGAAAGGCAACTTTGGCGTGAGTTCGAGGTCGCGCGACCGCGCATCTTGGGATCGCTGCTCGACGCTGCGGCGTGCGGCCTGCGCAACCTGCCGGGCATTCACCTCGAACAGCTTCCCCGGATGGCAGACTTCGCGCTGTGGGCCGCGGCATGCGAAACGGCATTCTGGCCGGCTGGCACGTTCGCACGGGCCTATCAGGCAAACCGAAGGGCCGCGATCGAGGACTTGATCGACGTTGATCCAGTAGCCGCTCGGATACGGCAAATTATGGCAAGCCGCAGCGCGTGGACGGGAAATGCTTCGGACCTCCTGCGTGCCGGCGCCGATCTGGCGGATCCCGGCCTCCCGAGCGGGGCCGCGGCTTGGCCGAAGACCCCTCGGGCCCTCGCTGGCCGCCTGCGTCGTGCGCAGCCGTCCCTTCGCGCACTGGGCATCGAGCTTGCCTTCAGCCGAGAAGGCCGAATTGGAACCAGGGTGATCAGGATCCACACGAGGGCCGAAAATACCGTCAGCACCGTCAGCACCGTCCGCGACAATAATCACGATGCCGGATTAATCCAATCGCCGCCGGGACCAGTAAGTGCCCCCCGCGATGACAGCCATCAACCCGCGGTCGCGCCCTCAGACGATGCTGACGGTGCTGACGCAAACGCCGATGTTCATTTCGCGTGACCCTCCGCGTCTAGACGACTGCATCATTCCTTCCGAGGCTCAACTTTCCTACAACGTCTTCCAACTCCAGTTTCGTGTATCCTCATACGACGGGACATAACCATCGGATCGGACGACTGTTGGCGGCTTCGGGTTCTCTCCGGCGCGGATTTTGTCGAGCAACTGCCCGACAAGGCCGAGGGCGTCTACCTGGTCGTCGTGCTTGCCGGCCGGGAAACTCAACAGCTCGGCCCGCAAGTCTGCAAACCATGGTGCGCCTTGGCGCACATAGAGGCCAAGCGTCGCCATGCGGCCGCGCATGGATTGCGCGCGCACGGCCTTGTCGCCCCGACTTGGGAACTGCTCGCGGCATGTGTAGGCGCGGCGCTCGATGGCGCGCCGCTTAAGGTATGGGCCCACGCCCGAAATGATCTGCCCGTATTCCTCGGCCCAGAACGCCGGTTTCCACTTGCACACCAGGTCACACCAAGCCTCAATCCAGACGTCGGAGGATGTCTGGCCCCGCCAGAGATCAAGCAGATACATGCGGTTTTCTGGGTCGACGCCGATGACCACATGCACCGTATAGTCGCCTCCCTGCGAAGTGACGGCGTAGTCTGACGCCCCATAGACATTAAGCGTTTCGCGCGGCGGCTCGCACGTGTAGGGACGAAACCATTCCTCCTTGAAATAATCGCCGGTTTCCGGCGCCGGCCGCTGCTGGTAGAGCGCCGACCAGTTGCGCGGGAGCTGCGTCGCCTTCTCGTGGCGCAGGAAGTCTCCATAGCCATACGCATCGTCCCACAACCATTGGCCTGGCTCACGACCGAGGAGATCGCCGGCTTCGGCCTCGGCTGGCAGCGAGACGATGTCCCAGCGCTCCCCGCCGCGCTCCATTTCGCCGATGATGCGCCCGGCAAGGTCGTCCTCGTGCCAGCGGGTCTGGATCAGGATCACCCACCCGCCGGGCGCCAAGCGCGTCAGGAGGTCCGATTTGTACCACTCCCAGATTTTGTCGCGCACGTGTGGGGAGTCGGCGTCCTCGCGCGAGCGGATGGGGTCATCGATCAATGCCCCGTGGGCGCGAAAACCGATAATGGCGGCGCCGACGCCGGCAGCATAGTACTCCCCGCCGCTCTCAAGCTCCCAGTAGCCGGCGGCGTGGCTGTCGTCCGAAAGCCGCAGGCCAAGCGTGGCACTGTGTCTCGCGATCAGGTTGCGAACTCTGCGGCCCCATCTCTCCGCCAGCTCAGTCGTGTGCGACGCCGCAAGGATCGCGTGCTTCGGGGCATTCGCCATCACATAGGGTGGAAACAAAATCGATCCGTAGGTCGACTTTGCCGAACCCGGCGGCATGAACACTGCGAGCCGCTTGATCTCGCCGCGCGCCACCCGCTCCAGGCGATCGATCAACAGCCTGTGGTGCGGCGCCGGCTCACATCCGCAATGCCGGCACCACTCGATGAGGCTTCCTCGGACGCGGCGGCGCTTTAGCAATATTTCCGCCACGACGGCCGGCGAGACATCCAATGTGCCGAATTCGGGTGCGGTCATTGATTGGTCGTATGCGAAACTAGGATTTGTCATTTCGTGCCGCTCTGAGAATGTTCATCAACTCTTTGTCACTCATTTCATTCGCGTCCCTGTGGAGTTTCTTGTTGGCTGTTTGTCCGGTCGTGCGTGCTCGGGCGTCCTCGATGTTCTGCACGAGTTTGAGGAGGGCGCGTTGGGCAGTGACATTGCCCTTCGCAGCGCATGCGATCTGGCTGCGGATGACGGCCTGCAGTGCCGGCATCTTGGTGACCGTGTCGCCCTCGCGGACGGTCACCAAACGATGGACTTCCTGCCGGATGAGCGCCTCGACACGCTCAGCTTCGCCATGCCGTCGTTTTCCAGTAGGATTGCCGGATTGTCCTTTGCGGAAACGGCTGTGGACAGGCGGTCTGCCATAGCCGACGCGCTTGCTGTCCAGCACGGGTGCCTCCTTTTTCTTTGTGCTCATCGGTCGGCCGCCTCCTCAGCCGCCGCCAGGGACGCCGCTCGCTCCTTCGCAATCTCCTCAAAGCTCATCCCGCTCGCGGCCTGCTTCGCCTGCTTGCCGGTGACTCGCTCATAACGATGTAGGATCGTGTCGCAGTAGGCGGGGTCGAACTCGATCAGCCGCGCCAGGCGGCCGGTTTTCTCGGCCGCAATCAGCGTCGTGCCGCAGCCACCAAACGGATCAAGCACGATCTCGCCGCGCTTGGAGCAGTCCTTGATCGCCGCGGCGACCAATGCCACCGGCTTCACGGTCGGATGCATCGCCAAGTCTTCGCTGCGCCCGACTCGCAGCATCTTGACCCCGGCATAGTCCCAAACGTTGGTGCGGTAATGCCCGCGATCCCCGAGCCCAAAGGTATTGCTGTGGGCAGCAGCGCCGACCTCGAACACGAACACGAGCTCATGCTTGTTACGGTAGAATGTCCCTATCCCGCCGTTGGTCTTATTCCAGACGCAGAGGTTCTTGAGCTCCGAAAAGACCGCTTGGCCTGCCTTGAGCAGCTCCCCCATATGGCGCCAATCCATGCACACGAACGCAATGGCGCCGTTGCACGCAAGCGCGGCGGCATGTCCGAGTGTCTGTCGCAGGAAGCTTGTGAATGCATCGGCCGACATTTCGCCAACCCCCATGGCGAATTCGCGATGGCGAATACGTCCAAGCCCTGTCACGTGCCCGTCGATCGGAACGTTGTACGGCGGGTCGGTGAATATGAGGTCCGCCCGCTCGTGACCCATCACCAGGTCAAAGACGACTCGGTCTCGAGCATCTCCGCAAATCAAACGATGGCGCCCGAGACACCAAACATCTCCTGTCCGCGTGATAGCCGTCGCCGGATCATTGGTGGATAAGGGGATCTCATCCTCGACGTCAGTCGGATCGTTCGGCGAGCCCTCGCCCGCTTCGTCGAGCACGAGGTCGATTTCGGTGGACGAGAAACCGGTGAGCTCGACATCGAAATCGATGTCGATGAGCCCCTGCAGCTCGATCCCCAGCAGCTGTCGGTCCCAGCCCGCGTTGAGGGCGAGCTTGTTGTCGGCCAGCACATAGGCGCGCCGTTGCGCCGGATTCAGATGAGCCAGGCGCACGGTCGGGACTTTCTCCAACCCGAGCAGCTTTGCGGCCTCGACCCGGCCATGGCCGGCAATGATCTCGCCGTTCTCTCCGACGAGAACGGGGTTAGTGAAGCCGAAATGCCTGATGCTATCGGCGATCTGTCGGATCTGTCTCTTGGAGTGGGTTCGGGCATTGCCGGGATACGGCCGAAGGCTCGCGACCGGCATGTGTTCGATGGCCGTAGGTTGGGTGGCACTCGTCATGGCGGATTGCGGGGTCATGGACATTCACGCGCCTCTTAATGCTTCGTATCGGTGTGTCTCAGGCATCCAAGGATGCCAGCACTGCCGTCGAACTAAGATACGGGGGATAGTTTGACGGCCCGACCTGGCCGCGAGCGTTTCAGGATCGGTCGGCCGATATGGGAGCACTGGCAAAAAGCCATGTGGCAGCACGATCGGAGGCCGATTTGAGATATTCTTCGCCGAGAGCTGTAAACTGCTCCCGAGTCAACTGATGGCCGACACGCTTCAGGAAATCGCGAAACTCTTGGGCAGCGCCGCGCGCCACCACGTCATTCAGCGGACCGCGCATGACCGCATCCCGCCATCGAAGCAGTGCTGTTTTGAGCGTCGTACCAGTTCGCAGCAGGTTCTTGAGTGCGGGGAACCACTTCGCAGCTCGCTGGGCCGCTTCGTCACGTGATACGCCACTGCGCATCAAACACTCCACTCCGCAACCTGCGTTGACCCTCACCCGCCAAATGTCAGACCTATCGCCGAGTCGGCCGGTTGGTTTCTTTGGTGCCAGCATGGGGTGAACGATCCCGCGCTGAAGATCGTTGAGCGCGGCACTCAAAGCGTAAAACTGATCCGCGATGTCCTTGCGAGCGCCGGTCTTTCTGAGGAATTTACCGACAATCGCAAGTGCAAGAATGTGACGGCCGCGCAATTCCTCGAACGGTGCAAGAGCCTCTATGCTAGCAGAGTTAAATGCCCAATCGAGCAATCGAAAAAGTTCAGCGCGGGCAGCAGCGCTACTCGACGCCAGGCGAGCGTGCCTGCGGCTCTTTGCGGCGCCACCACGGCGCCTCTTGGAAGGCTTTGGGTTCGCGTGCGATCGGCGGACCAAGCTTTTCATAGCCCACGACGTGATGTGTGAAGGACCATCGCGATGGCCCGCCAACTGCGCGCTGATTCAGTCTACCGGCATTTCTTTGACAATGATGGCCTATCGATGTGGGCCGCAGTCATGCTCGGCCCTCTCTCTCGAACCGCGCCGCCCTCGATGATGCGCTGTCCGCCTATCAGCGCCGTGTCCCGTTCGAACCAAAGGGTAGGATCCGCCCGGCCGCCCGGCGCCCGGCGCGACATTCCCATTCCCTGCTCCCTCGATGAACTTCCCTGCTCGGTCAATAAAAATTCCGTGCTCCGTAGCAGGTGATTTGCCCGTAACCATTTGATGCTGCCCACGCTTTGGACGTGAGAATCGTTCCTCAGGGGCTCTTTTCCAAAAAATTCCCTGCTAAATTCCCTGCTAGCAGGGAATTGCGGATGACGGTGACGTCACATGCAAAACATCTTTCAGCCAGGGCCAAATCGCTCATCCTTGCTAAATTTTGCGCAACCTAGCCGGATTCCAAATGCCATCCCGGTCGCCGGAAAGATCAAAAACGCTCAAGACCCGCGGACGCTAGTTGCGAGGGTTGAGGCGCGAAAGACTCTGCCCCGGCAGGATGCGCCAGCTCCATTGCCGCGTCGACATGTTCCAGCAAATGTCGCCGTCGCCGAATTCCCCCTTCAAAATGACGCGGAATCGGTACCCGAAGAAGTGGAGGTCGGGCGAGTGGCAGGGAAATCGCGCATGGATGATGTCGATGGTATCGGCCGGGATATCGTCCTGCAAACGCGCCCTCGCTTCCTCACGGGTGCAGCCGCTCAATATCAGAAATGCCA
>Ga0310915_10002318_pt1 | contig 10072 bp, 8 predicted proteins | sample GREbulkMGAN111_FD_202508 | JGI IMG/M metagenome (GOLD analysis project Ga0310915, IMG submission 202508) | Lab enrichment of tropical soil microbial communities from Luquillo Experimental Forest, Puerto Rico - GRE.bulkMG.AN111 | ecosystem: Environmental > Terrestrial > Soil > Tropical forest >...
GGGCGATCATGGGGCTGCCACCCTATTTCAAGGACGAAATGGTGGTGCGCGATTCTGTCGTGGCGCATCCGAAGTCGAAGAAGCAGGTCACCTTTGCCGAGATCGTCAAGAGCGGCAAAGCCACCAAGACCTTCACGCCCGACGAACTCAAGGCGATCAAGCTCAAGACTTCCGACCAGTACACGCTGATCGGCGTCTCGGTGCCGCAGCTCGACATCCCCGACAAGACCAGGGGTGCCGCCAAATATGGCATCGACACCATGCTGCCCGGCATGGTCTACGGCAAGATCGTGACGCCGCCAGTGCGCTACGGCGCCACGGTGAAGACGGTGGATGAGAGTGAGGCCAAGAAGGTGCCGGGCTTCATCAAGACCATCACCCTCGACGACAAGACGGGCACCACGACCGGCTGGGTGGTGGCGGTCGCCAACACCTATGCCAACGCTCGCAAGGCGGCGGATGCGCTGAAGATCACCTATGACGGTGGTCCGAACGCGAAGCTGTCGAGCGAGTCGCTGCTCACTGAGGCGAAACGCCTGCAGGCGCTCGACGATTCGGGGCAGTTCTTTGTCAAGGACGGCGACACCAAGGCAGCGCTTGCTTCGGCGGCGAAGGTGATGGAGGCGGAATACACCACCAACATCAACATCCACTGCCCGATGGAGCCGATGAACGCCACGGCCGAGTTCAAGGGCGACATCCTGCATGTCTATAGCGGCAACCAGTTCCCGACCCGCTCCGGCGCGATCGCGGCGGGCGCGGCCGGGATCGATCCCAAGTTTGTCGTGTTGCACCAGACATGGCTGGGCGGCGGCTTCGGCCGGCGTCTCGACGCTGACATGATGGTGCCCGCCGTGCAGGCGGCAAAGGCGGTCGGCAAGCCGGTCAAGGTGATCTTCTCCCGCGAGAACGACATGACCATGGATTTCTCGCGGCCCCTGACCTACCAGAAGGTGAAGGCCGGCCTCGACAGTGACGGCAGGCTGATCGCGCTCGACCATGACGTGGTCTCCGCCTGGCCGACCAAGCGATGGGGAATCCCCGATTTCCTGTCGCCCTCGGTCGACAAGAAAGGCCCGCTCGACGCCTTCACCGTGAACGGCGCGGACTTCTTCTATACCGTGCCCAATCACAACGTCCGCGCCATCCTCAACGAGATGGCGCACAACGCCACCCCGTCGGGCCAGCTGCGTTCGGTCGCACCGGGCTGGACGTTCTGGGCGGTCGAAAGCATGGTCGATGAACTTGCGCATTCGGTCGGCAAGGACCCGGCGCAATATCGCATCGACATGCTCGACGGCCGGGGCGGCAATGCCGGCGGTGCGCAACGTCTGCGCAACACGCTGCTGGCGGCAATGGGCCTGGCAGGCTATGGCACCAAGCAACTGCCCAAGGGTGAAGGCATGGGCGTTGCCTGCGTGTCGTCGCAGGAGCGGGCGACCGCAAGCTGGACCGCTTGCGTCGCCCATGTCGCGGTGGCGCCAAGCGGCGAGGTGAAGGTCAAGAAGCTGACCGTCGCCACCGACGTCGGTACTCAGGTCAATCCCGACGGCATCCAGGCCCAGGTCTCGGGCGCGGCGCTGTGGGGCCTTTCGCTGGCCTTGTATGAAAAGGCCACGCTGAAGGATGGCGGCATCGAGCAAACCAACTTCGACACCTACAGACCCTTGCGGATGAGTCAGATGCCGGAGGTTGCGGTCAACGTGATCGCCAATGGCGAACGCGCCACCGGGGTCGGCGAGCCGGCAGTGACGGTGGTTGCGCCTGCGATCGGCAACGCCATCTTCAATGCGGTCGGCGCCCGTGTCCGCTCGCTGCCGATCACGGCGGAAGCGGTGAAGGCGGCGATGAAGGCCTGACAGGAGGCGCATCAGTCGCATGCGCAAACACGATCCGCCGGAGGTCTCCTCCGGCGGATTTTTTAATGCCCCGATCGAAGTCACAAAGGAGCAAGACCGGTGGATTGCTAAAATTCTACGCAACGCATGCGGGACATTTTGAGCTTGCCCGTTAAGGCAACTGGAAGGCGTTGTCCGCTAACCTTCGCGAATTAGTTGCAGCGAGCGAGCCGAAGACGTTTCATGACAGCCCTGCCCCGACAAGCCTCATCCAAGCGACGCCTGCTGCTTGCCTCCGACCGGGGCGATCAAAGCCGCGAGCTCGCCGACATCCTGCGATCGGTGGGCGAGGTCGACACCATCGCAACCTCGGACATTCCGGTGTCCCCGGACGGCGAAATTTCCGGCGTCGTGGTCGAGGTCAACCTGCGTTCGCCCGAAAGCGTGCAGACAATACGCAACAAGTTGCACGGCAAGGCCTATAGCGAGATGCCGCGGCTGTTCGTGCTTTCCGACGCGCTCCACCATGCCTCGATGCAAGCCTGGGCGCTGGGTGCGACAGATACGATTTCGCGCCCGTTCGATGCGCCCGCCATCCTGCAACGTATCCGCGCGGCCTTCCCGGACTCCGAGAGCTTTGACTTGACCGACCGCGGCAAGACCCTGAACCGCGGCGTGGCGGCGGCGCACACGGTCATTGTCAAAATGTTCCGGCGGCTTCCTTCAGGCGTTCCTCTGGCTTACGAGGAGGTGGTGCAGGCCGAAAACAGGATTCTGAAGGCGATCAAGCACTCTTCCCTGCGGGAGTGGCTGACCGCGGTTGGCTGCCACCACACCGGCAGCTATCGCCATTGCCTGTTCGTCACCGGATTTGCGGTGGCATTCGCCCAGCATCTGGGCATGCGCGAGGACGATCAACGCCGCCTGACCCGTGCAGCGCTTCTGCACGATGTCGGCAAGGCGTACGTGCCTGTTGCCATCCTGGACAAGGAGGGGCAACTGACCGAGGACGAAGTCGCGGAAATCCGCTCGCACCCGCGCCGCGGCTACGAAGCACTTGCAGCCAGGGGCGGTTTTCCACCTGAAATGCTGGACGTGGTGCTCCACCATCACGAGCTGCTCGACGGCACCGGCTATCCCGATGGTCTCTCCGGCGAAGAGATCAGCGACATTGTGCGGCTGACGACGATTGTCGATATCTACGCGGCGTTGGTGGAGAAGCGCGCCTATCGACTGCCATTTACCCATGCCAAGGCCTTTTCCATCATGGAGGGCATGGGCAGGAAGCTGGACCAGCAATTGCTGCAGGCGTTTCGTCCTGTCGCAGTCGGCTGCTATTGAGCAGCTATATCGGAGCGCGCTCTCCTCTCCGTCGTTTTCAGCGCCTGCACGCAAGCCTTGCGCGCAGGCGATTGTCGTAAGATCATCCGCCTTACCCAATATTGCCGGCGGGGATACCCATGAACATGACGGCGGCGTCGAGCCCGGGTGTCGATATTCCAGCCGAAATCGCGGCAACGCTCGTGACTGCGGCTGCCTATGCCGACCACCGCATCCATGATTGCTACCGTTGGCTTCGCGCCAACAATCCGCTCGGCATTGCGCGGCCGGAAAAATTCGCCCCGTTCTGGGTGGTCACAAGGCACGCGGATATCCTGGCCGTGAGCCGCCAAAACGAATTGTTTCACAACGCCGACCGTCCGACGACGCTGACGCCTGTCGCGGTCGAGGAGCGGGTGCGCAAGATCACGGGCGGGCCGAATCTCGTACGTTCCCTGGTCCAGATGGATGCTCCCGACCATCCGAAGTATCGCGCGCTCACCCAGGGCTGGTTCATGCCCGCCAATCTCGGGAAATTCGAACCGCGGATTCGCGAGATCGCCCGCGCCACGGTTGCGCGCATGGTCGAAAAAGGCGGGCAATGCGATTTCGTCGCCGACGTGGCGCTGGGCTATCCCCTGCACGTGATCATGGAAATTCTCGGCGTACCCGAAAAGGATGAGCCGAGAATGCTGAGACTAACCCAGGAGCTGTTCGGGCCGCAGGATCCCGACACGGCGCGGATCAGGGATGCGCTCACGCCGGAACAGTTTTCCGCCATGATGCAATCGGTGGTGAACGATTTTGGCTCCTACTTCCGCGCCATCACCGAGGATCGCCGCCGCAATCCGCGCGAAGATCTGGCAAGTGTCATCGCCAATGCCAGGATCGGTGGCGACTACATGAACGAGCACGACGCCACCAGCTACTACATGATCGTGGCGACCGCCGGCCACGACACCACCTCGTCGTCGACCGCGGGCGCAATCTGGGCGCTCGCCGAGAACGCCGATAAATTTGCCAAGGTCAAGGCCAATCCGGCCCTGATACCCGGCCTGGTGGACGAGGCCATCCGCTGGATGACTCCGGTCAAGCACTTCATGCGGTCAGCCACCGCCGATACCGAGCTCGGCGGGCGGAAGATCAACAGGGGCGACTGGCTGATGCTGTGCTATGCCTCCGGCAATCGCGATGAGGAAGTCTTCGAGGAGCCCTACAAGTTCCGTTGCGACCGCAAGCCAAACCGGCATATCGCCTTCGGCTATGGCGCGCATCTGTGCCTCGGACAATATCTGGCCAAACTGGAAATGCGCATCCTGTTCGAGGAACTGCTGCCTCGCCTGAAGTCGGTTGCGCTCGACGGCGAGGTGAAGATGACGCAGGCTTATTTCGTCAACGGGCCGAAGAAGCTGCCGATCCGCTTTGAGCTCAATTGAGCATCTTGCGCAGCTCGTTCTTGGCGACCTTTTCCAGCGTCGAACGCGGCATCTCGTCGACAAAGCGAATCTCGTGCGGCACCTTGAAATCGGCCAGAGCTTTGCGGCAGGCGGCCATGACCGCCTCATGCAGGTCGCGCGGCATCCGCGCGAGGCCGTCTTGCGGGATGATGAAGACGACCGGCACCTCGTCGAGCATCGCATGCTTCTTGCCGACGACCGCGGCCTCGCGCACGCCGGGCACGAGTGCGATCACCTGTTCGATCTCGGAAGCCGCGACGTTCTCGCCGCCGACCTTGAGCATATCCTTGGCGCGGTCGCCGAACCTGATGTAGCCGCGCTCCAACGGCGTCACCCGGTCGCCGGTGAGGAAATAGCCGTGCTCATCGAAACTCTCCTCGGTCGCCTTGGCGTTGTGCAGGTATTCGGCAAACAGCGACAGGCCCGGCACGCCCTTGATCGCCAGATTGCCGGTGTCGCCGACCCCAGTCGGCCGGCCATCGTCGTCGACGATGCGAATGGAATATTCGGCGGCCGCACGTCCGATCGACATCGGCGTGTTGGGCTGATCGACCTCGCCGACGATGCCGTGGGTGATGGTCTCGGTCATGCCCCACCAGCCGATGATCTTGACGCCGAAGGCTGCGAACGCCGGCGGCTCGCACACCGCGGAGCCCCACAGGCGGAATTTGTGGTTGTTCGGGATCTCGTGCTCCAGCAGCGCCTTCATGCAGAAGGGAATGGTCGAGGTCCAGGTGCAGCCATGCTCCAGCGCCACGCGCCAGAAGCGGCTGGCCGAAAAGCGCGGCTGGATCACGCAGGAACCGCCGACCCACAGGCTTGAGAGCATCGAATAGGCGAGCGCGTTGGTGTGGAACAGCGGCAAATAGGTCTGGTGCACGTCGCCCTCATGCAGGTCCTGGTGCGCGGCATTGACCTTGGCCCCCCACAGCGCGTTCGCATGCGTCCAGAGCACCGCCTTCGGGCGCGACGTGGTTCCCGAGGTATATTGCACGCTGCAGGGCGCGAGCGGATCGGTTGCGCGGCGCGGCCGGTCGGCGGCCTCGCCAAACAGCGCTTCGAAACCGTCGCCGCGCGGCGCTGCATGTTGGGCCGGCGCACCCGCATCGTGCGAAATCACTGCGATCCAGCGCAGCCCTTTGCAGTTTTCGGCGATGATCTGTGCGTAGGCCGGTTGGGTGATCGCGGCGACCGCACCGCAGTGGTCGGCGAAATAGTTTAACTCGGCTGCCGCGGAGCGGGTGTTCGTGGTGACCGCGACGGCACCGAGCTCGGCGCAGGCAAACCAAGCCAGCATCGCCTCGATGCAATTGTCCAGATGGATGAGAACGAAATCGCCCGGCTTGATGCCGCGCTTGAGGAAGCCTGCGGCCAGCGCGCCGACGCGGTCGTGAAATTCGCCATAGCACCATTTGCGCGCGGGCACGTCGAACGGCGCCCAGATCAGGAACGGATGGTCGCGGCGGGTTCTGGCGCGCATTTCGAGCAGCCAGGGAACGTCGAGGCCGGCGAACGGTCCGACGATGCCAGGTGCTTGCGGTATTTTCGACATGGTTCCTCCGCCGGGGCGCTGGCCTATCCTCACAATGACCTATGGCTTCCCATTCTCATAGGAGGAAATCTCGATCAGGCTGCCGTCGGGGTCCCGGCAATAGACCGAGAGCAAAGTGCCGCGGGCGCCCTGCTTCCTGGTCGGGCCTTCCTCGATTGCAACCCCGCATCTCCTTAAATGCGCGACCACCTCATCGGGGGTGCTCGAGGTCAGAAAGCACAGATCGTCGCTGCCGGCTGTTTCATGGTCGGCCGTGAACCATTCGACCTTGTCGGCGTCCTTGGGGCGGACGTTGATCTTCTGGCTGCCGAACATCAGCGAGGTGCGCGGTGCCTTTCCGTCGCCGGGGTCGAATACCCTGACTTCCATGCCGAGGATCCCTGCGTACCACTGTGCGGAGCGCGCGACGTCGCTGACATTGATCACGAGATGATCGATCGCATTGACCCTGACCGGCATGGGTAATCCTCATCATTGCAGCGCATGGCCCGCGCGCGAGCCCTGCACTTCTCGCCTGGCGTAAGGCTTGTTACAACGCCTTCGAGATTTTTTTCAAGGACCTGAAGGTAAGGAGACGTCGAGATGCTTTCGCGCCGCGCCGCGATCGGAATGGTAGCAACCGGGCTTCCCGCCTTGCTGGTGTCGTCGCGGAAAGCGCTCGCGCTGGACTATCCGACAAGGCCGATCCGCTTTCTGGTCGGTTATCCGCCGGGCGGTGCCACCGATATCATCGCCCGCCTGATCGGCCAGCGGCTCTCCGAGAGGCTCGGCCAGCAATTCGTGATCGAGAACAAACCGGGCGCCGGCAACAATATCGGTACCGAAGCCGCCGTCAATGCCGAGCCGGACGGCTACACCGTGTTGCTGGTCAACCCCGCCAACTACATCAACACGTCGCTCTACGCCAATCTGAAGTTCAACTTCGTCCGCGACATCGCGGGCGTCGCTGCCTTCAGCCGCGTGCCGAACGTGATGACCGTCAACAAGGACGTGCCTGCTAAAAGCGTCGCCGAGTTCATCGCCTATGTGAAGGCCAATCCCGGCAAGATCAACATGGCCTCATCCGGTAACGGTACCTCGGTGCACCTGTCGGGCGAGATGTTCATGGCGATGACCGGCACGCGGATGCAGCACGTGCCCTATCGCGGGGCCGCGCCCGCGATCACCGACCTGCTCGGCGGCCAGGTGCAGGTGATCTTCGATAACATGCCTTCGATCATCCAGCATATTCGCGCCGGCTCGCTGCGCGCGCTCGCTGTGACGACCGCCGAGCGTTCGCCGCAATTGCCCGATGTGCAGGCGATGGGTGAGACCGTTCCAGGCTATGAGGCCAGCGCGTTGTTCGGCATGGGGGCGCCGAGGAACACGGCGGGCGACGTTGTCGCGAAGCTGAACGGTGAGATCAACGCCATCTTGGGGGAGCCGGAGCTGAGCCAGCGTTTGGTCGAGCTTGGCGGCGCACCGCTGATTGCTTCCCCGGAAGGCTTCGGCGAGATGATCAAGGCCGAGACCGACAAGTGGAAGAAGGTCGTCGAATTCGCCGGCCTCAAGGTAGAGTGATCTCCAGCACCGCCAGCGGCGTGATATTCTTCGCCCAAGGCAGATGCGCTGGAACCTTCCAAGGAGTCCAAGACCAAGGAGTTCAAGGCAATGCGCAAATTCATAGCAGCAATCATCATTTTTGCCGCGGCCGGCATCGCGACGCTGGCGACATCCACTCCTGCTGCGGCGGCTCATGATTACCCCTGGTGCGTGCAGGGCTGGGGCGTCGACATTCCCGGCGACTGCTCCTATCAAACCTATGCCCAATGCATGGCTTCCGCCTCCGGGCGCAATGCATGGTGCGCCGAGAATCCGCGTGCCGCGCTTGCCCGGGCAAGGCGTGGCCGTAACGGATATCCGCCGCGCTAAGGCCTGCTTTGGTCAAAGCGTATGGGCGCGCGTCCTCGTATCAGGCCTGATCGAGGATGCCCACATGGCTGGATCGGCCCGCTCGACAGCTGGAAGCATATCCGGTGTGAAAGGAGGATCACATGCAGCCCCACAAGATCGTTTCGCGCGATGAATGGATCGCGGCACGCAAGGCACACCTTGCACGTGAGAAAGAGTTTACCCGGGCGCGCGACCGGCTGAGCGAGGAGCGGCGCGCGCTACCCTGGGTCAAGGTCGACAAGGCCTATGCTTTCGACGGACCCGAGGGCAGGAAGACGCTGGCCGACCTGTTCAAGGGCCGCGAGCAACTCGTAGTGCAGCACTTCATGTTCGCGCCCGACTGGAACGAGGGCTGCAAGAGCTGCTCGTTCTGGGCCGACGGCTTCGAGCGCATGATTCCGCATCTGGCCGCCCGTGACACCACCCTGGTTGCGATCTCACGCGCGCCGCTGCAAAAGCTTGACGCCTTCAAGAAGCGGATGGGCTGGACGTTCGACTGGTATTCCTCGGCGCCAAGCGACTTCAATCATGACTATGCGGTCTCGTTCACACCGGAGGAGATCAAGTCCGGGGCAAAGATCTACAATTTCGGCACCTCGGGCTTTGGCGTCGAGGAGGCGCCCGGCATCAGCGTGTTCTATCGCGACGGTGAGGGAAACATCTTCCACACCTATTCATGCTTTGCCCGCGGGCTCGACATGATGAATGCCGCCTACCACTATCTCGATCTGACCCCGCTCGGCCGTCATGAGGAGGGGCCGCATGCGATGCATTGGGTGCGGCTGCGCGATCAGTACCAGCCGGCGTAAACGGCTGCGCCTGTCGTCACGACTGAGGATTTAGCCGCTTGGTTCACCTCTCCCCGTCGGGGAGAGGTCGATTTGCTCCTGGCGATGCCAACGGGTCCGCGTGAAGCGCGGCCCGATGACAGGCTCCGCATCGTCCAGTGCAAATCGGGTGAGGGGCATTGCTCCAACGAGAGACAGTAATCCCTCACCCCAATCCTCTCCCGCAAGGGGAGAGGGAGCACACTTCCGATGCGGTCATTTCTTCGCGCTCTCGAGGTGCTCGGTCGCCGTGCAGGAGATCAATAGCGTGTAAGCCCGCGCCAGGCTGGCAATCTCCGCGGTCTTGAGATCACCGGATGGCGCCGCGGTCTCGTAGGCAATGGCGCTGTTGTCGAGGAAATCGCGGATCGCGCCGGTCTTGATGGCGAAGTTGATGTTCTCCGGGATGTTGCCGGTCGCGCGCACGAATCTCAGCGCGTTGATTTTTGCCGCGACCATGCCGACGACGGTTCCGCTGGTGTCGAGCAAGGGGCCGCCGCTGTTGCCGGGTTGAACCGCGGCGCTGATCTGCAGGAAGCGCGTATCGTTGGCAATGCCGCTCAGCGAGCTCACGATACCCGTCGTGACCGTGAAGTCCGACGTGAGCAGGCCGTGATAGGGATAACCGATCGCAACCACCGAATCACCGGAGCGGATCGCGCGGTCGCGTATCCTGGCAAAACTCTTGAATGCGGTCACCGGCCCCTGCAGCAGGGCAAGATCGTTCGATTGATCGCTCGAGACCACCCGCAGCGTGGAGACCGGTTCACCGCTCAGATTGCCGTGGATGTCGCCGATACAGCCATCGATTACGTGATGGTTGGTGACGATGTGACCATTGGCGCTGATCACGTAACCGGTGCCGGTCTGGCTTCCGGTGCGCTGCGATTTCGGGCTCGCTTGAGAGCTTTGGGTCTCCGACTTGGCCGCAACGGATTTGGCGAAATCGCCGGCGCTATCGATGCCGTCGGTCTTGACCCTGTTGACGCAATTGGCAAGGGCCGCCAATAGCGGCGCGGTCGAGGTCAGATTGAACTGGAAGGGCTTGCCGGCCGCGACCGCGACCATCAGGCTGGACTTCTGAAAGACATGCAGCACGTTCGGCGGCATGATGGCCGACACCAGAACGGGTGAATCGGCCGTGCC
>Ga0310915_10002330_pt1 | contig 10062 bp, 5 predicted proteins | sample GREbulkMGAN111_FD_202508 | JGI IMG/M metagenome (GOLD analysis project Ga0310915, IMG submission 202508) | Lab enrichment of tropical soil microbial communities from Luquillo Experimental Forest, Puerto Rico - GRE.bulkMG.AN111 | ecosystem: Environmental > Terrestrial > Soil > Tropical forest >...
CGCGCCGGAACGGCCATCCCCGCGATTACGTGGCTGCCGGCGACCGTCACGGCGTGCCTCGGACTGATCTTGGTGGGTGCCGGGGACTACTACAAGGACGGCACGGTGGTCCTGGCCGGAGCCTGGTTCCTGGTGATGACCCTGATACTCGCCGGGACCGCGCTGATCTTGATCGGGACCGCGGACTGGCGGAAGGAACGCCACCGCGGCCAGGGCAGCGAAGACCGGAGCAGCCAGCCGTAGGCGCTAGCGTCGTGGGCGTGACGAGCGACAAGCGGGGCCGTTGGCAAGCGCACGGAGAGCGGGCGATCTACGACAGCCCATGGGTGTGGCTGGGGCAGGTCGACGTGGAGCCGCCGGGCGGGGCCCGGTACTGGCATCACGTCGTGCGGCTGCGCAAGGCCGCGGTGGCGGCGCTGCTCGACGACCAGGACCGGGTGCTGATGCTGTGGCGGCACCGGTTCGTGCCGGACCGCTGGGGGTGGGAACTGCCGGGCGGTCTGGTGGACGAGGGGGAGGAGCCCGCGGCCGCGGCGAACCGTGAGCTCGCGGAGGAGACCGGGTACCGTGCCGGGCACCTCGACCACCTCGTCACCTTCCAGCCGATGCCGGGCACGATCGACGCCGAGCACTACGTCTACACCGGCCGGGACCCGCTGCGGGTCGGCGATCCCACCGACCTGACCGAAGCCGCCCGGGTCGAATGGGTGCCGCTGGCGTCGGTTCCCGCGCTGATCGCGGCCGGCGAGATCTGGACCGCCGGGTCGGTGGCGGCGCTGCCGCTATTGCTCATGGCGCGAGCGTCATCAAATCCTGACCCTAGTTGGCAAAGGGTTGCCGAAAGCTCCCGCGGCCCGGCGGGAAGCACCGGTTCGCCGCCAGCCACGGACTGTCCCGGGAATTTCTGACCGACCGCATGGGCGGCAGCCCCTGATATGGCGATCACCCTCACACGGTGATGCCGGCCATGCCCGGTCCTGATTGCATACGGAGGAGAAGCCCGCCGTGGCCGATCGAAGCGATCGTTCCTGAAACGGTGACGCTGGGCACGCAGCCGTAACTAGACCAGGAGCATGACATGACGACAAAAGCTGCCTTTTCACCTGACGAATGGAAAGTGGTTCTCGAGGGGCCGCCGACCGCCGGGATGATCGTCGTGACGGCGGCGCACGGCGGAACGTTCCGCGAGACTATCGCGATGGCCAAGGCCTACACGGAAGCGCGTGGCGAGCACGGCGAAAGCGAACTTCTCGACGAGATCGTGGCGACGAAACCCCAGGTGGACCACACCAGATACCACTCCCCCCAGGAACTGAGGGAAAACGGGCTCGCGCACATCCGCAACGCGGTGACCGTGCTCGAGAGCAAGGCAACCGCCCAGGAACTCGACGACTACCGGCACTTTGTCCGCGCCCTCGCCGACAAGGTCGCGGCCGCGCACCGGGAACACGGGCAGGCCGTGAGCCCCCCTGAGGCCGAGGCCATCCAGCAGATCACGGAGGCGCTCGGCACCAGCGGGCCTGCTGCTGACGGCTCCGCTTAGTTCGCCGGACCAGGCGCTGCGCCGGCTCGTGCGCTCATCTGGCGCCGTGCCACCCACTTGCCGAGTTCCCACAGCAGCAGGAGAGCGATGGGCGGGATTAGCGCCCACCCGAACTGCCGCAGGTTGAGCTCGACGGTTCCGAGCAGGCGGTTGAACATGTTCAGCTGCGTGACGGACACCGCCAGGATGAACTCACCGATCATCGCCCAGTTCATCTGCTTGCTGTCGAAAGTGTCGGTGGTCAGCACGGTGCCTGTCTCGCTGCGGCATTCGACCGCGGCCACGATCAGGCACAGCGCGAAGGCGGTGAACGCGATCGACTGGCCTATGGCCACGCTGCCGAACAGATGCTGGCCGACTTCGATCATGGACAGCAAGCCAATGGTGATGGCCAGTCCGGACAGCCCGACGGTGATCATGACCGGATTGGTCAGCACCGACTCGCCGCGGGGGCGCGGCCTGCGGGCCATGAGCCCCGGGCTCTCCTTGTCGAAGCCGAGCGCGAAGCCGAACGGGGCATTGACGAAGAAGTGGATCCACAGCACCTGGGCGGGCGAGAACGGCTCGCCGGCGGCGATGTTGAACAGCGTCGCGCCCAGGAACGTCAGCACGAACACGACCAGCAGCACGAGCACGAACCGGATGTACTTGGTCAGGTTGTCATAGATCTTGCGGCCCTGCTCGACGGCGAACACGATGGTGGCGAAGTTGTCGTCGGACAAGATCATCCGGCCAGCGTTCTTGGCCACCTCGGTCCCGCTGCCCATGGCGATCCCGATGTCGGCCGCCTTGATGGCCGGGGCGTCGTTCACGCCGTCCCCGGTCATGGCCACGACCTCGCCCTTCTTCTTGAGCGTGTCGGCGAGCAGCACCTTGTGCTCGGGGGCGACCCGGCCCACGACCCCGATCCGGTCGATGCGGTCCAGCCGCTCGGATTCGGACAGGGCGGCGAAGTCGGCGCCCAGGATGGCTTCGCCCTCGATGCCGACTTGCCGGGCGATCGCCGCGCCGGTGATCACGTCGTCCCCGGTCACCATCCGGACCCGGATGTGAGCCGCCTGGGCGTTGGCCACGGCTGCGGCGGACTCCGCCCGCGGCGGGTCGACCATCCCGACCAGGCTGGTCATCTGCAAGTCGGTCACGTAGCCGAGCAGGTCGCCGTCGGGATCGAATGTCGCCGGGTCCAGGTCCCTGGTGGCCGCGGCCATGACCCGCTGACCCGCGTCCTCCATCCGCTCCATGTTCGCCTGGGCCTTCTCGCGCAGGTCCGTGTCCCACGGGATGTTCGCGCCGGCGGACAGGGCACTGGCCGCGCGGTCCATAACCGCCGGGGCGGCGCCCTTGACGAAGCACCGCACTACCGGGCTGCCCGTCTCATCGACCGCGGTATTGAAGGTGGCCATCAGCTTGTAGGACGGGTCGAACGGCAGCGTGGCCAGCCGGGGGAGCCCCTCCCGGGTCTCGTCGATGTCCAGCCCGGCCTTGTAACCGAGCACGAGCAGCGCGCCCTCGGTCGGGTCGCCGACGACCTTGCCGTCTACTAGCTTGGCGTCGCTGGCGACCAGGTAGGGCAGGATGGCGCCCTCGATGGTGTCCGCGGAGCCCGCCGCCCGGTGCACCTGGCCTTCCAGCTCGTACCCGCTGCCGGAGATCGTGTACCGGCCCGCCGGATCCACCACCTCCACCGCGGTCATCTGGTTCATCGTCAGCGTGCCGGTCTTGTCGGAGTTGATCGCGGACGTGAATCCCAGCGTCTCCACCGATGGCAGATCCTTCACGATGGCGTTGCGCGCGGCCAGGTCGACACCGCCGAGCGACAAGATTGTCTGCGTCACCGTCGGCAGCGCCTCCGGGATGGCGGCGATCGCCAGCGACACCGCGGCGGTGAACAAGTCATCCCAGGCCCGGCCGCGCGCCCGGCCCAGCGCGAACATCACGATCATCGTGAGGCCCGCCGCGCCGGCGATCCACAGGGTGAGCCGGTCCAGCTCCTTGGTGAGGGGCGACTCCTCGCGGGCCGTGGCGGCCAGCATTCCGGAGATCTTCCCGAGCTCGGTGCCCGCCCCCGTGCCCGTGACGATCATCGTGCCGCTGCCGTGCGTGACCGGGGTGTTCATGAACGCCATGTTCAGCTGGTCACCGGGTCCCAGGTCCCCGTCTGGCAGCGTCTCCGCGCCCTTGGCCGCGGGCGTGCTCTCCCCGGTCAGCGCCGACTCATCGATCTGCAGCGCGCTGGCGGAGATGATCCGGCCGTCCGCGGGCACCTCGTCCCCGGCGCTGATCAGCACGATGTCGCCTACCACGACCTGCTCGGCCGGGATCACCGACTCAGACCCGTCCCGCCGCACCCGGGCGGTCGCCTTCATCATCGATTTGAGGGCGTTCATGGCGCTTTCCGCCTTGCCCTCCTGCCGCATCCCGATCACCGCGTTGAGTATGGTTAGCAGCACCAGCAAGATCCCGGTGCTCCACTCCTTGATCACCAGCGACACCACCGCCGCGACGATCAGGATGATCTGCATGTAACTGCGGTACTCGGAGAGGAACCTCTGCCAGCCCGGCTTGGCCTTTTCCTCTGGCAGCGCGTTCGGCCCGTTCGCCGCCAGCAACTCCGCCGCCCGCGCGGCCGACAGCCCGCGGGCCGGATCCACCCCGAGGTCGGCGGCCACCGCATCGGGCGTGCGCGCGTACCAGCTACCTCCCGCCGGGGTCGGCGACCCTGCGGTGTCAACTTGCACAGCCATGTCATGCCTCCCGTTGGGTCCGGACCGCAACAGGCTAACCCCCTAATGCGCGAGTTCGACATCTTTGGGTTTCGGCTTCCCGGATTGGAAGTGTTTCCACCCGTAATCCAGGCCGATGCTGAGCGCGAGGATGACCAGCAACGTGACGATCGAGGCCGGCTCGTGGATGAGGGTGGTGAACACGAACGTCACGAAGACCGCGCCGGCGGCCACGATGGCCAGCACGAGGATGGGCAGCTTGGCTCCGGTCTCCGCGCGGATCCGCACGTGGGCCGCGGTGATCATGGTGAAGATCACCAGGGCCACCGCGCTGCCGATCGACGCGATCGCGTCCAGGTTGAACCCGAGGGCCAGGATGATGCACACCGCCGCCGCGATCAGCAGCCCGGCCGAGGCCCGGCCGCCGAGCTTGCGCGCCATCAGCGGCGGGAACTGTCCGGTCTCGGCCAGCCGCTCGGACAGCCCCTGGGCCGGGTACAGGCCGGCGTTGGTGGCCCCGGCCGTGGCGAACAGCGCGGTGACGGTCATCAGCCAGTAGCCCGCCCGGCCCAGCGTGGGCTCAGCGGCCACCGCGATCGCGGTCCCGCCCGAGGAGATCACCTTCTCCACCGTCAGCGTGCCGAACACGCCCAGCGCGATCGCGACGTAGATGACCGTGGCGATCCCCAGCGCCAGGAACATCGCCCGGGGCAGCTGCCGGGCCGGCTTGGCCAGGTCCTTGGCCGTGAAGGTGATGATGCCGAAGCCCAGGAAGGCGAAGAAGGTCAGCGCCACGGAGGAGATGATGTCCTGGAACGGCGGATACTTCGACGGCGCCAGCAGCGACGGGTTCATGTTCACCAGCGTGACGACCGCGAACACGGACAAGATCCCCAGCACGACGTATACGATCACTGTCTGCGCGTTCGCCACCAGCCGGGACCCGACGATATTCACCCCGGTCATGACGATGACGATCAGCGCCGCGAAGACCTTGATCCAGGTCTGGTTCTCCCCGGCGAACGTCGAGGTGGCATAGCTCCCGAACGACACCGCCACCATCGCCGTCACGATCGCGTTGGCCAGGTACGTCAGCCAGGCGGTGACCCCGGTGAAGTGACCGTTGCCGGTCGCCTTGGCCACATACTCCAGCAGCCCCCCGGCCGACGGGTACCGGGCGCCCAGCTTCGCGAAGGAATACCCCTGCAACCCCGCGACGATCCCGGCGAGCACGAACGACAGCCACACCGCCGCCCCGGCCACCTCGCCGGCCGCGCCCAGCAGCGCGAAGATCCCCGCGCCCACCATCGCGCCGACGCCGATGAACGCGGCCTGGCGCACTGAAAGGAACTTCTGCTCCTGCGATTCTGCCGGTGCTGGTCCGGCAGTGTTGGTCGTGCTCACCTGACCGCGCCTCCGTTCAACCTGACGCGATAGAACCGGGACTGTCCCATGTCCGAGACTGTCCCGGCGGTCCGGGCATGTCGTCACCCATCGGTGGGTGATCCCGTCAGGCTTCCCGGCCGGGTGGCCCTGTGGGGCCTGTGTGCCTACGGAAGCCGCGAGAATCTGGCCGTTTAATGCAGCAATACATGAATAACAAATGAACATGTAATGAATTAATGGCAATTTCTAAATTAAATCACCGGAAACAGATTCTCGATGGTCAATCCGCTCGGCCCTTCCGTGAATGCCCGTGAGGTGGCGGAATAGACGACCGGGGATCACCCGGGGAAGGTGACGACATACGCATGACAGCCTGGGCAAGCTCAGAAAGCGGGCGATCCCCGGCAAAGCAGGAGTCTGGAGACGGTCGCGCCACCCGTTCATTGGCTAGGGGTTAGATATGGCGGATCAGGTTCACGCCTCCCAAGAGGCACCCGGCCCTCCGAGCGAACACGCCGGAGGCGAAGCTAGTGGCGAAGGGGCGCATCAGTTCGGTCTGACCGCGGCGATGGCGCTGATCGTCGGCAGCATCATCGGCGTCGGGATCTTCAACCTGCCGACCTCGCTCGCGGCCTACGGCCCGATCACCCTGGTATCGATGGCGCTGACCACGGTGGGCGCGCTGGCCCTGGCACTGCTGTTCGCCGCCCTGTCGCGGCGGCTGCCCGCCGACGGCGGGCCGTACGCCTACGCGCGAGCCGCGTTCGGCAACAAGCTGGGCTTCGCGAACGCCTGGTCGTACTGGATCACCGCGTGGGCCGGCAACGCGGCGATCGCGGTCGGCTGGGTCTTGTACGTCGAGCACTTCATCAACAAGGACCACACCAAGTGGATCACGGTGCTGCTGGTGCTGGTCGGGCTCTGGATCCCGGCGGCAGTCAACCTGTCCGGCGTCAAGAACATAGGCTCCGTCCAGATCATCACGACCATCATCAAGTTCGTGGCGCTGGCGTTCGTTTCGGTCGTCGGCCTGTTCTACATCAAGAGCGCCAACTTCCACCCGTGGAACGTCAGCGGCGAATCCGCGGTCAACGCCATCGGCGGCGGGATGGCCATCGCGCTGTTCAGCTACCTCGGCGTGGAGACCGCCGCGGTCGCCGCGGCCAAGGTCCGCGATCCTGACCGCAACGTCCCCCGGGCCACCGTCTTGGGCACGATCGCGACCGCGGTGGTGTACATGCTCTCGCTCACCGCCGTCTTCGGCATCGTGCCGACCAAAACGCTGGCCAACGCGACCGCGCCGTTCTCCGACGCCGTCAACACGATGTTCGGCGGCACCTGGGCCGGCAACGTGATGGCCGTCGCGGTGATCATCTCCGGGCTGGGAGCGCTGAACGGCTGGACCATGATCTGCGCCGAGATGCCGCTGGCCGCCGCCGAGGACGGCCTGTTCCCAGAGCAGTTCAAGCGGATATCGAAGAACGGGGTGCCGGCTTTCGGCATCATCGCCTCCACCGCGCTGGCCTCGATCGCGATGGCCATCAACTACATCGGCTCCGGCGGCGCGACCGTATTCACCACCCTCGTCTTGATGACCGGCATCACCTCCGCCATCCCGTACGGCTTCTCCGCGCTGGCCCAGCTGAAATGGCGGTGGATCGATCACCAGGAGATGCAGACCCCGCGGTTTGCCCGGGACATGATCGTGGCCGTCTTGGCGCTGGTCTTCTCGATTCTGTTCATCGTGTACTCCCGCAACACCGGCCACAGCTTCTGGGTCTACTGGGCACCGTACTTCCTGGCCGGCGGCGCGCTGCTGCTCGGCATCCCCGTCTACCTCGCGCAACGCCGCCACATCACCGAGCCCGCGCCCGTGCCGCCCTACCGGTGATGCCGCTAGCGACGGAGAGCGGCGGCCGCGGCTACAGAAGGAGACGAGGAGGATAGGTGACCACTCCCACTGAGGCGCGCGGATCTGGCCCGGCGCCCGCCGCCGACGCGCCCGTGTGGCACACGCTGAACGCGATCGGGGTCCTGCAAGCGGAGCAGGTAGACGAGCGGTCCGGTCTCAGCTCGGCCGAAGCCGCCGCGCGGGCCGGGCGGTTCGGCCCCAACAAGTTCGCCGCCGGGGCCGTGGAGCCCCGGTGGCGCGCGTTCCTTCGCCAGTACACCGACCTGATGCAGATCGTCCTGCTGGTGGCGGGTGTGGTGAGCCTAGCGCTGCAGGAGTGGGAAACCGGCATCGTGCTGATCGCGCTGACACTGTTCAACGCGGTTCTCGGCCTGCAGCAGGAGGGCAAGGCCGCCGCGGCCGTCTCCGCCCTGCAGAAGATGATGATCATCAAGGCCAGGGTAATGCGGGACGGCGAACTGCGGGAGATCCCCGCCGAGCAGCTCGTCCCGGGCGACATCGTCTCGATCGAGGCGGGCGACATCGTCCCCGCCGACGGGCGCCTGCTGCGCGCGGCGACGCTCGAGGTCGCCGAGTCCGCGCTGACCGGTGAGAGCCTGCCCGTCGCCAAGGGCACGGAGCCTGTCGAAGGCGCCAGCACGCCGCTTGGCGACCGGACCGACATGGTCTACATGAACACCAATGTCACCCGCGGTTCCGGCGAGTTCGTGGTCACCGCGACCGGGATGGCGACCGAGGTCGGCCACATCTCGCGGATGTTGCAGGGGGAGCAGACGGTCAAGACCCCGCTCACCCGCCAGCTCGACAAGCTCACCAACCAGATCCTGTGGATCGCCGGAATCGCGCTGATCGTGTCGATGGCGCTGAACCTGGCCCGCGGCGACACGTTCTCGACCGTGTTCACCGCCGCCGTCGCCTTCGCGATCGGCGCCATCCCGGAAAACCTGCCCGCGGTGGTCACCGCGATCCTGGCCTCCGGGACGCAGGCGCTGGCCAGGGCCGGCGCGATCATGAAGCGGCTGCAGTCGACCGAGACCCTCGGCTCCACCTCCGCGATCAACTCGGACAAGACCGGGACGCTGACGCTCAACCAGATGACCGCGGTCCGGATGGCGGTGGTCGGCCGCCTGTACGCGATCGAGGGCGAGGGCTATTCGACCGACGGCCGGATCACGCGGGTCGCGGGGCAGACCGAGATCCCGATGGACAAGTTCCTGATGCCGATGATCCTGGCCTCCGACGCGGTGGTCAGCGGCGGCGAGCTGATCGGGGACCCGACCGAGCTCGCGCTGGTGGTGCTGGCCGCCAAGGGCGGCCTGGACGCCGCCTCCACTAGACAGGCATACCCGCGCGTCGCCGAGCTCCCGTTCGACGCCGCCTACAAGCTGATGGCCACCTTTCACGAGATGACCGACGATTCAGGACAGCCGGTGATCCGCTGCTTCGTCAAGGGCGCCCCGGATCAGCTGCTCGCCCGCGCCGCGACGGTCTTCGACGCCGACGCCGGGCCGGTGCCCGCCGACGCGAGGTTCCGTGAGCTGTACCTGGCCGAGAACCAGCAGCTGGGCGAGCAGGGCCTGCGGGTGCTGGCCACCGCGTGCAAGGACTTCGACCCGGCCGCCTTCGACCCCGGCGCCGACCTGCTCCCGCTGGTGGACGACCTGGAGCTGCTCGCCCTCGTCGGCATCGTGGACCCGCCGCGTCCCACCGCCAAGGCCTCCATCGCCACCGCCAGCAAAGCCGGGATCAGGATCCGGATGATCACCGGCGACCACGCGGTGACCGCGGCCGCGATCGCCCGCCAGCTGGGCATCGACGGCGAGGTCATGACCGGCGCCGAGTTCGGGGCCATGAACGACGACGAGGTGCTCGCGCGCATCGGCGAGGTGGGCGTGATCGCCCGGGTAACGCCCGAGCACAAGGTCAGGCTCGTGGACATGCTCAAGCGGCAGGGCCACATCGTGGCGATGACCGGCGATGGCGTCAACGACGCGCCGGCGCTGAAGAAGGCCGACATCGGGATCGCGATGGGCATCACCGGCACCGAGGTGACCAAGGAAGCCGCGGTGATGGTCCTCACCGACGACAACTTCTCCACCATCGTCAAGGCCGTGGAGCTGGGCCGCGGACTGTATGACAACCTCGTCAAGTACGTCCGGTTCCAGATGGGCTGCCTGTTCGGCTTCATCGTGTCGTTCCTCGGCGCCAGCATCTTCGACCTCGTCGGCGGGGTGCCGTTCCTGCCCCTGCAGACCCTGTGGATCAACTTCACCACCCTGTTGTTCCAGGCGATCGGGCTGGGCTACGGACAGCCTGCCGCCGGCCTGATGGACCGCAAGCCCCGCAAGCCCGACCAGCCCATCCTGACCCGGAGCGGCTTCGCGTGGCTGATATCCGTCGGGCTGGTCATGGGGATCGGGACGCTCGGGGTCATCGCATGGGCCGCGCACGCCCACACGGACGCGATCGCGCACACGATGGGCGTCGTCACGTTCTCG
>Ga0310915_10002352_pt1 | contig 10022 bp, 8 predicted proteins | sample GREbulkMGAN111_FD_202508 | JGI IMG/M metagenome (GOLD analysis project Ga0310915, IMG submission 202508) | Lab enrichment of tropical soil microbial communities from Luquillo Experimental Forest, Puerto Rico - GRE.bulkMG.AN111 | ecosystem: Environmental > Terrestrial > Soil > Tropical forest >...
AGCCGGACGATGCCGCGATCGGCGATCTCGGGTTTGGGTTGGCGCAGCGGCGGGAAGGCGGCGGTGATCGAGCCGCTGCCGAGCCGGACGATGCCGCGATCGGCGATCTTGGGTTTGGGTTGGCGCAGCGGCGGGAAGGCGTTCGTCGAACCGTAGATTAGCCGTCCAGTCGAATTCATCTCGTCTCTCCCTCGATTAAACGTTGGGCGAAATTGCCCTCGTTAACGAAGGCAAAATTCTCAGACGACGCAAGAACCGATCGTGAAAAAGTTTTCTTCCCATCGTGATTAATACGTGAAATCGAACTCTTTTAAATGAAGGAGCCTAGTTTCGGCATGAAGGTTGCACGGATCGATACAATGCGTCCGTTGCCCGCTTTCCGGAACAATGTTCACATGCTGCAGTGGCGCGCCCGCCAGCAGACGCGCTTAGTTTCATTGATCGATTCGACCCTCGCGCCGAGCCGCGTGGCTCAGGTTCCTCCGCCCGGGTTTGTCGATATTTTTAAAAAAAATTTGGTGACAAATCCGCTCAAAATCGTCAAAAATCCGTGAAACAAACGGGATTTCGTTACGCGTAGGGATTAGCTGGTGGAACGGGCCGATAACAGCGGAAATGAGGCTGTCTTTCTGGACGGGTCGACTCCCCATCAATCTCGCGCGAGCGGGGCTGGCGGCTCAGCCACCCCGCATCGCCCAGTAGACACGCTTTCCTGTGAGCTGCCGAACCGAACGTCGCCCCTGGAGGGTCTGCCGCCCTCGTCGACCAAGAGGTGGGTGGTGCGCCGCAAGGCCGCCGTCGTCGCAGCGGTGCTGAGCGGCGGCATTACTCTCGAGGAAGCTTGCCGCTGGTACCAGCTGACGGAGGAAGAGTTCCGTTCCTGGGAACGCGCGTTCGAGATCCATGGCCTTGCAGGTTTGCGTATAACGCGCACTCAGCAGTACCGCGGGCTCCGTCCTGGACGATCCCGCTCCTCGTCGCCCAAACAGGTTCACTCGAGTCTTTTACGCCCTGCTTAGCCCACAAGTGGTTCTCTGTTGTCATCCTTCGCCGGGGTGGCGCTCGTGACGGATCAAGACATCTGGGAGACTTTACCGATGAACGAGCCACAGGTGAGCGCCTTCCCTATTGACGGGGCGCACTATCGAGAAATGGCACACGGGCTGCGCAAACTGGCCCGTCAGTGTCGCCTCGCCGGCGCACGGAGGGAACTGCTGCAGCTCGCGGCGAGTTACGAACGAAGGGCGGATCATTTCGACGGCCGAGCGTGGTGACCCTCCTTGTGAGGTATCATCGGGGATTGCGAACTAACACAATCGCGCGGATCTTATTCGCGAGTCGGTAGGGTTCCATCCTCAGCCGAAAGCGGGACCCCGGCCCTCGCGAGCGCATCGCAAAGAAGATCGGCGCGCGGGCTGGCGCTTCCGGGGTACCGTCGCCGGAAGCTCGCTATGGTTAACCCCGGTTCGAGCTCGAGCAGCCGCCGCGCCGACGCCTGGGCCTCGTCTACCCGGCCGGCCAGCACCAGCGCGAATACCAGCAGCCGGTAGGCATGCGTGTAGGTGCGGTTCTCGCGCAGGGATCGTAGAGCGCACTCGATCGCCCGCTCGTACTGCCCGTCCGCGAGATAAGCCATTCCGGCGATGCCACTATAAGCATACATCAGCGGATCGTAGGGCGAGAGCGCCATCGCCTTGTTGATCTCGTTAATCGCCCGGGAACCATTGCCCATCCACGCATGCGCTGCTGCGCTCCATAGCCAGGCCGGCGCGGCATTGGCATTGATGCTCAGCGCGGTCTCGAAACGGCGGAATGCGAGATCGAAGTCCTTGTAGAGATAGGACGCGACGTGGCCGTGAACGGCGAACGCCATAGGTTCCATGCTGCTGCATTCGATTGCCGATCGCGCAAACCGGTCGGCCTGCGTCGCGTCGTCCGCCGGATCTAGCGACCATCCCTGGCCGACGCGCAGCACATGCCAGTAAGCGCGCCAGGCGAGCGCGGCCGCGTAGTGTGGGTCCTTACCGATCGCGGCGTCGAACAGCGCCTCCGACGTCTCGAAGACCGTGCGCGAGGAATTGTGCATATTCTCTTGGGCGCGCAGAAAGAGGTCGTAGGCCTCGAGGCTGTCCGGCCGTTTGACGCGGATGCGCTTCATCTCGGCCGCATGCAGGTAGGGCGCGACCTTTCGAACGATCATCTCGGACAAGCGGTCCTGAACCTCGAAGAGGTCAAAAAATCGCTCGTCGAGTTTTGCAAACCACAACGCCTCCCCCGACTGCGTATCGGTCAGCTCGATGGTCAAACGCAGGCGATCTCCGAGAACCCGCACACTACCCGAGAGAACGTAGCGCACCCCGAGCGCGTTGCCGATCTCGCGCGGATGGCGATCCTGGTTCTTGAAAGCCAGTGTCGAGAGCCGAGAGATCACGAAGAAATTCGGAACGCGAGACAAAGCTTCGATGAGATCCTCGACGAGCCCTTCGGCAACGAAATCATGTGTGGGATCGCCGGTGAGGTTACGAAAGGGCAGCACCGCGATCGAAGGTTCGCGCCTGGGCTCGGGTCCGGGGTCGCGCCGAGGAGCGATGACCGGATCGCTTTGCTTCTCGATCTTCCAAACAGCGAGAGATGGAGCAGGCGAACCCCCCGCCGTGGTCTCGTTAAACTCGATGCCGGCAGGTTCGTCGTAGATCGTCGGAGGAGCCATCTGCGGCGAATCGCCCCGGATGGCTTCGTAAACGGCAGTGGTCTCTCTGGAGGGAGGTAAGTCGAGGACGGTCAGCAGCGCCTGCCTGCAACGCTCGAACTCGCGAATCGCCTGGGCGCGATCGCCCATTTGGGCAAAAGCCCTCATCATACTGCGCACGGCGCCCTCGTGCGTCGGCTCGAAGTTGATCAGTCGGCGTGCCGCCGCTGCGCGCACCTCCGGTTTCGCGTTTCGCTCGGTCAGGCGGTCGAGCTCGGCCTCCAAAATCTTCCTTACACGATCCTCGAAGCGCGTTCGTTCGCCGGCGAGCCAGTGATCGAAGGAGGGTGTGATCCCGTCGAGATCTTCGAGCAGGCGCTCGCCATAAGGTTGGACGAGATTGCTGGTATCCGCGGTTGCATCACCACTCGCCTCGAGAATGGCAAGCGCATCGACCCAGCACTTCTGGACGTCGATGCGAACGCTGTCGCGACCGATCTCGACAAGGCCGGGAACGTGGCGATTGACGACGCTGTTGAGCTCCGAAAGTGATTGGCGCAAGCTCATTCGGGCCTGCGCATCAGCCGAGCGGTCCCATAACAAGCCCACAAGACGGCTCCGGGAAACACGCTCGCCCTGCTCGAGGCACAAGCAGGCCAGCAAGCCGCGTGTTTTCCGACCGCGCGGCAGAAAGTCGGCTCCGCCGAGCGCGACGGCCCGCATGGTGCCGACTAGATAAATTCTCGGCAACGCCCGCGGCACCCACCTGCCCGCGAAGGCAGGAGCGATGTATTCTTCCGCTGGGTTAAAATCCGATCTCACGGCCTTCGCGCTTTCCGAGCATCCGGGATGACACAGTAGCCATCTTGGGCGCCGCTTGGTTCTCGGCCCTCCCGCGCCGCGATATCATTATAACCGCAACTGGGAAGGCCGAGTCATCTTTTGCAGGGACGGGACGGGCCGCCCCGACGGGAGCCACTCGTTGCCCCATCCGCTTGGCCACGCCGCGCCCCGTGAGACCGGTTGCGCCAGTAAGAGCGCCCGATGCCGTGGCTCGGCGGGACCCGCGGTGACGCGCGTCCAACCCACGCGCCTCAGAGGCGTTCGATCGCCGCCTGCGCAAGTGGCCAAATTCGCTCTACTTTTTAGCGCGAAGGGCTCAAATTAATGGCGTCGGTGTCGGTGGGTGGGGAATATGGCTCGAAGGCCGATGAAAGGAGCTAAAGTGGTGAGTGAACGACCGCATGCCTCAATCTCCGCGCTTCACAAGCAATGGGTGAAGCTCGAGGATGAGCACCATCGGTTGGCAATAGCAATCGATGAGGCCCGAAGCGCAGGGGCCGACCTGGCGCCAATGCGGCAACGGCAAATAGAGCATCACTGCGGTCGTTGCCGAAATTCGCGATGCGCCGGCGACGACGACAGAAGACTTCATGGTGCTCCTCGTCGTCGCGCTCGAGCATGAGCTCGATCTTGCATGCGACATTGCTCATTATGGACCAAGCGATTATCCGATGACCGCTCGACTCCTGCGCGCGCTGATAGGCGCTGTTCCAGGGTTTGAATTCAACTCCCTCCGACGGTGGCTGTCGTTACCGGGTCAGTTCGAGCAGCTGATGGGCGCCAAAACGCCCACTACCCCCATACGGGACGAGAACGGTGCAATCGGGTTTGGTGAGCCGTAGCAATCGAAAATTACAGTGATGAGGTAGCCGGCGGCGTGGGAATTTGCCGCGCTGTGCCCGGCAGCGCACCTTAGATCGACCGCTGAATTCGTTCCCTCGCGTCCGCATCGCCGAGGCGTCGGGTAAAAAGCTAATGGTACCCCGCTGTTACCCGCCAGATTCAAACGAAGAGGGGCTAGGTCAAATACGACCTAACCCCTCGTTCCTATTGGCTCCCCTTCCTGGACACGTATCGAACCATGTGCCTCGCTCCGGAACCCGCGTTTCGACTCCTACTTGAGCAAGCCCGAGACCTGCCGATCGCAGCGTAGAATTAGGAAGTTTGCCCTTCCTGTAGGCACACGCAGCTCTTCGTGCATCGCACCGATTTCAGCGATCTGAAGCGTGCGCGGAGCTTGCTCGCCGATCCCGCGGACGACGTCCGGCTGCGGATGCCGTAGGAAGGGGCTTCGAGCGCTTAGGGGAGTCTTGGGGGGCCGGGTCCGCCGCGCTTGACATAGGGTTTCTCCGATCTCATATTATTTCTATGATGTAGGGGAAATCATCTCAATGCTAACAGTGACGCCGATGCAGGTTAGGGCGGCGCGCGCGCTGCTCACTTGGTCCCAGCAAGATCTGTCGAAGCAAGCGCAGGTGGGCACATCAACGGTCGCGGATTTTGAACGGGGTCACAGGACGCCCATTGCCAACAACGCGGACGCGATCCGAGCCGCGCTGGAGAATGCAGGCATCTCGTTTCTGCCGGGCGGCGCGGTCATCGGGCCTCCTCCTCCCGTCGCGCCTGAGGCTCGTGTCGGCGGCATCCCGATCCGCTGGGTGAATGCCACCGACCTATCTCAATGGGCCGAGCGGCGCGACGGCCAGGGGACGATGCCGGAGCTGCTGACACGGCTCATCCGGGCCTCAACCGGAATGGCCGCGCGCATCCGGTTCCCTTCGGATGAAAGCGTACAGCTGGCCGGGTGGGACGGAACCTGCGGTATCGAAAAAGGGACCGAGCATATCCCGTCGGGCAGTTCTGGCTGGGAGATCGGCACCCAGCGAACCGGAATTACAGCAAAGGCGAACGAGGACTACGGCAAGCGCACGGCCGACCGGCTCGGCGTTACGCTCGATGACGCCACTTTCGTTTTTGTCACCCCGCGCCGGTGGCCCGGGAAAGGCAAGTGGACGGCGGCCCGGCTAAAGGAGAATAAATGGCGCGACGTCCGCGCCTATGACGCTGAGGACCTCGTCCATTGGATCGAGCTCTACCCCGCGGTCGGCCATTGGCTTGCGGTTACCATGGGCCGCCGGCCGCAGGGGGCCAGGCAGCTTGAAGAAGCCTGGGAAGAATGGTCCCTCTCGACACAGCGGCCTCTGACCACAGAGTTGATGCTTGCCGGGCGGGACGAGGATGCGGCCCGGATTTTGCGATGGCTGCGGGAAGGACCTTCGCTGCTGTCGGTGCAGGGTGAATCGCCGGACGAGGCCGTGGCCTTTCTCTATGCGGCTATCGGGCAGCTTCCCGATGAATACCGCGTCCAATATTACGCGCGCTGTCTGATTTCGGATGCGCCCGATGCCGCGCGGTCCCTGGGAGACAGTCTTTCGCCCCTGATTATCGTGCTCGAGGACCCGGAGCCGGGCCTCGCGCGGGTTCTGGCCGAACGCGGACACCATCTTTTTGCCGCTTACGGTCCTGACGCAGGCGTCGGGGATCGGGTCCTGCAGTTGTCACGCCCCCCTCGGGACGCGCTCGAATTTGCATTGACCAATATGGGGCTTGCCGAGGATCAGGCGCGAAATCTCGCGCGGGACTCCGCACGCAGTCTGGCGGTGTTGCGCCGGCTGATCCCGTCGGCGCCGGGGAAAATACCGGATTGGGCGACGGCCACGCCGCCGCGAAGTCTGGTTGCAGCACTGCTTGCCGGCGCATGGGACGAGGATGTCGACGGCGACAGGATTATGCTGGAGCGCCTGGCGGGAGAAACATACGAGACCGTCAGCGCCGAGTTGGCACCGCTGGTCGGCACTCTTGATCGGCCGCTCCGCAAAGCGGGATCCGTTTGGAAGGTCGCGTCGCCCAGGGACGCCTGGTTTCGGCTGAGCCGACAAATCAGTCCCGCGGACTTCGAACGTTTCGAGAGGGTTGCCCACGATGTCCTCGCATCGCGAGACCCGCGCTTCGACATGGACCCGGATGACCGCTGGCTGGCGAATCTCAGAGGCGTGCGGCCACAGTATTCGGAATATCTTCGCCGAGGGCTCGGCGAAACCCTGATCCTCTTCTCTTTATTCGGCGAGCGCGCACCGAGCGTCGCTGATGCGGGCGGGCGGATCGACCGCATTGTGCAGCGATTGCTGGAAAAAGCGGACCGGGAACGCTGGTGGTCGGTGTCTCGGGATTTCCAGCTGCTTGCCGAGGCCGCGCCGGAAACCTTCCTTGCGATGTTGGATGACGGGCTGGCGCGCGATGCGCCTGTCACGGTTCTGTTCGGGGAGGATGGCGGACCATTTGGCGGCGAGCACGTCTCCAACCTTCTTTGGGCACTAGAATCGCTGGCATGGAGCTCGCGATACCTCGGCCAAGTGTGCAGCGTTATTGCAAAGCTGGCGGCGCGGGATCCCGGGGGGCGATGGGGCAACCGGCCGGCGAACAGCCTTCGCAACATTTTTCTCCTGTGGCTGCCACAGACCTTCGCTTCGCTCGACGACCGGTTTCGGTTGCTCGATCGGCTGCGTAAAACCGAGCCAGACGTCGCCTGGAAAATCATGCTCGGCATCCTACCCAGCAGCTATGACACCGCGTCACCGTCATCTCACACCAGATGGCGGGATCTATCGGTCGATTGGCAGGAAGAGGCCACCTATGCCTTGATCGCGAAGGGCGCGCAGGGCATCGTGGAGCGCCTGCTCGCCGATGTTGGAGTGGCCGCGGCCCGCTGGACGGGTTTGATAGAAGCTTTCCCGAACCTCGCTCCTGAACATCGCGCCGAAGCCGTCCGACTGCTGACGCAGGCGGAACCCGGCATCAACGATGACGATCAGCGGGCGGCCATCTCGGATTCCCTAAGGGCACTTCTGAACCACCACCGAACGGTTCCCGATGCGGCTTGGGCATTGCCCGGTGATGAGTTGGATGCCGTCGAGCCAGTGTATCGCGCGCTTGAACCGCGCGATCCCATTAAAAAATTCTCCTGGCTGTTTTCATCGCATGTGCGACTGCCGCGGCCGACTGCGGAAATGAGAGGTGATAGCTACAGCGACACGGCGTGGCGAGCAAACGAGGAAGAGGTTGCCAACCAGCGCCGAGCAGCAGTGGCGGAGTTGCTCGCGGCGGACGGGATCGACGCTGTCTCCCGTCTGGCGAAGGCAGTAGAGGCGCCCGTATACGTCGGCGTCGCGGTGGCAGAACTGCCAGGGTGCCCCTCCGAGCAGGATGCCATTCTGGTTCGGGCGTTGACCGGAACGGATAAGCACGACGCGGTCCTCGCGCACGGAATCATCGCCACGGTGTTTGGGCGCGACGGGGAATCCTGGGCGAGCGCGCTCCTGACGCGAGCCGTGGCCGAAAAGTGGAGCGATGAAGCGCTGTACCGGATCCTTTGCGCGCTGCCGGAGGCCATGTGGACATGGAAGCAGGCCGAAGCCCTTGGCGAGAGGATTGACAGTCTCTATTGGGCGAAGCGTCATACTCATTGGATCAATGGCCAAACAGAGCTGTTATTCGCAACTGAGAAACTACTCGTGGTGCATAGGGCGGCGCAAGCCATCGTCCTGATCGGGCGAGCACTCAATAAAGACCTGCCGCGGGAACTGCTCTTGCGCACGATCGCGCAAGCGGCGCAGGAGCCCTGGGCGAGTGCGGAGGATATGGATCTGGGCTCGTTCCGGCATTCCGTCGTGGAGATTTTCAAAAAGCTGGACAGCGCGGGCGACATTCCCGACGACGTAATGGCAAGCCTGGAGTGGGCGTTTCTGCCGTTGTTCCGGTTCTCCGGCCGGCAAGCGCTTGCCCTGCAGCGGGTGCTGTCGACTACGCCGAAGTCTTTTGTTGACGTCCTGCGCGCCGTCTACCGCCCTTCGAAGGAGAGCGGGATCGAAGAGCCGCCGCCCGCCGATCCCGAAAGGGCGCGGGCAATCGCCTCGCAAGCATATGAGCTTCTGCGGGATTGGCGACGCGTGCCGGGGTTGACTGATGCCGGGATGGTCAACGGCGCTGCGCTGGAAGCGTGGGTGAGGGAAGCACGAGTGCTTTGCGCAGAGGTCGGGCGCGAAGCTGTGGGGGACCTGCACATCGGGCAGATCATGGCCGCGGCGCCCGCCGAAGCGGGCGGAGCCTGGCCGGCGATCGCCGTCAGAGAGGTGATCGAAAACACGCAGAGCCGCGAGCTCGAGCGCGGCATACTGACGGGCGTGCGCAACAACAGAGGGGCTACCTGGCGAGGCATGACGGACGGGGGCGTGCAAGAGCGGGAACGAGCAGCCCATTACAGGCGGTGCGCCGCGGAGACCGGTCTTGAGTGGCCGCGAACCGCCGCCCTCCTCGATCTCATCGCCAAGAGTTATGAAGCGGAAGGCGAACGGTACGATCAGGACGCCGAGCGCATCGACTGGCAATAAGCGCTACTAAGGTGCCTCGGCCAGCGCCTTCAATCCTGTGATCCATCCGACGAGGTTCTGCTGGGCCTCCTTCAGGTTGGTAATTTCCTTTCTCCTGCCGAGCCACGCGGGCATTTCGGAAATCATGGATCCGGATGACGGTGCCAAGCATGTCTCGGACTCTCCGCTCTCTAGGATCTAGGTGGCGTTGTTGGGCATCCTTCAGATTTCCAGCTCGAGGATCAGCGGCGAGTGATCCGAGAGCTTGGCAATGCGCTCCTCGTGCGAATAGCCAATCGTGCCGACGCGCGCCGCCAGTCCCCGCGATAGAAACGCATGGTCGATGCGAAAGCCGTTGCCTCTGGTGCTGAACCACGAATATTCACGGCCCCGCCGGATGACGATAGCGCCACAAATCGCAGAGCCCTATCTCCTCGATCGCACTGGATGCGGCCGTCGTCGAGCCAGTGCCAGTAGCGCGCCGTAAAATGCGAACCCGCGGCTCCCTGTTCCATGACTGCAATGGCGCTCGCGATATAGCGCGCGACATTGCAGCCACTGAGGCCTATGCCACCTCACGGTGCGAACGAAAGAAGATCGAGATGCTGTTCGCGCATTTGAAGCATATTCTGAAGCTTGATCGGCTGCGACTGCGCGGGCCAAACGGTGCGCGCGACGAATTCCACCTCGCCGCCACCGCTCAAAACCTCCGCAAGCTGGCCAAGCTGATCCCGCTACCGGTTTTGACCGAAGCTGCTTGAGACGGCGCACCTTGTCACAGGCGCTAGCGCGATCGCCAACCCGCGCCCCCGCGATTTACGATTTACTTCTCGCCGGACTTCTTCAACACAATCCGCCCGATTCCGGCCATTAGAGGGGCCACGATCGAACCGCAGGGTTCGAACCGCCTATCGAGGAACGGATCGGTCGAGCCATATCTCCTCACTACTATCGAATGGAGACAATCCAGATGTCTGCGGTAGCCGATCGCAGCGCGCCTCCTCCAGTGAGCTACCGCGGACAGAGCGCTGAAGCCTAAGAGCAGCTGATGGGGCGCTCGCGCC
>Ga0310915_10002353_pt1 | contig 10020 bp, 5 predicted proteins | sample GREbulkMGAN111_FD_202508 | JGI IMG/M metagenome (GOLD analysis project Ga0310915, IMG submission 202508) | Lab enrichment of tropical soil microbial communities from Luquillo Experimental Forest, Puerto Rico - GRE.bulkMG.AN111 | ecosystem: Environmental > Terrestrial > Soil > Tropical forest >...
AAAGTTCGAATCCACCTCCCTCCAGCAGCGAGTCAGGCGCGAACTCGACCATAGGAGGACCATGCAGATGAACAGAACGGCGCTCAGATGCCCCGCCGTAACGGGGCTTGGCGTGGGAGACGGAGTGCTGTCGGTGACCGCAATGCATGGCGGCTGGCGCCAAGGGCGGTAATAGGGTCAAGCGGGAGACCGTTCTTCGTCCAGGTGCGCGGAGCGCGCGAAAGGAAGGCGATGCGATGCGGGTCCCCTTTAAACCAGAACGGGTGACCGGTTTCTCGGTTCGGGTACGAGCCTGATCGCAGCCGAAATGACCGGCCGCATCTGCTGCGGTCTCGAGATCAGCCCGGCTTATGTCGATGTCATCCTGCGACGGTGGCAAGCTTTCACCGGGCGGAGTGCGATCCATCAAGCCTCCGGGCAGTCATTCTTCGGGACCGAGGTAATCTCGAAGCGCCTGGAATTGCTGCGCGAAGGCGAGCTACTTCGATCTCGGCTTCGAGCAACGCCGAGCCGACAGCTGCCAATTGAACTTGCCCGGGAAAAGCGCATCTATGTAACCGCCCCGAGCGCAAAAGTCCGTCCCCCGGACCCCCGACCCGCTATGGCTTTCCCCCAGCTAATGCGGGCGCGCTCGGGGCAGCGGGAAGCGTGCTCCTTTTTGTAAAGTTCGTCAGGTCTCCCCGGTGCACTCGCGGACATTTCGTTGACCGCTGTAACCTCGCTGCAACAATGTGGTAACAGTGACGCGGGCTACAGTCTGCTCTAGAAACCCATGGTGTAGTGCCGCCCGTAATGACCGTGATCCCATCTCCAAAATGCCGAATCTTGACCTCACCAACGATGAGCATGCCACGCTGGTGCGGCTGGTGAAACAGAAAGCGTAGAGCTTGACCGTCACCGCGGCCTCCGATCCGCTGCTCTAGCTGACATCCCGGGACTCCCGTAGTTTGTGAGGCCAGAAGCGCCGCGTCGCATGCACGCCCGCCTGGACCGCGGTGCGGTCCGGCTTCTGACCCGCACCGGGTTCGACTGCACGCATAAAAATCGGGGGATTGCCGCGGCGGTCGCGGCGCTCCCGGCGCGACAGGCCTATCTCGACGGCGAGCTGTGCGGTGTCCGGCCCGACAGCACCACCTCCTTCAGTCTGATCCAGAACGCATCGGACACCGGTAACAGCGGCGCTCTCGTCTTTTTCCTCCTCCTCCACCTCGACGGCGAAGCGACCGTCCCGATGCCGGTTACGGAGCGGAAAGAACGTCTTCGCGCCTTGTTGTCGGATGCAGGCTCGCCGCTGCATTTTAGCGATCACCAGATCGGGCGCGGGCGGCCTTTCTACGATCATGCCCGCACCCTGAAAGTGGAAGGGATCGTCTCGAAGCGGGTCGATGCGCCCTACGCTCCCGGCAATCGCGGCCTGTGGTTGAAAGTCAAATATTTGAATCGCGAGGGATTCGTGGTGATCGGCTGGACCGATCCCGAAGGCGCCCGGCACTGGCTCGGCGTCCTGTTGCTCGCCTATTACGACCCGGATGACCGACTGGTCTACGCGGGCCGCGCCGGCACGGGTATCGACTATGCCGAACTCGAACGCCTGTGGCGCCGCCTTCAGCCATTAGCCATATCCGAAATGCCGCTCGACCAGCCGCCGTCGCGCGACAGCCGGTTCGGCTCGCCGCTGACCTTGAGCCGCGTGCATTGCCAGCACTATCGCGACCTTGAGCTGCAAAAGCCCCATTCTGGAAAGCGCTGAGGAGTCACATAACACCCCGAACTGCGACAGGCGCGCGAGGCGCCCTATATCGTGCTCTACTTGGATATCGTCCGCCCCCCGAGGACCGAAAGTTTCGCAGACTCCGCGCTGGAGAGAGGAGGATTCGAACCGTCGGTCCCTTAAGGAGGTGGACCGCTTTCAGGGCGACGTCGTTCTATCTTTTGATCCCTATGCCAGAAATCGCTGAGCCGTTCGAAGCCTGGTGGACGCATCACGATGTTTTTGTGCTGATGCCGATGTGGCGGTGAGGGTCGCGGCCAGCTTCGGCGCACCGCGAAGTCGCCGAGACTCGCGGGCCATTTACTTGTCCAGCCAGACGTCCTCGAAGCGCGTTTACTTGCTGATGCGTTAGCGGCGGTTGCGGCTGCAACCTTTTAATGCGGTCTCGCTCCTCATGGTGAGGCAAGGCGCAACCGACCGCGGCACCGTAGGCCGGCGGGTAGCGAATGACGCGCTGCGAGGCGACAAAGGCGGCGTTGCGCGCAGCTCGACGGCACGATCCCCCATGGCGCGCCTAGACAGTCCGCAGCTGTGATTCGGCAAGCGGCACTTCCGGCCGCCGCGCCTCAAGGCGCCGGCCGTCGCCAATCTCGCTTGCACAAACATGAGACGTCCGCCCATCTCTGGGCATTTCATCAGCTCTTGCCCGCCGCGACGGCGCCTTGATCGATAAACTTTCGTCCCGTCCCTTTGTGTTTTTGGAATGTTCCATCCAATTCCACGAGAGCGGCGCCGTCAAAGGCTAACGCGTTGCGGAAACGCGGTTGTTAGCGGCTGCGGTGCCCGAGCGCTCGCGGCAGGGCCGAGGACTGGGTCAGCCCCCGGAGGGCCCTCGGCGACCCCCTTACGGATCACTCGGGCGGCGAGGTTCTGCACCACGTTGCGCAGCTCGCCTTGCTGTAGCGCGTTTGCGATCAGACTGAATTGCGACGCCGCGAGCGCAACCCGGGCGCCCTCCGGCCATCGCAGAGGAGGGCGAGCAACAATCGGCTACCACGGATAGAAATCCTGGTCCATCCCGGAGGCGCGCTTTGCAGACATCTCTCGCTCCGGCTGCTTCGTCGTAACCCACTATGATACACCGCGAGCGATTACGGTGCCTCTGCCGAGGCATATGCGTTGCGCGTCATGGACGTTAGGCATAGTGCGCAGCCGATCTTCTTGGGGCTGACGCGAAGCGCGCAGCGATATGCCCTCGCAGTTCGATCCGATTGCTCGCGGCCGTTACCCACCGGTTCCGCGTAGTGCTTGACCCTTTTCGCAGCTCCTTTTTTGCTTCAAACCGTAGCGTGCTGCTCCGTCGCCGTCGACTGCGTCGCGTAGAGCTTCCCGTCGCGCTCCTCGATGCGGCCAGCCCGCTTGTGCCGGGCAATCGCGGCGCCGACATGGTTCGGACGAGCGCCCTTGCATGCCGCAGTGATTTCCTGCTGTGTCTTGCCAGTTGCCAGGGCAAGAACCTGATCGTTGAGGCTCAGCGGGCTGCGCTTGCCGCCAGCGGGTTTTACGGCCGCAGCGCGCTGGAGCCTGCCCGATCGCCCCGGAGCGGTCGCTTTCGTCGCCTGCACCGAGGCCGTTTTTCTTGATGCTGGGCCCTTGCTGTAGCGCGCGAGCACCCGCTCGGTCGCTTCCAGCTCACTGAGCTGGCTAGAGAGCCTCTCGCGCTGCACATCGACGCGGGCGAGCTCCTCGTTGAGCCGTTGCTTCTCCTTGGTGATATCGTCCAATGTCGACATTGTGTTCCTTTGACCAAGAGTAGAATTTTAAAGATGTCTTTTCGGGCGTCTATCACCTCTGCGCACCCTGCGCAATAACAGAATGCGCGGATTTGCTTATATTCAACCAATGCTTTTCGCGCACCGCCGAGTACAGTGTGGGTTCTGCGAGCGGGCTGATCCGCTTCGCACGACCGCGACCGCCTGCTCGAAGAACGCTTCGTGCTCGCTCTGCGGGAACGGCCACAAGACCGGCGTCGGTTCCCGGCTGGTATACCAATTCTTGCAGCCGCCGACCCAAGCGGTGCCCGGAAACTGCGCGACTACACAGCCCATTGCTCGGCAGCCGGCGCTCTCGGGGTTCTTCCGGGAGCGCCGGGTGCACGTCAGGGTATTACCACCGAAGCCGCGTTGCTGATGATGGTTGCCGCGTCATTGGGCAAAAGGAAACCATCGGCGACCAAATTATTCGCAGCGTTCGTGACAGCCACTACGTACCCCGCGGTGGTCCCGTAGCGCTCGTGCAGGGACGGCCGGGGATCGCCGTTTGCGGTTCGCTGCGCCTGAGTGCCGGCAAATGGGATGAAGCTGCCAGTTAGGTCGCAAAGGTCGCCTTCTCCGAAACCACCTTTGCGGTAGTTCCAACCCATATAGGTGCCGAGAGGCGCCTGCAGCGTGGTAGAACGCACACCGTCAATGTCGTTCCCATCCGCATCCACTGCCGGCTGCAGCATGTTGTAGGCCGCGCCTTCCACCACAGGCGGGCCGGCCAGAATGCCGCTCTCTTTCGCCGGTAGGAACTCTGGTCCCCAAAACAGCAGGTTCCGGGTGTTTCCCAGGCCCGTGAATATCACTTTCGGATAGGCAGGAATGCCAGTGGAAAACGCCTGGTTGGGAAAACCGACTTGGGTGGGCACCTTCAAGGTGCCCTCATCGATCCTGGCATAACGGCTGTTTGGGGGATTTTTACCGGTTGCGACCCAGTCGCGAAGCGCGAGGATCAGAGCCCGCTGCTGATACACGTAGGGATTTGCATTCGGCAGGTACTGGCAAATGCCCGTTGAGGTCGGCAGCGGCGCAGCGGGGTTGAACCCGGCGTGCTGAGTGCTGGAAAAATGGTAGATCCGCACGGTGTCAGGGATCGGCAGGTCGTGGCCCAACCCGTCGGTCGTATCCAGCGCCATGCCGCCCTGCCAATACTCGGTATCGGTATTTGTGTGGAATATCTTGGGGCCGGTCTGGGTTTTCATGCTGCGGTCGAGCAACCCGCCTGTCGTACCGGAAACCGGATCGGTGCTGTCGCCATAACTAAACGGCGCGTCCGCATTGGCTGTCGTGATTTTTTCCTCATGCTGCAGCCCGGGGCCGCGAATGGGCTGGGCAAAGCGCGTGTTGATCTCAATTCGCACGGAGCCGATATGCGGATTGAGGCCGTCGACTACCTGACGGTGGTGCTCATCCTCGTTGAACCCGAGGTCCAGAAATGTCCGGGCCATGCGGCCGCTCTGTGACGTGCCGTGCATCAGCACGTTGTCGACCGCGCCTTCGAGCGGATTGCTCACCTGCGGGTCCCCGTAGCGCAAGAAAGAGATAAAATCCCGGATTGCGGCAAGCCCGATGCCCTGGATCACCGGGTCTTTGGCTGTGTAAGTCAACTCGTAAATGTGGTTGGTGTCGAATGTCCCCCCATTCAGCATATTGATGCAGATTTGCGGGGGGTCGGACAGCAGCACGGCCAATTGCGCTGGGGTGCATGCTGCAAACGCCCATTGGCTGTTGAGAATTGGCATCTTCGGATCGTCCTGATGCACGCGCATCGTCAGCGTTGCCGCAGGATTGTTGTTGTCGAGGCTCACCGGCGTATAACCACGACCGTTGTTGCCGGCAAACGGTCCTCCGCCCAAAGGCACAAAGCTGGAGGATGCGACGTTCAAGTCATATTCCGTAACGATGCGCCCCGTTATCGAGCTCCCGTCGCGATTTCTGGCGGTCGGCGCGTTGAGTTGGATGCGGCCAGGGGCGGTTAAAAGATCGCCTTCCCAGCCGCTCCAGACGAGAATGAAGCCCTGCTTTTCAAGGAAACCGTCGCCGTAAGCTGGCGGGTTCCGGACGACGTTGTTCCAGCCGGTGATTACCTTGATGCCACGATTGACGATGTCGTAGAGCAAAGTGCGGTTGCTATTCCTCAAATCAACCGGCTTCAATATCGAAAACGTAAACGAATACTGGACTTTGCCCTGGACGCGCGGTGCCAGATCGATATCGGTAATAACCGCATTGAGCGGCTCCTCGGCGACCAACTCACCCGTGGCGGTGCCGTCCAGTTCCTCGTATTGCCCGGCCGAACCGAAGGTCTCGTTACCAAAGGGTTGCGAGGTCGTGTAGCTAATTCCGGTTATACGCGCCTCGGTCGGTAGTGCGAAACCGAGTACCGAGACGCCGATCAGCGCAGCCAAGCTCGCCATCGTTACGAGCAGCCGCCAAGGCTTTCCTCCCATCGAATTTCGCCTTTATGCAAGTTCGTTGACAGAGAATATAGCAGCGGACGAGCGAGGGTAGTCATCAGCTATCAAGTCGGCGATTTCGCATGCGCGTATCAATCGGACTGTATTTCCACACGGTCTGCATCAATTTTGCATGGCTTGCTCGCCACCCGCAATTTTAGATTGCGGCGCTCGATCGGGTCAGGCGGCATCCCGATCCCCGCTTGACTCGGTGAGGTGCGCTTTGAGCGGGCGAACGGGGTCGAAAAAGAGGAGCTGTTCGGACGTCAGGGCTTGCGTCTCGCGTCATTTCCGCCTGGTCCTCCCAAGAAGGAGTATCACTCAAAAACTCTCAGCGCGGTGCCATTTCCGCGCTCGCGGGAGGCGCAGGACATCGGCTTGGCCGCGCAGCCAATGCCGGTGTGTCGGTATCGTTTTGGCACGCACAAGCCGAGTGCCGTGACCGCTCTCGCACTCGGCCCGCGCTTCGGGTAAGACACTTGGTCGAATGGCCGGTTACGGCGTCTCGCCCGTTGCGGCGCCTTCCGGCGATTGTCCCCATTGTGAACCCACAACCGACGCTCAGCCTTGTGGGCGGGAACCGCTCTTCATGCACCCTAAAAAGAGACCTTGCCAGCGCGATCTGAGAACGGCTCGGTTGGGGGGGGGTCGATCTGACCCCTTAATTTTAGATCATGAATTTAAGCCAAACATGACACTTGGCAACGACCGCCGTAAACTACCGAGCAGGCTCAGCCGTAATCGGGCCGTTGCTGGACAGGAAGGAGGCTGGCATGGCGCAGATGGACGCGATCGGCGGAGTACCGTGGTACCGCTCGCTCAACCGAGAGCAGTGGAGAGTCCTTATCGCCTCGAACCTCGGCTGGCTGTTCGACGGCTTCGAGATCTACGCCCTGTTCTTGACTGTCGGCTTCGCCATGAAGCAGCTGCTTGATGTTGGCCAGGCTGCGGCCATTCCGCAATATGCCGGCTATATTCTCGCCTTCACCGTGTTCGGCCGGGCCACCGGTGGTGTGATCGGCGGCATCGTCGCCGATTATATCGGCCGCAAGCGGACGATGCTGCTGGCGAACCTCGCGTATTCACTGACCACCGGGCTGAGTGCGTTCTCCTGGGATTGGGTATCGTTCGCGGTGCTGCGTTTTTTGGTCGGGGTGGCGATCGGTTCGGAATGGGCGACCGGCGCCTCTATCGTTTCCGAGGTGTGGCCGGACCACGCGCGCGGCAAAGCGGCGGGCTGCTGCAGTGCGGCGCCGGGCTCGGCAGCATTGTCGCCTCATTGATCTGGCTGGGGATCACGTCGGACAGTCTGGGGGCTTGGTTGGGGACGCAGGGCCCCAACGCCTGGCGCTACCTCTATCTGATCGGCGTGTTGCCGGCCTTGGTGGTATTGTGGATTCGGCGAAACATCCCGGAGTCGCCGCGCTGGGAAGAAGCGAACGAGCGCCGCCGCTTTGCCCATGCGCAGCGGCAGAGCGGCGCCGTGCTCGAGGGCGTCGACGCGGCGCTGACCCGCTTTACCGTGATCGATCTGTTCTCCGATCGCTCAGTGCGCCGGCCGCTGATCTTCGCCTTCCTGATGATGCTATCGGTGACCTTCGCGTTTTGGGGGGTCGGCACCTTTATCCCGACGTATGTCGCTGGGGTCGCCGCCAAGGCCGGGCTTTCGGGCCCGGCATGGGCAGGCTGGGCCGGACTCATTACGCGCGTGTGCGGCACCTTCGGGTTCGTCAGCCTGGGCTTTCTGGGCGACGCAATCGGCCGCAAGCCGACGGCGATGCTGTGGTATACGATGTGCCTTGTCCTGACCCCCCTCGTCTATCTCTGGGGTGCCAGTTGGGGCTTCGTCCCGCTGCTGGTTCTGGTCGGTACCTTCGGCTTCTTCACGCTCGGCATCTGGGCCTGGGCGCCGGTGTGGCTGCCTGAGCTGTTCCCGACCCGGATGCGGGGAACCGCGGTGGCGTTCTGCTTCAATGCGCCGCGGTTCATCTCCTGCCTCGGGCCGCTGATCGCCGGCACACTGATCGCCTATTTCGGTGGCTTCGGGCCGGCGGCGACGATCGTCGGGTTGTTCTTCATCCTAGGGGTGGTGGCAGCACGTTCCTGCCCGAGACCAACGGCAAGCCGCTGCCGCACGCGCTGTGGCAAGAGGCTCGGACGCCATCGGCGGAGGCCCCGTCATAGCTCTGCCCAGCACCAGCCTCATAGCGGCTACGCCAGCAGCAACCAGCGCTCGCGACTGACGCGGGCGGTTGGCCCCTGCCGGCCGCCCCATGCGTCGCGGCTTTGCAATAGCCATTTTGCGCTGCGGCAAGAGCATTGTCATGCTTGCCGCCGCGGTCCGATTTAGCCGAACCAGCTAGAGGACGGGTTGCGCCTCCTGTGGGCGCTAGAGCATCGCCGGGTCGGCTCGAATCGCTGAAGGGGGATCCCCGTTTAACTCACGGCTAGCTCAACGACCGTCGGCGCTGTTGAGCCATCGCGCGTGGCGTCCCTGAGCGCATACTGATGCCTCCGCGTTTCGGACGATGGACCGGAGGGCGGGACGGCATGTCGGCGTCCCCGCCAGTGGTCGCGGCGGAGCGAGGCTGCAGGCCGCCCGATGTGGTGTCTTTCCGCATGGCAAAATCGGCCGACATCGCATAAGGTGCCACCGTGGCGGCCGCAAGAGCCGCGCCGGCGGATAAGCACAACGCATCGCCGTTCTTGAACAGAAGAGGAAGGTCGGTTCGGCGCAGGACGGTCGCGCTCGTGGTGAGGCCCGAAAAACCAGCACTGTAGAGAAACGTCTCAAAAACCGAATCTTCGGGTTTCCGTTGGCACGTGCGCGTCCCGCGGTGGTCGTTTCAGACTGACGGAGGCGTGTGATGATCGAGCGCTTAGAACAGCAAAAGAAACTCACGGCCAACCAATGGAAGCTGATTTGCACCGCGAACGTGGCGGATCTACTAGATTTCTTCGATTTCTTTTTGATTGGCTACGTCACTGCGGCGCTGACCAAGCAATGGTCGCTGACCTATTGGGAGGGCGGGGCAATCTTGCTGGCCTCCGGCATCGGCGCACCTCCCGGTGCGTTTTTCTGGGGTTGGCTGGGCGACCGGATCGGCCGGCGAACAGTGTTCATCTTGTCGGCGATCACGATCTCGCTGGCCACAGGCATCATGGTCTTCACGCCTGGGCCTGACGGATTTGTTCCGGGCTGGCTGTTCTTGGTATTTTTTCGGATCTTTGTCGGTGTCGGCAACGCCGGCATCTACACGATCGACCTGCCGCTCGTGCAGGAATTCATCCCGGGTTACAAGCGGGGCTGGGTCAGCGCGTTGGTTACGACGATGCTGCCGGCGGGCGGGATGCTGGCCGGATTCGCAGCGTGGCTATTACTACCGCTCGTTGGCTGGCGTGGTCTCTTCCTGGTCGGCTTGGTGCCGCTGGTGCTGGTGTTCATGATCCGCTACTGGGTTCCCGAGTCGCCGCGCTGGCTGACGCGGATGGGGCGCATGGAGGAAGCCCGCAAATCGCTTGCCTGGGCGCTGATGATCGATCCGCAAGAGATCGCACTGCCGGCGACCCTACCAGAGGCGGACAAGACTCGGTGGATCGAGCTGTTCAAGTATCCTCGGTTGGTCGCCGCCGGGTGCCTCACCGGCCTGACCCAGACCGGCGGAGCCTCGCTCGCGCTGTGGGGACCAACGTTGCTCGTGCTGGTGCTGCAGACCTCGCCTGAGCACGCGGCGTTCCTGACGATATTTTCCACCCTCGCGGCTGTCATCGGACGCTTCTTCATCACTGCGCTGATCGAGCCGCTCGGCCGGCGCGGTTCAGCGACACTGTGCATGACGTTTGGCGGAACGCTGATGGTGCTCGCCGGATATTTCTACGACGTCTATATTGGCACCTGGTCGCTGTTCTACATGCTGCTCGTCGCGCAAGCCTTTTTCGGCAGCGCCAATTACACCGTCGTCGGGCCCTATATGGCGGAGATCTGGCCGGCCCGACTGCGCGCCAGCGGCATGGGCCTTAGTTATGGTGTCGG
>Ga0310915_10002355_pt1 | contig 10017 bp, 8 predicted proteins | sample GREbulkMGAN111_FD_202508 | JGI IMG/M metagenome (GOLD analysis project Ga0310915, IMG submission 202508) | Lab enrichment of tropical soil microbial communities from Luquillo Experimental Forest, Puerto Rico - GRE.bulkMG.AN111 | ecosystem: Environmental > Terrestrial > Soil > Tropical forest >...
GAATCCCCAGCCCGCCCCGTTCGATTGCGAATCATTATATAACTTTTGCGCCGGACCTTCGGGTTGTATCGAGCCGCTTGACACAGCCTGGAAGGGGCGGTTATCGTACAACAACCATCAGGAGAATCTATGGTTTCCACGAATCGAACCGCACTCCCCCTGTTTCTGCTGGGCGCGGCTCTCGTGGCCGCTCCACTGGACGCGCAGGTGGATTTTACCGGAGAGTGGGCGCCGCTGTATCACGAAGATGGTCCGGAGCGCGGGCCAGGCCCCGAACTTGCCGACTACACAGAGATGCCGATCAACGATGCCGCCCGGATGCAGGCCGATAGCTACGACGCGGACCGCATTTCGGTGGTGGAAGAATACCAGTGCCGCCCGCACGGCGCCGACTATGCCCTGCGCGGCCTGGGCCAGGTTCGGATCTGGCGCGACATCGACCCAGCCAGCCAGCGCGTGATCGCTTTCCACATGCATTTCCTGGCGTGGGATAGTGAGCGCACCATCTATCTCGATGGACGCCCGCATCCGCCGGCCGATGCCCTGCACACGTTTCAGGGTTTTTCGACCGGCGTTTGGGAAGGCAATATGCTGACGGTTACCACCACGCATCTGAAGACCAACTACCTTCGGCGCAATGGCCTTCCCCGCAGTGACCAGGCGACCCTGACGGAACACTGGACGCGGCACGGCGAATATCTGACCATCACCACGGTCATTGAAGATCCGGTGTTTCTGACCGAGCCGTTGGTCCGCAGCGACAACTGGTATCTGGACCCCGGCCAGCACATCGGAATCTTCGGCTGCGAATATGCCGCCGAAGTGCCGCGGCCCACAGGTACGGTCCCGCACCATCTTCCCGGCACCAACCCAAACCTCAACGAGTTCGCTAACTGGTATGGGCTGCCGTTCGAGGCTACCCGCGGCGGCGCTGAAACGTTGTATCCCGAGTACCGCTCGAAGATCACGCCGTACAATCCGCCGGCCCGGTGCACGCGGTATTGCCATTGCACCTCCTTGTTCAACTGCAACGTGGATTCACGCTAATGAGACAGCCGCTTCTGAGGGCGCTGGCGCTGAGCGCGGTCGTGACCACGCTCGCGCGAGGGCAGCCGCCGAACTTCGACAACACGCAAGAACACCTTCTACCGGTCCAGGGCAATACTTACATGCTGGCGGGTGCCGGCGGCAACACCACACTGCAAGTGGGCAAAGACGGCGTCTTGGTCGTGGACACGCAGTATGCCGAGATGGCGCCCAAGATTCTGTCCGAGATTCGAAAGCTCTCCGATAAGCCGATCGTCTGGATGGTGAACACCCACATCGATCAGGATCACAGCGGCGGCAATGCCGCACTGGCGAAGCTCGGTCGCGGCCCCGGGCCTCGGCCACGCATCATTGCGCACGAGAACGTGTTGAACCGCATGACCCTGCGCGTTCCCAACCAGCCGCCGGTTCCGGACGAGGCGCTGCCCGACGATGAGTACGGCACGCCGCAAAAGGATCTCTTCTTCAATGGCGAAGCGGTGGTCATCTATCACATGCCGCGAGCGCATACCGATGGAGACAGCATCGTCTTCTTTCGCCGGTCGGACGTCGTCAGCGTGGGAGACATCTTCACGCCCGACCAGTGGCCGGCGATCGACCTCGCTCGCGGCGGCAGCGTCGAAGGGACGCTCGATGCCCTCAACTACATCCTCACCCTGACCGTGCCCGAGCGATATCAGGACGGTGGCACGCTGGTTGTTCCCGGGCACGGCCGCATTTCGAATGAAGCCGACGTGGTCGAGTATCGGAACATGCTGACCATCGTGCGCGACCGGGTACAAGACCTGCTCAAGAAAGGCATGACGCTTGAGCAGGTGAAAGCGGCCCGGCCCGCGCGCGATTACGAAACCGAATATTCGGAACGCGGTCAGTGGACGAAGGATATGTTTGTCGAAGCCGTGTACAGGAGTCTCAATGGGAACCGATAGCCGAGCGGCGCTCGTGGCCCTGGCGCTCGCAGCGACGGCGTACAGTCAAGTCCTCGGTCGCGGTGGCCGCGGTGAAACACCGCCCACGCCCAAAGCGGCGGCACCCGTGGACTTCACCGGTTATTGGGTATCGGTTGTGACCGAAGACTGGCGCTGGCGCATGGTGACTCCGATCAAAGGCGATTTTGCGAGCATCCCGCTCAATGGGGAAGGCTACAAGGCCGGCGACGCCTGGGACCCGGCCCGGGACGAAGCCGCCGGCCTCCAGTGCAAGTCGTACGGAGCCGCGGCCATTCTGCGTGTGCCTGGAAGGTTGCATATCACCTGGCAGGATGAAACCACGCTGAGAATCGACACCGATGCCGGCCAGCAAAGCCGCCTTCTGCATTTTGGACCAAAGCCCGTCGAGCTGCCGCAGCCGAGCTGGCAAGGCTATTCGGCCGCTCAGTGGGAGCAGCCGCTTCGTGGGTCCGGCGCGCCAGAAGCCGGCTTGGGCGCAATCCGCGTGGGCACCCAGGGCCGGTCCTTGGAAGTCGTCACCACCGCGCTTCGTCCCGGCTACTATCGCAAAAACGGCCCACCGTACAGCGCGAACGCAGTCTTGAAAGAATACTTCGACCTTTCCCACGAGCGCAGCGGCGACACGTGGTTCGTAGTGACCACCATTGTGGAAGACCCGCAGTACCTGGTTCAACCGTTCGTGACCAGCACGAATTTCAAGAAGGAATCGAACGGCTCCAAGTGGAGCCCCACGCCCTGCACGTCGCGGTGAGCGTTATTTGACGCGGCTCGAACGCGACATAGCGATGGTGGCGAAATGCACGGCCGGCAAACACGAGTATCGCCCCAACCCAACCCCCGACGCGACCCAACCTACGCTCACCCCACGTCCCGCATAAAGATTCTTCCTTGCGATCCAAGTCGCCCTTAGCGGGTTTCGGATTTGGGGCCCTCAGTCGACCGGGACAGCGCGCTCGAACACCACATCGATGGTCGAGCCGCGGGCGAGGTTGACCTCTCTTCCGCGAGTGAGTAAGGTCGCCGCAACGCCGACAGCGCCACCGACTCCGGCACCAATACCGGCTCCCTTCCAACCGCGATCGGCGAGGCCGCCGATCGCCGCGCCACTACCGCCCAACTCCGCGATTCTCGCGGCATCCTGGCCTTGGGTGCCGCTCTGCCGGATCTCATTCTCCGGTCCATTTACCTTTTGTCCGGTTCCTTCGGCATCGACGGAGCTCAGACGCGGCGAAACTCGGATCGTCTTGCCGCTGAGGAGGGTGAAGCTCTCAATGCGGATTGCCAGTTCGGCGCGCCCTTTGACGCGCCCGCTGCGCACCGAACGCGAGATCACGCCTTCAGCGTAGCTCTCGACTGGCACCACGAATTGGCCGTTGACCACAATCGGGCTGGCAGTCCGCAGGTAGACGCGGTCGCCCTGACGCGCCGTTCGGGTGTTAATTTCATTCACCAGGCGCAACAGCACGTGCGTGCCCTGTGGTATTTCGGTGGCGGAAGCCAGACCGGCCAGCCCCAGCAGCAGACTGAGAATTCGCATCATCCCTCCTGCTTTCATGGTACGGCAGGAGGAGTTAAGTCAGGTTGAGCAGGGGGTGCGACTGAGAGGCGTGGATCAGTGACGCCTGTAGTGGCGAGGGTTCGGGGAATGAAAGAGAAAGTTGTCGAAGAATGGTCGCCGCCCGTTGGCGGTGGTGTTCGGCCTGGGAGCCGTCGCCGGAGCGCGCATTCAGACGAGCGGCGCAGGCATGGACCCTCCAGGCCGCGCTCGGAATTTCGACGTTTGCCAAAGCGGCGAAGGCCGCGTCCAGGTGCTGTCGCGCCTGCTGCGGCTGGTTGATGGCAACGCGCGCCTTGGTCTCAAAGGCCAGGGCCTTCAGATTCGGATCGGCACCGGACATCGCCGACTGCAGAAACAGGTCCGCCTCGCGGCCGGCTTTTTCCGAGTCGTTTTTTCTCAGCCACGCGTGGCTGAGGCCGAGCCGCGCCATGGTTCGCCAATACCAATCCATAAAGAACCTGGGGTACTCCGGGCGTTCACATACCCCGGCCAAAGCAGGCAATGCTTGATCGGCTGCCCCTAACTCGATGTCAGCGAAGGCGGCAGTAATCGTGGCCATGGTTCGAATCTGACCGGCCGGCTCCTCGACATGGGTCTCTAACAGCTGGCCTGCCAACCGGCGCGCTCCCTCGAAATCGCAAGCATGGAAATGAAGCCAGGCGAGCAATGCTTGAAAGATCCCCAGCCAGGGAGCATTGCGGTTCTTTTCGGCCACATCCCGCGCCGACGCGAGCACCCGAAGCAATTCGCCCCATCTTCCGAGATGCAGCAGCGCATGCGCCAGCGAAGAATGCGCTGACAGATACACGACCAGGCTACCGTCCTCCACCGCTTTGGGTATTCCTGTCTGTGCCGTATGCAGCGCCTGTGCGTAATCACCTTCGATGCACTGCACATGCGCGTAGAGGATCTCGTAGTAGACGGCCAGTTCCTGGCTGAGTTGCCGGAGCCTGGCCCGAGCCGCCGTGCAAATCTCGGCATCCTTTTGACTCCAGCCATTGGTAACGATATGCCAGCAGGCGGCCAGCAGGTCGGCCCTGGCTTGTAGCAGGGCATCGTCCTGGGTCCGGCTCACCTCCGCGGCTCGGTCGCAGACCGCAATACAACGTCCTGGATCCAGGAAGGCGAGCGCACGCGCCTCGCGGGTTAGCGCATGGACCTGGGCAGCCTTGAGTCCTCGCTGCGCGGCCAGTTCCGCGGCCCGGCGGTCGACGTCGGCCGATTCCAGCATCTCGCCCTGCGCATACAGGCAGTCGCTGATGCGCTCCAGGATCTCGATTTCCCGCTCTCGCCCGCTATCCAGAGAGATGCGCGGGAGCAGATCCAAGGCGTGATGCAGCAGCCGGATCGCATCCCCAGGTGCGTAGCGCCGCATGGCATTGGTGGCGGTCAGAATCAGGTACCGGACGGCTTTGCCGTAGTCTTCGCCCTCTTCAAAATGGAACGCCAGCTCGGATGCCAGGGCGGGGTCGCCGGCCGTAGGCAACGCTTCCATCCGTTCCGCCAGCCGGAGATGAAGCCGCCGGCGTTGCGCCGGTTTCAGTTGCCGGTAAAGGACCTCCCGGTACAGGATGTGTTTGAACTCATAGTCGGGAGAGGAGGAGCCGTTCGACGAATCCGGGGTCGCTCCATGCTTGAGGAAGTGCTGATCGGCGACCATTTTCTCGAAGAATTCTTCTACCTGCGCGATATCCAGATCGAGGAGGGCGCTGGCGGCCCACGCGGAAAAGCGTCCGCCGGCGACACTGGCCGCGCGCAAGAACTGCTGCTCGGCGGCGCCCAATCCTGCGAGCTGCGTCTCGAGCATCTGCTGCAGGGTCTCGGGTATTTCGAGACGCAGGTTTTTCGGCGGAGCCGCCAGGGTCCAACGGTCGCCGGCTCGCGCGATGACCCCGGTCTGCACGAGGCGGTCCAGAATCGCCAACATGAACAATGGGTTACCGTCGGAGTGCTGGTGAATCGGCGCGGAAAGAGACTTGCCAATGCTGCTCGATGGAAACTCCCGGGCCAGGTATCGCTCGATGTCGGCCTCGCTCAGGCGCGTTAAACTGATCTCATGACATAGACGGTGGACCAGCAAGTCCTGCTCGAGCAGTCTCAGGGGACTGTGCGTAAGGATGACGTCTAGCGGGCGGTAGGTCGCCAAGAGCATGAGCTTGGCGCGACCACGCCGGCGGGCTAAGGCTGAGATCAGATCGAGGGTCGGGTTGTCGACCCATTGAAGATCCTCGAGGATGAGCACCAGTGGCCGATCTGCCGTCAAAGTCTCCAGGGCATCGCAAATCTCGCGCACCATCCGTTCGCGCGTCGCGCCGAGCAGTTCCCGGTGCAGTCTTTCCCTTTGTTCGGCTTTGATGATAGAAGGAAACTGAATGAACCAGGTGGGAGCCTGCGTCACCAGATTCCGAACCACATCATCGCGGTCCGGGCTCTGCATCAGGAGTCCAAATGCCTCCAGCACAGGGTAGTACGCCTCTTTGCCCCCAAAACCCTCAACGCACTGACCGCGCACGATCCGAATCGAACGGTCCACGCTTCCGTGTTGCGCGAAGGTGTCCACTAGGCTGGTCTTTCCGATGCCCGGCTCTCCGGTTACGAAGACCAGCTGCCGGTGTCCCCGGGCGGATTCCTGGAGATAGCCCGCTAGTTCGCCCAGAACTGCCTCTCTACCGACCAGTTTGGCGCTCGGCGGCGGAGCGGGCGCGGAAGCCGGGAGTGCGGTCGTTTCGTCGTGAACGCCAGCGATGAAGCGATAGCCGCGTTTCGGCAAGGTCTCAACAAATCGAGGGTCTTTGGCCGGGTCGTCCAACGCCTTGCGAATCTCCAACACGTATTTGCGCAGGACCTCCGGCTGAACATAGGTTTCCGGCCAGACGGCTTCCAGAAGTTCCTCTTGCGACACGAGACGGCCGGCATGCCGTACCAGATACTCCAAAACGGAGAACACCTTTGGAGCCAGTGAGATACGGGAATCTTCGCGCCACAGACACTGGTTGGTAAGATCCAGGCGATAGGGCGGAAAGCTCTTCATTCTGGGTCCCGAGGCCAAAAGGCGATTATACAGGCGATTGTACAGTCGAAACTCAACAAAAACTCCACGGAAGCGTCACGGCCTACAAACATTCGGTATCCATAATGAACTTGCTCAGGGAAGATTTCTCACAAATGGCTTGACCCCGAAGTCGGCCGGAAATCACATTCTTAAGGGTGGAGGACCAGTAGAAGTGGATAAACAGAGCGAGGGGACCGTGGTACCAGACCTACTAGCCGCCACACAGCGGTCCCTGCACGAATCCCAGCAACGATCCCACTTGCCGAACCTGGGAACGGCTTTTCGCGCGGAACTACCTTCCTACCGACGGTTGATGCCTGCGACCGCCGCCAAGACCCTCAGACTGGGTGTCGAGCGCCGATCCAATCGTCGGTATCCGATCGATTTGAGCATGCGGTACGACCTGGGACGCCAGGAAGGGCCGGAAGGAGCCGGTATGGGTTCGGGCCAAGTGGTGAATATCTCGAGCGGGGGGGTGCTGATCAGCTCGGATTGTCCGATAGCTCCGGGAGTCAGAATTCGACTTCGACTCGAGTGGCCGGCGCGGCTGAACGATGCCATTCCCTTGGCGCTCCACATCGAAGGGCGTACGGTTCGAAGTAGCGGGCCTTTAACCGCAGTGAGAATCCTCAAGTCAGAATTTCGGACGCGGGCCCTGTCTGGAGCCCTCCGTCAGGCCGGCTGATCCACGAGCCCCTGAATCTACCTTCCAACCAAGTGTTGGAGATCTTTCTCGTTCTCCGAACAGACGTACTCGATCAACTCGCCTTCCGGCATCAGCGTCAACTCAAGCGCGACCGTCCACGGCTTGGTGTACGCCTTGGGATCGTCGATGGTGACGCGAAGGTCCATATGCCCGAAGTCTCGGCGATGGAACCGTTCGGTGACGTGCAACGCCTCGGTGTTGGGATGGCCGCCGTTGTCGATCCAACCCTGATCGTTGAAGCCGGTGGTGTCGACCACCAGGGTATCGCCGTCCCAGCGGCCCACCGAATAGCCCATCCAGGTGGGATTGGGGTCTTTGGGAAGCTGGTGGCCGTCCAGGAAGATCTGCCGGTAGCTGTGTATGGCCTCGTAAAGAATCGCTACCTCGCCGTGGGTCTCGAGGATTTTGAACGGGTAGGGCACCACATCTTCTCGGGGTACACCTGAGAACACGCAGTAAGCTTGCGGATCGTCCTTGCCTTGCGTCTCCTGCCGATGCTTGTAGACTGACTCGCCCCAATGGGTGAAGGAAACTTCTCCAGGCTTTAGGTCCTTGGCAATGTTCACGACGTAGGAAGTGGGAGGCTGCCACACGCCCGACAGATCAGGCTTGCCATCCGGGGTCTTCGGAGGGGGCGCCGACAGATTGGATTTGCCGTCCGGCAGCAGCGGAAGGCCTGGGCCCCGGTAGTCGAGCCATTGCGCAGACGCGCCGATCGACAGTACCAAGGTGATCAGCAGCCGGTGAATTTTCATACTCAACCTCGCGTTACCCGAAGAGCCCGACGATAGTCAAGCATATCACCGGACGACCGGGTGCGCTTCGGTGTGGACTTGCGTAAGCTAGAGATCTAGCCAACATGCGACTTCTCTTTTCCGTGGGGCCGATGCTGGTGGCGGCAGCCGCTTCGGCCCAGTGGCTGAATTATCCGACCGCCGGAATCCCCCGCGGACCCGACGGCAAGGCCAACCTCTCGGCGCCGGCCCCCCGGACCCAAGACGGCAAACCCGACCTCGGCGGGGTCTGGCAGGCGGAGAGCCAGGAGTATTTCTTTGACCTTGCGGCGGGCCTCAAGCCCGACGCCCTCTCCATGCAGCCTTGGGCCAAGGCGCTCCAACAGCAGCGCGAAACCAACGATCACCGGGACGATCCTCTCGCCCGCTGCCTTCCGCACGGCGTCCCCAGAGTCAACACGAATGGTTTGTTTCCCTTCAAGATTATCCAGACGCCGGGAATTGTCGTTATCCTCTATGAGCAGCTGAATCTGTTCCGCCAGATCTTTCTGGACGGCCGGAAGTTGGCGGGCGACGTCAACCCCACCTGGCTAGGCTACTCGACAGGAAAGTGGGTGGGCGACACCTTGGTGGTCGAGACATCCGGCTTCAACGATCAGACGTGGCTGGATACGTCCAAAGGCCATCCCGCTACCACGGCCCTTCACGTAACCGAGCGCTTCCGGCGAAAGGATTTCGGAAACCTCGAGGTCGAAGCCACCATCGACGACCCGAAAGCGTACACCAAACCCTGGACCACCACCGCCCAAAAAATGCATCTGCAACTCAATACCGACATTCTCGAGTTCGTCTGTAATGAGAATGAGAAAGACGTCCAGCACGTACCGCTTCACTAGGAGGAGAACCCGATGAATCCACGCTCCCGGCGGATCCTGCTGACTGTGGCTGCGGTTGCCGCCGCGATGGTGCGAGCGCAGCAGCCGGCGCCCGATCTGGTCCTGTTGAACGGCAAGATCGTGACCGTTGACGATCGCTTTGCGATTGCTCAGGCGGTGGCTGTCCGCGGCGACCGCATTGCGGCAGCGGGCACGACCGAGGAAATCACACACCTCGCCGGGCCCGGCACACGCCGGATCGATTTGAGAGGCCGCACGGTGATTCCGGGCCTGATCGACAACCATATGCATCTGTTGCGCGCGGCAACCACCTGGTCACGGGAATTGCGCTTCGACGGTGTGGATTCTCGCCGAGCGGCGATCGAATTGCTGCGCGCGCGGACCAAAGCCGTGGGGCCGGGACAATGGATCTATAACATTGGAGGCTGGACCCACGCCCAGTTTGGAGACGAACCGAAACCTTTCACACGGGAAGAGTTGGATCAAATCGCACCGGCGAACCCGGTTGCGCTGCAGGAATCCTATTATCAGATTTTTTTGAACAGCCAGGCCTTGCACACGCTGGGACTCGATGCTCAGACACCCGACCCGCAGGGCTTCGTCAAGGGATCGATTGTGAGGGACCAGGCGGGTCGCCCAACCGGCGTGATCCAGGGCGACATTGCTGCCACTCGCGCGGTCACTTCCCGGCTTCCAAGAGTCGCCGCGGACCAGCTCGAGGCCAGCAGCCGGGCCCTGGTGAAGGACATGAATCGAGCCGGCCTGACGGCATTCGGAGTGCCTGGCTGCGACCGAGATGTCCTGGAGATCTTTCAGAGGTGGAAGGCGGAGGGCCAGGCCAACGTGCGGGTTTTTTGCATTGACGGCGCCGGTGCGGGCGACCGGGAGCAGGTGGAACGGTCGCTCGAACAGATCCCCCGTATGAAGCTGTTTCAAGGCGACAGCTTCATCGACAACGTGGCCTTTGGGGAAAGCGTGTACGGGCCGTTGCACGACCCGATGTTCGCAGTCGCCTCCCATCCGACGCCTGAGCAGCTGGCGGAGTGGCGGCGGATCGCGATGGAGGTCGCCAAG
>Ga0310915_10002368_pt1 | contig 10003 bp, 7 predicted proteins | sample GREbulkMGAN111_FD_202508 | JGI IMG/M metagenome (GOLD analysis project Ga0310915, IMG submission 202508) | Lab enrichment of tropical soil microbial communities from Luquillo Experimental Forest, Puerto Rico - GRE.bulkMG.AN111 | ecosystem: Environmental > Terrestrial > Soil > Tropical forest >...
GCGTGCGGGTAAAGGTCATTGATGAACTTAACGCCGTGGCCAATAAAGACCTCATCTTCGATCTCTACGCCCTCACAAATGAAGCTGTGCGATGAAATCTTGCAGTTCTTGCCGATGAGGGCATTTTTCTGAATTTCGACAAAGCTACCAATTCGGGTCCCATCGCCGATCTGACAACCGTATAAGTTGACGAGTTCGGGGTGAAAGATGACGACGCCACTCCCGAGCCTCACATCGGATTCAACCGGCATGCATATCCTCTAGAGTAATCTTAGGCGGCTGACGATCAGACCGTAACCGTCGGATCCAGATGCTTGCGGTAGCACTTTGTCGAAAGCGAGCCCATATTAAGCACGCGCTTGCCAGCGATCGGGTACTTGGCGATCGCCTCGCAGGTCCAGCGATCGGGCGTGCCGTAGATGGTCCAGTCCCGCTGTTCCGCCGGCAGCGCAAGCGTTCGCGCGATCTCAGCGATGTAGGCGTCGATCTCCTCGTCGCCGTAGATCAGCAGATAGTTGGCGGGATAGGTGCAGTCGCCCCAGGAATGCACGAGCGTCACCTTGCCGCCCATAGTGAACCGCTCGACCAGCTCGGCGGGGATCTCCTTCGGCGGTGAAGGGCAGGGCGCCGGTTTGCCCCAAAGCTCGCGGCAGAGCGATCGCTCTCGCCATGTCAGGCGGCGCACCGTGTAGTGCCAACCGCGGGCCCGGATCTCCGCGACGCCAGCCCGGTGGCCGAGGCGGCGCAGGTCGCCGCGCTCTTTGCCCTCGGCGACAAACAGCGTGTGCAGTATCGCATTCATGTTAAGGAGGTCGTCGCGCTCTTTGCCCACGGCGACAAACTGCGCGTGCAGTTGCGCATTGATGTTACGGACGTCGTCGCGCTCTTTGCCCACGGCGACAAACTGCGCGTGCAGTTGCGCATTGATGTTACGGGCGTCGTCGCGCTCTTTGCCCACGGCGACAAGCTGCGCGTGCAGTTCCTCATTCTCAGAGCCAAGTCGCTCGTTAGTGGCGCGCTGATCGGCTAATTCTTTGCCGACCGCGAGAGCCTGCGCCCACAGCTGTTTGTTCTCGGTGCGGGTGCGCAGCAACGATAGGACGGGCTGGCGACAGGTCGGGCAATCACCCGCAACGCACGAGGTACGTACATCCAATTCTCCGCTTTGAGAGTGAAAACAAAGGGGGTCTGCCACTGAAAGCTGCTGGGAGTTTATCTGCCGACCACTTGCTTGTCTTGAGGGACGCAAACAAATGCTGCTGCCGAGCCTCGAATCCGTCACGGATTCGTTATGGCTGAGACCCCCAGGCGCTGCAAAATGGGGAGCCGCGCTGATCCACGGGGGGCAGAATGAACATCCGGCCCTAGTGGGCGGTTCGACTTCGTCTTGGTCTGTGCGGCCTTGGCGGATTTGTGGCTGCTATTTGGACGCTTACTCATCGTCGTTACGATCTCCATTGGATATGGTCACCGCCCCCGGCGGACAAAAGGGCCTGACCGTTCGATCAGGCCATCTTCTATGGGCTTAATCGGATTAGCTTCGGTTCTGGCAGGTTCAAATCGGGTTGAGTTCATCGATCTGCTCGCGAAGGGCCGTAACGTCACTCCCGATCAAAGCGCCGGGCACGGGCATAAGTTTGACGTAGACCTTCTGCGCTAAGGAGTAGAGCGTATGCGGCAGGGAAGAGAGCTTGTTTTTAAGGCGACGCATGCCCGGAACGCGTGCGAGGATCGGAAACACGTGTCTGCGGGAGAGACGCCACATCTGACCCAGAACAGTACGCCGGCGCGCGTTCAGCTGTTTTTCCAGGAACGGTCTCATTTTCCCTAGGACGCCTGGAATACGGACGACGGTGCCCTGATAGATCGAGAAATTGGCTACGGACGGCGGAACCGCAAAGAAGCGCTGTTCGTGCATCACAATACGATAGCCTTTGTAGAGCCGATAAAACCGGGGCCGCGGCTGGCCGAGAAGCCGCGACAAGGCCGTTCCGTATTGCTCGAGAGCTGGAAACGGTGCGTTCCGTGATCGCAACAAGGCGCCGCGTACGACCGGAAGCCGGATGGGGTCGATCGGAGTGAGAATAGCACCGCGCGACTGGTTCTGCGGAAGAACCTCGAGCAAGAACGCGTTGGCGAAGGCGAGTGACCAGGGATCGTAGTCGGTGTCCGTCGCCTGCTTGAAATTGAAGGCATTCGTCCGCGTGGTGGCGGGCTGGCCCTCTGGCCGCTCGACCAGGATCGACGCGGACAGGAAGCTCGTGCGGGCCGTATTATAGTTGCGCTCGGCGATGGCGATGAATCCCATGGCAAGATGGAGAGGGACTTGGCCGTGCGGGTTGGTCAAGGCAAAGCGCACGCGCTTCTTGAGGTCCATGAGCGCGGCATCGTCGACCCTCTCCGAAAACGCAAAGCCACGGCAGACTGCCAGAAGAGACCCGCCAGTGCCTTCCTTGAACAGGCGCGCATAATACTCCTTCATGTCCTCGGCAGTTTTTTTGCGCTCGAAGAGGCGGCCCAGAGCAATATTGTTGGCATTGAGGCTCGGATCGAGGTGCGCGATCGTTGTGCGCACCCGGAGGGCCTCGTTGTCGCGGCCGAGCTGTTCAAGGACAAGGGCGAACTCGTCTTGCCATGCGACATTATTCGGGTTGAGTCTGACGGCGTGGTCGAGCTCGTTTAGCGCAGTCTGCAAGCTCGCTTTTTCCCGTAAGCTATCTACCACAAAGCGGTTGATTTCGTCGCTCACAAATCCGAATTGGGTCGCGTGGCGGTGATATAGCGCCATGATGTTTTCCAGCCGAACAGCCATGTAGGCAATTCGATGTCCGGCCTCGAAATGGTGCTGGGCTGAGCGGGAGCTCGCGACTTGGGAAGAAACGGCCGACGTCATGCGGATTGTTCTGACGACGCCGATTGTGCGAGGCAGATTTCAGCAAGGAACCGTGCGTCTGTCATAGGCCTGCGCGCCACGTCATAGCTATGAAAAGGGGAAGCGGCAAACGAGCGGGAGTACTCGGCGGGTCCCCGGGACTGTGCTTCGTCGGCAGAACGAGTCAACTAAGTCTAACATCGTGATCTGATCCCGTCTAGCCTTGAGGTCTCTTGCTCGATTGACAAAATATAAGCTGCGTAAGAAAACATCTTGAGACCCATGGATGTCTGACAGGACCGAGCCCTTGGGAATGCCGTTTGGTTGAAGGAACGTGGATTTTGTATTTTCGACTGTGGTATGGGGGCCGTGGCATACCGGGGTATACCTGGATGTGAATCTGCCGAGCTTGCTTGCATCCGGCAATCTAGCGGCCTTTGCGCAGAAACATCGCGTCAAGTACCGTATTTTCACGTCTAGCTGCGACATCGCGCGCATCGAGGCCTGTCCGGCGTACCGACGCGCGCGCGAGATGGTTCCGTTCGAATTGATCGCGTGCCCGGTCGAACAAGCTCCCAATCCCATTGCCATGCACCACCAGCTTTGGCGTCGCAGCATCGAAGAGACGCGTGAAGCCGGGGCGATGATCCTGTTCGTACCGCCGGACGTCATCTGGTCGAACGGGTCGTTTCGGCACGTGGCGGAACATTTCGAGCGCGGGAAACGCGCGGTGTTCATGACCTACATGCGCGTCATTTCCGAAACCTGCGTGCCGGAGGTCCGCCGTCTTCACCTTGCGCAGGATGGTGTCACGATCGATGCGCCGTCGCGTCGTCTGGTGGAGCTTGCATTGCAGCACATCCATCCCCTGGCACTGACTTCCCTGCGTGACAGCCCAAATTTTTCCATCCATCCCGAATTGATCTTGTGGCCGATCGCCGGCGAGGGCTTTCTGATGCGGGTTTTGGTGCGGGAAATGTTCGCTTACGACCCGCGCCTGTTCGAGCTCAATCAGCAGGCGCTGCCGGCCGAGGCGCCCGACCCGGACCTCGTCCATTACATCACGGATTCGGACGATCTCTTCTCGTTGAGCCTCGCGCCGGTGGCCAAGGACGCCGATTGGTACGCACGTCCGCAGCGGCTCGATCCGCTCAAGATTGGAAACTGGTGGCTGACGTACGACAGCCCGGCCAATGATTTCGTCGCCAGCCGCTATTTTTATGTCCATTCCGTTTCCCGCACGCCGGAAAAGTGGCGCCGCGCGGAGATCGAGTCGGACATGGTGATGAAACGCATTGTGGGCACTCGTGAGGTTCTACGGGTGCTCAGTGCGATTGCAAGAGATGAAACGCGATATGCCCAGCAATTGCTGATGCTAGCATTGGTCGAAACGAAACTTGCTTATGTTGCGCACAGTAGTAATCCCATCACGGTTCTAATCCCACGGAATCCTGCGGTGCGACGATGGGTGTTTGAGGAACGTGAAACACTCACGGAGGCTAGACTATCGCGAAAGCTGATGGACATTGTCCGCGACTATGTCATACTTGGCCTATTGCGCTTGAAGCCCGGCAAAGAAGCGGATTTAAAGACGGCGCGTGGCGGCGACCGGAAACTTACTTGGCTCGGCAACCAACCGCTGATCGACGGCGTAGCCTTACAGCCCCCAGGTTTTCCCCTCGGAGCGAACTGGAGCTACACGAAGGATGGATGGGCCTTTATTATCGATGGGATATTGCCATCCTCCCGCTAAAACAGGGACAGATGGTGGTGCATCTACATTAATGAAGATGTCATTGTCTATCCATCTGTGCTCCATTACGGTTCATAAGATCCGATCCCGATAAGTTCTTGAGTCACACTGTACAGCGAGGGGCTGCTGCCGGTTTCAACCGCCGCGCCGACGCGTCATGGCGAAACTTCGCGATGACCCCAGCAATGCGACTGGACCCAATCAGCTGTGGGCGATGGACTGGATGCACGATGAGCTATTAGATGGGCGCCGTCTCTGGGTTCTCACTGTCGTCGATACCTGGAGCCGGATGTGTCCAGTCATGCCCGTTTGTCGATCGGCGATTGTCATGGAGATCATCGATGCGCTTGAGCAAGCTCGACGGCAGCATGGCTTGCTGACGACGATGCGAGTCCACCAGCAGGGCCAACGCCTGCAGACCTCTGGAGCCGTAGACGATCCATTGTTCGGCGGGAGCCGGCAAACTTCGTCAGCGGCAGCTTCGACGCCTCGACTTCGGAAGTCGCAAGAATTCGGCTGAGGGGAGGAGCTCGCCCAGAGGGGCCACAACGGCAGCTATCGCTATGGCCTTGATATCGACGACTGCATCGAGCATTCTTGATGGCGCCTGACGTTGCCCCCAATTTTTATCCAGCTGCAATCGGAGGTCGGACGGTCAGTTGGGCGCATCCCAAAAGTTAGACCGGGTCAGCTGAGAATCTCCGGCCTGTTGGGCGCCTCGGCGTAATGCCGAAGCTGACGGATGAAGGACATCGGGCTATGTGGTCTTACTTCGTTGTACTCAGGTGTGCGTAAGCGAGCGGAACAGGGTTCGTCGCGCAGGCGCCCGATGAACGACTCGACAAAGGCACTCTGGACCGGCTTGCCGGCCGCGATGTAGTACCAGGCGACTTTGTGATCGTCGGCCCATTGCAAGATGGCGTTCGAGGTGAGCTCGGTGCCGTTGTCGCTCACGATCGTCTTGGGCTTGCCGCGCTGAGCTCGCGAGCGACCCGGGCGCCGGCGATCGACGTGTCCGCCACTAGCGTCAGGTATTCGCGCGTGCAGCCGTCGACCACGACGAGGATGCGCAAGCGCGGCCATCGATGGACTGGTCGGCAACGAAGTCGAGCGACCGGCAGTCATTCGGCCATTGGGGAACCAGCATTGGCGTCCACGTGCCCAAGGCCCGCTTGCGTCCACCCTGCCGGCGGACCATGAGGCGTTCCTCGCGATAGAGCCGAAACAGCCGTTTGTGGTTCACAATCAAGCACTCCCGTCGCGGTAACACATGGAGCCGCCGATAGCCGACGCGCCGGCGCTTATGGGCGAGAGTCCTCAGTCGCTCCCGCAACTCTTATTCCCGCGGCCGGCACGAACAATGCCGCACGCACACAGCCGATAATCCTGCACGCCCGCCGCTCGCTCAGCTCGAACGCGGAACGTACATGAGCGACAGCCTCTCGCTAGGCAGCGGGCGTCACCTTTTTTGCAAGAAGGTCCTTCAGCGCTGCGTTGTCGAGCATGGCATCCGCCAGCAGCTTCTTCAGGTTGGCACTCTCGCTCTGCTACGTCATGCATGACGGCGGCAAAATCTATGGGCACATGTCAGCCAAAGGTAACCAGCATGTGACCGAGCTAATCGCCGCGCGCCTGATGTAGCAGCCAGCCGCCTCACCGCAGACCCGGAAAGTGCACAGTCGATCGGCCGGAAGGCGACGGACGCAACTGTCTTGTCGGTGTCGACCTTGCCAGCTATCGATTAGCAAGGGCGACAGTGACACCAACCAGCGAGCCTGGCGCGGTTGTAGGCGAGCCGGTGCAGCGGCTCGCCAACGCGCGCTTGAGGAGCCAGAACCGTGAACTTCGCGACATTTGGAAACCGTTGGGAGCAAACAATGCCAGGGTGATGCCCAGGCAAACCAACGACCGACGTATGCTAAGTTCGAGGTCTAATTCAAGGGTGTCGCGCCTTCGCTGCTTGCCCGCGCCGACGAGTGATCTTCACGCAAGGTGACCCCTGCGTCGGCCACGAGCACGCGCTCGGCATACTCGGCCCGGGTCTCGACGAGATCGACCAGCCGCTCGTGAGGCGATGCGCCAGCGGCATCGCTGTGGTGCAGCCATCGGCGCGGCTGGCCAACCACCGAGGCAGCCACAAAGGAAGCTCTTGGTGTTTATGCCGTTTTTACGCCGGGCTTAATTTTGTTGTAATGTTCCAGCAAGGTTCGGGCCAGTAGCTTTTGCATCGCGCATCATCGTTTCAAGGCGTCAAGGGGTGAATCGACCGAAAGGTTCGCGCGCCGATTCGGCATGGGCAGATGCCATGAAAATTGCCGGCTTCGTCAATCCGCTCGTTCATGCACGCGGGCCCTGTTTCAACTGCGTTTGGGTCGAAGCCCTTGCGAAGCTCCTGCAGCCTTTGCATCGGGAAGCTCGATGCGAATGCATGCTGATTACCGGTGGATGGTTCAAGGATTGGGCCAGACAAAATGACAAAACCGACCTCTTGGACGGGCTTCGCACCATCTGGGTCGACGAACTCTTATTGTATCGAAGAATACGAGCGCTGGGCGAACTTCCCACCGCTTTGGACAGCACCGCATATCAAGCCGAGGATGCCGATCATCCGGCGTTCCGCGTCATCGCCGAGGTGGTGGCGCGCGACGTCAACGGCTTCGAACCGGACATCGTCATTGGTTTTGCCGGTCAGGCGAACTATCTCGCCAAATTGTGGCCAAGCGCGCTCCGGCTGCACATCGATCGGGGCCACTTCGGGCGCGATCCGTACCCGTTCAGCATCTATTTCGATCATCTCGGCCCACATGGGCGGTCAGCGATCGGGAAGATCGGAGGACTGAAGCTGGCGTATCCGCTAACGTCAGATGGACGCGCTCTTGTGTCGGCATTTCGCTCGCGCATGACAGTCGCCCTCGACTCTCTTGATCCATTTCGATCCCATGACTTTCGCCGTCGGTTCGACCGGCTTTGCTTGCTTCCATTACAGCTCTCGAATGATGTTTTCTTCGACGGACAAGTCAATTACCGCACGCAGTTTGAATTCCTGTATGACGTCTTGGCGGCCGCTCCGAAGGATGTCGGGGTGATCGTTATCGAACATCCCAACGGCGAGCCCGTTCTTAGGCGTTCCGGTATCGGCGTGAATCTGGATACGCTACGCAAGACGTTTCCGAATATGATCTTTCTCGAGGAATTCAGGCTTTACCAGTCACCGTCGCAATTCCTGGTACCGCGGGTCGACGGTGTCTGGAGCGTATCGTCGAGCGTCGGCTATCAGGCATTGCTGTTTAACAGCATCCTCGGCTCTTTCTCCTCAGCGGAACTAGCCAATGTTGCAGATGCAATCACGTTTGACGATTTCTTCAGCCGACTCGGGTGTCGCCGATTGACGAGCGCCGACGCCTTTGTGGCTTGGCTGCTCGAGCGCTACCTGGTGCCGGCGTCATTGTTCACCGACGGCCGCTGGCTGCATGACTATTTGCGGCGTCGTCTGGATGCAGCGCGCTCGGCCAACAACCCGATTGACGCGTTCGTCCCGACCGCCGACATGGATCGCCTCATGGACGCATGGATGGTCAAAGCGCCGGGGCCGTTGGCGACGGCCTCTGCTCGATGGGCGGATGACCCGTTGCTGGCAGAATTGCTTGCCGATCTCCAAGCAACAGGTGCCGATCTTCAAGCAACACGTGCCGATCTGCAAGCAGCCCGGCGTGAGACAGATGCACAATCGACAAGCTGGCGCATCACATCACCGCTTCGCATCGCAAGACGGGCAGCTGATTTTATTCGCTTGCGTTACTGAGCCCCGACAATGACCGGACTCGTATGGACGGACTCGTGATGAATATCAGAGGCTCATGTAAGGCCATACCCGTGTCGCGGGGCGCGAGATGGACGAGATCGAAGCATGCGTGCTCGCTGCCGCTTCCGTCGCGTGGAGCAGCCCACACGGCACCAATGATCCAATCAGCGCTATTGATGACTTCGTCGCGCCCGCCACCGAACCCACAGGCGAACAGCCTCGTCGTGAATTATACAATGAGCATTGCATTAAGCACAAATTTATTTAACTTTAATGCGGGGTACCGCCATCGAAGTCGAGCGCAATTCAAATGAGTCTGAATCGTGTCAAGCTCGCCGCATTCGCGGAGAGCCTGAAGACTGCGAGTGCCATAGCAGCGCTGACGCTCGTCATCTTTTGCCTGGTCAACCTGGTGGCGTACCCGTGGGTGCGGAGCCCTGAGCAGAACATGGATCTGCTTCGCCGCGCCAGAGCGGACGCCGCGCTGTCGCGCTACGGCATTGACTTCTTCCGGCGACTCTACCCAGACAAATCCGATGCCGAAATCGAAAAGCTCCTCTACCAGCATTCGGTGCTCGAAACAATTTACGAGCCGTTCGCCGAGTTCAGAATGCCGGCAATCGCCACCGACACGCTCAACAATCATGAAGCGGGCTTTCGATTGATCGGCCCTGATCAGGGACCATGGCCCCCGGACAAGTACGCATACAACGTGTTCGTGTTCGGCGGTTCAACCACTTGGGGCGGCGGGAACATGGATGCCGAAACAATCCCCGCCTATCTACAGGCAACGCTTCGGGAGCAGGCGGGTACCCGGCGTATCAACGTCTACAATTTTGGTGCCGGTGCGCATTTCTCTACCCAGGAGGTAACCTACTTCCAGAACTTGTTGCGCAGCGGATTTGTCCCCGACTTCGCAGTCTTCATTGACGGCTTGAACGATTTCCATTTTTGGAATGGCGAAAGTGCGGCAAGTGTGATATTTCGGCCAAGCTTCAAGGCCTGGAACGGCGACGGCCTCGTGTCTCGTGTGCTGCGGCGCGAGTATGGAGGCTTGAGCGCGCCGGATTGGAAATGGTATGCACGCGAATTCGTTCAGATGCTTCCCATCGTCAGGCTATGGAAGCAATGGGAACCGCGACGCATCGCCAATCGTCTTCTCATCCACCTTGCCAGCAGGCTTACAGTCGGCGTTGGTCGAGTAGAAGCGGCCGAAAACGATCAGGACGCGATCTACAACGCAAGGTACAAAGATGACGACGGCATCAAGGATCTTGAGCGAATTAACGCTGTGATTGCTCGCTACTTGGCGAACAAGGCGATTGCCCAGGGGATCGCGACGGAATTCGGCATCCAGGCAATCTTTGTCTGGCAGCCCGTTCCCCTTTACAAGTATGACCTGCGCCGGCATCCCTTCCCGATCGAGGACCAGCATCGACGCCATCGCTACGGCTATCCCGTTATGGCCGAATACGTTCGCACCCACGACGTCAAGAACCTGGTTTGGTGTGCTGATCTCGGCAAGGATGCCGTTTCGACGATCTACAGCGACGAAGTTCACTACCTTGCTCCGTTC
>Ga0310915_10002369_pt1 | contig 10002 bp, 8 predicted proteins | sample GREbulkMGAN111_FD_202508 | JGI IMG/M metagenome (GOLD analysis project Ga0310915, IMG submission 202508) | Lab enrichment of tropical soil microbial communities from Luquillo Experimental Forest, Puerto Rico - GRE.bulkMG.AN111 | ecosystem: Environmental > Terrestrial > Soil > Tropical forest >...
GCACCGCAGGGGTAGCCAACGTGGCGGTCGGGGACACCCATATTTGGTCCGGCATCCTGCGCATCCAGTACAACTTCTATCCATGACCGCGATCGGCTGATCGAGGTAACGATGCAAGCCCCGGCGGCTCAACCCGCCGGGGTTTTCCTTCGCGATTGCGCAGCGTTTTTTGGCCGAAAGCGAATTACGGCACCTTGAGTAAGGCGCGCTCGCATTTCTCGACAAATGCGATAATGCGGCCAATCAACTCGGCGCCTTCGAGCAGTGGGACGTGACCTTGGTCGGGCACCTCAATGGATTCTAAACCGGGATGGCGTGCGCGCATTGCGTCGAGGGTTGCGGCTGAGAGAATGTCGGATCTGGCGCCGCGGATGACGAAGACCGGCACGCGCGCGAGCGCATCGAATTCGTTCCACAATGAAGGCAGCGGACGCTCGATGTCGAAATCGGCCAGTGTCTCGGCCAAAGCCGGATCATAAGTCGGGACCAGCCTCCCACTGTCCGCTTTCCATGTGCGTTGCGCCGCGCCGAGCCACTGCGCAGCGGTCAGTTTCGGAAACTGCACCACGAACAATCCCCGAAGAATTTCGGCCCCTTCCTCTAGACTCCGCGGCTGCGGCAACTTACCGACATACGATTTGATGCGGCTCACGCCCTCGGTCTCGATTACCGGGCCGATATCGTGCAGCACGGCGCCCGCGATCATCTCCGAGTGCGCCGCTGCGAGCACCATGGTCAGAATGCCGCCGCGGGAACTGCCGATAAAGACCGCTTGCTTGATTTCAAGCGCCACTAAAACCGCCAGCACGTCAGCCGACTCAACGGCTAAATTGTAGTGCTTTGCATTGGAATCATATTCGGAGAGCCCGCGACCGCGGGAGTCGATTGCGATCACACGCCGCTGTGGTTTGGCATTGGCGAGCGACGGCGCGAGGGCGGCGAAATCCGCGGTGGTTCTTGCGAGTCCCGGCAGGCACACGACAGCAAGAGTCGGGGCGACGGCTTGACCATATTCTCGGACGTGCAGACGCAAGCCGTCAGGTGCAGAGACAAAAATGCTCCGACCATCACGCTCGCCTACGGTTGGGCAAAGGTCGGTCACTGAGTTCATTGTAAAACGGATGGTTTCGCATTGAAGCGGGTTGCACTTGCGTCCGTCAAGTTGCGAAGGCCCTAGGATCCGCGGGAAGTGGCCGGCCTGTTGTCAAGCTCAGTGGTCGCGACGACCCCCGTCAAAGTCCGATTTGGGCTGCTAGTAGACCGTCGGTCAATTATTTTCCTTGTGTTGCGCATATGACACATCGCAAATTACTGTTTGACTTGCCCGATGATATCGTTTGGCTTGCCGCTTTCGGGCTGGCCTGAAAAAACCAAGGCAGCAAACCCATTCGATCGCCCTCAATTCTATGAGCGGAACATCAAGGAACACCGTTATCGATCGTGACTTTCAGAGCGCGCTGGCGGCACTGCAAGCCCGCAAGCTTGCCGATGCCGTGCGTTTGTTCGACGCTGTCCTGCGCGCCGAGCCAAAGCACCTCGGGGCTGCCAACTTGATGGGGGTGGTGCTGATGCAGCTCGGCCGTTTTACCGAGGCTGAGGCCTATTTCCGTCGCGCCTTGCAATACCATCGGCCTTCCGAGGTGACGCTTCATAATTACGGAGTTGCGCTTAGGGCGTTGAACCGGCCCGCCGAGGCTTTGAAACGTTTTAGTAAGGGATTGAAGCTCAATCCCTCGGTTGCGGAAACTTGGCATCAACGCGGTACTACATTGCATGATCTCAACCGCTATGCAGAAGCGATCGCGGATTTTGATAAAGCTACTGCGCTGAATCCGCGCTTGGCCGAGGCGTTCCAGAACAAAGGAAAATCCCTCCTAGCGCTCGGCCGCGGCGATGAGGCCTTAGCTGCTTTCGAACGCGCGCTGGCCATAAACCCTAGTGTTGCTGAGGCCTGGCTCGGCCGCGGCCACGCCCTGGGTGGGCTTGGGAAGTATGAAGAGGCCCTTTCTGCCTATGAACGCGCGGTTGCGCTCAATTCCAGCTTCGCTGAGGCCTGGCTCGGCCGTGGGCACGTCTTTGTGAAATTGCAGCGATTCGGCGATGCGCTCGCTGCTTACAATCGAGCCGTGGCGCTGAACCCGCACCTCCCCGAGGCCTGGCTTGTCTGCGGCTTTGTGCTCGGTGTCTTCGGTCATCATCAGCGTGCGCTTTCGTCTTATGACCGTGCGCTTGCGCTCGCTCCCAACCTCGCCCAAGCTTGGATCGGCCGCGCTAGTGTCTTTTCGCGTTTGCAGCAATACGATGATGCACTCGCTGCTTATGGTCGGGCGCTAGCGCTCAATGGCAATTTCGCAGACGCCTGGTTGGGCCAGGCCGAAGTGTTTGTTCAACTCAAACAGCCGGATAAAGCGATTGCTGCTTTTGAGCGGGCATTGGCGCTTGATCGCGACATACACTTTGCTCAGGGCGGTAGACTGCATGCGAAGTTGATATTGAACCATTGGACGAATCTGGATGCAGAGCTTGCAGACCTCGTAGCTTCAGTAAGGACGGGAAATCTGGCTGTTAATCCGTTTGAATTTATCGGGATGTCAACCTCCGCCACCGATCAGCTGGCATGTGCCAAACGCTTCATGGCCGAGCAAGCGTCGTTTCCACGCGCTTGGCGCGGAGAGATTTATTCGCACGACCGCATTCGGCTCGGTTATTTGTCAGGCGATTTTCACAACCATCCTGTCGCGCAACTCATGATTGGTGTGTTCGAGCATCATCACAAATCGCGTTTCGAAATTACGGCCCTTTCTTGTGGTCCGGACGATGGTTCGGACTTGCGCAAGAGGATAAAATCTGCGGTCGAGAATTTTGTCGATGTTCACGCCATGATAGATGATGAAGTCGCCGAACTCATTGGCCGCCGTGAGCTCGATATCATCGTTGACCTGACGGGACTGACACAGCAGACTCGCTTCAGTGTCCTTTCGCGGCGGGTGGCGCCTGTCCAGGTCAATCTCCTCGGCTACCCCGGCACAATGGGTGCCGACTGGATTGACTATATCATCGCCGATCAGACGGTTATTCCCGAGGATGATTTCCAATTCTACGCCGAGAAGGTAGTGTGGCTGCCGGACACTTTCCAACCCAACTCTTATCAGCCCGACGAAAACTCGCCCCCTATTCCGGAGCGCCTGCCGACACGGGACGAATGTAACTTACCTGAAAGAGGTTTTGTCTTTTGTTGTTTCAATAGTACTTACAAGATCACGCCGCTGGTATTTGACGTGTGGATGCGGTTATTGAAAGCCGTACCCGACAGTGTGCTTTGGCTGACTAAGCCGAATCCGATAGCAGAAGCTAATCTGGGCAAAGAGGCAGAACTGCGCGGCGTCTCGCGGGAGCGAATCATATTCGCGCCCAGAGTTGATACGGTATCCGAGCATTTGGCACGCCAGCGCCAGGCCGATCTGTTTCTGGACACCTTGCCCTACAACGCTCATAAAACGGCGAGCGACGCATTATGGGCGGGTCTACCAGTTCTCACCTGTGCCGGCGCGACTTTCGCCGGGCGCGTTGCCGCGAGTCTGCTGAAGGCGATAGGACTTCCCGAACTGATCACGACTTCGCTCGAAGATTATGAAGCGCTGGCGCTTGAATTTGCGCGCGAGCTATCACGTCTGGCTTCAATCAAGGCCAAGCTGGCACGCAATCGCGACAAGTATCCGCTGTTTGATACCGTGCGGTTCACGCGTCACATCGAGGCTGCCTACACCGCGATGTGGGAGCGCTATCAAAGAGGTGAGGCGCCGCAAGCCCTCGCGAGAGCCATCGAGTGAGTTTCAGCGAAGGTCGATCTAACCGCCACGTCGCAGGTCGGCTTCGATCAGAAGCCTTGGATTGTTTTCCACGAGCGCGCGATAGACTTGCATATTTTCAAGCACGCGCTGCACATAATTGCGTGTTTCGGAGATAGGAATGCGTTCGATCCAATCGATCGGATCTATTCTGGGATCGCGCGGATCGCCGTATTGCTCGATCCATTCTTTTGCCCGCCGCGGACCGGCATTGTAGGCGACGAAAGCGAGAATATAAGAGCCGCGCCACGTCGCGATGTCGTTGCCCAGTTCCGCCGTGCCGAGCTGGGCGTTATAAGCAACATCTTGGCTGAGCCGCCGCTGATCGAAAGTGACATTGAAGCGCTTTGCGGTATCGCGGCCCGCGGCCGGCGTGACTTGCATCAGCCCGATCGCATTGGCGCTGGACACGACGCGCGGATTGAAAGCGCTTTCCTGACGAACAATTGCATAAACCACGCAGGCTTCGACTTCGGGTCCGATCTGCTGATATTCGGGAACGCCAAAATCAGGAAATGCGTAGCGCTCGAACGGCAACCCCCGGCGCAACACTGCCTTGCCGATCAGAAGCGTCGCCCGGGCGTCGTGATGGCGCACGGCAATATTGGCCAAGGCTGCGAGCGCGGCGGTGTCCTCGGCATTTTCGCCGAAGTCGGCCGCCATTGCGGCGACGAGATCGCGCTCATCGATTGCGTAGAGGATATCGAACACACGGGCGATTTCCAGAGGGCGATGCTCCGGCGTCGGCTCCGGCGGCGTGCGGAGCGTGATCTCGTTGAGGCCGAGCTTCGCCCGCGCGAGCTGACCATAATAGGCGGTCGGATAGTAAGCCGCCTGGCGGAAGAATGACCGCGCATCCTGTTCGCGGCCTAGCGCTTCGGCCGCTCGGCCCTGCCAGTAGAACGCGCGCGCCAAAGTGATCGGATTGGTCACGCCCTCGGCAATGTGGGCAAAATGCGATAGCGCTGCGCTCGGCTCGTGAAGAAATCGCAATGCGATCCAACCGGCCGTGAAATGCCGCTCGGCGCGATGATTCTCATCTTTCGGAAGCGCTGCCGCGTTGGCCACCTCGTAGGCGAGGCGGGCATTGCCCAGGTCGAGCAGTTTGCGGGCGACCAGCCGGCTCTCCACCCACCACAGATCCACGTCGCCAAGTCTCGCAGGATCATGCGGCGCCGCGATCAGCGATTGCGCCGCCTCGACGATCTTATCGGAGCGCCGCAACCACTGGATGCGGCTGAAGAGGTAGCCCGGCTCGTGCCGCGCACTTTCCGGAACTGCCTCGAGCAGGGATCTGGCATTCGCCGCCTGGTCGATCACCGCAACGCGTGCCTTGGCAAGCGCCATCGCGGCGGCGTCGAGGTGGCGCGCAGCCCGCATGGCCGCGTCCTCGTCCTCCGCATAAAGCCGGGCATCCAGGCGCGCCCAATCGTCGGCCGGCATGATCAAGCCGGCGAAGGTGTCGCGCGCCTGGCCTTCGAGATCGGCAGGAAAAGCGTCGTTGCGCCAGGCTTCGTGCAAAATCGCCGAGGCGCGCGCTGGGTCGCCTCGCATCAGTAGCGCGCGAGCGAGCGCAAAACTGCCCTTGGCTGAGCGCGGCGGATCATTGGCAAAAAAAGCGATCACCGCTTGCGGATCGGCATCGTCCTGCCACAGGGCGGCTTCGGCACGTCGGCGCAGGACAGTGATGCTCGGCCAGCCTGAATTGGCGGCGATAAAAGCGGTGTAGCGCGAGAAATCGCTCGATCCGTCCTCGCTGCGCAGGATCACCCATTCAACGAGCTTACGCGCCAGCGGATCGGTGATGGAACTCTCGACGGCCGTGGCTTCGTCCTGGCGATTCTTACGCACCAGATCGATCGCCTGCTTCACCGCCGCGAGATCGAGCGGCGATGTCGCCGTCGTCGCAGCCGTAGCGAAGGGCGGAGCATTTCGCGGCGGCACAATCGGCTTGGCCGAAGCCGCAATGGCGGGTGCAGCGGGAAGCACATTCGGTGAAGTCGCCGGCGCTGGAACTGTTTCCGGATCCGGCGCAAGCGATAGCGTTCCGGCGCGAGAAGCGCTCGACTGCGGCGCGCCGGTTTTGGATCGTGCAGCTTGGTCGGGTTTGATGACTTTGCTGGCCGGACGTTCGCGCGGCAGCGGGACGGGTTCGGTCGACCGCGCTGTTTGCACCTGAGCTGCTATCAGGGCCGTCACCAGGCCCAGGCCGAGCGCCATCACGACTGGCCGAAAAGGCTTCACATTCCCTCCCGAACGAGCATTGTCCCGATGGCGAATCTATTCGCGCGTCGAGGTTGAATAAATCCTAAAACGCCCCGTCACCGCGACAAGTTACCGCTTTGCGGCAAAACCGGGGCTCGGTTTTGGGGTCGTTTGCCATTAAGCTCTTTAAACCGAGCTGGGGAACCGATATTGATGGCGGTTCGCGGCTCGTCCCCGGGGCTGTGGCAGGACATGGCGCTGCTGGTGGATCGCTGCCGATTGAATCGAGCTGATTGGATCGTGATATGGCCGCCAAGACGAGATTTCGAGGCTCATTTACCGCGCTCGTGACGCCGTTCAAGAACGGTTCGGTCGACGAGAAAGCGTTCCGCGACCTCGTGGATTGGCAAATTGCTGAGGGCACCAACGGCCTGGTTCCGGTCGGCACGACCGGGGAAAGTCCGACGCTGTCGCACGACGAGCATAAAAAGGTGGTCGAATGGTGTGTCGCGCAGGCCCGCGGCCGAGTTCCGGTCATAGCTGGTGCGGGCTCGAATTCGACCGCCGAGGCGATTGAGCTTGCCCGCCACGCCGAAAGCGCTAGCGCCGACGCGGTGCTTGTTGTCACACCTTATTACAATAAGCCGACGCAGGAAGGCCTTTACCAACACTACAAGGCGATCAATGACGCGATCGGCATTCCGATCATTATCTACAACATTCCGTCGCGATCGGTGATCGATATGTCGGTCGATACGATGAAGCGCCTCTACGAGCTTAAGAACATCGCCGGCGTCAAGGACGCGACCGCGAACATGACCCGCGTGTCGCAGCAGCGCGCCGCGCTCGGTGAAGATTTCAATCAGCTATCGGGCGAGGACATCACCGCACTGGGGTTCATGGCGCATGGCGGCCACGGCTGCATCTCGGTCACATCCAACGTTGCGCCGCGGCTATGCGCCGAATTTCAGGCCGCATGCGGCAAGGGTGATTTTGCGTCGGCGCTGAAATTGCAGGACAAGCTCGCTCCGTTGCACATTAATCTCTTCGTGGAAACGAGCCCCGCGCCGGTCAAATACGCGTTGTCTCTGATCGGAAAATGCGCCAATGCGTTGCGGTTGCCGATGGTGCCGGCCAGCGAAAAGGCCCGGGCCGCAGTGCGCGAAGCCATGGTGCATGCCGGCTTGATCAACTGACTTTGCCATCTGCGGGGAGCGGTTTTTCCGTCGCACTTGTCGTCAGGCGACCGAGTGAGCTCTCAAGTTAGGGGAGGGGCCGATGCTTGAGGAATTCAAGAAATTCGCAATGCGCGGCAATGTCGTCGACCTTGCGGTCGGCGTGATCATCGGTGCGGCATTCGGCGCCATCGTCAATTCGCTGGTTGCGGACGTCGTCATGCCGCTCATTGGTTCCATTACTGGCGGGCTTGATTTTTCCAATTATTTCATCCCGCTGTCGTCGAAGGTGACGGCTACGTCTTTGGCTGAGGCGAGAAAGCAGGGCGCAGTGCTTGCCTGGGGCAATTTTCTCACACTAGTGATCAATTTCCTGATCATCGCTTGGGTGCTATTTATTTGCATTAAGAGCATCAATCGTTTGAAGGCTCCTGAAGCACCAGCGGCGCCGGCGCCGCCATCCAAGGAAGTACAGCTGCTTACTGAAATCCGCGACCTGCTCAAAGCGCGTTGAGCCGCATAATGGGCGAACGCAGATCGGCATGGCGGCGAAAGGCGCGGCGAGTTCGGAGAGGAAGCTTCGCGTGGTCGCCGACAATCGCAAAGCGCTGTTCAATTATTTTATTGATGAGACCTTTGAGGCTGGGCTTGCACTGACCGGCACCAAGCCCAATCGCTACGCCAGGGTAAGTCACAATCGCCGAATCCTATGCCGATGCTTGCAGGCCAATCGCTTCAATCATGCGCCGAAGCGACCACGCAAGCTGCTGCTGCAGCATCCCCGCCAAATCAACAAGCTCGTGGGGGCGGTCGCGAGGGAATGACGCTCATTCCGCTGAAACTTTATTTCAATGAAAAAGGCCGTGCTGAAATCGAACTCGCCTTGGCGCGCGGCGACAAGCACGAGACGCTAAAAAACGTTCGTGGGAGCGTGACCACGGCCGCCTGATGCGGCAAAAGATGTAAGGCCGAAAGATTCATGTTCACTCGACCTTTGGATTCAATTCCATCGCGGCATGTCGTGTCTCTGATCGTTTCGAACAGTGATAGTGAGCGACCACTTCGTTCGAGCGTCGCGAAACGGTCGCCCAGGCATCGAAAACCCGCGAGTGCCGAACCCAGCCATGTTTACGGAACGGCGAGACCAAGTCCCGCGGTCAAGAGATTGATCTCGCGTTCGACCACGCGGTCAGCGGGCGGAAGCTACGAATCTGATTACCGTTGTCTAATCGGTGCCATAATCGTGTTACGAGCAACTCCGGAGGCATGCAGTGGCAAAAACGCTGATCGTCGAAGGCTGGCGCTTCCTGCCACACTCGTATGCCGTGGTGAATCAATGGCAATTGCTCGCGCTCAAGCGCCGAGGCGACGTCGAAATAAAGTTTGTCGATATGCCCTATTATAATCCTAAATGGCAGCGCCACGCCGGCTTGTTCGACAAGGTGGAAGAGGATCTTCTGAACTCAATTCCAACGGCCCGACCCGGGGAGTGCGCCGATGTTAGCTATCGCATAACCTTTCCTTACAGTTTCACGCCATCTTCCTCGACCCGAACTGTCGTATTTGGCACACTGGAATATCAAGTTGTTATTCCAGGAATGATTGCGACCGTTGAAGCCTATGAACAGGCAAGGCAAGGCAACACGGAGGTAAAGGTCATCACGCCGTCGCGCTGGTCGGCCGCTGGCTTCAAGACAGCAGGATTTGATAAAGAGCGAGTGTTCATAATTCCGCACGGCGTCGATACGGGAATTTTTCGCCCTAAGCCGGAGGAACGCGACGGCATTCGCCAACAGTTGTTGCTGGGGCCGGACGATTTCGTTTTCCTTGCGGTCGGGGCCATGACCGGAAACAAAGGGATGGACTTGCTGGCCCGCGCGTTCGGCGAGGTACACCGCAAATACCCCCATGCACGCCTCTTATTGAAAGGCATCGACACGCTTTACAACTCGAAGGCTATGCTATTCGGAACGCTAGAAGCACTGCTCGCGAGCGAGAAGCAGCGCATCGTGCAGAATACGCGGTATATTGGGGCACCGTTCTCCTTTAGGGGTATGGCGCTGCTTTATCAGGCCGCCGACGTCTTCGTGTCGCCGTACCGCGCGGAAGGCTTCAACATTCCTGCAGTGGAAGCTGCCGCGTGCGGCCTGCCCGTGATCTGCACGCGCGGCGGTCCAACCGACGATTTCGTGACTGACGCCTTCGCGCGCAAGATCAACAGCCGCAAGACCATGTTCATTTCCGAGGGGTGCGCATGTTATCGGCTCGATCCAGATGTCGAACATCTAACCGCTTTGATGATGTCGGCAATTGAAGACATCGCCTGGCGCAAACGCGCGCTGGCCGCCGGTCCAGCGCATGTGCGCGCCAACTACACCTGGGACATACTCGCTGACAGGCTTATCCATCGGCTGTGGGCGTGAGTGCGCCGCACCTCATTTTTAACTTCGATTAGGAGAACTGGGCGAGCACGAAGCAGTAATCTCAGCCGCTCATAATATTTCTGTTTCTGACCGAAACACAAAGCGCCCGCCGATCGGGGTGATCTCGTAAGTAGTGCCTCCTGGCAGCGTCCTCCTGCCCCGCTGCTGACGAACCTGGCAAAAAGCTCCAAAGGACAAGAGGACAGAAAAGCAACTTCCAATTATCCATAGTGATTTTTGGATACACTTAGACGCAAAGAGACGGAACCGGCCTTCGTGTAGACGTGCAGCAATAAATAAAGCTTCTGCACTTTCTATGTGACCACTCAGTACACCACAGTGGGTCTCATA
>Ga0310915_10002370_pt1 | contig 10000 bp, 10 predicted proteins | sample GREbulkMGAN111_FD_202508 | JGI IMG/M metagenome (GOLD analysis project Ga0310915, IMG submission 202508) | Lab enrichment of tropical soil microbial communities from Luquillo Experimental Forest, Puerto Rico - GRE.bulkMG.AN111 | ecosystem: Environmental > Terrestrial > Soil > Tropical forest >...
GTCGAAGGGCGGAGTCCGCTTTCGGAGCCGAAATCCGTACAAGAAAGAGATGAAAATTCAAATCGCCGTGCCGTATGCGCCTGAGGTGAAGAATGCGCCCTCCATTTTCGTGTCGGGGCGCATAGCGAACGTGAGAGAAATGGATGGGATGTGGAGATGTGGGGTGGAGTTTTTGAAGGGAGCGTAAGGGTGTAAAGGCGTTCATATCGATGCCCGGTAGGTTCGGTACTTTGGTTGTCTACCCGAAAAAGCTCGTAGCCTTTGATTTCTGACAATTTAGAAAAGTTGTGATGTCTGCCCGCCTCCGGCTATCTTGAGGCATGAGAACCTTGAAACTTTCCCTTCTGCAAGACCACAAACATCGCCACTCCAACCACACGAATTACACCTTACTTGATATATGCGCTCACGGATTCGGTCTTCAGGCGTGATGTGTTCGGTGGGGTAATTGGCGAATATTTCTCGCAGTTGATACAGCGAAAAGTAAGGACGTACCCTCGGGTCTCTCCGGTCTTCATAGAAAGACGTCCGACGGCGGGGCCGAGGCGCGCCGCCCTTGACTCCACTATACTCTGACGCATGAATCAGGCAAGAGAATGTTGTTGCGGCTCCATGAATTTTTGACCCTCGATCGAACAGGCTCTCGGTCAACCCGCCTTTTGAGACCGCGCAGCTTCGGCCTTGCCAACTCGTCTCGACTCTTCGAGGACGCGCAGTGCCGCCACGGCCCGGTTGTGGTGTTCCTCCGTGTACCACGTGGGAGCGTATTGCTCCAGAAGGTTGAACAACTCCCGAAGAACTTCCGCAACACCCGCTAACTCTATCCGCAAAGTAACAGACTTTTCGCGCTGACCTGCACTAAATTCATCTAACTCAGAGTCACTCATAGTCCAGCCATAAAGCATGTTTTTTGCTGGGTTCCAACATGATACCGAAGTTCGTCACGATTGCGACCCGTTCAAACTTTTTCGGCCTAATGATGGACGTAAACCGTGCACTTGCAACGGCAGAGTGCGAAATAAAGGACTTAGCGTGACGTTTAATTACGCAGGCGCTGCGCTCAGCCTTCGCACGCTGCCAAAGAGCGGCTTAATGCGAGGAGAAGTGGAGAGTGGGAATCTTCTCAACTGCGCCTGACTGTGGCAGAGGATGCTGTCTCACCCATTCGTCAATCTTCTCTTCCGGCGAAGGCTTCGCTTGAGCCTTGGCTGTCAGTGAAATTCGGACGTCGAACACGCGAGCATCTCCCCCAAATACCTGAACGCGATAACGTGCTTCATCGTGTGCGATGTTGTCTCGAATCCACGTGACTTCAATCCGCGGCCTTTGATTGATTGCCACAGATGACTCCCTAAGAAGGCTACCGCCGATCCCGATCCACACTCAAGCGGGAGCCGTGCTGTAACTGTGGGCGGCGCTCCGGCTCGCTCCATCTCGCAATCCGGTATTCCATTTATCAAATAGATCCGACATGAGCGCAATCTTAATGGATAACGTCGAGCGTCGATTCAAGCTAAGGGGACTAATGATTAGCCGCCCCGCAATGCAACGGAAACCGTGCTACGACCGAAGATCTGTGGCGCTACGCGTTGCGTGTGAGGCGTGTTGTCGAGGCGCCATTCACGGCCCTGATCGAAATGACCTGCGCCTTCTTTGCTGCTTGCAATCCAATTTAGCACCTTCCCAGACTCTCGTTTGCCTTCAATGGGCAAGAGCTGAACTCTTGGTGCATCATGGAAGGAATAGCGCGGGCTCACTGTAGCGGAACTAGTGGAAATTTCCCTCGATTTCCCTCGGCTTGACAGACGAAAACGTCTGCGCGAGGATGAACGCGAACCTAAACAGGGTTTGTTCGCGCAGGGCGGCGCGAACGACGAGGGCCAGGGTAAGTCTCCGACCCGCCCTCGTTTTTGTTCAGTGGAGCCATACTCACTGGAAATGGGAAAACGCTTTTGCCAGAGCAGGCGGCAAGCCTCTTCGGACCAACACCGATGCTTCTTCAGTCGACACTGCACCTCCGGGTTTCTTCCTCGAGCTTTCCGTCCAGCCATTTGTCGAGCTCGGTATCCAAACTGCGCGCTGGCTTCCAAGACCGCGGGCAGACAGTGAAACGCCTTGAGGGCCTCGTCCGAGCTCACGTCGATGCCGCACTCCCTGGCGATTTCGAGGGTTCGCGAATATCCTCGAGGCGATGAAGATTTCGCGGGTAAACCACCAGGGGCATCAAGTAGTATCTTAATGACTCCGCGCTGACGTTCTCCGACGCGCTTCGTTGTAAGCACTCGATTTTTCTACACGAAGACGCCCCGCCGTCTCAAGTGTATTTGGATTTCGACCAACACGACGATCCGATCGTGCCCGAGGTCTATGTGAAGACGCGTTCGAAACCGCAAGGAATGTTTGCCGCGATGCTGGCGGCGGCTCGCTCGGTCGATCCAGATGTCCCGATTTCCGATATGCTTGCGATGGATGACCAGATCGCCCGCAATCTCTCCATCGAACGTCTCGTGGCGCGCCTCACTGCCGCGTTTGGTCTTGCGGCCGCGACTCTGGTTGCTGCGGGCCTCTATGGATGATGGCGTTCACGGTGGCTCGACGCACTCGCGAGATCGGCGTTCGAGTGGCGCTGGGCGCAAGCAGATTGGCCGTCACATGGATGGTCCTGCAGGAGGTGCTGGTGCTGGTGGGAATGGGAGCATTGTTTGCGTTACCTGTTGCGCGGATTTTAAAGCGTTTGACAAAATCATGAAACGCAAAGCAGGAAAGCCGCCCCGTGCAGGCGACGAAATCCCGCGTTGAGTTTAGGAAGTGGCTGAGATTTAATGGCCGTTCACCTAACTCTTGCCTTGTTCGCGCAGCTCATTCTCCCAGCTAGCCCTGGCCGCTCAATTCTCGACCGCAAACACGCTTCAACCAGTCTGGAGAACTACGTGCCACTCTGACCAATTCCCCTGAGATGAAGCGAGCTACCAGCCGATGTCCCTTCCCGTCCGGCGTATTGTCATACACCAGCACATCATCGGCGTGATTTCGAGCCTGCGGCAGGCTCTTCATGGATTCTTCGTACGACTCCGGAACTGCGTTCAGCGGGACGCACTGTCCCCCGTAACTCATCCGGATCAAGCTGCGGGCGACGTTGAGGTTGGGGTCCTCGGTGGAAATGAAGATTACTTTGGTGGCGTAACCTGCGTTCCTGGCACTCTCCAGTAATTCTGTGTCTACAATTAGATCCTCGACCGCAAAGGAGCACTGCTCGCGTAGGGCTGCTTCGCGCTGGTGCGAAATTGGAGGAATGAGGGTAGGAAAGGCTTCTTTCAAATAGGCATCGTAAAACGTAGTCTTACCCACACCCATCGGCCCGGCGATCACCACTAGCAATGGTTTCTGTTCGTTCAAAGAATATTCCTACCTGAGGTTTTTGCGTGATACCGGCTTTGCGGAGTCGCGCTGGAACTTGCCGGCGACTAATGCTACGGGGAAGCGCCTTCCAGAGGGCGCGACCTCGAAAGTTCTTTTGACTTTGCAGTCGTACTCATAGCGCGTACCGTCTATCAATCTGGCTTTCGGGCCTTCCTGCAACCCTGCGAGTCCGGCCAGCGCTTCCACCAGTTGCTGCCGCTCGCTTGGGGTCATTTTGTCGTAGCTCGCGCTTGCTGCTGGCTGTGTTGGGCTAGAGGGAACTCCAAACCTTCCAGAATGTACCTTCGAATAGTGGGCCGCCAACCCGCTGTTGACCAACTGATTGACCGAGCAGTTGCGTACCTCGGCTACGCGATGAAGTCTCTGAATCAGCCTGCGCAGAATAACAACTTGCGTCTCCCGTTGAGCCGATTGGCATGTGACGTTCTCGAGGAGTGGAAGAAGGAACAAAACTCGGATAGCCAGTACGTGTTTCCGAGTCCGCAAAAACCAGGCAAGCCGATTGTAAGTGTGAAGCGAGCATGGCGAACGGCTCTAAAAAAAAGCTGGCGTGCCGTATTTCCCGATCTACAATCTACGCCACGTATTCTGCACGCGTCTCAGTTGGGTCGCTCCAGATGCCGTGGTGCAACGGGCGATGCGGCACAGCAGTCCAGAGACGAAGCGTCATTACCAACTCGGAATGGTTGACCAAGTTCGTGAGGGCATTGAACGAGCCAACGAACGAGCCTATCAAGGTCGAGATAAAGTACTACGTTTTTATTACGGTGCGGGGAGAACAAAGAAGGAAGTTCTCCAAGCCCCGTAGTAAGTGATTGAATTGCAGGCAGATGGATGGTGGACGTGAGGGGATTCGAACCCCTGACCCCCTGCTTGCAAAGCAGGTGCTCTCCCAGCTGAGCTACACGCCCACCGCTTACTCCTTCTATTTTAACCATTTACGGACTGCTGCGCAGCTCGTTTTTTCGACCGTAATAAAAACGTAATACTTCTTTCGGACTGCAATTGCAGAATCAGTCACTCGTCCGAGACCCTCGCGAGCCGCAGTCATGCGCGGAGGCATGGGATTCCCTGAAAGATCAATATTTTGCCGCCTGTCCCTACTAGAAACTCTATTCGTGCGCGTTTGAGGATATCGGAGTAGTTTCGATATCCCGAAAGTACCGAGATTCTTTGCGAACCTGCTCGCTGATTGTATTCAACTACAAAAGCAGAGTAAGCGAATGAGGAGTCTGCGCGGAGAATGGTGTCCTGTCTTAGGCGGCGACGCGTTCGTAGCGATGGTGTAGTCCGCCCACCTGCGAGATTGCGACGATCCGTCCTTCCCCCATTGGCTGAACCGGTCGGCTGACCGGCGCATCCTTGCCCAGCGAGAGGTGCGTGCGAGAGTGCTCGTAGTAGTCGAAGTACGATTTCAGGATGCGCCGCAGACCGATCTCATTCAGGACAATCACGTGATCCAAACATTCCCGACGAATCGATCCGATCAATCGCTCAACGTAAGCGTTTTGCCAGGGAGATTGCGGTGCCGTGAGAACCTCACGAATGCCCAGCCAGCTGGCAGCCTCGTGAAATTTCTCGCCGTAGCTCCCATCCCGATCGCGCAACACGTAATGCGGGGCGCTGTCCCACGGAAAAGCTTCCAACAGTTGATGAGCCACCCAATCAGCCGTCGGGTATTCCGTCACCGCCATGTGGACGGGCCGACGGCGGTCGTGCGAGAGAATCACGAAGACAAATAAGACGCGAAAGAACAGGGTCGGAACCACGAAGAAGTCGGAGGAGACCATGTCCTTCATATGGTTTGCCAGGAACGTGCGCCAGGTTTGCGAGGGTGGTTTCCGATGACCCACCATGTACTTGGCAACGGTGGCCTCGGATAGTTCAAACCCCAGCTTCAACAGTTCGCCATGAATGCGTGGCGCTCCCCAACGAGGATTCGCTAGGCTCATCTTGCGAATGAGGGCGATTATTTCCGCCGACAGTGAAGGTCGACCCGGTGGATGACGACTCTTCCAGCTCCAGTACAGCCGAAATCCTCGCCGATGCCAGGCGATCACCGTTTCCGGTTTGACGATCCTCAGGGCCGATCGCCAGCCACTCCAGAGTTGTGAGAGCCAAACCCACAGAAATCGGTCCGCAAAGCTCAGGCGCGGTCGGTGGCTGCCGTTCGATCGTTGCAACACGAGGAGCTGATGCCGGAGAGCCAGGATCTCCGCATGTAGCACGGCTCGATTCCGGAGACCTTGCCGAATCGAGTAGAACAGCGAGAAGACGATCGTGAACATGGCATCCGTAAGCTATCGTTGCTGCCGTTCAAATTCAACTGGCTCAGTGAGAACGGAATTTTTGATAGGGACAGGTGCGACCGCTTCTGCAGATAGGGCCTTGCCAGTCATAGGCGCGCGGCGTTTTCCGTCTGCGATATCATCAGCATAGGATTGCTGCACGCGGTAGTATGCTTGACAGTGACCTGTTGCTTTCCCAAAGGAAGTATGCCATCCTTCCTGTCGGAAACCAAAATGAAGGTGCTATGAAACAACAAGTGGACGTCCTACAGGGCACGTTAGCGCTGATGGTCCTCAAGACTCTCGATGCCCTAGGACCGCAGCACGGCTACGGCATCGCGCGGCGCATCGAGCAGATCAGCGGGAATGTGCTTGCCGTGAATCAAGGGACCCTGTATCCCGTGCTGCTGAAACTGGAGCAAGAAGGCGCGATCGCGTCTGAGTGGGGTGCCTCAGAGAATAATCGTAAGGCGCGCTTCTATCGACTGACCCGGGAAGGGCGTAAGCAGTTGCAGGTCGAGACGCAAGATTGGGAGCAAACGGCAGCGATCGTCGGTCGGTTCTTCGAAATCAAAGCCGAGGATTTGACATGACATCGCTAAGGCGTTTCCTCACTCGTCTGCTTAACTCGCTGACGCGGCGGGAACAAGACGAACGATTGAGGGAAGAGATTGAGGAACATATCGCTCTGCAAACCGAAGAAAATCTTCGCCGCGGTCTATCTCCCATTGAGGCACGCAGGCAAGCCATGCTGAGGTTCGGCGGCGTGGAGGCCATGAAACAAGATTATCGAGCCGAGCGAGGACTGCCATTGATCGAAAATTTGCTACACGATGTGCGGTTCGCCCTGCGCCTGTTGCGCAAATCTCCCAGCTTTACTGCTGTGGCTATCCTGACGCTGGCAATGGGAATCGGCGCAAACGCCGCCATCTTCACGCTGGTGCGGGGCGTCCTGCTCAAGCCCTTAGTTAATCGTGATGAGGATCGGCTGATCTATATCCGGCAGAGCGCACCCGGGATGCGCGACGAAAACACAACGTTTTCCGTACCCGAGATTCAAGATTTGCACGCCAGCGTTAAAAGCTTGAGCGCGTTTGGCGACTTCTCCACCATAAGTTTCACCGTGATCGGCCTCGGCGAGCCTCGCGAAGCTAACGCCGGCGTGGTCAGCGGCTCCTATTTCGACGTGATGGGCCTTCATCCCGTGCTTGGGCGCCTTGTGGGGCCTCAAGACGACGGCCCCAAGGCTGCCGGCGTTGTCGTCCTGACCTACCGCTTCTGGTCGAACACCCTAAAGAGAGATCCTTCCGTCATCGGCAGAACCGTTCGTCTCGGCGGCCTTGGCGATCGCTCCGCCACGATCATCGGCGTCCTCGAGCCATGCGTCCCCTATCCCCAAGATACAGAAATCATCGCCAACGTCGTAACCAGCCCGCACCATCTCTCCGCAACGATGGTCACGGGGCGCGTCCATCGCATGACGGAACTTTTTGCCCGTCTCGCTCCCGGATCCACGCTTGAGCAGGCTCGTGCCGAATTGCGTTCCGTGTACGCCACGATGAAGAAAGACCACCCTGATGCTTATTCCAAGCAGGCGGACTTTCAGATCTCAGCCAAACTGCTTCGCGACCAGATCACCTCGGGCGCCAGGACCGTGCTGCTCCTGCTCCTCGCGGCGTCTGCGCTCGTCTTCATCATTGCATGTTCGAATGTCGCGAACCTCATCCTGGCGCGCACGGTTCGCCGCGAAGGCGAGCTCGCGGTCCGTACCGCTCTCGGCGCAAGCAGAGGCGCCCTGCGCCGGATGCTCTTGGCCGAAAGTCTTCTGCTCTGCGGCGCTGGCGCCACCGTTAGTGTAATGGGCGCGCAGCCGATGGTGGCTATCCTGGCCCGCTACGCCTCGCGCTTCTCCGTCCGCGCGCTTGACTTGACGGTGGATTCCAGCCTGCTCTGGGTAGGAACCGCGCTGGCCATCGTCGCCGCCGTGATTCTGGCGTTTGTCCCGCGCCTGCCGTCGGCCGACACGTCCAACGGCCTTAGCCTGTCGAGCGGCAGCGTCCGCATAACCGGAGGCACCAGCCGCCGCCAGCGCATCTTCGTCGTAATGCAAATCGCCGGCTCGTTCGTGCTGCTGGCGGGCGCAAGCATGCTGATCACTACTCTCATCACCTTGCAAAGGACCAGGACCGGTCTGGACACACGCCACGTCCTCGCCATCAATGCTCCCGCCATGTCGTACGGAAAAACGCACCAGCAAGTCGTCGATTTCTACAGGGAAGTCATACGCCGCGTTGAGGCGCTTCCAGGCGTCAACAAGACCGCCTTCGGGATGATCGCTCCCTGGCGCGATTCCGGTTCCGGTCCCCGCCTGCAATTCTCTGCTGACGGGCACATTCGGGCCCCAGGCGAAGAGGATCCCCGCGCACAGTTTCGTGTTATCTCGCCCGGGTTCTTTGCGGCGCTGGGCGTTCCCATCATCGCCGGCCGAGATTTCAATGAGCTCGACGGCGAAAGCAAAGAAACGGTCGCCATCATTAGCGAGACTCTCGCGCAGCGCATGTTCCCTAATCAGGACCCCATCAATCGGCACGTGTACTGGACCGATCCCGTCTTGAAAGTCACGGGCGGGCAAACGGCAGAGCCGCTGCAACGCATCATCGGAGTCGCCGCCGATATTGACGACATACACGTTGTTCCGGAGCCCACCCTCACCATCTACCACACGTTTGAACAGGGTCCACTTTTTCGCGGGCGTCTTTTCATCCACACCAGTGCAGATCCTTATTCGCTCGTCACCCCGGTTACGCGCATTATTCGCGACATGTCTGCCGATCAGCCTGTCGAGCACGCTGCCACTCTGGAAGACATCCGCGCCGAAGTGCTTACGCCGGACCGTTTGAACTCGCTGGTGTTTGGCGTCTTTGCCTCCGTTGCGTTGTCGATTGCGGTCGTCGGCGTCGCTGGCGTGCTGGCGTTTTCCGTCAGTGCACGGACCCGTGAATTTGGCATCCGACTGGCGCTTGGATCGCAGCCGCAGCGTCTCCTGAAAGGTGTCGTCGCGGAAGGCGCCGTGATGGCCGGCGCCGGTGTCCTCGTCGGCACAGCATTCGGGTTCATCGCGGCGCGTTTGGCCGGCAGGTATTTCCTGGACCTCAAGATGCCTGGCGCCTTGCCAATTGTCCTGTCAGCGTTCGTGCTGCTCACTGTCGCCGTTGTAGCGTCCGTGCTCCCCGCAGCACGCGCCGCGCGCGTCGATGTCATGCAAGCGCTGCGCTCGGAGTGATCGCCGGACAGCGCAGATCTTTGGTGACTCCCGACGCCCGAGAATTTATGCCGGTGCATCGGCTCTCACTTTGTGTGTCACCTTATCTTCGTGTTCGGTCTGTTCCTGAATTTCTTCCAGCTTGCGGCCCCGGCATCAACGGGTCTCTGGAAGGTGTTCGCGAGGCTGCGGGCGCCAGATTAACATTCGAATCGTAGGCGGATGACGAGCAACACGGAAGTACCGCTGCCGGGCTACCACTCTGCCCCTCTGCTTCCACTTGCTCGGCGTGGCACAAAACCCACCCGACGAACAACTCGCTTCTTCCGCTGAAAACTCTCCTACCTTGTATCGCTGCCCCAAGTGCGGTGGACCGATGACGGTTATCGAGCGGCTCACCGCTCCCGAAATCCAACTCCGTTCTCCACCGACGGTCACCGCTGCGGCATGAAACTACTCTCCCCAACTCCAATCCTCCGCGTCCTTCGGCGCGCCTCGTACTTCTCTATCTTTCTGTGCAACAAAATCTCTTTCTCCAACCCCTTCCTTGGTCACTCTTCTTCTCCACTATCCTCCTTTCAGCGCATGTCGACACTGTTGCGCTCCGTAGCGCCGTCTTGGCACACCTACACGCCGCTCTTTCCCACCATTGAATTTCCATAGGGCCCGCGTCTGCCGCAAAGCCGAGCGGCCACGTTCAAACGGCTTTATCGAACGCGCCCGGAGATCCCCACTTCATTTTCACGACCACGCCAAAAGGCGCGTCCCGCTAAAGCAGGGTCGAAAATCACTGCGTTTGTGCTTGGCTGGATTGTGGATTGGGTGGTTCGATCCGATAGCCGAGGTTTCTGAGCTGCCGGACCATTCTCGTAGTGCGCTGTTGCTTTGATTGCTTGGTGACGGCTGGGCCTCGTTCTTCATACCGCACTCCCTGGTGCAAGATCAGCCAGATCAGGCGACACTGTCGATGAGCAATGGCCCCGATGGCTTGGTTATGTCCCAGACGGGGGACTGAGCGGCGATACACAAT
>Ga0310915_10002387_pt1 | contig 9969 bp, 9 predicted proteins | sample GREbulkMGAN111_FD_202508 | JGI IMG/M metagenome (GOLD analysis project Ga0310915, IMG submission 202508) | Lab enrichment of tropical soil microbial communities from Luquillo Experimental Forest, Puerto Rico - GRE.bulkMG.AN111 | ecosystem: Environmental > Terrestrial > Soil > Tropical forest >...
GCGATTGCCGGCACGGGTATCAGGGTGGTGTGCTACGATCCACTGGCGCGCGACGCTGCGCGCAATGAAGTGAAGGACAAGGCGCTCGTGCTTGATAATATAAAGGCCTGCTTGGATCAAGCCGACGTCGTCGTGATCGCCAATCCGGATCCGGAATTTGCAAGGCTGACCTCCGAGGACTTTCCGCAACGCAGCCCCCCCATTCAGGTGATCGACTGCTGGCGCTTGCTGCGCGCGCAGTTGGAAGGATCCGCTCACGTGCGCTATCGGGCCGTCGGGGTAGCTGGAGATGTTGGCGATGCGCTTGTACGGATATGGCAACCCGCGACACGCCCCCACGGGGTCCGGATCCTACGTGATCAGGATATTGCTGTATAAACCCTGATCGTCAGCTTGGATTATCTTAAGTCAAGCAGATGGTGGTCCGGATCACTGGGTTCATCGAGGGCCTTCGCTTTTGAAGAATTAAGGATGCTGGTCTCTGTCATAATACCGACGCTTGATCGACCGAAACTGCTGTTGCGCGCGATCGACAGCGTGCTCCGTCAAACACATCACGAGATCGAAATTATCGTGGTTGTCGATCGACCAGACCCGGACACGGTCTCTGCCGTTCGGTCGGTGAATGATCCTCGCCTACAGCTCATCCTAAATCCGCACCCCTCGACAGCCGCCGGAGCACGTAATGCCGGTGTCGACCATGCTAAGGGTGAATGGATCGCGTTTCTCGACGACGATGATGAGTGGCTGCCAAACAAGCTAGAACGACAGATCGCTTTCGCGTCCGGGCGGGCCCCGGCGTTGGTGAGCTGTCTTAGCCGCGTAGTAACGCCGACTGCGACCTATGTCTGGCCCGAGGCGATTTACGACAATTCCGGTCCCATCGATGAGTACCTGTTCGATCGACGCTCACTGTTCAGAGGATCGGGCATGATCCAAACATCCAGTTTTCTGCTGCCCCGCTGGCTGTTTAATAAAGTACGGTTCACCGTCGAGAGCGCTCATGACGATTGGGAGTTCGTGTTACGCCTGTCGAAACAGGCAGGGGCAAGCATCGAAACCGTGCCGGAGGTACTGGTCGTTCTTTATTTCGAGGAGGAGCGGCTGTCCCTTACGACCAGGACGTGGTCGTGGTCGCGTTCTCTCAGATGGCTCGAGAGCCTACGACCGATCCTCACCCGACGTGCCTATAGCGGTATTTGTCTGGGTGTCGTCGGATCTCGCGCGGCCCAGGAGGGAGCCTACACGGCGTTTCCTAAACTCCTCTACCGGGCGTTCCGATACGGCTCTCCGGGACTGTGGCACGTTCTGCCTTTTCTAGGGTATTGGGTCACATCCCAGGAGCTTCGGCGCCAGCTGCGCGGCAAGTTCCGCAGCGGGCCGAGGCTGCGATGCGCGCAGCGCCTGTGAACGGGCCAGGATCGCTCGGTCACCAGTCTATTTACACACGAACTCTTGTGGTATCCAGGAGCGTGCGCAGCAATGACGGCAGGAGTGAGGCGCCGATGGCGAAATGGGCATTGGTGTGCGGTGCGGGCGGCTTCATCGGCGGCCACCTAGTCAAGCGATTGAAGCGCGACGGGTTCTGGGTACGCGGCGTGGGTGCGCGCGCCATCAGCGAAGAAGACTTGAACAATCGCTACCACACGGTCTGCGATCTGGGGCTCCATGCCGAGCAATCGCTCGATCTGGCCTTCCTGCTGATCGACCTCTTGAAATCGGAACGTCTAGCGAAAGCCAAGCCGTTCCCGGCGGCGGCGGCGCTGTGAGCGGCGCCATCGTGGGTTTAGATTCTGCCATGAACGAGCGTCCCATCGATCGTTTTGCAATTGCCGTCGCGCAACTCAATCCCATCGTGGGAGACGTCTCTGGCAATCTGGAATGCGCCCGCAAGGCGCGCAAGCAGGCCACGCGCGACGGCGCGGACGTGATCGCTTTTTCCGAGCTGTTTATCGCCGGCTATCCGCCGGAAGACCTTGTCCTCAAGCCGGCATTCCAGGCGGCCTGCCGATCCGCCGTCGAGGCGCTTGCGCGCGAAACCGCCGATGGCGGGCCGGCTGTCTTGATCGGCACACCCTGGCTCGAAGACGGCAAGCTCTACAATGCCTACGCGCTGCTCGCCTCTGGTCGGATCGAGGCGATCCGATACAAGGTCAACCTTCCGAATTACGGCGTGTTCGACGAAAAGCGGGTCTTCGCCGCGGGTCCGCTCCCTGGGCCGATCAGCTATCGGAGCGTGCGGCTCGGCGTGCCAATTTGCGAAGATACTTGGACCGATTGGGGTGACTATGAGGACGTCGTGCAGTGCCTCACCGAGACCGGCGCCGAGTTGATTATTGTGCCGAACGGTTCGCCGTACTGGCGGGGCAAGGCGGAGGTCAGGCTGAATGTCAGCGTGCAATGCGTTGCGGAGTCGGGGCTGCCGCTCGTTTACGTCAATCAGGTCAGCGGCCAGGACGAACTTATCTTTGACGGCGCGTCGTTTGGGCTGAACGCCGACTGCTCGATCGCATTCCAATTGCCGGCGTTCCGGGAAACCGTGCTCACGACGCATTGGTCACGCGCCGGTGGCGCTTGGCGCTGCGCGCAAGGACCGATCGCGCGCGCGGAAGACGCGGACAAAGCCGATTACAGCGCGTGCTTGCTCGGGCTACGCGATTACGTCGACAAAAACCACTTCAAAGGTGTCGTACTCGGGCTTTCCGGCGGAATCGATTCGGCGCTGTGCACGGCAATGGCGGTCGATGCGTTGGGCAGCGAACGCGTGCGCTGCATGATGCTGCCGTATCGCTATACATCGCAGGAATCCTTCACCGATGCCTATGCGATCGCAGAAGCGCTCGGCGTGCGTTACGATGTCGTTCCGATCGAAAGCGCCGTTTGCGGACTTGAGGCTGCGCTCACCGGAATTTTTGCGGGCTCGTCGGGCGACGTCACCGAAGAAAACCTTCAGGCACGCGCGCGCGGCATCATCCTCATGGCAGTGTCGAATAAGTTCGGCCTGATGGTGGTCACAACGGGAAACAAGTCGGAAATGTCTGTGGGTTACGCGACGCTGTACGGCGACATGAACGGCGGGTTCAATCCGATCAAGGACCTTTATAAGACCGAGGTCTATCGCTTGGCGGAGCTGCGCAACGGCTGGAAGCCGGACGACGCACGCGGTCCAAGAGGCGAGGTCATTCCGCAAAACGTGCTGACACGTCCGCCGAGCGCTGAGCTTCGCGAAAACCAAACCGATCAGGACACGCTGCCGCCTTACGACGTGCTCGATCAAATCTTGGAACGGCTCGTCGAGCGCGAGGAGCCCACTGCCGACATTATCGCCGCGGGTTTTGACCGCGACACCGTGACCAAAATCGAACGCATGCTTTACCTCGCCGAATACAAGCGTCGCCAGGCGGCTCCGGGCGTGAAAGTGACGCTGAAAAATTTTGGCCGCGATCGGCGCTATCCGATCGTCAATAGATTCCACGATCCGGGCACGGCTTTGCCGGAGCCTGATGACGCAACTAGCTCCGCTCCACCGGTAGCCCGGTTCAGAGCCGAAGCGCTGATGGCGCCTTTCCCGGCAGACGGAGCATGAGGACATGGCGATCCACCAGCCCAGTCGTTTCCTTAAGACTCGCCATGCTGCGAGCAGAGGCCCGATGCATGTCGAACCGCGAGGCGAGAGTTATCGAGATGGCCCGCACGATCAGGAATTACGAGCGCGTACAGGCAGAACGGGTTCCCACGTGCGCTTTGAGCGTCATTGGTTACTTTATGTTGCTTCGGTATTTTTCCTCTTACACTCGATGAGTGTCCTAAGTATCGTCGAAAGGTCCATCTACGGGGAGTGGGTTGGAAAGCCCGGAAATAAGATCACTGAGACTCTGAATTTGCTTGGCATATTCACCAGCCTTTTTCTCTTTTGGTGGGCCACTGACAAAATAAGGATCGCTCGGGTCAATCGGGTTCTGCCCCTAGCTGCTCCGAGCCTCCTCCTGATCTCCGTCTTGTGGTCGGTTGCACCGGGCGTGACCTTCACGCAAGGCTTAGTATATTTTTTTGTTGTGCTTGGTGCGATTGGTCTCGCGGAAGCTTGGGACGGCGACGAGCTGATGGATTTGGTGATGCTGATCTGTGGCCTGTCTGCAGTCGCTTCGATTGTGCAGTTCTTTATCTTTCCTGAGCCCGGCGATTTTCGTGGGATATTTTCGCAAAAGAACGTACTTGGCCAAGTGATGGCGGGGGGAGTGCTCGCCGGTCTTCATGGCGCACGAATCAGGGGCTGGCGACCGTTTCGATCCATTTGCGTCATCACCTTATGTACCACCGTTGCCTTTATGAGCAAATCGTCAACGTCAATTTTGACCATCTTCGTATTGTTGTGGCTTGGCATGCTTGGAAAACTCTACTTGAAAGGAGGGTCTACCCGAACAATAGCCAGCTGCTTGGCGATCGTTTCCGTTGCAATTGCTATCTTTTTTATGCTCAACGCTGATTTGATATTTGACCTCCTCGGAAAGGAAGATACCCTGACGGGACGAACTCTAATTTGGCCTCATGTCATAGAAAAAATAGGCGAGAAGCCGATACTGGGCTGGGGATTTTATGGGTTTTGGTCGCCCTCGAATCCCCTTGTTTGGCAAATCGTAAAGGGGCTGGGGGGCGTTCCGACTGCTCATAATGCTATGCTGGAATTCTTGCTCGATATTGGGTTTGTGGGAACCGCGTTCTTCTCATTTCTTTGGTGGCGAAATTTCGTACTGGCGGTGAAATGCATGAATGGTCCTGCAGGACAATTCGGAGTTTCGTCAATACTTCTTCTCATAGGGACTTCAGTAATTGGGATGAGCGAGGTGGTGCTTCTCCCTCCTCTGCAAATTTGGACCAGCCTATTCTTCGTGACGGGATTCATCTGTGAAAAACAGCTTTGGCTTGCGCGTGCGGCGCGGAGGCAGGGGATGTCTGGAGTTGCCGTCGTCAATGCGCGCTCGCAACTCGCGCACGCGCGCTTGGCTGGCAAGATGTGATCGTCATCGATGATGACCTTGGTCGTTCTGGAGGCCTTGGTGAACAGCGTGATCATCGACTTGTATATGATCCAAAGCTACGATCAATCTCGGGTGGCGCGTGGTCGCGTGCGGCCGGAGAGGGCGGAGCTATGTCCGTTTCATGAAGCCCGCGGGTGTAGTATTAACCCTTGTCTCAGTCACTACCGCGATGGTTTTCTTCCGATCTTGGGCGATTACGTCAGCCGTCGACGGCTCTGGGCCGAGGCGGGCAACGCCGCTTCTCCTATTTCAACATCGAGCGGGACAATTCCAAATTCTGACCAGAAAAAGCAGCGACGAAACTCCGATTTCCGCTGCCGGCCCGGTCATGCATTTCACTGCCATAACCAAGTTTCGCATCCAAAGGAATAGAAAGAATGCGGTGCCGACGACACCAATATCCAGCAAGAATTGAAGCAAACCATTATGAGCTTCATGGCTTCGTAATATAAAATCGCCTTACGGTTGAAGTAAGTACTCGCCAGCCGGCGCGCCTGCCGCCGCTCTGCAAGCCGGCATTCGCGGTCAGACTTCTTATATGATAGGGTTCCGGGATTGGATTCGCGAACCTCCATTTCGGCGCTGGTGCTGCCCAGGCCGGGTTCTTTCCGTGGCAATAGGCTCAATCTTTGCGCAGGATCACGAAGACCATCGCGGTGCGTGCGTCCTCGTCGCCGATTTTCCGGAAGCGAGGTGCAAAATCGGCTGGGATCAGGCCGTCAAATCGCTTGTTTCTCATCTCCATGATCGGCGTGAAGCCCCATTCCGCGGCGATGGCGAGATGGGCGGCATAGGGCAATCTGTTGAGCAGGTAGGGGCGCCGGCCGCGCATAATATGCCACACCCGATCATCGATCGCCCAATGGGCGTTCCATTCGGATGTCATCCCGTGGGATTGGAAGTCGATCAGATGGCTGGCGATGCCTCCGGGGCGAAGCCATTGGGCCATCGCAGCGTAGGCACCTGCGAGATCATCCACGTGCTCCAGCACGGATTGGGAGATGATCCAATCGACGGAAGCGGGTTCGATTGTCACCTGATCCGTCCAGGGTGCAGCGATCTTTACGCAGCGGGCGCGCGTGATGATGTCTTTACGGATGCTCTGCACACGCTTTTCCCATTCCGTGTTGGAACCAAGATCGAGCCATTCCGGCCAGTCGTAATTGTCGAGATCGGGAAAGCGCCGGCTGTGAATGCCGGTGGATGGGATCGTCGCCCGGCGGCGGAACAGGCCTGTGAGTTTGTCGAGCACTTCGGCATCAACCTTCGGGTCCGTGAAGTCCACAACCTCGAGGCCGTAATACCGTTCGGCGCCGGCAAGCAGCGCGGCAAGTCCGACACCAATCGAACTGCCCGGCCCGAGTTCGGCGACGCTGCGCGCTATCTCGTTGACACCGGCCTGCCGCAGCAACGTCAGATGGCGCAGGAAGATCGAGTAGCAACTCTCCGCCGAGACGGTCCCCAGCGGCTCGTCATAGCCATGCACGGTCGCGAGCGCCGGCAGGACGAACGAAAGCGCACCCTTGGTGACGGTCGACAGCTTCGGAATTATCATTGATCCCATAACTTGTGGAATGAACCGCGTGCAACCTGGCGGTTTGTGTCGAGGAAAGGCAAGGCTAGCAGGTTCAGAATGCCCTTGCACAATTCATCGGCTACACAAATGTGAGAAAGTTGATTGAATTAACGCTCGCGGCTTTCGTTAATTAAAGCTGCCCACTGACCTCAACTCAAAGTCATGTATGGCGACCATCATCAGCACCCACAGAAGCACAGCCGCCATGATGAATTCGATTTCTTCCCTATGAGTGCTCCATCCATGGAACCTCATGGCCAGCCTCCTTCGGCTTGGTGACAGGTTGTCCGAATTGCAGGCGCTACTCCACTGAACATGCACCAATGCATCATTGAGGATGGCCGCCTTGCCCCGCCGCAAGCGCAGGATCTCCCAGACGATGGAGCTGATATCGTCCATGGCCTACGCTTTCGCAAGTGAAACCGAATTCCCGCGGTGATCCGCGGATGGCTACGGCGCTTCCAGTCAACATGCCCCGCTCGGAGTGCCCCAAAGCGCATGACTTGGCTGGCCCAAAGGATCATCGCTCGCGTGCTGCGATTTTTGACTTTTGAGGATGAGCGCTCTAGGGGCATGTAGCTTTATCCAAACATCCAGTTTTCTGCTGCCCCACCGGCTGTTCGATAAGGTACAGTTTAATGTATTTCTTTCTTGCGAAATAAAAATGCGGCTTTTCCCGAAAATGGCACCAAGCTACTCCCTCCCGGGGGCCGCTGCCCGGCCGAGGGGGGCCGGTCGGAGTCGCTTGCCCGTCCTCAATATGGGACCCGTTCTGTGGAGCTGTCTGCCATGGTGTGGAGATCGTGGGGGTCCTCCGCCAGGGGGGCTGACAACTTCTGACCGGTATTCTGTATATCACCGTTATGCGCGCGCGCGTGACGGTCATATAGAGAAAAGGTGTCATAGGTTGTCAGAGTGGGAGCGTGATCCTTGGCGGCGCCGATGCGAGTAACTTTGCGCTGAGCAATAACGGAGTCTATCCATGCGATCTGATCGTGGGACCAAACGACATCCCGGCTGGAAGCTACTCTATCTCCTTAACTGCTGGCTCTTAGTCACCGGAGCGCAAGCCGCTCCGTTCACCCAAGACGAAACCATAACGGTGACGATCGGGACGCCTACGGTTCAGTCACCGGGGCCGAGCCAAGCGCTTTTCAATAATCCGTACTATACGTGTGTGACAAACCGTTATTTAGCTACAGCGGCCAACGGGGGCAGCAACAGCAATGACGGAACTGCTGCTACCGTAGGCGGTGGTCATGGACCATGGTTGACCCTAGCGCATGCGCAGGCCGCCGCACCTTCCGCAGGTTGGTGCATCAATGTGCAGCCCGGAACATATTCCCAGGTGGGCGTGGCTATCACTCACGGTGGAAATAATGCTGCCTCAAACGGCTATGTCGTCTATCGGTGTACGACACTTAACGGCTGCATGATCAATCTACAGAGTGGGTTCGGTTCCGGTTTCGTTATTACAAGCAATTACGTGATAATTGACGGCTTTGTTATCACTGGTTTGGGATCCGGCTCTCCCACAAACGGCATAGGAATTAGAAGCGATTCGAGCGGGGGCAACGCCAACAACACGCTCGGGTATCATCATATCTGGGCTATCAACAACATCATAAGCGGATTTCCTCAAGCCGGCATGCAACTGAACGAAGGCGAGTTCTTTTACGCTGTCCACAATACCATCTACAACAATTCTCATCCTGGGAATAGCGGTTACCAGGGCTCGGGCATCAGTTACTATCTGCCAATTGAGATTCCGTCGTACACGCTGACTGCGGATGACCAAAATAATCCAGTGACCGGCAACACTGGCACGAGCTTCCGCCAATTCATAATATGGAACGTGATCTACAACAATTATTTTGGTGCATCTGGTTCGACTGACGGCAACGGCATCATCGCCGACGACTGGCAGGGTGATCAATTTGGTAGTTGCGTCGGCAGTTGCGTCTATGTCAGGGGCGGATTAATCGCGTTCAACGTCGTCTACAACAACGGCGGTGGCGGCGTCCATGCGTTCGCCTCGGCGTATGTCACGATGGCAAACAATTCGGTATTCAACAATCAACTCGATACGTTCATAACGGGAACCTACCGAGGCAATATGGACGATAATGGCAGCTACGGTTCCACTGTCGTCAACAACATATCCTATGCTCGTTGTGGGGCGGCACCGCTCAACACCAATAGCGCAATGGGCATCTATGGAAACCATCAGACATGGACGACGACGTTAGGGGCCGCGATCACAAGCACGTCGCAAACGTCGATCACGCTATCTTCTGCCGCCAACATGCCGGGGGGTGCGACCTGGGGAGCGGCAGCTAACCATCTGCGTTTCAGCGGTTCGTATTCCATGCCGGGGGGCAATCAAATTCAAATCGATAGCGAGCAGATGATTGTCACGGCGGGGTGGGGAACGACGACGTTGACGGTGATACGCGGTGCTTTGGGAACCACACCCGCAACGCATTCCAGCGGCGCTACTGTGACATGGATCGAAGAGTATTATTCCAACAACGTCACTTACCTCACTGGTACGGGCGGCTGTTCGGAAATTGATCGACAAAACTCTCCTCGTTTCTATTCGTCAACCGTCAACCAAGAAGCGACCAACCCACTTTGGGTCGATGTCGGCAACACCAGCGTCGGTACGATTTCGACACAACCTGTGGGGACCAACTTCGCACTGCAATCTGGTAGCCCCGCCATCAATTTTGGCACCATAGCTGCCCCGTTTAATTTCCTGCCCACAACTGCGGTTGATGCAGGTGCTTGTTCTGGTTCACTTTCGACCTGTCCTTAACGAGTCTATCCATGCGATCTGATCCGGGCACCACTAACTTTTAAATAAGACATAGATCGCTGGAATAACCCAAAGCGGTGAAAACACGTTTAACATCGGAAGCCCTCACGACGATTGGGAGTTCGTCTTGCGCCTTTTGAAACAGGCGGGGGCGAGAATCGAAACCGTTCCGGAGGTGCTGTGCAGCGGCCTTCCCTGACGGTCCGCACGTCGTCATGGGCGGTTTCTCTCAACTGGCTCGAGAGCATACGACCGATCATCACCCAGCGTGCCTATAGCGGCGTTTGTCTTGGTGCTGTCGGCTCTCGCGCGGCCCAGGAGGGAGCGTACACGGCGTTTCCTGAACTCCTCCATCGGGCATTCCGGAATGGCTCTCCCAGCCCGTGGGACGTCCTTCCTTTTTTGGCTTATTGGCTCACGCCTCAAGGGTTTCGAGGGCGGCTGCGCGGCTTCCTCCGCGGTCGGCCGGGTCCGAGCCCCGCCTAAGAAAAATAGTCCCATCGAATTTTTTTTCCGGGGAGAACGCGCCGCTCTAG
>Ga0310915_10002390_pt1 | contig 9968 bp, 8 predicted proteins | sample GREbulkMGAN111_FD_202508 | JGI IMG/M metagenome (GOLD analysis project Ga0310915, IMG submission 202508) | Lab enrichment of tropical soil microbial communities from Luquillo Experimental Forest, Puerto Rico - GRE.bulkMG.AN111 | ecosystem: Environmental > Terrestrial > Soil > Tropical forest >...
CATGCCGGTAAAGGCGCCTCCTCCGTCCGTACCGACAGCACCGTACAATTGGTCAGGACTTTATGTTGGTGGGAATTTCGGCGGGGCGTGGACCAGCGGCAATCTGAACATTCCAGGCAACAATTTCTACAGCGGGCTCACTAAATTTATTGCCGGTGTCCAGGCTGGGTATAACTTTCAGGCCGGTCACTTTTTGTTTGGCGTCGAAGGTGATTTCGACTGGGCGACTTTCGATCATCCGACGCTTCCATTTCCGACTCTCGGCTCTGTTAGTCAGCACTGGATTGGGACAGCGGCGGCTCGCGTAGGCGTGGTGGAGGATCAATGGCTCGTCTACGGCAAGGTAGGTGGTGGTTGGGTCCACAGCAGCGCCGAGGTGAACGCTTTCGGCCAAAGTTGGAACGGGTCGAGCACGAAAGATGGCTGGCTTGTCGGCGGGGGCCTCGAATACGGCTTCAAACCGCATTGGACCGTTAGGCTTGAATACGATTTCCTTTCGCTCGCGAACTGGACTTCGGCCACGGTGCCGGCGGTATCGCTGAACCGCGACGTCCAAATGGTCAAAGCTGGCATCAATTATAAGTTCGAGAGCGGCATTTCCGATGCGAGCGCCTCGACAAGCCGTGGGTATTCTCGCGATCCTTCGGAAGATGAAGATCTAGCAAAAAAATCGCAGAACCCGATCGCGGATCTCGTGAGCGTTCCGTTCCAGAGCAACACCAATTTCAATGCTGGGCCATTCAACCGCACGCAGGAAGTGCTGGACATTCAGCCGGTCGTGCCGCTGCATATCAGCGCCGACTGGAACTTGATCGCGCGCACCATTGTGCCGGTGATCAGTCAACCCCACCCAATTTTAGACAGCAACACGAATGGCATTGGCGACATCACCGAAGAGCTGTTCTTCTCGCCGGTACACTCGGGTGCGCTTATCTGGGGCGCCGGCCCGGTCTTCACCATTCCGTCCGCGACCGATCCGATCCGCTTGGCCCCACAGCGGTGTTACTGACGACCCCGCCCCATATTGTGATGGGTGTGCTGCTCCTTAATCAGTGGTCGGTCGGCGGCAATCCGCTGTTAACGTCTGTGAACGCGTTCACCGCGCAGCCATTCTTCAATTACAATTTTCCACACGGCTGGTTTTTCACCTCATCGCCGCTCATCACCGCGAACTGGCTGGCGGCACCGGGTCAGCAGTGGGTCGTGCCGGTTGGCGGCGGCTTTGGCCGAATATTCAAAATCGGTGACCAGCCGGTGAGCGCATACATCTCGGCCTATTACAATGCTATTCATCCGACCGAAGCAGCAAACTGGCAGCTGCGAGCCGAACTCTCATTTTTGTTCCCAGAGAAGTAAGCGTTCTGAGCTGGGGCGTGACTATCAAGCGGCCCCCGCCAATGTCCGCTTTGGGTCAAAAGATGGGGTAATCGGCCGGCGTTGTTGTGGATAGCTGAAGATTTTGGGTGCTGCGCTTCAGGCTGATGGTGAAACGAGGTCCGCGTGGGCGGCCTCAAGCATCAGAAGGAGAAGCGCAGCATGGATTATTTTGCGGGACTGGACGTTTCGCTCAAGAGCACGAGCGTCTGCATTGTGGATGGCACGGGCAAGATCGTTCGGGAAGTGAAGGTGGCGAGCGAGCCGGAAGCTCTGCTGACGGTACTGAGGGACTCTGCTTACCGCTTCAAGCGGATTGGACTGGAAGCTGGACCGCTGTCGCAATGGCTGTTCAGTGCGCTCGCGGAAGCCGATTTGCCGGTGATCTGTGTTGAGACCCGGCATATGCGGGCGGTGCTGAAGGCACAGATCAACAAGACTGATCGCAACGATGCGCGCGGCATCGCGCAGATGATGCGGGTCGGGCTTTATCGCCCGGTACATGTGAAGACGCTGCGCAGCCAAAAGCTGCGCATGTTACTGACACACCGCAAGCTGCTGCAGGCGAAGGCCATCGCTGTTGAGAATGATTTGCGCGCCACTTTGCGCAACTTCGGCCTTAAGGTCGGCGCTGTGGGCGCGGTCAAATTTGAGGCGCGCATTAAAGAGCTCATCGACAACTTCCCCGATCTGGTGGCATTGGTCGAACCACTGCTTGTTGTCCGCCGGGTGCTGCGCGAGCAGATCAGCATTCTGCACCGGCGCGTGCTGGCTGCCGTGCGTAACGATGAGGTGTGTCGCCGGCTGATGACAGTGCCCGGTGTCGGGCCAGTGGTGGCGCTGACCTATCGCGCCACGGTCGATGTGCCAGCTCGCTTTCGGAAGTCAAAGTCCGTTGGGGCCGTATTCGGATTGACACCCGCCCGGGACCAATCTGGCGAGAGCGATCGTCCTGGCGCCATATCTCGCTGCGGAGACGAGATGATGCGGACAACACTCTATGAAGCCGCCCAGGTCATGCTGCTACGTTCGGCAAAATGGTCGTGGCTCAAGGCCTGGGCGATGAAGATCGCCAGGCACCGCGGGATGAAAAAGGCAATCGTTGCACTGGCTCGACGGTTGGCCGTGATTATGCATCGCATCTGGATTGATGGCACTGAATTCAGATGGACCAGAGAAGCTGCGGCGGCCTAAGGGCCGCTCAGCATCAAATGCGATAGGAGGAAACTCGAGCTCCACCAAGCGGTGGAATAATGTCCCTCGCGGGACGAGGGATGAGGTGAGTTCGCATGTCTGCTTGGACCTATCGTTCTCTTGACGGAAAGGCCGCTCAAAAGATTGTTCCACCTTGTCCTCGGATCCCATGATGGAAGGGCCCTAGCGCCGAGTCCGGAGAGAAGCACGAGCCCGCGAGCGACATCGACACCGCAGTGGCGGATAGCCTGAAAGCGCTTGACCCCAACCGGCCGATTAGAGAAGCAGACATCAGGACATTTCCGCGTGATGTCTGCCTTACCCCCGAAAGCAGACATTCGAACCCAACGGAGCATAGGCCCCGTGTGCGGAGAAGGGATGATTAGTCCGACAGTGCTCCAAGTGCCCAGGCCACTTGTGACAAGACGCCGGGCTGCAGGCCGAACTGGCCAAACCACCTTTCGAACCCTGCAAAGATGAGGCCGCTGTGGAACACTGGGACGAGTCCCGTATTCACCGCCAAGCGCAGCGCCCAGTCGCCGCGAGGTAATGCGATCGCGTAGGCCTCAATCGACAGATCGTCCGGTAGCAGGACGAGTGTTTCCGGATGTTTGGCTTGCGATCCGACCAAGAGCAACTTATCGCCAGCATATCCGTCAACTCTGCCGGACTCTAATGCATCGATCCCCTCGTCGCGGTCTTTCACGATAACCACGGTGATTTTGAGATCATGTGCACGACTCTGTTCATTTACGGCCGCCTCGTTGGTAGTGCCAGCGACGACAGCAATCTTTTTTCCGGCCATGTCGGTGAAGGCGTGAAAATTCGCCGCCCGCGCGACCACGACACCCGTAGATTCAACGAACGTGATGTTTGAAAAATCTACTTCTTTCATGCGTCCTAGCGTGATAGTGCTGGAGCCACATTCCATATCAGCTTGACCGCTGGAGATTGTTGAGAAACGTGTCTGAACTGTAACGGGGACCCACTCTATCTTGATGTCCGACACCCCGAACTGCTGCCCGATGGATTGGATCACTAGTTGACACAGTTCAAGAGAAAAACCTGCGGGCTCGCCTTTTTCGTTTTTAAACGAAAACGGCGTTGCGTCTGTGCGGTACGCGATCCGAACGGTCTTGTTGTCGATAATAGACTTTAGACGACTATCCGCCGGAATCGGTGTCTGTGCGAAGGCGCTTGCAAGTGAAGCGAAAAACGCAACAGAGAGTATTGTAAAACGCAGCATCTCATGCTCCCAATTTCGTTTCGAAAAGCGTTTTCGGGACCCGGATGGTCCGGGTTCCACAAGAAGGCTGTGCGCTGCACACGCGGTACAACTTCTTTAATGAGTCTCAAGTCGCTTCGAAGCGGTATCGTCGAGCAACAGCGTGACGCCTGTGGCGGTGTGCGAGGGTCGCGCTAGACTGGCAGCCAACCCCAAACGAACCGGGTCGGCGCTGCTAATAAACACAATGGGTATGGTTGAAGTGGCCTTGGCGGCATAAGGTGCTACATCGCCTCCCAAGGCCAGCAGCAAATCCGGCTTTTCAGCAACAAGCTCGGCAGCGAACTGGGGTAAGCGCTCATAGCTGCCTTCACCATCCCGTTGCGTGGCGAGCAGATTTTTCCTGAGGACATAGCCCAGCTCCTGCAAGCGGTCCTGAATAGTCGGCAGTTGTGGATCAGAGCTACAGAAGACCAACACGCCCAAACGCGCGGCTTTAAGCTGAACACGCGCAGCGAGCGGCCACGAAGCTGCCGTGCCGCCAAGAAAGGTGATGAAATCGCGCCGAACACTGATAGAGTGTCTGTTCACGCGACGGCGACAAAAATTGCTCTCTGAGAAATTGACACGCGCTTTAATCTGAAACCAGAGCGGTAATCGGCCACATCAGAAGCTGGACCCACGCGATGCACTGCCCAGGAGGGACGACGTTTGGCAACAGGAGAGCGGTCGATGCGACAGTCCAAGGGCACGCGCGCGATCACCAGGGACCAGTACGACGCCGTCCTTCTTGACCTCGACGGCGTGATAACGGACACGGCCAGCCTCCACGCGGCGTGTTGGAAACAGATGTTCGACGAGTACCTTCGAAAGCGTGCGACGCAGAGAGGCGAGGCATTTCGGCCTTTCGATCTCGCGACGGACTACCGGCTCTATGTGGATGGGAAGCCTCGCTTCGACGGCGTTCGCGATTTTCTCGCATCACGCGATATCAACCTCCCCGAGGGAAGCCCAGGCGACCCCCCGCAGGTCGAAACCGTTGGCGGGCTCGGAAACCGGAAGAACGACTTGATCAACGATATCATTAAAGAGGTGGGGGTGAGACCTTACGAGGGGAGCGTCAAGCTCATTCATCAGCTCCGCGATCGACGATTCAAAATCGGCGTTGTCACCTCGAGTCAGAATTGCACGGCCGTCCTAAAGGCCGCCAAGTTAGAGGCTTTATTTGATGTCCAAGTCGACGGCAACGTGATCGAGGCGCAACAGCTGGCCGGGAAGCCCGCCCCTGATACCTTCTTGATGGGGGCAAAGCTCCTCGGAGTTGAGCCGGCACGAGCGGTTGTCATTGAAGATGCCATCTCTGGAATCCAGGCCGGCTCCGCTGGAAACTTCGGATTCGTGATCGGCGTCGCCCGAAAGGGGAATGCCGAGGAGCTAAAGCACCATGGCGCCCATCTGGTAGTGACCGATTTAGGCGAACTGGTTGACTGACCAATGCGTCGCGCTCTTTACCGGCGCTTATAACGACACCCGCAACGCGCACGTACCAGTTGCGTGCCGCGGGGCCTCGTGACACTTGTCAATAGCAACTGACAATCCGCTGCACTTCGATCACCGCGGCTCGTTCGAGAAGGACCTGCTCGGTTGGGCCGGTCTCGACTGTCCGAAGTCGGCAGGTCCAGCAATGATGTTATAAGCCGTTGTCCCTGCCCGACAGCGCATTGCGCGCACCTGACACGGAGACTGCCCCGATGCATGAGGCGCTGGAACCGACGCAAGATCCTGGCTGGATTCTCAGCCACGAGGGTTACAAGGTTTTGACGGAGAGCGCCGTCGAATCCCGCCTCGCGTTCGGCAACGGATTCTTGGGCATGCGTGCCGCTCGCTCAGTCAGTCGAGGCCCGACGTGGGTAGCCTGGCTAGGATATAGCAGATGGGCATCTTGGCCGCGCTGCTACGTCGCCGGCCTGTTCGACATGCCCAACACCGAGCCGCCAGTGCCCGCGCTGGTGCCTGTCGCCGACTGGTCCCGCGTGCGCATCCTGCTGGACGGAGAGCCGTTACTGGCGCGCGAGGGCGAAGTGCTCCTCGGTACCCGCAAACTCGACATGCGCCGTGGCCTGCTGTTGTCGGCCTGGACGCACCGTACCCCCACAGGCATCACCGCAACAGGGCGCGAGCTCCGCCTCCTGTCGCTGGCGGACCGCGCGGCAGGGCTGCAACTCCTGCGGCTCTCGCTGGACCGCGACGGTGTCGACGTGAGGCTGGAGGCCAGTTTCGCGATGGCCGGCCTTGGCATGGAGCCGGTGTGTCTAGAGCAGGACCTCGGCGCCTGGCGTACCGAGGGCACGCGCAAGGGTGTGGCGATGACGGGCGCTGCGACGCTGCGGCTCGGTGGCGATCCGCTCGCCCCCGACCGTCCGTTCTCGCTGCGCTGGGCATGGCGCTGGCGCTCCGTAGCCGGACAGGTGGCCGAATTCGACCGCCTCGTCGCGGTGGCACGGGCCGACACGCCGGAGGACGATCCCGCCCCATCCGCCGGCGCCGCGTTGGCGCGCAACTGTGCGGTGGGCTGGCGCGCCGTGCTGGCCGCGCACGAGACCGCCTGGAATGCGCGCTGGACCGCGAGCGACATATTCATCGAGGGCGACGATGAATCGCAGCAAGCGCTGCGCTTCGCCGTGTACCATCTGACCAGCGCCGCCAACCCCGAGGATGACCGCGTATCCATAGGCGCGCGCGCCCTCACCGGCGACGCCTATCTCGGCCACGTCTTCTGGGATACGGAGATCTACCTACTGCCCTTCTACACCGCAGTCTGGCCAGAGGCTGCGCGGGCGCTGTTGATGTACCGCTACCACACGTTACCCGCCGCGCGCGCGAAGGCAGCATATTTAGGCTTCAAGGGTGCACTTTATGCCTGGGAATCGGCGGACACGGGCATGGAGACTACGCCCGAACGCGTGGTCGTGTCGGACGGCACGGTCGTCGACATATTGACCGGCAAAATGGAGCATCACATTAGCGCCGACGTCGCCTATGCGGCGTGGCAGTACTGGCGCGCGACCGGTGACGACGATTTTTTCCTTAATGCAGGCGCGGAGATTTTGTTGGATACGGCCCGGTTCTGGGCGTCCCGGGCCGTGGCGGAGGCGGATGGTCGGCGGCATATCCGCCACGTGATCGGGCCGGATGAGTACCATGAGGACGTGGACGACAACGCATTCACCAACGTGATGGCGCGCTGGAATATCGCGCACGCACTCGAGGCAATAGACCTGCTGCGCCTCCGCTGGCCCGGCCAAGCCGCCACGCTCCAGGAGAAACTAGCGCTTGGCGACGACGAGCTTGCGGACTGGCGCGACGCGATTGCGCGCATTGTGATCGGCCTAGATAATGCGACAGGCATCTATGAGCAATTCGCAGGCTTCCACGCGCTGGAACCGCTCGACCTCACCGCCTACGCCGACCGCACTGTGCCCATCGACGTGGTGATCGGTCGCGAGCGGACGCAGCGCTCGCAAGTAGTGAAGCAGGCCGACGTGGTGGCGCTGATCGCGCTGCTGCCGGAGGAATTCCCCGGCGCGATGGCGGAAACAAATTTCCGCCACTACGAGCCGCGCTGCGCTCACGGCAGCTCCCTCAGCGCAGGGATGCACGCGTTGGTCGCGGCCCGTCTCGGCGATACAGAGATGGCACTGGGCTACCTGCGCGAGACCGCAGCCACAGACCTCGACCTCGACCCAAATAGCGCCGGCGGCGTTCGCATTGCCGGGCTGGGGGCCCTGTGGCAGGCGATCATGCTCGGCTTTGCCGGCCTCGACCTGATGGGTGACACGCTTGGAATCGATCCGAGGCTCCCGCCGCAGTGGCGCAGCCTGTCATTCCGCGTGTGCTGGAAAGGTCGGTCCGTGGCGATCCACATTGCTGGCAGGACCGTGCAAGCAACGTTGCTCAAGGGCGAGGCAATGGAGATGCGTATCGCAACTGCCACGCGGAAATTGACAGCGGGCGCGACCCTCCAGGTGGCGATGTAGGCTAGCCTCCGCCGCTTCCACCAAACCGAAGTTGTCGAAACGCGGCATCGGGTAAGCGAAGAACAACTCAAGCGCGTCAAAATGGGAACTGACAAGCTCGAGAAGCATCTGCTCGGCTGGTGGGCGTTGGACTATCCGGACTCACGGTGCAGATATGAGTGTCGTTGAGCAGCCGTCCGCGAAGAAGGCCGCTGCGCCGTCGCAGCGGAGCTTGGTCGCCTTGAGCTGGCTCAACTTTTTTCTGTCCGGTGTGCAGACCGCCTTTGGACCTATTGCTGCTGCGTATCTTGCGGCTCAGCAGTGGACTACCAAGGACATCGGGTTCGTCCTCAGCATTGGCGGTATCGCCAGTCTGGTTAGTCAGGTACCTGGTGGCGAGCTTCTGGATGCCGTACGAGCGAAACGATTGCTGGTCGCGGTTGGTGTGGTGACCGTCGCCTTGAGTACTTTGATATTTCGCCTTTGGCCCAACTTCCCGGTGGTCGCCCTCGCGGAAGTATTGCAAGGCATGACAGGCGGTGTCCTCGGGCCGGCAGTTGTTGCTATTACCCTCGGACTGGTAGGCCACGCCGCGTTAGCGGGACGGCTCGGACAGAACCAGCGTTTCGCCGCCGCTGGAGGTGTGACTGTTACTCTCGCGATGGCTCTCGTCGCTTTTTCCGAGTTGCCCTGGGCAATGCTCGTTCCTGTCGTACTCGCCATTCCGGTCCTCATCGCTTTGAGTCAGATTCGCGCCGAGGAGATTGATTTCGAGCGTGCCTCCGGTGGCGCCAAACACTTCCAGGGTGGCCAAACCCAGCGAGCCAAGCGCCAGGTGGCTCTTCTGAAGAACCACCGGTTGCTGATCTTTGCCGTCTGCTCGATTCTATTTCAACTCGCCAATGCATCCATGCTGCCGCTCGTGAGTGAAATGCTAGCCTATGAGGGCAAGCGTCAGGCAGCGCCACTTGTAGCGGCCTTGATCGTTGTTCCGCAGCTTCTCGTGGCACTGCTTGCGCCCGGAGTCGGACAGTGGGCCGAAAAATATGGTCGTAAGCCGCTCCTGCTCGTCGGGTTCGCTGCCCTACCAATCCGTGCGGTGCTGTTCGCTTTGACAAGCAATCCGCTTGTTTTGGTCGCAATTCAGCTACTCGACGGTATTACGGGGGCCGTGCTGGGCGTGATGACGGCGCTGGTCATCGCCGATGTAACGAAGGGTACTGGACGCTTTAATCTTGCGCAGGGCATGTTTGGCACGGCAACGGGTGTCGGTGCCTCCCTCAGTCCGACACTTTCGGGCTTGATCGTCCATCAACTTGGATACTTGGCGGGGTTTGCGAGCCTCGCGGGCGAGGGGCTCGTCGCACTGGTGGTTCTCGCGGTCTTTCTGCCAGAGACAAAGGAGAAGCTCCCCACCTAAGCGAGGTCCCTCCTTTGTATTGGCCGACTAGACGGCCGCATCTCGAAATATGATGACGCCGTGCACTTATCTCTTCCAAGCGTCGCTTGCGGGCAATGTTTCGGCGCCAAGCGGATATTCGACGTCAGTGCTTGTTACGTACCGCGAATGAGTAGTACTGGTTTGGTTGAAATCCGGACCAAGCCTTCGGCTACACTGCCAATCATCAGACGCTGAAACCCCCGCCGTCCCTCGGTTCCGACCACGATGAGATCTGCAGGCCACTGTTTTGATTCCTCCTCAATCGCTTCATAAATGCGTTCACCAAGCGGCCCGACTGTAATCAATTTTGTATCGACATTGACTCCGGCCTCACGCGCAGTAGTGGCGCGAGTTCTGAGTAGGTATTCTCCCGCCTCCTGCAATGTTTTTTGATATTCAGCGAGCGGAAATTGTGTCGCGAGCGTAGAAGTGATCTCGCTCGTCACGTAGGCTGGTGGTGAGCCATCAACTACATGAACGAGTCGAAGCGTCGCATTTTGATTTTTTGCCAGCCCTATGGCTTCTCGCAGCGCAAGGTCAGAGGTAACGCTCCCGTCAATCGCCACTAAAATGTGCTTATACATAGCCACCTTCCGGTAGAGCCTAGATTCTGCGGCACAAATTATAGCAGCTACAAACGCTCCCCCGGATCCATCGTTACAGATAAAATTCCCTTCCGACTTGTCTTAACAAACGTTCAACTTTATCAGCGCCGGCG
>Ga0310915_10002408_pt1 | contig 9939 bp, 14 predicted proteins | sample GREbulkMGAN111_FD_202508 | JGI IMG/M metagenome (GOLD analysis project Ga0310915, IMG submission 202508) | Lab enrichment of tropical soil microbial communities from Luquillo Experimental Forest, Puerto Rico - GRE.bulkMG.AN111 | ecosystem: Environmental > Terrestrial > Soil > Tropical forest >...
GCAGATTCCAGGAGGCGCGCGAGCCATAGTACATGATGCGATAGTAGCGCTCGGCGTTGGTAATGAGGCGGGCGTTTTGCACCGCGTCCATGAAGCGCTCGCCGTCGCGCTCGGCATAGTCGCGGCGCTTGTGCAGGAGATCGGTCAATACGCGCACGACATCCGCTTCGCAGGTTGGATAAGCTCCCGTCAGCGCGGCATGGCCATAGGTGGCAGGGTCCGACTGCCAAGGCGTCAGGCAGCCGTATCTTTCACGAGCGACCTGTGCGCTGTGCGGGTCGACCTGATCGAGATATTTGAGGACCGCGCGGATGGAGTCGTAGAGGCTGTATAGGTCGAGCCCGTGAAACGCAACGCGGGACGCGCCCTTGAGAGCGGCGTTGTGATGGCGAAGCCAATCGATGAACGCGCCTACCTCGTTGTTGCGCCACATCCAGACCGGAAAGCGGGCAAAAGCGGTCCACTCCGACGGCGGATACTTCAAATGTCGCACGTAGTGATCGACCCGTGCGGCGTCGGGCCAGTCGCCCTCGATGGCCACAAATCGGAAGCCCCTCTTCGTGATAAGTTCGCGCGAGATGCGCTCGCGCATGCGGTAAAATTCCGACGTGCCATGGGAGGCTTCCCCGAGCAGCACGATCCTTGCGTCGCCGATGCGCGCGAGCAATGGGTCCAACTGTGCGCTTTCGATTGCGTCGAATGGTTCGCAGTCATCCGCGATGGTTTGGGCCAACGTCTTGTCCGTCACTCTTTTGAACTGCCGTAACGGCGCCGGTCGCTGCTCGGCCGGCGTCCATCCTTCATCCCCGATGAGCGGTACGAATCGGACGTCCGCTAAATCCTCGCGGCGGTATTCATGTTCGGATATGCGCGTGACCCGAACCAGTTCTTGAATCTTGGGATCACGTCCGACCGGGATCACAAGCCGGCCGCCAATCTTGAGTTGCGCCTTCAGCGACTCCGGGATTGTCGGGCCCCCAGCCGCGACAATGATGCCGTCATAGGGTGCATGTTCCGGCCAGCCTTTCGTGCCGTCGCTGTGCAGCACGTGCACATTGTCGTAGCCCAGGTCGGCGAGCGTCGACGCGGCCTTTTCCGCCAACTGGCCGATGCGTTCGACCGTGTACACGTCGGCGGCAATCTCGGCGAGGACAGCCGCCGCGTAACCCGAGCCAGTTCCAATTTCAAGCACCCTCTCGCCGCCCTGGAGAGCCAAGGCTTCGGTCATGAAGGCGACGATATAGGGCTGGGAGATTGTCTGTCCTTCCTCGATCGGCAGCGGGCAATCGGTGTAGGCAAACTCGCACAGCTGATGAGGCAGGAACGCCTCGCGCGGCACGCCGCGCATGGCGCCGAGAACCAATTCATCGCGGACACCTCGTGCGACGATGGCTTTTTCAACCATCTCCTTGCGAAGCTTGGAAAACGCCTCTGTGGGAGGGATCGCCGCCGAGCGAGGGAGCTTGGTTCGTAACCGTGATTTCGACATTTTACATCGCCGTTTCCGACTGCAGAACCCCGTGAATTCAATGCGACATCAGGATTGGAAGTGTCATGGAGCTTAGAATTCCTCGCGTAACGCCACCGAGAATGAACTCCCGCAGACGCGAATGACCGTAGCCGCCCATGACCAGAAAGTCTGCCGAAGTATCGGCGGCATGCGATAGGATCGTGCTGTCGACACCCGTTTCGGCCGTGACGATCGACTTGACCTCAACCTTCGCACCATGGCGGGCGAGATGGCGGGCAATGTCCGCCCCGGGCATTTCCTCGCTCTTTGCTGGCTCACTGGCCACCATCACAACTTCGGTAACCTTGGCTCGGACAAGCAACGGCATGGCGTCGGCCACGGCCCGGGCAGCACTCCGGCTACCGTCCCAGCCGACCATTACCCGATCAAGCTTCAAACCGATTCGTTGAATATACGGCACAACGAGCGCGGGCCTACCAGAGTCGAACAGCGCCGCCTCGACGATGAGCCGCTCAAGTGCCGGCTTGTGGGGCTCCGGCTGACCCATGATCGCCAAATCGAACCGTCGCGCAATGTTGGCGAAAAATTTGTGGGCGCTCGCGACAGGTACGTCGACTATGCGCGATTCGGCAGAAACGGCGGCGCGTCGCGCGACTTCATCGAACTTGGCTACCGCGGCCTGTACCGCCTTCTCGTTTTCAATTCGCTGAGATTGCATCGCCTTGGCGGGAAAACCATCGGCCATGGGTGCGAGCGGCTCGTACAGGAAGGCGAGCCCCGTAAGGTGCGCACCGAACGTAGCGGCTACCGAAACGGCAAAATCCGTCGTGACGTCGCGTGACCCGCCCACCGATAGATTCGCAACAATGTCCTTGATCATGATTTCGTTCTCGCCCTTGGTCACCTGTGTTCGCTCCAGGGGCTCGCGGGCGTCGGCGCGAAAGCGAAAGCTCCCTGCAGAAGACCCCAGGCAATTAGCGGCGCTGAGAACAGAGGTTCATCACGATCGATCACCGTCTCCAAAAAAGCAATATGCACGGGCCCGAATAAGATCGGCAAGCCAAACAGCAACGGCAGCAGCGCCAATCCTGCGATGGGCACGTGCACAGCGAAGATGAATCCCATCGCCTTGCGGAGGTTATCGTAGATGCGGCGGCCGAGCCGTACGATTGACGATAGAACCGAAATCGTCGTCGAGGAGTACAATCGAAGATGCCTCGCGCGCCACGTCCGTTCCGCGTCCGCCCATGGCAATACCGTGTGCGCTGCTTTTAAGCGAAGGCGCATCGTTGACACCGTCCCCGGTCATAGCCACGATCGCCCCGTTCGCTTCGAGTGCGTTGACGACACGAAGCTTCTGCTCCGGCATGATCCGGGCGAACACCGTCGCCGTACGTACACGGACAGCCAACTCGCCGTTGGTCAACTGCTCGACCTCTTTGCCTGTCACGAAATCTTCGGTGTCGAAGCCTGCCTGCGCGCGATCGCTCTTGCAGTCGTCGGATAGTCGCCGGTGATCATGATCACCTTGATGCCAGCCGATCGGCATTCGCTCACGGCATCGGGCACACTCGGCCGCAGCGGATCGGCAAGACCGATGAGCTCAAGAACTTGAACGAGAAATTGTGCTGCGAGTCCGGCCATGTCTGCCCCGCGAACGAGGCGCGGGCAACGCCCAAAACACGCAGGCCCTCGGCGGCCATGGCGTCCATGGACCGCGTCAGCGCGGCGACGTCCGGGGCATTGAGATGGCAAAGATCGGCGATCGCTTCGGGCGCGCCCTTGGCCGCGATGACGAAGTCTTGTCTGGCATCGGTACTCTGCCAGACGTGCGACATCGCGAGGAGACCTGGGCGAAGTCCGTAAGTGTGCACGAGTTTCCATTGGGGACCAGACAGGTGTTCGGTCTCGCCCAACTGCTCGCGAGCGAGATCATGAAACGCCCTCTCCATGGGATCGAAGGGCTCTCGCTCACTGGCGAGAAGGCCGAACTCGACCAAGCCGTGGAAGTCCTCTGGCATTTTTGCGCCGGACGCCTTCCGGGGTCGAAAAATCTCACCATTCTTGAGCCTCAGCTCGACGACGGACATTCGGTTCTCGGTCAGAGTGCCGGTTTTGTCCGTACACAACACCGTTGCGGAGCCGAGGGCTTCGATGGCGGCAGCACGCCGGGTCAGGACACGCGCCCGCGAAATTCGCCACGCACCCATTGCCGTGCGCACGCTCTCCTCAAGAGAGCAGAATCCACGGAGGTAATAATCTTCTTGATGGCTGACGCGGTACTCGTGGCCAAAGCCCGGCAGAAAACGCCTGAGGGCTATTACAATCTTGAGCGAATGCTCAGGCGCGTGCTCAGCAGCAAAGGAACAGTGCTTCTATGCGGCACGTGCAATGGATGCCCGTGGCATGAGCGAAATGGAACTGGTGGATGGTGCACGGCGTAGTACGATGGATGAGCTCGCAAACGGCGGAAGCCGACAGGGTACTGGTATTCTGACCGAGAAATGACTTCGCCATAACTTTAGCGAATGATTGTAAAAATCGTGCACACGGCAGCGCGCACGCGCCGAAATCCCTCAGTGTGACCCGCGACTAACCTCGGGTCGGTGGCGGCTCCTCTTCGTCTGCCGTTAGCATGTCAAAGATCTTGGCTACGACGCCATCAAGCGGGCGATGCTCTTTGCCGAGAACGTCGCCCCCTCCATTGAGCCAGACTCGCGCTTCTTCGAGCTGTGCGACACTTGGATGCAGCGCCAGGATATCAACGGCCGTACTGTCGTCCATGTCACCCAGGATTTGATGCAAATCGCTTCCGGTTGCGTCTTGGTCGCGCATAGGTTGCCTAGAATTCGGTTTCCGACCGGATCATAGGGTTCACAAGGTCAACCTCACATGCGAGGCAGGTCATTGCCTCGTATACTCGTCCTCCGCCGGCGGCGGACCAGCCCTGCACCTTGTGTCCCGTATTCGGACAGTTCATACAATACAAGCACCGAGCGATCGTTTTTGAGATAGGTCAAAGCGAGCAAACTTAAACCTGTTTGAGGGTTAAAGTTATGCACACGCACATCCTCATTCCCACCGATGGTTCGGACTTGTCCGACGAAGCGATCCAATACGGCACTGCCCTTGCGAAGGCCGTTAACGCCAAGGTGACGGGTGTAACGGTTTCGCCTCCCATCCATGTTCTTGCGGTTGAACACGACACGGTTGCGGACACGCTCGAATCATATAGGGCACGCATGACTACCCTTGCGGCACAGCGGTTGGCGAAAGTCAAGGAGGCCGCTAACGCCGCGGGGGTGAGTTGCGAGGTTGTGCATGTCGAGCACGAGCATCCTTACAAAGCGATTATCGACGTCGCCAATACCAAGGCGTGCGATGTGATCGTGATGGCATCCCATGGGCGGCGCGGACTTTCTGCGATCGTGCTCGGGAGCGAGACGCTGAAGGTGCTCACCCACAGCACCATCCCCGTCCTCGTCTATCGCGGCTCTCGTGCGGGGCTGTCGTCCCCATACTTCGCGGCATCTTAATTGCCTTCTCATCGAGACGCGGCTCGCACGTTGTCCAAGGGGCTCAGGTGGGTGGTTCAGAGCCAGTATCGGATCTGCGATTGCAGCGGCTGGACGTATAACTCCTGCAAAAATCAAAATTTGGATCGAACGTTGGGCGCGAATAAGCGCGAACTGGAGGCTGTTCAATGAGTGTGCCAGAAGTCGGTTTGATCGGCGACATCGGCGCCACCAATGCACGTTTCGCGTTGGTCCAAGCGGACGGCAGCATGAGGGATTGAGCACATCAAGTTTTACGCAAATTCCTTCGCTGCTTTCTTGCTGCGGCATAAATAATGACGTACGCGATCTGGTTGCAACCAAGTAAAAGTTGGTCCCGCGAGGAACTTGCTCGTCGGGTCAACCGTAGTGGGATCCCAATGATTCCAGCCCTGTTAGTGCGAGCCAGCGCGCTTTGTCACGCGATAGCGGCTTTGTTTATGGAGCAGCGCGCCTCCCGCAAATGGCCTCGGTTCATATTTTAACCCATATCAATATCCCACTGCTTCGCGGTAGGCAGACAGTTCAGTCGTTAGCGGCCAGCATGGCGCATGAAGTCTTACAGTCTAAAAGGTGTCCGTTAGGGAGTTTGATTTCTAAAAGCAGGCAGTCCGTGTCGGAGGTACGATTGGCGCTGATGGTCATGGAACCTGTGATTTTGGCCACGCCGTCCTCCTCGATGTTAAAGCCAAGTGCGCGCAGCGCGGCATCAGCTTGATACCGATCAAATTTCAAAACTCGCATGGGTTCATTCTCCTCTGCTCGGTCAATCAGGCCCCTGCTGGGCTGCCTCACTTCGGTTCAAATCAACAACCCCGCCTCGGCATCGGGACAACCGAAGCGGGGTTTAGGACTCGGATCCGCTTTAGGCTTTTTTTGATCTCGATTTTTTGCTGCTTTTTGGCCACCTCTGCAGGCTTTGGCAAGTGGACGTGCAACACGCCCTTACCAAACTTCGCCTCGACCTTGGCCGAATCAGGATCGAACGACAGAGAGATTGTTCTGCTGAACGAGCCGTAGCTGCGCTCTACCACATGCCAGTTCTTGTCCTTGTCCTTATCCTTCTCGTCGCGCTCAACCTTTTTCTCACCGCGGATGGTCAGCACCCCATCGGCGAGTGTCACATCGACATCCTTCTCATCGCCACCCGTCAATTCGGCCGTCAAATCGATCGCATCCTTACTCTCGGCGATGTCAATCCTTGGCGCCAGCATGTCCGAGCCGAACCCCGAAAGCGGGGAACGGCGTGAGAAGTCCTCGAATGTTTTTTGGACCTCGCGGAATAGCGAGCCGAACGGGTCATCATCGCGGCCGAAAAGCGAGGGAAGATACGATCTAGCCATGGCCACCTCCTTCGATTTGAGACCCACATTGGAAACTGGAACTATCCGCGTCTCGCCCCCGCATTGCCTCAGGGTGCTGTTTGAGAAAATGTCTCAGTGCCATAAAGAACTCCGCCGCGTGCCGAATGTGCCCAGCATCGAGCGCCCCCATGCTCGCCGATTGCGGCCACCTCGTCCGCATCAAGGTCGCACATCCCAAACTTGCTCGATCCAAATCAATTGTGCGGCTTTGATCCAAATCAATGATGCCGCCAAAGTTGCGGCCGAGGTTGAAATCCGGAGTGGTCGGGTGCGAAACGCGCGTGTGGAGGATGTGGGCCCGCAATCACGCGGCGGCGACTGGAGCAGGTCTTAGGCGGCGGCTTCCACATCGTAGTGGAGGCGGAAGGACAGGACCTTGCTAAGCGGCTGGCTACTGTCCGTGGCGTGACCGCCGTCGAGGTCACTGGCACAAACCATCTGCGGCTTTTGGCCGAGCTGGTCATGAGCCCTGTCTCGGCGGAGCAACTTCCAACGGCGGCTTGGTAAGATGCTGAGGCAATTTGCTGTTAGGTGCTGAATTCATGAAGATTCTTGTACCGGTCGATGGCTCACCCGCATCCATCCGCGCGGTTAAACTCGCGGTCGATCAAGTGAAGGCACTGCCGGAAGCCAGCCTCGTTCTCGTGAACGTGCAGAACTTTTCAGGGCTCAGCTTGCCTGAGGGCGCCGAAATAATGCCGTCCGCATGGATTCAGCAGGAAGAACAGAGGGCGGCTGACGAGGCTCTAAAAGACGTTGTTGCCACATGCCGCGAGGCAGGAATTAGCTACGTCACCCGTACAGAGCGGGGCGGCGTTGCGCCAACGATCGATCGCGTGGCTCGCGACGAACACGTTCAGCACATCTTCATGGGGACGCGGGGACTTGGAGGGGTTCGCGGCCTACTTCTTGGGTCGGTGGCTACTCAGTTGCTGCATCTAGTCGATGTACCGGTGACGCTTGTGAAATAGGCAGTTCTTAGGTGAGAGACTTCCTGGGCTCATTGGTACACGGTTTTCGCAATCGCAATTCCCTCGCATACTTCGTTCGGGGCTGACATCCCTCCCGTTTCAGCAGGTCACGTGAAAAAGCCCGATCTTCTTTGCATGCGACCTGTTGAACGCACCAATCGCCTCGGGGGTGGGCTGCAATAGTACCTTGCAGCCCTTCTTCGCGAAATAAGCCTCGGCTTCCGGCGAGAGATGCACATTGCCCATCTGGCCAGAGCCGAGAACGAGCTGCTCGCATCCCCTCTCGAAGACGAACTTCGCTTCATCTTTAGAGAGTACGTGCGAGGTGCCGTAGTACTTCTTTGACAGCTTCTTCCTCCGCTTCGCCACCTCGCCGGAGAGGCGAATGATCACGTCGTGCTCATAGGTCTTTCCGTCGATTGTGATGGTTCCAAATGTGGTGCCTTCGATCTCCATGGCCGTGATCCTTGTTCCTATCTCAGGGCGAGGCTCTAACGCTCTAACCCTCGCTCAACTGACTAACTCGCCTCGTGTCACTGCGGGCTCCCATTACCAGACCGGCTCCACGCCTTTTCCACCTTTTTTAGCCCAAATTATACTTAAGCGTCGCGCAAGGAGGAGGGAGGGCGCGCCCGACGGGGGAACGGCCTGAATTTCCTATTCGCCAGTTCACACGACGACGAATGTCAGCCGACGGAGGCGACGCGCTGTTGGGTTTCCGCCTCGGCGGCGATCTCGGGTCGCGAGGGAAGCGTGAGGACAGTTGCGTTCTGCCCTTCATGGAGCCGCGTCAACAGCACGATCTTGCCGTCGGGGAACTCGAGCGCGTCATGATTGGTGTGAAGCGCGCCCTTGTTGATCTGGCGAAAGATCGCAACGGTGTGGCCGGTATCGGCTGGAAACATGAGGGTGGCGTGATACTTGACTGGCCTCTCGAACGCCAGTTCGGTACCAGGAAGTAGGCAGACAGCCACCGAGCAATCCTCCGGCGCGGCAAGTCCTCGTGTGCCGGTGCCGAAGTTATGTGTGACGAGTTTTTCGCCAACTTTGGCTGGGCGTGTTCGCACACTGTGCAGACTGTAGTCGCACATATCCAGGAACTCCTTTCTTCGAAGCCCCCCGATAATGCAAGATTAACAGAAAAGACGCCGCGGCGCATCAAACGTGAACAGTCGCAGCCGGCCTCTTGACCGGCCGCAGGAGCCACGTCCTGATCTTGGCGTCGGCGATGCCTGCGTTGATCTCTCCATTGAGCCTCTCGACGATCGCACCTGACCGTGCAAGCTAACTGTAAACGCGCAGATGGTCGTTTACCGCCTGGACACCGGGGGTTTCCTCGGTGGCGACACGGATTGCGTTCTTCTCCTCTTCATTGCGGACCACGCCCCAGAGGTTAACGACACCACGGTCGACGATCACGTCGACCGTTGCCATGGTAGCTGTCCAAGGCAACTTCCGCAGATTCAACACTATGATTTTTCGCAAGACTTCGTCCGCTTCTGTAACGTCGACGAAACCCAGCCCCCGGCTCGCCAGCGCCTGCACGAGATTGGCGCGGCTGACGATGCCGATAAGCCGACCGTCCTTGAGTACGGGCACCCGCTTGATGCCGTGCTTTTCGAGGAGATTAGCGATCTCTTGCAACGATGTATCGGGATCGACGCTGATCACCCGACGCGTCATCACATCTTTAGCCTTGCGCCCATGTGCTTTGACAAACTCGGCCATTAGCTGTTCAGCCGACGAGAAAGTCTCAAGCCACCAGGAGCGCTTGCGCTCGGCACCCGACACAGCGCGGCGCATAAGGTCTCCCTCTGAGATGATCCCCACAACGCTACCATCCATGGCAACGACTGGAACCGCACTGATGCCATTTGCCACCAACGTGTTCGCAACCGCCTTTACATCTAATTCTGGGCCGACGGTAATAACATGCGAAACCATGACATCGCGGGCTTTCATGACGCCGCCTCCTCTAAAATCATTTCCAAATCTTGCCTCAGCCCGGAATACATTTCCGCCCCATGGACCTCAATCGATCGACCACGGACCATGAGCGGACGCGCAGGGGGATGGCTCTCCATGGGTCACTCTGCCTCCGATCGAGCACGCGCTCAAATCGGGTGGAACAGGACACCTGATAGGCTTCCAGGAGGCGACGGTATTGAGGGTGGATGCCATGCAAATTTCACCGGAGTTTTCATCAGCGGCCCGGCGGGCTCCTGTCCCGGAGTTCCCTTTGATCTGGGAGGGGGCGGGGATGGACACGCCCGAATTTCAAGACTGCCGCCTTTCCGCAATGGCTAGGGCACGGCGGCGACGCTTGCGGCGGCGAAAGGGCGACTAATCCGCTGCACTGTCCCGGATCGACTCCAAACTGTTTGGCAATGACGCGCACAGCAGGCCTCTCAGTGGCTCATGCAGGCCGCTCCGCCTCTGTCTCCTCTTCCATCTTCAGGATGTTTCGCCGGAGCTTGTTGAATTTCTCTTCAAAACCCGCCTGGTAGAACGGGTCGTAGCGGTCGGCCAGTCTCAGAGCAATATCTGCCCAGTCCTCTGGCCGCAGCGCGTCGAGCGCG
>Ga0310915_10002421_pt1 | contig 9905 bp, 7 predicted proteins | sample GREbulkMGAN111_FD_202508 | JGI IMG/M metagenome (GOLD analysis project Ga0310915, IMG submission 202508) | Lab enrichment of tropical soil microbial communities from Luquillo Experimental Forest, Puerto Rico - GRE.bulkMG.AN111 | ecosystem: Environmental > Terrestrial > Soil > Tropical forest >...
TCGCTGGTAAAGCGGTTGGAAACGGATTCATCAGGTCGTGAAGTGAAAAGTGTGGTTGTGGAACGCGGCGGCAGCCTAGAGACGTATTCCGCAGATGTGGTTGTCGTCTCATGTGGCGCGATCAACTCGGCGGCGCTGCTGTTGCGCTCTGCCAATGACAAGCACCCACGCGGACTTGCCAACAGCTCGGATATCGTGGGCCGCCACTATATGGGACACACCAATTCGGTGATGATGGCCATCTCAAAATGTCCCAACCCCACGATTTTTCAAAAGACACTGGGAGTGAATGACTTCTACTTCGGCTCGAAAGACTTCGAGTATCCCATGGGGCATATCTCGTTCGTCGGTAAATTGGACGCAATCACCCTAAAGGCAGGCGCACCAGCCATTGCCCCGAATTTCACTCTAGAGCTAATGGCAAAACACTCGCTGGACTTCTGGCTCACCTCCGAAGATCTGCCTGATCCGAACAATCGCATCACTATCGGCCGTGACGACAAGATCGTTCTCACATACACGCCGAACAACCTGGAGGCCCACGAAAGGCTTCAGGACAAGCTGAAGCAGGCGATGAAGCAAACGAACTGTGCAATGCACGGCCACGAGTGCCATCAAGGGCTGTTTGGGCGAAACCTTTACGTCGGACAGCGAATTCCGCTCGCTGGCGTGGCCCATCAAAACGGCACGATCCGCTTTGGGCACGACCCTAAGACCTCGGTCCTGGACGCGAACTGCAAAGCCCATGACGTCGACAACCTTTACGTTGTGGACGGGAGTTTCTTCCCATCGAGCGCTGCCGTCAATCCGGCGCTCACCATCATGGCCAACGCACTTCGAGTAGGCGACCACTTGATGAAACGCCTGGGAGTGTCCGAGACGACGTACGAACAGAATCGGCAGCAGGACCGGGAACTTGCAGTGAGCAGGTAATCGAGACATGAAGCTACGCTTTCGCCCCCATCGCCCTCGCCAGAATGTGTTAGCAATCTGGGTATTGTCGCTGGTTCTGGCTGTTCCCCAGTTCTTCACCCAGCACGCCCTGGCCCAACAGAACCCCGCTCTGGTTGAGGGCGTAGATGCAATCGGAATCACGGTCTCCGACATGGATCGGGCGGTTGATTTCTATTCCAAGGTCCTCACGTTCGAGAAGGTATCGGACACCGAAGTCGCCGGGGAGAGCTACGAACATCTCGAAGGTGTGTTCGGATTGCGGATGCGCGTGGTACGAATGAGGCTCGGCGACGAATTTATCGAACTCACCGAGTATCTCGCGCCGAAAGGTCGCCCGATCCCAGTTGATTCACGCAGTAATGATCGCTGGTTTCAACACATTGCGATCATCGTCAGCGACATGGACAAGGTTTATGCCCGGTTGCGTCAGAACAAAGTCGAACAAGCTTCTTCGGGTCCACAACACCTTCCAGACTGGAACAAGAACGCGGCGGGCATCTTGGCGTTCTACTTCAAGGATCCAGATGGGCATCCGGTAGAGGTGTTGCAGTTTCCTCCGGACAAGGGCCTGGAGAAATGGCACCGGTCAACGGATAAGCTGTTCCTCGGTATCGACCATACAGCAATCGTGGTGTGGGATACCGACGCCAGCATCAAGTTCTACCGCAACTTGCTCGGCATGCATGTGGCCGGAGAGAGCGAGAACTACGGAACCGAGCAAGAACATCTGAACAACGTGTTTGGCGCCCACCTGCGCATCACCGCGTTGCGCGGCGCAAGCGGACCGGGGATCGAATTGCTGGAGTATCTGACACCTCGGGATGGACGACCTTTCCCATCGGACGAACAGGCAAGTGACGTGGTTCACCGGCAGACGGTTCTGTTGACTCGAGGCGCCGACGCCGCGGCTCGTCAATTGCAATCGAGTCGCGTGAACTTTGTTTCTTCTGGTGTGGTTGCGAATCAAACCGGACAGCTAGGATTCAGCAAAGCTCTACTAGTACGCGATCCCGACGGCCACGCTATCGAAATTGAGGAAAAGTAGGAGGAGATGTGAGTGCAAGCAACGTCCAACCCGCTTTGTCCACAACGGACTGGCACTTGGATCTTGCCTACGATGCGCCGCCCGGATTGTCGGTGGCCGACCCAAGCATCGACGATCCGGTGAATGACACTGGGCTCGGCCCTCAGCACGGTGATTTACACCTTTCAGATGAGTTTGCTCGGTTGGTAAAAGTGATTTGCGAAGAAGGCGGAGAGTTCTCATGACACAGGAAGAAATCCGACTGTCAGAATCTGGAACGCGCCGAAAACATTGGAAACGATGGGGGCCCTATCTCAGCGAACGTGCGTGGGGCACCGTGCGCGAAGACTACAGCCCGTATGGGAACGCATGGGAATATTTGTCTCATGACCACGCCCGATCACGCGCCTACCGTTGGAACGAAGATGGCCTGGCTGGAATCAGCGACCGGAAACAGAACATCTGTTTTGCCCTGGCCCTATGGAACGAGCACGACCCCATCCTGAAAGAGCGCATTTTCGGCTTGACGGGTAACGAGGGAAATCACGGCGAGGACGTGAAGGAGTACTACTTCTATCTCGACTCGACGCCTACGCACTCCTACATGAAGTACCTCTACAAGTATCCCCAGGCGGAATTCCCCTACGGTCAACTAGTGGAAGAAAACCGCCGACGCGGGAAGAACCAGCCCGAGTTCGAACTGCTTGACACGGGAGTATTCAACGACGATCGCTATTTTGATGTGTTTGTCGAATACGCTAAGGCCGACACCGAAGACATCCTGATCAAGCTCACGGTCGCGAACCGAGGGCCGGAGGCAGCTAATCTCCGCCTGTTGCCGACGGTGTGGTTCCGCAATACATGGTCGTGGGGAGGGCGCGAGCGGCGGCCGGAGTTGCACCAGGCACGAACTGCTCCGAATCCGGTGATCGAGCTGAATCATGATCAGCCAGGTAACCGCTGGCTGCACTGTGAAGGCTCTCCGGAGTTGCTCTTCACCGAGAACGAAACCAATGCCCGCCGACTGTTCGGAGTCGAGAACCATACGGCCTACGTGAAGGACGGCATTAACGACTACATCGTTCATGGAGGCACGGAAGCGGTCAATCCGGAGCATGCTGGCACAAAGGCCGCAGCCCACTACAGGCTCACGGTTGGTGCGGGCGAGACCGTCGTTGTCCGCTTGCGCCTGGCTGACTCCGATTTCAAAGGCAAGAGTGCCTTTGCCAGCTTCGAAAGAACGCTAGCTCTCCGCCGAAGCGAAGCCGACGAGTTCTACGGCACGGTAATTCCGCAGGACCTTTCCGCGGACGCGCAGAATGTCATGCGCCAGGGCTTTGCTGGCATGTTGTGGTCCAAGCAGTTCTATCACTACGTCATCAAAGACTGGCTGCAAGGCGACCCAGGCAGTCCTCCTCCTCCCACAGAGCGCAAAAAAGGCCGCAATCACGAGTGGACGCACTTGTATAACGCGGATGTGATCTCCATGCCCGACAAGTGGGAGTACCCGTGGTATGCGGCCTGGGACCTTGCGTTTCACTGCATTCCACTCGCACTCGTGGATTCTGACTTCGCCAAAGAGCAGCTCACACTGATGTTGCGTGAGTGGTATATGCACCCCAACGGACAGATTCCCGCCTACGAGTGGGCGTTCGGTGATGTGAATCCTCCGGTGCACGCCTGGGCCGCCTGGCGTGTGTACAAGATTGACAAGAAGCGCAAGGGCAAAGGCGATCGCGCATTTCTGCAGCGTGTTTTTCACAAGCTGATGTTGAACTTCACTTGGTGGGTGAACCGCAAGGACGCCGAAGGAATGAACATCTTCCAGGGCGGCTTCCTGGGCCTGGACAATATCGGTGTCTTCGACCGTAGCGCGCCTTTGCCTACCGGCGGTTACATCGAACAATCCGACGGAACTAGCTGGATGGCGATGTATACGCTTAACTTGCTAGCGAAGGAAGAGCCCTGTTACGAAGATGTGGCCAGCAAGTTCTGGGAGCACTTCATCTACATCGCTCACGCGATGAGCCATCGCGGCCACGACGGCATGGGACTGTGGAACGAGGAAGATGGCTTCTTCTACGACGTGCTCAAGCTGCCCGATGGCAACCAGTTTCCAATGAAAATTCGCTCAATGGTGGGCCTGATCCCGCTGTTCGCGGTGGAAACGCTGGAACCGGATGTTCTCGACAGGCTGCCAGATTTCAAACGACGCCTGGAGTGGTTCATCGATAACCGCCCAGATCTCACCGAAAACCTGGCCTGCATGCGCACCGAGGGCATGGGCGAGCGAAGACTGTTATCGATCGCCGACGCTGATCAACTCCGAAGCATTCTCAAGTTCATGTTGGACGAGCGCGAGTTCCTCTCGCCCTACGGCATTCGGGCCTTGTCACAGTTCCACCGTGACAATCCTTACAAGCTTACGGCGCAAGGCATGGAGCACCGCGTCGACTATGAGCCGGGCGAATCTTCGACCGGACTATTCGGCGGCAACTCCAACTGGCGCGGGCCCATTTGGTTCCCTGTAAACTACTTGCTCGTCGAGTCGCTCCAAAAGTTTCATCACTATCTCGGCAACGATTTCAAAGTCAAGTTCCCCACCGGATCGGGAAAGATGATGACCCTGTGGGAGGTAGCTGGAGAATTGTCGCGCCGCATGACGAACATATTCCTTCAGGATCATGGGGGCCGACGACCGGTGTTCGGAAATCTCGAAAAATTCCAAACCGACCCACACTGGCGTGACTTGGTCCTGTTTCACGAATACTTCCACGGCGATTCGGGTGCCGGAGTAGGAGCCAGCCACCAGACTGGATGGACCGGTGTGGTCACCAAATTAATGCAACAGAGCGGAGAGTCCCGCGAACGCAAGAAAGCCGAATCGGCAGTTGCCGAGGTAGCCGCAGACTGAATTCATAAGGAGAAATGGAAATGAAAGCGATTAGTGTATTCCCAGGAAAACCCAACAGCGTCCACGTGGCTGACTTGCCAAAGCCGTCGCTGGATCAGGTCCCCAACGGCCGTGGCGTCCTGGTCAAAGTTCTACGGGTCGGTGTGGACGGCACCGACAAAGAGATCAACGCCGCTGAATACGGAACAGCGCCTCCCGGATACGACTTTCTGGTCATCGGCCATGAGGGCTTCGGGCAGGTCGAAGCCGTGGGTCCAAACGTCACCGAGGTGAAACCGGGCGATTACGTCGTGGCGACGGTTCGCCGGCCAGGCAAGAGCATTTATGACCTGATCGGCACCAACGATATGACCACGGACGACACGTACTACGAGCGGGGCATCAATCTGCGCCACGGCTATTTGACGGAACACTACGTCGATGACGTCGAATTCATCGTCAAAGTGCCGAAAGGCCTCAAGCACGTCGGAGTGCTGCTGGAGCCAACCACCGTCGTCGAAAAAGGGATCCACCAGGCTTACGAGATCCAGCGCCGACTCAAGGTGTGGCGTCCGCGGAAGGCTGCGGTGATGGGGGCCGGGACCATCGGTCTGCTGGCCACGATGGTTCTGCGCCTGAGGGGTTTGGACGTGACCACGTTCGCCCGTACTACCAAACCGTATCTGAACGCAGACCTCATTGAAGAGCTCGGCGCCCGGTACGTCTCGACAAAGGAGACATCTATTCTGGACGGCGCCAAACGGTACGGTCCTTTCGACCTGGTCTTTGAAGGCACGGGAAACTCCGGTGTGGTGTTCGATAGCATGCAGGCATTGGGCAAGAACGGAGTGCTGGTGCTCGCGAGCGTGACGGGCGGAGACAAGATGATCCAGATTCCCGCGGACCGGATCAACCTTGAATTTGTTCTCGGCAACAAGGTCATGGTCGGAACCGTGAACGCCAATCGGGAATATTTCGAAATGGGGGTGGGCGATATGGCACAGGCGGAAGCGGAATATCCGGGATGGCTCAGCAAGCTTCTCACCGACCCCGTGAAGGGCCTGGAGAACTACAGCGAGTTGTTCCAGAAACTCACGTCGCCGAATGGCGCCATCAAGGTGTTTTGCGAGGTGGCGTAAGACCTGGCACCTCTCAACTGAAACCTACTAACCAGGGCATGCCAAGGCGTGCCCTGCCTTTTGTCACTTTCTGGCTCTGTCTGCGTCTTACCGAAAAGAAGATATCCGCTGGGAGATGGTAATTCATGATTCAGTTCACGAAAGAAACATGCGGTGACCTAGAAGCTGCTCTCCGCCGCGAGTGGCTTGAAACCAACGGACTCGGCGGCTTTGCTTCGTCGACAATCGTGGGACTGAACACGCGTCGCTACCACGGGCTACTGGTGGCTGCCACTAAACCGCCGGTTGGGCGTGTTGTAATGCTTTCCAAGCTGGAAGAGACGTTCTTTATCGAGGGGCAAGCGTTTGATCTTTCGGCAAACCAGTACCCTGGTGTCATTCACCCACAGGGTTTCAAGTACCTCAAACAGTTTCGCCTCGATCCATTTCCTGTCTTCACCTACGAAATCGAGGGTATCGAGATCGAGAAGTCGGTTTTTATGGCCCATGGTGAAAACAGCACGGTCGTGCAATACGAACTGAAGAAGAACAATCATCCAGAACGGCCAAAGAAGTTGTGGCTTGAACTTAGGCCGCTGATCGCGTTCCGCGATTATCACAGCACCACCCACGAGAATGGTGCCATCAATCCAGCTGTCGAGGAGCATTCCGGATTAGCGAGCGTCGCTCCTTATCAGGGACTGCCGTCGCTGTATCTGGCCCACAATGCTGCCGAACTGCGGAAGACGGGGAACTGGTACCGGAACTTTGAATATGATGTCGAACGCGAACGGGGGCTCGATTTCTCTGAGGACCTCTTCAACCCCATGGTTCTGCGTTTCGACCTGCGCCTTCGACGTCAAGCCTCGGTGATTGCCTCCACGGACCAACACGATGCTGCCCAAGTGGCTGAATATCGGCAGGCAGAGATCAGCCGTCGAAGGAATGTAGCCGTAACGTCGCCGGTGGAGGATGCCTTCGCCCAGGTTCTTGCTAATGCCGCCGACCAGTACATCGTTTCCCGTGGCGACCAGAAAACGGTCATCGCCGGTTATCACTGGTTCAGCGACTGGGGCCGCGACACCATGATCGCCCTGCCTGGCCTCACCTTGCCAACTGGTAAGCATGACGTCGCGCGCAGTATTCTGCGCACTTTCGCCAAACATGTGGATCAGGGAATGCTGCCGAACCGTTTTCCGGATGCGGGGGAAACACCGGAATACAACACAGTCGATGCCACGCTGTGGTTCTTCGAGGCAGCTCGCGCTTTCCTCGCGTATACCAACGATCTTGAGTGGGTGCGCAATGAACTCTATCCGGTGTTCGCAGACATCATTTCCTGGCATGTCCGTGGCACGCGTTACGGAATCAAGGTGGACCCCAGCGGACTGCTCACGTCGGGTGAGCAAGGCGTTCAGCTCACGTGGATGGATGCCAAAGTCGGTGACTGGGTCGTGACGCCACGCCGCGGCAAGCCGGTCGAAATTCAGGCGCTCTGGTACAACGCTCTCTGCATTATGGAGGAGCTGGCTCGTAAATTCGGGGACGAGTCCGATCAAAAACGTTACCGCAACATGGCAACGGTCGCGAACTGGAGTTTCAATCGTCTCTTCTGGAACGAGAACACCGGCTGTCTATACGACGTCACCAATGGCGCGCCGCCGGATCCATCGATCCGCCCGAACCAGATCTTTGCCGTCAGCTTGGCACACAGCATGTTGTCGCCCGAACGCGCGAAGGGCGTGGTCGAAAAAGTTCAAGAGCATCTGCTCACGCCCTATGGTCTGCGCAGTTTGGCGCCGAGTGATCCTCAATATCGTGGCCGATATACCGGTGGTCCCTCAGAGCGCGACGGTGCTTATCATCAGGGCACGGTTTGGCCGTGGCTGATGGGACCGTTCATCACCGCATACGTCAAGGTAAACGGAGGCAGTGATACCGCCCGCCGCCAGGCGGCCGAATGGCTGGCTCCGTTAAAGGGCCACCTTGCGGATGGAGGGCTCGGCCACATTTCAGAAATTCTCGACGGAGACGCCCCCCAACGTCCTCGTGGGTGCATAGGGCAGGCCTGGAGCGTGGCCGAAATCCTACGGGCACTGGTGCAAGATGTCTACGGACTGCGAACGGTGGCCCAGCGGCAGGTTCCAGTCGCGCAAGCCAGAGCGGGCAACCCTGTGGAGATTGCAGTATCGAGACAGACCAGCACGCGGACCGTAACCAATCCGTAAATGGCGCAGTTGCGTATTGTGCTGTGTGCGTACTACTGAGGCCGTATTGTGAAGAGTCTATTATTCGCGCTGCTGTCACTCTCGTCTTTGCTCGTGGCGCAGTCTCCAACGATTCCACCTGACCAACCCCTGATTCTGACTCACGTCACTGTCATTGATGCTACGGGATCTCCGGCGAAGCCCGACATGACCGTGGTGATTCGTGATCACCGGATCGTCGCCTTGGGCCGGACAGGCGCGGCGGCTCTCCAGGACGCTGAGATTGAGGAACGATTGAAACTGGAAAGCTCGCAGATCTGGTGCTGCTCGATGCAAATCCGCTCGACGACATTTCTAATACGCAGAAGATTCGGCAGTCATCGTGAACGGCCGGTATCTCAACCGTGAGACTCTGGATGCAATGTTGGCCGGCGTCCATTCGGCAGAAAAATAGGCCGATGCGGTCCACAAACTCACCTGCACCCGTTCTGTACTTCCTGCAGACTCATGGGAACGTGCGCGTTCCAGTATCCAAATAGTTCAGGGCGCTTTTCTAAGAGGATCTGAATGGCTCCGATCTCGTCAGGAGAGAAATAATTGCGCCGCTTCTCTGGGAGTTTGTGTGGTGGGATGTGAGCGTAGACCCATTCGCAATAACTTTTAAGGCCGTCTCCGTAACCTCGATGGATGGCTTCCAGATCGGTGCGGCGTTCGAACTTTGCAGTCTGCCGCTTTGACAGCAACCGGACCAGGCCGAATCGGCGAATGCGGTTGCCACGGCTGAGCGAAACGACGTGCACGAGCTCGTGAGCCAAAATCGCACAAACCCCATCGGACAGCGCTTGCCCCTGGAAGAGAGCAGGGTTTACATCTACGAAATATTGCATCGGCATGAGCAACAGGAAGCGAGAAAAGCTGAACCGTGTTCGAAGAAAGTCGGACGGGCTGCGAAAAGTACGCACACGGAGATCGACGTGCGCTAGCTCAGAGAAAAACGTTGCGCGGACGTTGAGAATCATCGCCCTTGCAACGCCGAGTGCGACGTCTGCCTCCTCCGATTCGCTGTCGGAGTTACGTAAGGGGGAGTGTCCTGCAAGTGCCGCGCGTTGCTCAGGGTTCGGACAGCCTGAAATCAGAGTGGCAAGCTCCGACTGACACTGACTTGAGAGAGGTGCAAAGAAGAGCCCCGCCAGAGCTATCGCAACCCGGCAACTGGCCAACCCGCTAAGCGAGCCGCTCAGCTGGGTCATTCTGGGTAACTCTGCGCAACACGGCGATACTCACGGGTAGCATTGAACAGGTCAGCCACAGAAGCTGGGCGGATGCCCCGAGTACGGTTGAGGTCTCCAATCTCAAAAGCGATTCGCCATTGTTCGAACAACACGCGGTAAGCATCGAAGAGACTGAGTTTAGGATCGTAGATGTGGGTTGCTTCAGAGGTCACACCGTTCAGCTCAACGATCTTCATGTTACGACCCGCCATGAAGTCTTGTCGTGAAGGAACACGAATGTCAAAACGCCCAAAGAAGAAACCGTCGAAGGTCTGGGCAATTTTGTCGATGACTTCTTCCAGGGCTGGGGTGATCGTATCGACTCCGTCGAGGAATATGGCTCCCCGACAATGGGTCCCGATTTCGACCAACTGAACTCTTTCTCCTGGCGCAGGGACTTGTTGGGACCGATCTAAGTTCTTGCGGAGATAGAAGTCT